>Ga0081473_145330_pt1 | contig 17830 bp, 24 predicted proteins | sample CisSprmetagenome_FD_70977 | JGI IMG/M metagenome (GOLD analysis project Ga0081473, IMG submission 70977) | Hypoxic/sulfidic aquatic microbial communities from Cistern Spring, Yellowstone National Park, USA v2 (version 2) | ecosystem: Environmental > Aquatic > Thermal springs > Hot (42-90C) >...
AGAACCCCGACACCCTCCTCTCGACGACGCCCTGCGGCTGGGCCTTGAGGGCATCCTCGACGGACGTCCCTCTATACAGGATGTCGGTCAAGGCCGACGCCAGGGCCTCCGAGCCCCAGGCACCCAGGAGAACCGCCCTAGGCGAACTGCGGATCTCCATATAGGCGCGCGACAGCGTAATGATTCATCAAAGAAATGGCACTGAACTCCTTCATGGAGATAAAGGCTATTCCCGTGAAAAGTCGGAAGGATCCCACTGACAGGTGGGGAAACCCAAAATACATTTTAATGATTACAGAACCCCCGGAGCTCCGGGGGCTCATCGCATTTCCAGATGAAGAGGTAATGCCAGACAGAGAATATAAAGTTGAGATTGTAAAACGATGTGCTAGATGTGTTAAAGTTAGGATTGTTAATGAGAAGTACGAAATTCCGGTTAGAAAAAGAAAATGGAATCATGTGCGCGATGCTGTATATAAACTAGGCATGCTATCGCCGCCATCACAACCATCCGAAATAAGAAAGCTATATGTTTCACTGCTGGATAAAAACGCCTATTATGAATATTTTTACCAAAAAGCAAAAGGATATAATGTGTGCGAACTACATTGCTCAGAAACAATAAGCGACGACGTTTGGCCGGGCACTAAAAAAACGTGTTGTCATTATGGCGATTGGTTGGGGCGCTGGAGGTGCACCTTCAGTGCCCCAACCAATGTTATTGACTTTCTGTGGTATGTTGGCGGTAGAATAGTTTATACTGAACAAGAAGCAGTAGCTATTTATGAGCAACTAATGAAAAAATATCAAGAGGATTTAGCCAGATATGAAGAAGAATTGTTCAGGTTGAAATCGATGATCGAGGATGTTAAGAGTGACAGAATTATGGTTGCCGGCGATTTAGGCATAACTGTAAGGAGTGTCTACGACCTCCTCTGGTAATCTCCCCCCTTTTTCGTTCCTCATACTGCTTCAGAGGCCCGGCCCTAAGCCTGGGCTCCGCATTGGGGCCCGCCACAGCGACTGCGCCCAACGCCTCTCAACATCGGCAACGCCCCGCCGCGGAACCTCGACGTGTAATAGCCCACGATCCGCCTCCCTCAAGCCAGAAGAGACGGTCTTCTTTTTTCCTCTTATGATCTTTCTTGTTTTACGCTTGTTTTACGACTTCTTTGATTGGGGCATCCGTCCTAGGAGGGTTCTGTTGCCTCCGACCTTCCTGAGGGACGGGGCTCCCCCATAGTTTGCAAACCATAAAACGGAGTTGCGCATAAGGCATGCAAGGTGACGAGGTGTCCGCTGGGGTTCGAGGCCTCTGAGGAGGAGGCGATGTGCTGGAACCCAGGGCCGATCCTTTCTCTTCCTTTTTTTATCTTAGCCGAAGGTTTGTCCCATTTTTCCGGTTCCTTGTCTTCTGGAGCCCACTTTTTTCCGTGGGCGCGCTCCCCTCGATCCGCATCTACCCCGTCGTGGAGGTCAAGGACTTCGTCTACGCGCACAAGTACGGCTGGCTGGCGGCGCTCCTCCAAACGGCCGAGGGCTTCATGCTGAGGCCGGAGCGGGAGCTGGGGGAGGCGCTCGCCCGGCGCCTCGGGCTAAGGCAGTACCTCCTGCGCCGCTACGGCGTCCGGCTGGACGGCGGCGTGATCATGATGGATCACGGCATAATGTCGCAGAGCTTCACGGCCGCGTTCGGCGTGGCCAAGACGCCGAGGAACGTGGTCAGGGTCTACGCAGCGCTCGGGGTGGACTACGGCATCGCCTTCGACATACCGGCAAGGCTGGGCGCCGCGGCGCAAGACCCCGCCGCGAGGCGGGCCAGAAACGCCAAGGAGCTCTCCCGCATAGCCGCGGAGGAGGGGGCCCGGCGCCTCAGGGAGATGGCGGAGGAGGCCGAGCGGGTCGGCTTCGCCGGCCTGGTGCCCGTGGTGCAGGGCCTCTACCGCGACGACGTGGAGCTCAGCGCCGAGGAGTCGGTGCGGATAATGGCGGAGCGGCGGGACAGCTTCACGGTGGCCATAGGCACCGGCGGCAGGGCGCTCACGCGGCGGGACGCGGAGCTCATAAGGTTCGCCGTGGACGCCGTGGAGAAGTACGCCGTCAGATACGGCGCATCCGTCCGCATACACCTGCTGGGCTGGTCTTCGCCGGAGAGGCTCCGCGACCCGTCGCTCATCAGGCGCATATACAGCGCCGACTCCCTCACGCCAAGGCGCCGCGCGGTGGAGGGCAAGGCGTACGTCGTGGAGGGCGGCCGCCTCCGCTTGGTCAAGGCCCCGGAGGCCGCGCGGTATAACTGCGGCTGCCCCGCCTGCGGAGATCCGGCCCTCCGCGCGTACGTCCTCGACCCCTCCGGCGCCAGGAGGAACGACGTGAGGATGGTGCACAACCTCCACGTCCTCCAGAGGTACCTGTCCGCCGCGACGGACAGGCAGCGCACGCTGGTATAGCCGTGACGGAAGAAAAAAGGACGGGGCGAGGACTGGCGGCGGGCCCTGAGGGCTCGCAACACGACCTCTCCGGGGAGATGCGCTACAGCGCCGCGTAGAGCGCCGTGAGCCGACCGCTTGAGCCTCATATGAATCCGCCGCGTTTATAGGGAACGGCGCATTGGTTCCACTTGTACCCCCTCCTCCGCCCCGGCTCCGCCTGCGCCTCCCGCCGGCTCCGGTGCATCCGCCCGCCCCCCTCCCTCCCTCTCCTCCTCCGCCTCGGCCGCGTTCAGTCCCCCGTCCGAAGGGAACCGCGGCGCCCCTCCGTTATGCCAATTCCTTTTAAAACCGTAGAGCCATAAGGATAATGGTCGAATTGTCTACAGTCACAACCCCCAGTTCAACATATGCATACGAGATAAACGAGCCCAGGGACGCGGGGCCGCTGAAGCTCGGGTTCGGCTATACCCGGCTGTGCAACTTCAGATGCGCCTTCTGCTACTCGAAGAACGTGGCGGGCACGTGGAGGGCGGAGAGCGCCCTGAAGGTGGTGGAGGACGCGGTTCAGCACCACCACAACGTGGAAATAAACTGGGGAACCGGGGAGAACGTGCTCGCGCCCGGATTCCTGGACGTGCTCAAGGGAGTCCATAGGATGGGCGTCCCCCAAGACATAACCACGAACGGGACGCTGGTGCTTTGGAAGGAGGCGTTCAACTACATTGACGAGCTGGACGTCTCGCTGGACTTTCCGGAGCCGGAGCTACACGTCAAGTCCAGGGGCCACCCCATGGCGTTCGCGTGGGCGTCCGAGGCGGTGCGGTACGCGGTCAAGCTGGGCATCCAGACGAGCATCGTTATGGTCGGCCTGAGGAGCAACATGACGTACGAGCGCGGGCGCAGGATGGCGGAGCTCGCGAGGGGGTTGGGCGCAGACGCGCTGAGGCTCAACCTCTACTTCTTCACCAAGGAGGACGGATTCGCCCCGACCCCCGCCCAGATAGCCGAGTTCATTAAGGGCCTCCGGGACGCCGGCGCCGTGCTCCGCGGCACCAGCGACCCGGCGGTGGCCAGGATAGTCCAAGCCGAGCCGGTGGGCTACCTGGGCAGCGTCAGGCTCCTGCCGGAGGGCCTGATATCGCCGTCGACGTACCTCACGTCGGCCGAGTGGACGGCGCCCGTGGAGCTGCCGGACTTCTACACCCGCTTCAAGGGCAGCGAGGCGTACAGGAGGTTTGAGGAGATCTACAGGAAGACGTTCCCCCGCGCCTCCGCCGATAGGGTGGCGGTTCTCGGCCGCGACCCCTACGTCGACGGGGAGGTAGAGAGGGTGCCCATGAGGCAGGCCCCGGGGAGGCATTACATCCACCTGGGCTACCTCCCCACGACGATCTTCGGCCTATGATGAAGGTCTACGCCGTATACAAGGAGGGGGTCAAGACCTTCTTCAAGCACAGGGACGTCTTCAGGAGGCTGGGCTTCGCGGAGCTGGACGGCATAATCGACATATCGTGGCAGCGCAACATGCGCGAGCCGGAGGCGGTCGCGATCAGGAGGCCGATCGAGCCCGGGGACAAGGTGCTCCTGGTGGAGCACTCCCTGGTCAGCGGCGAGACCGTGCGGAACATAGCCAGGATCCCGGGCGTCAACTTCATCGTCGTTGCCGAGGCCTTGGACTACTTCGGCGCCTTCTTCGCGGACTACGCGATCGCGGAGGGCGGACTGAAGAGGGTGGTCGACGTGGCGGATCGGCACGCCGTTCTGGAGGACGGCTCCGAGGTGAGGTTCAACTTCGGCCCCGACGGCTTCGGAATGGTGCTGGACGACCGCGAGAGCATGGACGTGCGGCTGAAGGTCGTGGAGAGCTACGACAGGGGGCAAGCGCTGATATACAGACAGAACTTCGCCTACTCGATCCTGGTGGAGAAGGCGATGCACAGGAGGCCGAGGTTGGTCGCCGACGCCTTGGGCTACCACCGCATAGGCGCGGTGGGGCCGCACTTCGCCGTCGAGAACTTCAGGCAGAGGTGGAGCCCGACCCTGGCGAGGGCCTCCCTCAGGGTTCTCCGCAAGCTGGGGCGGGCGGAGGCGCCGGTCATGTACGCCGTGGAGGCCAGAGGCGGCGTCTACGTGCCCATAGGCTTCAGCCCGTTCTACCCGGTCATCTACAAGCTGGGCCTTCCGGCGTATATAAAGAGGGTCGATTGGCTGTCAACGCCCGAGGAGGAGGTGTTGGACGCCGATGAGCTCCTCAAGATCGCCGAAGACGTGGAGCTGGAGCCCGAGGGGCGCGAGGAGGGGCCGGCAAGGCGGATCCCGGCCGGCTATATCGCGGCCGCCGGCGGCAAGGCGCCATGAGCTACATCAGGTACAACTTGCACCTAGACCTCCACGCCACCGACGTCTGCGGGTTCTCGTGCCCCTGGTGCGCGTACGACGCGGGGAGGAGGCCGTACGTGCTCCCCCTTGAGGAGGCCAAGAGGGTCTTCGAGGAGGCCGCTGCCCACGGCATAAGGGAGGTGCACATCTACGGCGGCGAGGTGCTCCACTTGGACGCGGGCTACGTCGCGGAGCTCCTGAGGCTGGCGAGGGAACGCTTCGACCACGTCGGCCTGCTGACTCGGGGACAGCCCTTGGAGAGGTTCAAGGCCGCTCTGCCCTTCCTGGACTCGGCCTTCATCTCCCTCCACCCGGAGCTCCCGGACACCTACAAGGCCGTGAGGCTCGCATCGTCAGCCGGCGTGAAGGCCAGGACGTCCGTCGTGGTGGACAGGATAGCGGCGAGGAGGAACCCCATGGAGTTCGCCGCGAGGGCGCACGAGAGCGGCGCCGACAACATAGCCTTCATGTACATGAGCCCGGTCTCGGAGTTCTTGGATCCGACCACGTGGAGGAGGTCGCTGAAGCTGTGGCTGGCCCCCGCGGAGTGGATCCAATACCTGAGGCGGCTGAAGGAGGCCGTGCCGGAGGGGCTCCAAGCCTTCGTGAGGGTTCAGCCCGCGTACGCGGGGGCGCCCAAGGGGTGCGAGATCCACGAGCACATACGCCGGGTGGTGTACTACAAGGGCAGGTACTACCTCTGCCACATGGCCATACCCGCGGGCATCGGCGCCGCGACCATAGAGGAGGCCCTGAAGACCCGCGGCGCGTACGGCGTCGGCAGATGTGTGGGCTACGTTCAGATCGCCAAGAGCGTCGCCAGCGCCGACGACGACTACAGGAACCTCGCCGGGGTGCCCCCGGGATATGCGCCGGAGTGCCCCATGAGGACGGTCAGGCTCAGCGACCTGAGGCTTTAGGCGGCCCAGCGCCCCACAACCTCCGTCAAACGCGCGGCAGTCAGGCGCGAAACGCCTGGACTTCCCAATGCCCAACCTCCGCGGGGCTGCTAGCCCTTCCAGCGCTTACAGGGAGTACGCAAGAAAGGCTTGACAGGGGGCTAGCCCCCTGTCGGGCTTTTCACGAGCGCTCCCTGTAAGCGCAAGGACGGCCGACCGATGCCTCGGAGCCCCGAATAACGGGCTAGGAGGCGCGGATCGATCGGCCCCCGGCCGATTCCCCCGACCTGCCTCCCCGGATCCTCCGATATGCATCCCGCGCCCTGCCCAGGAGGCGCCTGAGCGATATCTCCGATATGCCGAAGGCCTCCGAGGCCCACCGGACGCATCCGGAGCGGCCGGCGGCCTCCAGCACCGCGCAGACCGCCGCGGCCGAGGCCCCCACGGGCGTGGCGCCCCGCGACGCGAGCTCCCTCGCCACCGCGGCGGCCGCCCTGACCCCGTCCTCCCCCAGGATCGCCCCCGCCCGCTCCCTTATGAGCGCCTCCACGTCGCACCTCGGCCTCCCGAGGAGCTGGAAGAGCCGCCGCAGATGCCTCCGCACCGACCGGCGGACTGTCTTGAGCCTCGTGGTGCAGGGGTTCCCTACGACGGCCAGGTAGAGCTCAGCGGCCTCCCTGGCCTCGGCCGCGTCGGAGCCCAGCGCCCTCAGGACGTCCCCGACGTCCATCGGAGCCCGGCCCGGGCCGGGATAAATCCATTCGGCGAGGACGTGGATCCACATGCGCACGCCCGCGGGCGCGGACGTGGAGGTCGAGAGGGAGCTGTCCGCGGAGCGCCTCAAGGCCCTCGTGGACGGGGGCGACGAGGAGGTAAGGCGCCTCTTGGGCGAGCTGCTGCGGAGCTACGGCTCCCCCCTTCCGGTCGAGGAGGCCGAGGAGGAGCTCAAGGAGCTGGTGAGGAGGGAGCTGAGGAGGGGCGGGCTCCCGGAGGAGGGCTGGTTGGTCGACGCCCTCTACAGGATCCTGGTCGCCGCGGCCCACGCCATGCTGATGCCCTGAGGCCCGCCGAAAGGAAGAGAAGGAGAAAAAGGTTCGGTTCCGGTCAGCGAGATCGACGGGAGCAGCGCAGATAGGAGGCGGCGAGGAGGAGGGCCAGATCCGCCGCGGCCACCGCGGCCGCGATGCGCATCATAAGGGCGGGCATGCCCAACGCAAACGCGCTTATGATCAGGATCGCCGCGTTCGCCGCCACGCCCCCTGCGAAAGTTCCGTACTTCCTCCTTACGGCCATCGTGCCCACGGCGGTGCCCAACACGGGCGCCATCAAGACGGCCGGCGGAAGGCCGAAGGCCAAGACGGACAGCATATAGCTGGAGATCGAGGTGGGCAACACGCCGAAGAAGTGAAGCGCCGTGATGAGCAACGATGAGCCGGCGAAGAACAGGTAGATCGACCCCCACACGAGCGCCAGCGCGGTGAAGAGCGCGTATACGAAGATCTGGGAGCCCTCATCCACTGCGCATTTGACCATCGACTCAACGGATCCGCCGCCTTATAAATCTTCGATCGATCTGATAAGAAAAACGAGGCGGTTGGACGCGGTCTATCGCCAGCACAAGGAGATCGCTGTAAAGCCCTCACGATCCGCCCGCCGGTTTGCGCGCTCTTTTCGGCGTAGCGCCGAAGCCAGTCCACATCAAACCTTTAAATCAGCTCACGGGAAAGCGCACATGACCGTCCTGGACGGCAAGACCGTCGGCACGCGGCTGAGGGACTACGTCCTGGCCGCCGTCAAGCTGGGCTCCAGGCGCGGCGCGTTCTGCTGCAGGACGAAGATCCACAAGATCGTGTTCCTAATCGCGCAGGAGTTCGGCCTGAGGCTGTCGTTCACGCCCTACCACTACGGGCCGTGGAGCTACGAGGTGGACGAGGCCTTGAGCGCCCTCGCGGACGGGGGGTTGCTGAGGGTGGACGCGGAGGTTCGCGAAAAGATCGACGGCGTCGAGCACGCGGGGAAGGTGTACGTGCTCCGCCTCACCAGGGAGGGCGAGGGGGAGGCGCGCCGCGCCCTGGCGGCCATGCCCGCCGAGATCCGCAAGCGCATCGCGGAGCTCGCCAAGTGGGACGTCTGGAGGCTGATCGGCTACGTCTACGTGAGGTACCCCCAATACGCGAGCCGCTCGGCCGCGGCCGACGACGAGCTGCGCGCAACGTGAAGCCGCTGAAGGGCGCCCGGCCGCCCCGAGACGGATGGATTTAATCCACCGCGTTGGAATACGCGTGGTATTCGAAACCGTATACATGCTTCGAGTGGCCGTCCTCCAAGCTCGGACGTGTATCCAAACGCGTATACCTGTGTCAACGTTCAAAAACGCTATAACCGAGCTCCATGAAAAGGACGGCATCGCGATATATTCCAGCGACGGCGATGTCGATGAAGATCTAAGGCTTTTAGAGAAATTATCGCTCTCGACCATATCCGGCGATAAGATAATCATCGACGTCAACCACTTCCTTGAAGCGACGAGGTTCGCGGAAAGGCAGGAGGAGCTGTTTAAGGATAACAAATATGCCGCGGCGATATTGGAGAAGCTGAGGCAAAAGGCGCGGGCCCTGCAAGTTCAGCAGTGGTGTTAATGTCTCGCCTTGAAGGCAATCCACTTTTTCTCCCTCTCCCGGGAACAGTAGAGACAACCGATGTAGAGAAAACGGCAAACACAGCGGTTATTAGATCGAGGACACACGCGAAGTCGCCGAACTTTCAATCCATAATACGGCCATGGACATATTTGCCGAACTAAACATTGCCGACCCCCATCCAACAATCCTGGACAAAAAAATCCAACAAACCTATCCATTGGAATACGCCGAGGGCTCCGCTGTTTGTCCGATAGAAAGATCGGCCTTTCTATTGGAATGCGCCGTTAATGGTCGGCGTAATCCAATAGAAAAACTGACCTTTCTATTGGAGCACGCCAAAGTCCCCCGCCGAAGTCCAATAGAAAGATCTGCTGGCATCAATGTAAAGTGATTTTTTACGCCGAGTCAAACGAACAGGCAGACCTATCTATTGGAACACGCCAATCTCATTCGGCTAACTCCAATAGAAAGGCCGCTCTGGACAGATGTCTGAAACAAATGTCAAAATGAAACTCTATGTCTGTCCGACAACAGGGAGTGCATGAGAAATGCTTGACAGGGGGCTAGCCCCCTGTTAGGTTTTTCTCGCGTACTCCCTGAAGGCGCGCTGGATCAACAAACTCCCTTGCGGAGAGACCCGCGGCCGGAAGAGTTTTGGCCAGCCCTGCCAGACGGCCGCCTCCACGGTTGCTCCGGCCGTGTTGGGCAATTCGTCGGGAGGCACGGTCTGGAGGGCCCGGGCGATCCGGCGAGGCCCTCGCTCGAACGCCCCGCGATCCGGTGCGCCGGGACGGCCTCCGGTCATGCCGAACCCCTGCTGAGGGCCGCATTCCCCACCAAGGCCCCCTCAGCGCTGACGGGGAATTTGTGGTTCCGCTTATCCAATTCTTTTTAAGCAAGGGCAGCGGAGCCACCATGGCGCACTGCGAAGGGAAAGAACCACGCGAGGCGGGGGAGGGCCCGTGGGCAAGGCCCCATCCGCCCGAGGAGGTGAGAAGCGCGCTGAAGATAGTGGCCCACTACTACGGAATCGATCCCATAGACTTGGAAGGCCTGCTGGACAGCATAACGCCGCTCCTCAGCGCCGACGACTGACCCCCAAGGGCCGATCCCTTTTTTCCAACCCTTTTAAACCCCCATACCCGGTCTTCCGTGACCTGGATCTGGAGGGCCCGGGCCGCCCGGGAGCACGGCCTCCACGCCCTGCAGATCACCTACGCCTGCCGCATCGGCATCCTCAAGTGCAGGTGGGCCGGCGGGAGCTTCCCGCGGGGAGGCCTCCTAGTGGACAGGGAAAGCCTTGAGGCCAACCTGGAGGCGGTGAGGGCGCTCCCCAGGAGGTGGAGCTACTCGACGACCGCCGCCCGGAGGTACGGCCTCACGAGGAGCCAGATACGGCGCGCCGCGAAGGCCGGCCTCGTGAGGGCGATGCCCGCGGAGACGGGGTACGGCTACACCGCCCTGCTCGTGGCCCTCGACGACGTGGAGGCCCGTCTCGACGAGATAAAGGCCATGCCGCGGTACACCGAGGAGGAGAGGGAGAGGATGAGGGAATACGCGAGGAGGTACCGCCTCAGGAGGAGGCTGTCCTTCCTCTGCCCCCGCTGCGGCAGGGAGGTGAGGCCGCTCGCGGGCTCGGAGGCCTTCGAGGCCGCGTACCGCGGCGAGCTGTCCCCGGATGAGGCCAGGAGGCTCGTCGTAGTATCACATTACCGCCACAACCACACAGACTACGATAAAGCGAGGTTGGACATAGACAGGTGGCTAGAGCCCGGCGACGTGGGCGAGTTCGGGTCGTTCAAGGGCCTCATAGATGCATACTACGAGAGGGTGGACGACATGGATCCCGAGGAGCGGGAGGAGTGGATAGAAGAGATAAGGCGGCTCAAGGGCCTCGCCGCCGAGAGGGCCAGGAGGTACTACAACGGGATAGCCGTCAAGATGGCGCAGGAGGACGGCTTGCTCCCCGCCCCGGCCAAGGGGGGCGGGCACAGCCCGGAGGCCGCTCCCAGAGCCGATCCCCATCCCTAGCTGAACCCCTCTTTCTTCAAGCATAAGGCTTACCAGGCCCCTTAGGAAAAAAGAGGGGGTTAGTAGTCCTCGTCGCAGGTGGCCATGCAGATCAGCGGCGACTTTCTGCATTCGTCGTCGAGGTCGGGCTCTATGGGCTCCTCCACGGGCTCCTCCCTTTGCCTCCGTTTGCCGCGCGCCATGATCCCCTCCGCGCACCGCCGCATGTCGATCCGCAACCGATTCAAGATAATACGCGGAGGCCCCACCTCCGTGGCCGGGTTCAGAGGAGACCGGGCCATCCGGCGCAAGCTCTTCGAGTACATGCGCCGCCGCGTCCTGCTGGCCAGGGGCAACGTGGTCAGCTTCACGCTCCGGAAGATCAAGCGTTCCTTAGGCGTCGAGGAGGACAGAACCGCTGGGGCCGAGATAAAGGCCGTCCTGGAGGCCCTCGCGAAGAGGGGCCTCCTGGAGGTCGACCGGAGGGGCAGGGCGCCTAGGTACGCCGTCAGGAGGGGGTCGCGCCTGTGGCGGGCCCTGGCCGGCGGCGCGGAGCAGGCCGAGGCGCTGCTGGAGGACGGGGGGTGACCTTCAGGCCGCCGAATCCCCACGAACCGGGATCTTTTTAAGCGTCCGCGGATGACCATACATGATCGAGCTGATATGGATCCTGAGGACGGCCGTGAAGGGCGATAGGCCGCAGTCGATACGGTTCGAGGATTTGGAGTGGCTTCTCTTCGACCGGCTGTGGGGGCAAGACCGCATCGCGGTCTACGGCACCTCTCTGAGGCTGGACGAGGAACTGCAGAAGCTCGCAGACTTCGGCGCAATTCAGTACGACGGCAAGACGATTACCGTCGATCCAAACGCGTTCAGACAAAAGACCGAGCCGATCGTCCGGACAGCGGAATGGATGATCGCCGGCAACGCCTACCTTAAGTATGTCCGCGATAGGATCGTACAACGCGCCGAGGAGCTCGCCGAGAGGGCGAGGGCCGCCGCGCAGGCCGCCGTATAGGCCTACCCCCAAACTCCAACCTTTTTAAGTCCCCACGGCGTTAAGCCCATGTCCCGTCAACCCCCTATCGGCGGAATCGGCAACGCCCCGGCAATCCTCGACCAGAACGTCGAGATGCCGAGAAACTTCATGCAGTTGCTGGAGAGGGGCTACTGCCTTAAGCGCATAGACGGAGGCAGGTGCATCAGGAAGATCAGGATCAGGGAGGTTGAGGAGGGGCTGTGGGTCGAGCTGGTCGAGGAGCGCGGGGATCTCGCAAGGGGGGACAGGGCACCCGCGGCCCTCACAACGCCCGTGGCCTTTATTCCGAGGGCGGCGGTCGCGGTCGATCCCTTTTTCGGGGAGGCGTACGTGGCGTACAGGGGGAGGCTGCTCGCAGAGCGGATCGTGGCCGTCTGGCCCGCCGACGACTGGGACGGCTTCATCCGAGAGGCGACCCGGCGGCCGCCGTACCACATAGTCGGCGACCCGAAGCTCCTCGACGTGATAAGGCTGGCGCTGCCGAGGATGAACCACGTGGTCAGCGTCGGCCTCACGGACGGGGGCGTCGTCGCCGACCCGCTGGGCATCCTCGACCTGACGGACTACGGCATAGAGCCTCTGAAGGAGGCGTACAGGTGGGCGAGGGCCGCGTACGGCGGCGGGGACGCGGCCGCGGCGTGGTTCAACGTGATGGCCGTCCTCGCCAAGCTGATGACGCCGATACTGCGCGTCAGCGGAGGGTTCATCGATAACGTCGTATACAACGTCGTCGATTATGAGCCGCTCTTGGCGCACGTGCTCGTGCGGATGCTGGGCGGCCATGCGCTTGAGGGCTACCACGTATACCTGCGCGGCGCGGCCGACGGCGACGCGGCCAGGATCTTGACGCTGAACCGCCTGCCGCTGATATTGAGCTACACCGCGGGCAACCACACCGCCGCGGCGCCGGCGAGCGTCGCCGCGATAATGCTCTCCTCGATCCACGGCGTGGCCGGCTTCCGCGGAGGCGGGCTGGCGCTCAAGGCGGTCAGGAACCTCCGCGGCGTCGTGGCGTTCACCGACGTGCCGCTGTCCCAATTCCTGCGCGACGCGAAGGCGGACGGCCTGGGCTTCATCGAGCTGAGGTGGAGCGGTGAACCGGCCAGGAGGGGGGCGGGCATGCCCGACGCGAAGCCCATATTCGGCTACGCGGCGCGGCTGTGGAGGAACCACCGCGACGAGCTGTCGCGTGCGCGCGACCTGCCGGGGCTGATGTTGAGGTTGGCCAACGCGATGGAGAGCGAGCATAAGGACGACGCCGAGGCCGCCGAGATCGCCGAGTACACCAGGCACGCCGTCGAGCTGTTCAGGAGAGGCCCGTGACCTCTCCAACTCGCCTCTTTCAGGAGGCGACGGAGCGCCCCCTTCGGCTGACGCGTTCCCCAAACTCCAACCCTTTTAAATCCCCAACAATATTGGGATCATGTCCGAACAAAACCCGAACCAAACCCCGAACGCCGTCGGGGGGCATGCCAGCGGAAGGTGGGAGGGCTTGGATAAGGCCATCTCCGACATCACGACCGAGTATAAAACGTGGAGGGACTGGAGGCCGCCGCCGGCCGAGAGGCGACATACCTGGTACTGCCCCATATGTACGACGACCGAATACTACAGCGGAACGAAGAGAATACCGCGGTGCCCCCGCCACGGCGTCGAGATGAGCAGGTACGACGAGGAGGAGTTCTCCAGGAGGAGGAGGGAGCTGGCCGAGGCCGCCATAAGGGACATCCCCAAGGTCTTGGCAATGTTCGCCAAGGCCGTCGAGATCTACAGCGGAAGGCCGCCCGTCGAGTGGAGATTCGAGGACGGCGAGGTTGCCATCAAGCCGGACGACCCCACGGAGCTCAGATACGAGGAAGGGGCGATACGCGCCGTCTTCTACTACTGCGACCTGGAAAGACACTGCGAGGCCGCCAAGTTCCTCAGCGAGGAGGCCGTCCGCTTGGGCTTCTCGATACTGGAGGAGTTCTATCCGCCTCACTTCGACGGCGCGCTGCTCCCGGAGGCGCAATACGATAGGAGCAGGAACGCCTTCGTGGTCAAGGCATGAGCGGGCGGCCGATTGGGGGCGCCTTGGACGGGGGCAAGTGCATGGAGATAGCGACCGGCGACCGCTGGCTGAGCCTGAGCGATCTGGATCCCATCGCCGTTAAGGCGATACTGGACAGGTGCTATCAAATTCTGAGGCAGAAGGCGGAGGGGGCATGAGGGCCGAGGTGCTCACGACGGTGGTAGGGGACGCCTACGCGGCCGCCGTGGAGCACGGGAGCGAGGGGAGCGAGACCCGCGGCATATCCATCCGCGGCGACCGGCTGACCGTGTGGGTTGATAGCGGCCGCCGCGAAGTCATGCTGGACGCCCTCCTGGACAGCGGCGACGCGGGCTTACTCTTCGAGGCGCTCAAGCGCATTAGGGATCCCGCGCGGTTCGACGAGCTCTTCACCGCCCTCACGAACGCCGAGATCTGCAGCGGCGATGACGGGCGGATCCACATCTGCGACGAGGGCTTCGGCCACATAGTGGAGATCATGTTAGAGGAGCCATGATCGTCAAGAAGACCAACAGCAGGGAGCTGACAAGGACGGCCGAGGGGGGCCGCGTCGAGCTGGCGGAGCGGCATCTCGGCAGGTACACCGACCGCAGAACCTACGGAATGACGCTGGAGGGGGGCGTCCTCACCCTGTGGATCGAGGACGAGGACGGGCGCCGCAAGACAGTCCGCACCATGTCCCTCGCGGACGATGAGGTCGAGCGGGTGAGGGAGGACATGATGCGCGTCAAGAACTTCACGGCGTTCGGCACGCTGTTCTTCTTCTACATGTACCTAAGGGACAAGCTGAAGGGCCGGCATGCTGATCCGCGTCTCTAATCTCAGATCGGGCGGGAAGCCCCTGGCGCATTCGACGATCCTCAAGCTCAGGGGCGAGCAGCACAGCGGGCTCAAGCCGCTGCCGGGCGTCAACGTGGTCGCGGGGCTCACGGGCAGCGGCAAGACCCTCTTGGCCGAGGCCCTGTGGCTCGGCGTCGCGCACGCGCTGAGCGCCCTGCTCGGCGGGCGGCTCTACGGCGCGCTGGCCCTCGCCGCGAGGGCCTACGGCATAAGGCCCATCGACGCGGATGTCGAGATCTGCCTGAGCGACGCCGAGGTTCCGGGGCTGAGGCGCGAGGCGTGCATCGAGGCGGAGGTCAGCGAGGGCGCGGAGAGCTGGACGGCGGTGCCGGCCGGCGACGACGAGCTCCGCAGGGGCCTGGTCTACGCGCTGCTGCACGTGATCTCGGTGCCGGACAGGGTCAAGTGGCGCGCCGCGCACGCGCTCCGCGAGCTCCGCCGCGCTGGCCTGCTCAAGCTTGAGGACGGGGAGCTGTGCCTCGCGGCGGCCGCCCTGGTGCCGCCGGCGTTTGCGGGCCTGCCGTGCTACGCGCTGGAGGCGCCCGGCCTCCCCAAGGAGGAGCTCGACGCGGCCGCAAGCCACGGCGAGATGTCCCACGCGCTGTTCGAGGCCTCGTATGAGGCTGCGTCCAGACTCTCGAAGCTGGCCAGGGAGGAGCTGGGCGTCTCCGCGGTGCCCATCATATATCTCGACGACGCCTTCGAGGGGCTCGACGCGGCAAAAATGCGGGGCCTGCTGTCGCGGGACTACGCGGCGGCGTCCATATACGCCGCGACGCACAGAATCGAGGCCGGTGCGTACGCGGCCCGCAGCCTGCTGATGACCTACGGAACCAAGGCGTCCCGGCTCGTAGATCAGCCCAACGACTTCCGCTTCGCCCTGGTCGATGAGGAGCTGGTGGAGGAGGACGAGGAGGCGTTCGAGGACGTCTCCAGCAAGCTGGTGGGGAGCCCATGAGCCGCGCCGAAGAAAAGGAGAAGAGCGCGCTGAGGTTCTACGAGGGCGGAGTCCTGTAGGCCATGACGCGAGGCAAGAGGACGGTGACCATCTCCGTGACCTTGGGAGACGCCGAGGCCGAGATGCTGAAGGAGATCGTGAGGGCCTGCGGCTTTCTGACCACGTCCGAGGCCGTGCGCGCCGTGGTGAGGCACTACTATGAGACGAAGCTGCCGACGTGCAAGGCCGACGGCCGGGCCGTCTGAGGAGGCGGGACAACCTCCCCTTTTTCATCTCCCTCCTTTCAGGGAGCACTCATGAAAAACCTAACAGGGGGCTAGCCCCCTGTCAAGCCCTTCTTAATTACTCCCTGTAAGCGTCAAGGAACCCGCCGAGAGGCGGATCGATTTATCAATGTAATCCGGAAGGCATATGGACGACTTCTGGGAAATGATCTGGGAAATGATGTGGGCGACACCGACGTATGCCGTGCAGTACATAGATCCGGACAATCTCGGACATAAGAAGAAGATCGATCCGTACATACATACGTACTGCACACTTGAGCTTGACCTCCACCGGAAGCCCACCAGCCGGCGGACCGTCCTACTGAGCTACCAATCCCGCTCCCCTCCAACCCGCGCCGGCCGGACGCGCTGGCTCCGCCCCCGCCTCCTGCCCGCCTACCCCCAAACCCCGAGCCCCAGGGCGCAGGGGAGGCGCAAGTAGAGCCGGCTAGGAGGAGGTCGGGAGAAGGGGTGGGGCGCATGTGGAAAAACGGCGAAGGAGTGCGGGTGGGGCCGGCATACGGACGGCGGCCGCCGAGCTGGCGGAGGCCGTCGCGAAGTGGCTTGAGGAATGACAGTCCCTTTTTCCCTTTGGGCCGGGGGAGGCCCAATCAGCAGGCGTATAGAGGGGCTCGCCAAATCTCCGGAGGCTGATGGGCTACGTCCACACGAGCTACCCTCAACATACAGCTCACTCCGCCACGGCGATTTTTCCCTTTCAGGGAGTACATAAGAAAGATTTGACAGGGGGCTAGCCCCCTGTCGGGCTTTTCATACACACTCCCTGTCGGCGTCGAGGAACCCGCCGAGGACGGTTCAACTCTGTGCTGCTGAGCGCGCAAACGAGGGAAGCGCCTTCAACCCACCTGGCCATGCGCCGCGCAGAGCCGGCGGAGGCCATAGAGATGGTTAGAACGAGGTACCCTTTTTCTCCCTACAGGGATGTCCGCGGGAAGCCTTACAGGCAAGTCCTTGCCTGTCAAGCTTCCCGGGAGCTTCCCTTGTCGGCGGATCCGCCGAGGGGCGGATCAACTTATTAATGTGCCGCGGAACGTATATGGAGCGTTCCAACATATGCGATATATGCTATCAACTCTGCGAAATGTGCCTCAATAATAAACATTTCAGGAAACGCATAGATTGCCGACAGTGTCCGAGATTGTGCGCCGAGTGCAGAGAACACGACGTGTACGAGGATCCAATCATGCGCCTTATCATGCTTATCCATCCGTCCGACCACTGAAACCCCTTTTTTCCAACGAGAGGGTTTGAAAAAGAGGTGGGAAAAAGACGGGGATCACCTAAGGGATCACCTGAGCTTTGCGATGGCCAAAAGCGACGTCACCACGCATATTATGGCTCCCCCTATGACGGGGAGCCAGAACGCCACGGCGACTGTGATCGTGTCGGTGGGAAGGTGGACGAACCCTCCCCACCAATCTATCACCGACCTCTCGGCCAACACTTGAAGGATCACTCCGCCGAACGGAATTAGCGATAATAAAACAGTGAGCGTCAGTATGATGGCCAACAGAAGCCCGGCCAGAACTGGCGGATGGCGGATCGATTTATCAATGCACAGCAGAGCGCGCATGGAGGACGAATTCGGGCGGTGTTATGTCGCATGCATGAACCGCTGCGTGGACGGCTGCCGCAGGGATCCCGCGGCGTACATGCCCTGGCGCCCCGGGGGATGCACCACGGAGTGCGACGAGCTCTGCTTCGAGGAATGCCTTGCCAATATGGATGTCGACGTGGAGCCGGTCGAATGGGAATAGTCCCCTCCCTTTTTTTACCTCTCCGACCACCCGCTCATTTCCGCAAGGCGGACGCCCTATGTGGAATCGATGCGGCGGAGGGGCGCCGCGAAATTAGCGGGGGACTAAACGCGGCCGAGGCGGAGGAGGGGGGCGGTCGGATGCGCCGGAGCCGCGATGCCGGCGGGAGGCGCAAGTGGAACCGAGGCGGCTGAGGAGGGAGGTACAAGTGGAACCGACACGCCGAGAGGGGGAGTCGGCGAAGTGTTGAATATGGAACCGATGTGCCACACTCGCCGAAAAGATGCAGAGATATCTTCCTTTTCCATCCTCCCAATCGCCTCGCCTCCTCGAAGCCGGCATAGCCATGCGTTAGCCGATATTGAGCCGACATGTCGAGTTTAGCTGACATGTGGAACTACGGAGCCAACGGAGGCCGCCATGCTCTACCAATCGGGCAAGATAGGCGACGCCGAGCTCTTCGAGGCGGTCTACGAGACGCTCTCGGCGCTTCCCGACGCCGTGGCCGAGGAGCGCCTGCCCGTGGACACGGTAATC
>Ga0081473_128813_pt1 | contig 17829 bp, 20 predicted proteins | sample CisSprmetagenome_FD_70977 | JGI IMG/M metagenome (GOLD analysis project Ga0081473, IMG submission 70977) | Hypoxic/sulfidic aquatic microbial communities from Cistern Spring, Yellowstone National Park, USA v2 (version 2) | ecosystem: Environmental > Aquatic > Thermal springs > Hot (42-90C) >...
TAATCCCTTTGTTGTTAATGAGGTTGTTATGGCTAACTCCAGGTGGACGGCTAATGTGGTTAGGGATGTGTATGGTGAGGAGCCTATTGTCCTTAACCCACCAATACCACCTAACGTCTCTATTGTGAGGAACCCAAGACCCTTTGAGGATAGGCAATTAGCTGTTGTAATGATTGGTAGGTTCAGTTGGGAGAAGCGTTACCACTGGGTCGTTAGTGAACTAATGCCTAGGTTAGCTAAGGAGGTGCCTGGTGTTAGGTTAGTAATTGTTGGTGGGACTGGGACTAAGCCGTCCAATGCCTATTTTGAGAGGATTAGGAGGTTGGCTATTGAGAATAAACTAAATGTTGAGTTGTTCCCAAATGCTCCAGGTGATGTTAAGGTAGCCTTAATGGACCAGGCTAGGGTGTTTCTTCATGCCACAATTAATGAGCACTGGGGTGTGGTGGTTGCTGAGGCTATGGCTAGGGGTTTGCCCGTTGTTGTTCATAGGAGTGGTGGTGCCTGGAGTGACCTAGCCATGAATGGTGAGGTTGGGCTTGGTTACGAAAGCGTTGATGAAGCCGTTAATGCATTAGCCAGGTTACTCACGGATGCAAAAGTCTGGAATTACTACTCAAGTAAGAGCTTGGGTAGGGTTGGGGAGATAACTTTCGACAAGTTCGTAAGTAGGCTTAGTGAGTTGGTTAGGAAGCTCGTTTAGTTCTTCTCAATCTTTCGAGCCTAGGGTGTAGAAGTGTCCTCAGTTTCCTCCCTACCCGCAATCCTGAGCATGTCGTAAAGCTCGTCCACCGATATCTTCGGTATCGACTTTGCGTTCAGGAACAATCGATAATGCGGGTCTAACCCAGCCTCAACGGGTTTTATCTTTCCCGCCTTGACCTTCTCATTATAAAGTTCCTTTGCATCCTTGAAGCCATAAAGTGCCTTGGTGATATTCATTATTGTGTCAATGTCTGTAACGCTGTCAATGTTGAATGGTATAATAACTAGGACACGCTCGGGGAGATATTCAAGCAATTCTTTATGTTCGGCAAACCAACTCGATATTCGTAGTGGGAATGATATGGATATTTGCGGTCCCCTCCTAACCCTGCGCCATGATATGAGTGCCTTCAGCACATTCTTGTGTGGGTCGTGGAACTCAAGCAGTATTGCATCTGAATGCCCACCAACTAGGATTATCCTATAGTATGTGAATTTCTCTAGGGTGCTCATCACATACGCTTTACATCACATGCTTATAAACCTAACGAAGACCTTCATTTAACAACCACTCCTCAACCGTGAGGATTGGTTCGTAGGGTTTGAACCACTCAAGGTACCACATGTTCATAAGTTCCGGGTCGCTATTCACTTGGTAGCAATTGGGACACCTCCTCTGCAATGCTTTCTTAGCTTTCTCGTTTGGCGCTATGTCGAATGCGTCAGTGTCAGCACTTAAGATGCGCTTTGCTAAGCCAACCTCATGCAAATACGTGAATGTCCTCTTTCTAATGCCTAGGATGTGGATATCATGGCTAAACCCAGCATTAACCAACTTTGTTATCAATGACGCAATGAACTTATTGCATCTGTTCACATCCTCCACGCACTTGAACTTTCCCTTTATTGATGTTACTATGGTGCCAGGGATACCAATCACCACTGAACCCCATAGTTTCTCTATCTCGAGCGCCTTAGCCACTGTTTTTCTAAACACTTCCTCATCATCGCAATAATGGCAAACAACGATAGGCACTCCATACCTCATGACTTCGTAAAACCTAACCTTCCTGAAGTACTCAATTGAATCATCAAGTCTCTTGAAATGCTCCTCAATATTGTGGTTGTCTGGCACTATGAAAAGGGTGATGTCATTCCAAAACTGCCTTACGTATGAGAAGTACTCATTCAAACTAATACTTTTCACGACATTTGCCTTATAATCACCAGTCCTAGGCTTCTCAACACCAACATCCACCATAATAGCCCTAGGTCTCCTGCTAGGAACACTCTCACCAGGTCTAACCTTGAAGAATTCACTAACATCCCTAGGTCTTGAAAACACGGGAAACAAAGCCCTCATTTTAATATGCTCTAAATCACGAGTTTATAAACATTACGCAAACCAAAACACTTAAAAATAAGTCCTTTATACATATAGGTATAGAGAGTTCACGATTGCTCACGGTAATTACGTGAACTCACGAAACCTTTACATAAAACAACTGTACTACGGCTTTTCTCCCTTTTCCTCATTTCCCCCTCTGTTTTTCACGCTTAGAAATTTTTAGTTATCATGGGTACTTATGGTATCGACATCGTCTAACTCTACGTTATCATAAAAATCTGCGCATGTAAAAAAGCGGGGGGGAAACTAGGAAAAGGGGGTAAGCCGTGAGGGGGGTTTACTTAGTTTAAGAGTTATTTTGCTGTTGTTTAACTGATAGTGAGTTCTCGGTCTCTAATGGTTTTTCCGTAGGGGTCTCGGTTTCTTTTGTCTCTTCATTCTGTTCCTCATTAATCATGTCTTCGGAAACCTTATTGAGGAATATCTTTACGAAAAAGCCTAACGGTATGTAGAATCCTCTTTTGATTTTACCACCAACACTAACCTTATCCCTTTCGACACCTAGGAACGTATGAGGCATACCTCTGACTAGTTGTCCATTAGCCAATAATGCAATATAAACCTTCCTATTTTCATGCAGGTTCTTAAGGATTGAGTATGCTATCACGGCATCTGGGTCTGGCCCAGTTGGTCCCTTATCACCCTCAGCCACATTATACATCTCCGCTAACTGGGTCATAGCACTGTAAAGCTCATTCAATAACTTATCCGCCTTCTGCTTATCCCTGGCACTGGCGAATACGGCACCTGCCTGGTGTGGGTTCTCAAGTATGTAACGCAATACCCTAATCGCCGTTGGATTAGAAACATTCAATTGATTAATCACGAAATCATAGGCGTTATTGATTAGTTCATTGACGGGGTCCTTAACATCGACCTTCTCCTCCTCAGTAATCTCACGTATCTCCTTTATCGACTCAATCGAGAAATCAAGGATTTCCTTAGCTAACTTCTCATTCTCTGGCGACATCTCCCTGGCTATTGCTATGGCTAGCTTCTCCATCAAATCAAGCAAGTCTGATGACTCGAGTAGTACGTCTTTGTATTTCTTCCATAACCTAACAACAAACCCTATGATGGGTTTTATTTGCGGTAAGTTTTTGAAAGCCTTGGTGTCCAATGATGTTGCATCCCATGGAACTATTGCAAACCTCCTCACTATTGCGAAATCGCTAGCCTCACGCAATACCTCACGCAAAAACGTGTTGAATTGCACGTTGGTGAATATTATGAGACCCCTTAGGTTCCAGAACTTAGCCCCTATCCCGTGCCCATATCGTGATGCGTGGATACCTATCTTCGCAAAACCCACCGTAACCGCCAAAATATTCGGTATATTTCTCTTAAGAGCCTCCAGGGTTTGCTCGTCCAATATCAATGGCATACGATTTAAATCCACTAGATTCCTCAATTGCTGGCTCGTGTTGATACTACCTGCCAAATACACATCCATCTTTGTATCAACATCCTCACCACCAAGAAGTGGTACTAAGACATGTCTCGCATATGTGGACCTACCAACACCACCCTTAGCCACGTTGTACACAATCATGTCATTAAACGTTCTCGACTTACCATATCTCCTAATCAATGGGGTCATCAACTTGGCAATTATGGCTAACACATTGAACCATGCTCGCTTAGCATTGGTGAGTGGATAATAAGCCCTGGTCCATTTATACGCTTCAACCAGAGGCTCGGGTCCATAGTCAGTAGTATCAACCACCCTGTAGGGGTCCACAAAACCATCATCGACTAATCCAGGGCTTATTGGGTACGTGATTTCTGGAAACAATTCCTTGATTTTCTCCATGTACTGCTCATTCTTAATCACATAGTACTTCTTGATGTTAGTCACCTCTTCAAGAAATTCCCTAAAGTCCGTGTTCTTAACCCTCAATTTGCCATCAATCACTGCTATGTAGTACTCCTCCTCATAAAAAGGGTCCTTAATAAGAGCCATTTGCCTAGGTAACTTAGCAATTTCCTTTCTATCTATTGTAACATCACCATTATCGATTTCCTTTTTCGTAGATATGTAAATCATGACATAATCAAGAGGGTTACCATTATTATCCTTGGGGATAATCACTTCCAGGAATTCCTTGCATACTTCTACTTCCTTGCCATCCTCACTGATTGATTGGACATAGTGGATACATGACTCCTGCTCAATAAGGCTTATGTTGTCAATACTAACGCTCATACTCATCACCTACATAATAATTGAATCACCTGGTTGATTATATTCTGTGAAACATTCAATGCTGGTAATACCTCATTAATTGACCTACATCTTTTATCTGCATTGATTAACCTGAGGGCTTTTGTTAGATACTCGGCATTATCAAGTCTCCTAATCTTGACACAATTGTACCTAGCATCATCGTAACTAACACCTAGGCATACCACAATGAAACAATCACTAGGATTAATGACATTACAATCATGCTTGATTATGTACACAGCATCCCTAGCCATGATAACCTTCTCTTTCTTCTCATCACTCATTTTTCCTCACCTTCAGTCCATGGTGAGTACATGATTATGTATGCCTTGTTAATATATGCTATATCACGAACAAACGGTAGGTTCGCTTTCTCGACCTTAACAACAACCCAAAATGAACCCATGGTTATAACGGTACCAATCACTAGATTAGCAACATTACCAGTCTGGACGTAAAGGGCAACCTTTCTTCCTACTAATGTACCATCGATATCAATCCTCGTGGCTGGCTTAAGACCTGGCTTAACCTGGGCTTTTCTTTCAGCTTTTTTCTCGGGCTTTTTCTCGTTAGGCTTGGGCGAAAGATTTATATTACCCTGGCTTGAGTCCTTACCTTGAGGTTTAATTCCGTCTTTGAGGTTCGTGGTTTCTGTCATCCTATCACCCCACCAAAAACAAAATAACCAAAATTTAAGTGTTTTCTTTCTACGGCTTTTAAATCATATAACGGGCTGAGGCAGATAGAAAATCTTACCCGCACCTATTTCGTTGTACCTATCCATCACCACCTTACCAATCCTCTCGACACTCACCAACTCGCCTGTCTCATCATAGTTCTCCCTCATTACTATCCTAACTACCATTGATACATCATGCATGCTGTGTTGTGCCGTGGTTGGGGCACCATCCTCACCATACCACAACTTACCAACCGCAGGGCTTTCATGCGTTATTAGGATAACCTTAATCTGTCTCTTTGTCTGAACCCACCTCAATGCCAACAGGTGTACAATACTCGCAATCAACCTATTGGTTGGGGCTGTATCGCTCACGTTACCTCTACCGTAAAACGTCACCCAATTCTCCCTAATGCCACCCAATGAGTCTATTATTATGACATCACCAGGGTCGATAGTCATGCGTTTCAACGTGTTGAACACCTCATAGGGTTTGTAAATCGGCATGACATTGGTTACATACTTACTAATCGCATCAATCATTGGGTCATTGTTCAACTCAGTGCTTATGTAAAACACATCCCTGCCTGCCTCAGTATCCCTCTTAGCGACAGCCAACGCCAACCTGGTTTTCCCTCCCCCAGCCCTTCCGTAAACCAGCTTGATTTTGTTCCCATCAAAAACCTCATACCACTCAACAACCTCCCTCCTCTGAGTCTCTCCCTCCTTAGTCTCAGGCTTCTTCTCGACCTTAGTCTCGGGTTTCCTCTCCGTTTTTGTCTCCACCTTACTCATCATATTTTCTTATGCTCTAACCCACATATAAACACACCGCTTATACCCATATACATAGAGAGAGTACACTAAAAGTTTTGCCTAACTTTCTCGAGCGCCCTGGCTTTTTCCGTGAACCTACGTAAAAACCCTATACCCACCTAGTCCTAAACCCTATGCCTACCTATGTAAAGACCCCATCTTTATATTAGTAAATGGAATTTATAGTACCCTAGGGCTAACACCAGTATGAGACCTAGGGCTATGAATAAGCCGTTAGCCACTGGGTTATCCCATTCCACGTATTCATGTCCTACCCTCTTTGTCAGGATAAAGGTATGTCCCGTGAACCCATCAAGCATTAAGTGGGTGTATAGTGTTGTGGTGTTGATAATGAATGCCGTGGTTAATGGCACGTGGATTAGGGGCGTCCACGTGTAAACCCAGGACAGTGGTAGCACAAAGATAAATAGTGAGAGTAACCAATCATGCGTTAGCCAAATCCTATGCGGAATACCGTGGTTCCTACTGTGTCCCAGTGCGTCTATCAAAAACGTGGTTAGTGGTGCCAATAATGCGGTTTGCCACATTGTTGCTAACCACAACGCCACCGCCGTGCTAAAAACCACGTGAGTATGGACCCTCATACCTAACACCTAATGTTTCTCATGACTGTATTTTTGTCAAACCTTATCCTAAGGCTTAGGACCCTCAAAAGCGCATAGGCATAGGGGCACGGTACACGCCTCAACATGCCCGACACATCACGCTCAACGCTCTTTTTCCTCACAATAAACTTATCATCATAGTACTCAATAACGTAGTAATCACCATGGTCCTCAACCCTAGTGAAATACGCCACAAAGGACAACCAACCACTCATTAAGGAACACAATATTTTTTAATGATTTTAAAACCTATCGTTGATTACGGCAAATAAAGCGTCAATATACCCCTGGTACCGCCTTGTTGATTAACCAATTCCGTTACATCATCAATACATACGTGACAGTCAGTGTCCACAATTACGAATATCGTATTCAAACCTGGTACTTTGTCTCTATTCTCCCAGGACCAAACATAGAATTTAACCCCTACTTTGAATGTCACGGGTTCTCCGTATTTGGATATCCTCACAATCCCGTAATACTCATTACCACTGCTCAACTCATTCAACAACTCTTTTCGTGTTTCTCTCCTCGGCGGTATTAAAACGAGCCTTTTGTACTTCCTCCACCACCTAACCCTCACGGGAATATCTACCTGCCTCATACATGATAATAGAGCATAACCCCTATATAAATCTTACCTCACGTGTAAACCACGTGGTTATACTCACGGTGCCATCCTTCGAGCCTAACGTGTAGATTACAGGTGTAGTAACCTACCGTGCCTGTAATTTCACGATAACCGTAATTCGGGGGACACCTGTAGATTACATGTGTAGAAAGAATAGTGATTATAAAACAAAAAAGGATTTTAACGCTAAGTCTCAATCCGTGGTGTACTCACGAATAACCCTAGCCTCACCGTCCTTAACCTCAATGATTCTAACGTGAGTCTTATCCTTGGTTATATGCGCCACCTTATACGTCCCATTGTAAAGATGCCAAACCCTATCATGCACATATGAACTATGATTATGACTAACCACGTAAATCCTGACTGGAAAGATAGGCAAATTATTCCTCATATCCGTAACTGCGGTTACGTCAATATGCTTACCGTGCACTATAACCCTAGCACGGATTTCATAATACGGCTTACGCTCTTTCGGCTTAACCTCAGGCTTTTTATCCACGAATTGCCTCATATCCATGGAATTCCCTGAGAATAAACGCATATTTCTACGTGGTCGCTTATCCATGGACCACCACCTTATTGCAAAATGCCTTTAACGTGTCTATCGCTATTTTAATGACCTCACGTGGTATTGGCTTAGTACTCGCAATAACGCAGTTATAAGGCATATCAAAAACATGAACGTCGTCCCATAAACCAATCTCAACATTGTATTTTTCCGTTGCTTTGAACAACGCAATTAAAGCGTCTTCTATTTCACTTTCTGACATTCCATTAAGGTTCAAACATGGTATATCGCACAACACAACATACTCATAACCAACAAAGTACTTTCGGATTGTTATACCATTCCATTCCTCATAACCAATTTCAATTCTTGACATCATAACCACCTATCAATGCTTGAATTTGCTTTACGTGTTGAATTGTTGTTGATTAACTCATTAATCACCGAATTGTAAAAGTCCATTAACAACTCAATATGAACCACCGATAACGTGCTATCTTCTGCCGTCTTGTTTATCTTTCCGATTAACTTACCTGTGCGCCTATCATAAACGTTAGCCTCCATGTACATGACTTCACGGTTTTCGGTGTAACCCAGCTTTACGGTTATTTTCACATTCAATTCCTTTTTTCCACGCTTTACGTTCAATTCTTTATGTAGTTCACTTAACCATTCTATTTCCGTTCCCATTCCCATTTCCGTTACCGAGACCATACCGTGAAATAGAGCACGTAAAGATTTATAAACCTTACTACGTGAAAATTACGTTATCATAAACGTAAACCGTGAACGTAATAAAAACAAAAAACCACGGTCCTATATATAACCGTAACCATTAAAATCCTTGACTATATACTTAATGAAAGAGGCTTAACCATGCCATAAATAATCTATATAGTTCACGATATGGTTCACAATATCAATAAATAACCGTATAAAAACCTAACGTTAAAATTCATGCTCTATTTTCATTACGGCACGTTTATTAATACGTTATTTAGCAATAAATTATTATTAACGTGCTCTATTTACATAACGGCATAAACCATAGAGCCATATGTTTGTAATACAGGTTTGTAAATACGCTATATAGATAATGTGAGTAATACATGTGCTCTATTAATGTCATGTAATGCTTATGAATACATTGGTTAAATTGTAATACTAAGTTTCATGCTCTATTTATGTAATGCAATGATTATATGATTTCATGTGTTATGATTGTACACTATTTATGTCACGTAATGTTTAGAGATACAATGTTTAGATTGTAATATTAAGTAACGTGCTCTATTGATTGTAATACATGCTTACAAATTCATTACTCAGAATACATTAATTATGATTGTGCACTATTTATGACATGGTATGTTTATGATTACGTTAGTTATGTTGTAATGCTTATTATTGTGCTCTATTAATGTAATGCTATGGTTTGTGTTTCATTATTGTTTGCCACGTCATAGGGAAAAACCAGGAGGAATGTGCGCATAACAGGTTTTACCTAGGAATTGAAAGGTATGAGTAATTGAAATAGGGAAAATGAAAGAAAAAATGCGAAAAGGGTGTTCTTTCAATTCCTAATTTACGGTGTAAGAAACCGTGATTTAATATGTAGAAAAGTTTATAAAGGGTTCATGCTCTATTTACGTGTATGGTGGTTAAGGAAAAAGCACGGGTAAAGGACCATGGTAAGTCCACGGAAAAGTCTAACGTACAGGACCTGGTAAGGACAATAACCGATATGTTGTGGTCTTATGATAGCGTTAGGAAATGCGTAAACAATAACTACGTAATACTCAATGCAATAGTGAGAAATGCGATTAAGTCGCTAAATATTAATGCGGATAACTTTGATATAGAGGCTTTTAATGATAATTTTGATGTACATGAATTGGACTTAGAGTCGCAGGATACGTTAGTGGATAGCTTAGCGAAAGTACTTAGCAAATTCATAATTGCTAAGGTAGATAATAACGTTGATATTGCTATGGAAAAGGCGCCCTATGAGATTGAATCACGTTTACGTGAGATATTGAATTACCTTAAGAGTAATCCTAATGACAATGAGACCGTTGATTACGCTAAGGAATTAATCCAGGAGCTAAAAGAGTTCAATCGTGAGTTAGGTGTTAAGTACTCACGTGAGTTAGAGAATATTGTCAATCCTAAGCCTAAGGTTGAAACTGAACCCATGGCTAAGGTTAGGGTTATTGAGTCTAAGCCTGAGCCTGTGGTTGATGCTAACGGTGTCTTAAAGCCCGTTACTGAGGGCAGGTTAAGGCAAATCAGGAGCTATGAGAGACTGAGACCGAAATTGCGAGAATTGCGTGAGGAAACTGCCATGGCGCTCGAGGAATTAAGAAAGCAAAGAGAGGCTGAAATTTATTCTATCGAGGTTGTGCTTTTTGAGGTCTTTAGGACATTGAGAGACCCACGTGAGTCTAAGTATTGGAATGAGAACATTGAGTTAGCGAAAAGTGAGATTGAGAGGTTAAGGAAATTGGACCCAGAGAGAGCTGATAGGTATGAGCGTGAGTTACAGGAAATACTCAGTGAGAGAGAACTGAAAGCCAGGGTTCATGTGAACCGTGGTAAAATCATTGCGTATATACCGATTGAACCCAAGGTTAATGTTAATGTCAATGCCGTTGATGCTGTTGATGTTTCCGAAATATTAAGACCTAAGCCCACTAAGCCTAGGTCCGTAAAAACCGACGTTAAAACCACCGTGAAAAGAAAACCTGGATTATTGCGTCAAATAATGAACACAATTGGTAAGGATTTCGTGAATATGTACTATTATCGCCGTAGATATTGAGCCTTAAAATTAATTAATTTGTACTTATTGTGTATCTCAATGATGATTATTACCCAACTGAGATAAGTGACGAGCCTAGTCATCGCTGATTAGAGAATTATGTAGCGAGGCTTCTCCATGACCAATATCACGTAGCTAATGATTATACCCACCGCCGTGTCAATCGGTATGCCAAAATAAACCAAATACGGTATGCCGAAACCATAGATGTAGAAAATCCATGAATAAGGCATGTGCCAACGGATTACCCAGTACCAAATATCCTCCCACGCAAACACGTTAATGATATAACCAATGAATGTCATGAAATCAATGCTTAAATCAATCATTGAAAACAGATAAGCACCGATTGTAACTGTAAGCACACCTATGAACCATGGGCTAATCACCGTAGCTATCATTGATATGGACCATGGTATTGGGAAGTAACCGTAATGTGCCTGTGCTGTAACTTCCATAATCGCTAATCCCAAGCCTGTGACTATCGGTGGCATGAACCTAAGCACGATATTCCGCATTAATACTAATTATATAATTAGTATTAATTAGGATTTACCGTGGATTCTACACCTGTAGCTTACACGGTAGAACCGAATACCGTTGAACGTTAAAGTTTCTTTACGGTTGTAATCTACACGTAAGAACCGAATACCGTGGTCTTAATCCTAGGGTAAGGTATGAGGGTTTGGGTACCGTGGGTTCTACATGTGTAATCTACAGGTGTCCTTCGGTGATGGTGCACCGTGGAATGATGGGTATGGTGCCTTTTCTACATGTGTAATCTACACGTTAGGTTCGAGGTGCGATTAACGTGAGAGACTTAGCGTGAGTGCCAGGGCGCTCGAGCGCCTAAGTTTAATGTGAGTTTATCGTAAGGGTTGTGTTTCTAAGCCCGTGGTTTTCATGTGAGAGAAAGCTTATAAACCCCTGTGCTCTATTAACATGTATGGTGAGGGAAAACATGGACAACCCCAAACCCGTAAAATCCACGGGTAGGTCCACGTTCATACTAAAAGTAAGAAAAGGAATGTACAGGGTAGTGGATATGGATTGCAATCCCGTGAAACCAATACCGTGCCCAGACCATGTGGATGAGGTATGGGACTGGGGTCCAAAAAATGCAGGTTATGAGTGTTATGAGCTTGAGGTAGGTAAGTGGTATCATTTTGAGGAGTCAAATGCATGGACATACACAGATTTAGTCACACCCAAAGGGATGGAGGGTCTTGAGGTACACCCACACCCTCTAAAATACGCCGTGCCAAGGTGCAGAGACAAGGGTGTTGAGTGATGGCTGATTTGTTTGACGAGATTATCAAAAACATAAAACTACGCCCATGGCAGGAGAAGGTCCTTAATCAAATACCCACTGACCCTGATGAGGATGATATCTTTGTTATAAATGCACCAACAGGTAGTGGTAAGACCCTAATGAGCTTACTATCCGCTATCAAAATGCTTGAGAATGCGGATTACCCAGCTGTTTTTGTGGCAGTGAGAACATTAACCGAACAACATAGATTCTGGGAAGACCTTCACAAGCTAGGTCTCACGTATAAGCCATTTGTGTTTTTCTCCAAGGCACGTCAATGCGTGGCGTTGGATGAGGATGTGAAGAAAGAATTGAGGAATTTGGGAGAGGAAAGTGTCACTGTTGATTGTGAGGGTTGCAAGTTGGCAGGATATGGCAGTTATGTTACAGACCCTAAGTACACTAGGGATGAGATTGATGCGATTGTGAAAGTAAACCCAAACTTACCTCCTCATGAATTCAGGCAAAAAGTCATTGAGAGCCTGGAGAGTATAGGTCATAGGCTAACGCTGGGTTTGTGTACTTATGATGCAATTAAGAATCTGTCACGTGTTGCATTACGCCTGGGAATCCCAGAGGTCTTGATTGGCACGTACCCCCACATTTTCGGGTACCCCCATGTGCTTTTCAGTAGATTGTACCAAGACGCTGATGAGCTTGAGAGCTATGGAAGCAGGGTTATGTTTGTCACAATTGTGGATGAGGCACATAATTTGGATAAGCTTGAGGGTTATGAAAGAACAATAACGGCTAAGAGGCTTTTACGTGTCATTGAGTATGGTGAACGCTACTGTAAGGCGTTGGTCCAAGACCCCGAGAGGTTTATCATATACCCTGAGGAGGATAAGGACAAGGTTGAGCATGCTCTTAAGCTTTGCCGTGAGGACATATTGCCAAGTCTTAATGAGTTCAAGGCTAATGCCGAAAAGATTGGGAAAAGACTTGACGAGTTGGCTAAGGAATATGGCGCTAGTAATTCATACAAACGCCTACGTGATGAGCACCTTGATGAGTTATTAACTATGCTTTACGAGTTTGAGAAAGCCGTGGTTATGCCTATCGAGTTTGTCGAGATGGTGGTTGCCAGATTCTTAGGGAATATCAAGGTTGCAAAGTCCCTGGAAAAGACCATAATGATAATGAACTATTTGTTTGATTACCTACAGCACAAATTCAAAGATTACGAAGTGCCTGGCGAGCTTATGGAGCTTATAGACCCCAAGGTATGGAGGTTTTACATAACAAAGAATGATGAGACATCATTGGTGATAAAGCCGACGACGCCTAAACCCATCATATTGCATGCCCGTGGTATTTTCAAGGGTCCATGGATTCTAATGAGTGGGACCATGCCACCGAGAGAATACATTGAAAAAGTATGGGGTCTAAAGGTAACGAAGTACTTTGACCTTAGCAATGAGGTTAGGATTGGACATAGGAATGTTGAGGTAATCACCTCAGTAACTAGTGAGTTTAAGAAACGTGGCGAAGAGATGTATAGGAAGTATGCGGATGAAATCAGCAGGGTTATAATGAATGGTAATGATGGTGTTTACCTGGTGGTTTACCCCAACTACAACATGATGATTTCAATCGCCAATTACCTAACGCACATGCCAGTGAAGCAGGTAAGAGAGGGTGAGGTTAAGCACTTACCGAAACTCCTGGAGTTGGCTTTGGCAAATAGAAAATTGGTTATTCATGCTGTGAGTGGTGGTAGGTTCACGGAAGGCATTGAGTTGGTTAAGGATGGTAAATCCTTAATCAAGTACATCATTATCGCAGGGGTCCTTTACCCAAACATCGGTGATGATTACGTGAGGGATAGGATTAGGGCGAGTGGGCTTAAGGACTATACGTGGATGAAGATACAGGCGGAAATGCAGGTAAAGCAGGCAATTGGGCGTGGTATTAGGGGTCCCGAGGATTCTATTGATATAAAACTGATGGATTATCGATACTCATATTTAGCTAAGTCATGGGGCTTAACATCATACTGAGGTTGGTGATGGTTATGGCAAAACTAGACTCACTAGATTTATTTGTCGAATTGGTGAGTAGGTCCTTGGCTTTTAGGATTCTTGAGTTGCTCACAAGGCACCGTGAGTTGCTCACAAGCGAGTTAATAATAATGCTAGACCATAGGTATAGTGAGGAGTCAATAAAGCGAGCATTAACGTATTTATTGCGAAATGACTTAGTCAAGAAGATACGGCGTGGACATAGCCGTATTATAATGCTGAACACGGAAAATGATTTCGTGAAGAAGCTCGTAGGATTTGTGAACATGCTTCACGAGAAGAACTTATGGGACGTGTTTGAGAAGTCATTCCTGGGGACCAAAAGCAGGGTAAAGGCAATAATAGCGTTATTGAATGGTGCTATGGTTAAGACAGAATTAGCGAAGGAATGCAAAATACAGGGCGGTACCCCTACAGACCTTATGCTTAAGCCATTGTTGAGAAACGGCATAATCATTGAGCACAAAGGCAGGAGGAGAGTTGAATATGAGTTGAATAGGGACCACCCGTTGGTGCAGGTCCTTATGGATTTCCTCAGGGATATCGGCGTGGACGGTAATCACAACAATAATGGCAATAACAATAAGGACATGTATTACATGCTGGCTAGGGAGGTTGTTGATTACGTCATTGAGCATTGGGACGAATTCGTGGTGAATATTCACCGTAAGGGCGTGATTAAGCTAACAGGTGTTATAATCAGGAGTATTGCGACTAAGATTGCTGAGAAGAAAGGATGGAAAATCACCCATCCAGGGTGGTTGGTTGATTTCATAATTGAGGAGTTCAAGAAACGTAGATTCTGTGTTATGGTTAAGAAATTTGGACAAAGACCGAATATAACAAAAGTCAAGGTTTACGTGAGCAAGACATGCAATGGTGGTGAGTCATGATGGCAGGGTGTACTAGGATGAGGTTGGTGAGGAGGATTTACAGCGGTGATGGCTACAGGGACTACTATGTGTTTAAGTTGGATGGTTTCCCCGTTGTTGGTAAGGTCTATAGGCACGATGTCCGTTTCTTCAAGGTCTGGGACCTTGATGTTTGCATGGATTACTACCTATTGCGTATAAGGCGGGTTAAGAGGAAATTTGATTCGAGATTTTTCGCATCATTATACCTCATTCACGAAGGAAGGATGAAAAGGGTATGGATTAAGGAGTATCAGTGCATTAATGATGTTAATGCGATAGAGAGGACAATACGCAAAATCATTAGGAACACTGTGGATTACATTGTTAAGGAAAGGTACCGTGAAAGCCATGCGAATTGGTAATGATAACACCCACGGGGCACCACGCAGGCACACCCCGGCTCGACACTATAGGGGAGCTGGCTCGGGACTTAGCGCCAGCCCCGTGGGCAAACTAATAATCTAAGAGACTCTTTTTAAGGCTATCGCATGAACTCCCTTTAGGGAGAGTGAGTCTACATGAACTAACGCGCTCGAGTAATTTTAGCTCTCATCCTTCTACTCCCTCTAGGGAGTGATAGGTTGTTCTTAAGCCATCTTATAAACCTTATTTTCAAAAAGAGAATAAGGTATTGGCTTTATGCGATTTTCATAGGTTGTTGATGATGTTGTTGAGGGCTTCTATGATTGGGTCGCTATCGGGTAGGTTGTTCACCAATGACCTAGACCACCAGTTCAGTTTCCTAATCATATCGCCATTAGGCTTAGCACCCCTTATGGTACACATCGACGTGTATCTATAACTATCATCAACCGAACGAATAACCTTATCCGCATCACTACATGGCAACTCATAGAATAACTCACGTAGGGTATAGGTTTGTGAGTATGACTTAACCTTTGCGTAATCAAGACCATAAAAGAGCCTCTTACCACTCATTTTTTCGGCTAACTCCAGGGATTTCCAGATAACGTACCTGCCGTATTCATTGAGGGACGTAACCTTATGACGCTTAGCATCAACGGTCCTAAACTCATACAAATCGGTTACTGAGCGATAGATTAGCCTAACCGCATCATAGTAAGGATTTGTTGTCCTCCTGACCCTATGCGAGGCTAGGGTACAATGCCAGCAACCAAACCTAGGATTGACACTATAGAGACTAAACAACGGTTCAACGTTGAAGTGTTTTTGCGTGGTTAAGTAAGCCCAAACCTCTGCTAAATCCCAATCCCTAATAGGTGCTAGTTTGGGTATGTCATTATTCATTGCAATGTAGTACCCAGCACATGACTGATTCAATGCACATGAACCGAAGCGATTAGGCACAGACTGAACCCTATAGGTGGACTCATTCTCCCTGAGACCCACAACAACAATGTAATTCCCAAGCCTAATGGTTAGGAATGACTTGAGTGGGGCTATCTTGAGTAAATCAACGCACCAACGGTACTTAAAGTTAGGAGCCGAGTAACCTCTGACTATGGTCCTCCAATACCAGGTATCCGTGGCTTTAGGCGTCAAATAAACAGCATTGGCGACAATACCCAACTCACGGAGTTTATTGACGTAATTACCAATGAATTCCCTTACCCAATGCATCTCAACATCAACTAATTCGGACAGGGTGTCATTGTGAATCACGGTTACAGAAACATCCGTAGGCTTACGACTAAGCAACCACTCATAAAGCAGGATAGCCACGGTTGTTGAATCCTTACCGCCAGAGTAAGCCAAGATAAAATGCTTTACGCCGATGTCATAAGCCCAATCGAATGACTCAAACGCAGACTTGACACGACTGGAGAGTTGATTAGGGAGCATGGTTCTACACCCTAGGCTCGAAGGTTGAAAAACAAACATAATTTTAAGCATGTGGCTTTTAATGTGTGGTTACGGGATTGTTACCTTTATGAACTTGACAAGCCCTTGCTCATAGAGTTGCATCATGACATCACCAGTCAATTCAGTGCCTGGAGGGAGCCTATCAACCCATGGCATAACAATGAGTATTTCATCGCCGTGGTTCACAGTGATTGATTGCCTACTCACGGTTAGGTTAAGCCCAAAGGCTTTATTTAAGAAATCAACCGTGCCCTGGTGTCCCACCGCATTCACGAAGTAAGTCATTAACTCAGTCTTGAACTGTTCAGGTGTTAGGAACCTAAAGCTTACGTTGGTGTCCCAATCATACCTAAGCAGATTAGCCAGCATTTTCACTGAGAAGGCGTTGGTTAGGTACCTCATACAATCTTATCTCCTAAACCACGGGTTTATAAACATTTGTTTCACTAAGCGATGGTTGCCATCAGCACCAATCAGCCGTGGGATTCTCAGCACCAAATTATGCATTTAGAATGATGAGGTTATAAGCCTATTTTAGGTTGGGTTATAGTTTGATTACGACCTCTGTGAGTCTCTTATAGATGACGTAGGCTATGGCTACTATGGCTAACACCAGCAATGCTATTACGACTGGGTTTGCTAGGTATGTCGTTACTGTGGTTAGTGCATTGGCTAGGGATGCCGATAGTTTAGTGAGTATTGTTGATGCCGTGCTGGTGCTAGATGATGCACTGCTGGTACTAGTGCTGGATGAGGAGCCACTTGAGGAGCCACTCGTATTGGGTGGTGGAGGTGGTGGCGTATTGTTCGTTGAGTTGGTGCCAGGGCTCGGCTGTGAAGTGCTGTTTGTGGCGTTCACGCTTGGTGGGGCTTCAACGACCAGCTCAATCGGTGTTGATAAGCCGAAGACCGTGACGTTACCAACATACACGCCTGGCTCGTTGGGCGCATTGAGCTTGATTGGGAACTTGACCAGCGAGGTTGTGCCGTTGGCTCCAGGTGGCATGATGATGTTGAATGTGTAGTATGGCGTGTTGTTTAGGTAGACAACGCCTGGGAATGCCGTCGTGGTTGATGGTGGGTTACTAACGCTGAACGTCACGAGTAGGGAGATTAATGAGCTAACGTTGGTTGTGATGACGCTTTTGTTCAGAGCCACGAAGCCAGGGGGTAGGTTGCACATTGGGAATGAGACCGAGGCAATGGGTGGCGAAGCAGACATCGTGCTTGGTGGCTTCTTCATCGAGATTATTGCGGTATATACATTGCCGTAACCAAAGGCGTGGACGTAAACCAGCACGTAAATGTTCTGC
>Ga0081473_129860_pt1 | contig 17737 bp, 24 predicted proteins | sample CisSprmetagenome_FD_70977 | JGI IMG/M metagenome (GOLD analysis project Ga0081473, IMG submission 70977) | Hypoxic/sulfidic aquatic microbial communities from Cistern Spring, Yellowstone National Park, USA v2 (version 2) | ecosystem: Environmental > Aquatic > Thermal springs > Hot (42-90C) >...
GTAATTCATGCGCCCCCTTTATGGTGCGTAGTAAGTGCAATTCATGCCTTGTGAATAGGGCGTGAGTAGAATACAATTCATGCGTTCTCTACAGGGCACGTAGAGTGTGCAATTCATGAACGTCCCTCACTGTGCGCGTTGAGAACAATTCATGCTTCCTCCCTAGGTTTAGCAAGTGGGGCAATTCATGGGCGTACAATAGGGCGCGAGAGATTCGCAATTCATGCTAAGCCAACAGAGCGTGTTCCTCAATTAATTCATGTATTCTCCTTAGTTCGTGTTTTCTCGACAATTCATGCATGCCTTTAAATGTTGGAATTGAAACAATTCATGTCAGTACAATAAGGTGCGTCACCTCACCAATTCATGCTTCCTCCGCTAGCCCATGTTCCTTCAACATACGGCGAATCATCTACAATTCATGCTTGTCAATTCAATTGGCTAGTGGGGGTGCGCCTCACCCCTTAATAAGCCTTTTGCATCGTGCGGGCGTTAAATCACTGTGGAGGTTGGTTGGGTGATTCCCCATGTTCTTAATTTCCTCACTATCAACATGGTGTTTTCCCAGTCGGCTTCCTCCATTATTGTCGCTGCCCCGGCTTTGATGGCGTACTCGATGTAAATAAAGCCGGTGTATATGCTTGAGTGTACCTCGCTTTCCTCGGGTTCGTACTTCGTCTCCAAGAGCGAGTGCTTGAGTGTGCGGCTGACTATATGGTAGTTTGTGGTTCCTGGGATGATTGATACGATGGTTGTGATGTACTGCGCGAGCCATAGGTTGTATATGCCCTCAAATGTGTATGTGTATTGCTCACTCGAAAGCGTTAAGGATGCCTGGCTCTCCTTTGAGTACGTCCTGTTCCTCCACAGTCTCACGCCGTTGTACATGACGTGCTGCTCCTCGATACGCAGTAAATCACGCCGAGACATCCTGAGTGCGAAAACCATGCTTAGAGAACTACGAACAGACAATTAAAAATAACTAGACCACCGCCGAGACTGGGTTTGGTTTTAGGCGCCTGACGTCCTCCCAGTTGGCTAGCCTCCGTGTTTCCACGATTATTTCTATGAGGGCGTGCTTCATGTACATGTTCCTGTAGTTGATGCTGAAGCCAGCACTTGGGAGTACCCTGAGTTCGAAGAAGACCTCGGCAACGCCCTCAAGAACGGCGACATTTATCGTTACGGTGCCGTGCGTATTGCTTGGCATGATCGGTGGGTTTGGGGGTGCGTCGGCGTATTGGGTGGGCTTTAGGTATATGCCTGTTTCGTATGTGTACTTATGTCTCGCCTGGGTGTACATTAGCTGGAGGAGTGCGCCGCTGACCTCTGGTGTGTAGAATCGGTCTCCTTGGTGGAGCTCTGCGTCGCACTCCCTAAAGTAAATGGAGAGCATCCTATACGTCTTGGGGAACCTCCTCTCAAGCGTTGAGATCTCGGTTACAAACACCATACGGCAGAGCGACTAGTGTGTAATTAAAAACTAGACAATTATATGCCCCGTTCCCCTCATTTGGTCTCGGCCTACCTCCTCATTGCTCTAGCGGCCTACGCCGTCGGGCTTTCGCCCTCATGTTCGGGGCATCAGTGACCTCAGTTGCCTCGCGCCCAGGACTAAGAGGTCTCATTTTAACTAAAATATAAACCTTTAAATCATTATGGAGAGTGGGACTGGCTTTACCCGGGTTGTCTCCCAACTGATCATCCTTATTGTGTACACTATTTTGAAATCAGGAATGAACCCGTAGCCCGTGAATGTATTGTAGATTATATCGAAGCCAGCGATCCTGAGACGCACACGTGGCATTCTCGCAGACTTGTAGTAGGACCTCGACGGCCTATCGTCATAAATCGCCACATCTATTGTGCGCCTTGACGAGAGCGGTGGGTTGGCGGTAGCATCGGCGTACTGCGTAAACACCAGGTATGTGGATTCGTCCTCCAGTACGTTACCGCCCTCCCTCATACGGTAGTGTATGCTGAGGAGCACCTGGCTTAACTCAGACATGGACGGGTACTTGTAGATTTGATGATAACCCGCCGGCTGTGACGCTACGAATGGTACGAGGGAGGCGTTGCCCTGCTTCAGCCGCGTGGCGTCTACCTCATACATCGATGCGATCCACTCAATAGCGCTCCCTAGTCGTCCTAGCGGCACTAGGACAGCGACAGCAAGCACCATACGGTGAACAATGAGCATGTAATTAAAAATTAGGTTGATTTCCCTGGATAGAGGGGACGGTGGGGTGAGGGGGATGGCGGGTGGAAGGAGGGGCTTGGGTGAGACGTAGAAGTAGTAAAGCTGGGGTTTATAAACCTATCTCCGTAGACTCCACGTAGTGGAGTTACCTCGCTCTAAAGGGCGGGGTTTGTTCAATCGTTACCAGTTCATGCTACTGCAAGTAGGGCTAGCACCAACTACAAAACACACCTGCACAAACACGATAAAACAACTAAATCATAAACGCTGTGGGTATGGGTGATGCTGAGTGGTTCCCGTTTCTGAAGTAGGCGAGGTATTGGCTCGCGATGAGTTGCCTGTTGAAGACATTGGCTTCGGAGATTATGTACCCAACGGCTAGGCAGTCCTCCCAGCGGAGGTAGAGCGCCACACTAAAGGTGGTGGGCGAGAGCTCAGCATTACTCAGGCACCACTTGCTGAGTGTGAGTACAAATATGGCACCATTCATAGCCCGACGAGGGTTGGGAGCCCGCGTGAGGTTGGCAATGGCAAGCGCATGGCTAGGCGAAAACACTATGTAGTCCAGCTCCGCGCACCTGCGTTTTCCACCGTACACGTCAAAGCTCAGGTATTCGCCGAAGCTCCGGAAGGTGGGCTCAACCAAGCCCATGACCCTCCTACATTCCCATTTAGTATACAGCTCCTCAACAACGATCACCATCAACAAACATTACACACCTTAATAAAAAACTAGAGCAGGAGTGAGGTGGGTACCAGCAGCAGGAGAAACGGCATCCGTGATTGGTTGTGCCTGTAGCGTTCCCAGTCCGTGTATGTATCGCGGGATGCGGCAACGTAGAAGCCGAGGTACTCCTTCCCCCACCATTGGAAGGATGTTCCGGCGCCGTATAAGGGATCATACGTGTTTTCCAAGTACATCCACTCGTTGTAGTATTTAATCACCTCCGTGATGTTGCGCACAAGGTTTGCCACGGCTACTGCGTATTCGGATGAAACCGCGTTGGTCGTGAGCCAATACACATTGCCGTGCTCGCTATACATAATGTCTGCAGATGTAACCAAGTAGCCGCAATAGTCCTCGAAGTAATTCTCAAAGAACTTCACAACCAATCCAGCAACTTCACCCTCCAACCTAACATAATCCATTCCTATGTCAAGCACCATCAACAAACATCACATAATTAATAAAAATTAGAGCAAAAGCGAGGTAGGCACTGGCATGGGCAATCGGGTAATGCAGTTGTAATGGCTCAACCTGGTATTTCCTTCCGAAATTTCTACCTTATAATTAAAGCATAAAGCGTCTCGTTGCCCGAGCTTTACAGAGTAATACGATATAGTTACATAGCCAGAACCTTCGTTTACTAAATCCGTACTTTCCCAAGCGAACCTAAGCTTGAGCTCAAGCTCAAGCTTAAAACTATTGTTAATAGTCGCGCCTGGCAATGGTGCCACGGGGACATAGTTCGGCATAAACAACATAATAGAAAATAGGTATGGGCGGACTCTTTTGGTTGTGGGACTCACGACACTCCTGACATCGAAAAGTAGGGAATTACCAAAATTCTCAGAATACGATGCCTCAACGCCTGTGATCTTTCGCCACCTACCCCCTCCATACAACTCCATATTGGCACCAAGCACCATCAATGAGAAGCAAATGAGCAGTTAAAAAGAAAATTAAAACGCAAGCGATGTGGGTGTGGGCAATGTTGAGTCATTGTCGTCGAGCGTCTGGGCTATGGAGATGCCTCTGTGGTCGACTTTGATGGAGAACACATACCTGGTCACGGTGGTCTCGACATACCTGCTGTACCAGTCTAACCAAAACTTGACTTCGTTGTGCCAAGGGCTGTTTGCTAACCAACTGTTCCGGCGCATGTTCATTTTAACGAGGCCGTACTCCTCGCGATAGATGCTTAGCGTAGGCACTGCGTAGTTTGGCGAGTACGCATCCATATTGGAGAAAAATAGACCACTGCGCATGGAATAGGGAGTAATAACACTCATGAAGTTGCAATAATTCGCAGAATGATAATTAACGGCAAACCTCGCCCTTAAGGGCGGGGTCACTCCACGTGGGGTTTCATGGAGATGGGTTTATAAACCCCTGCTTTACTAGGGTTTCAGTAGCCCCCACAAAGGGGGGTAACACCCAAGACCCCGGTGAAACCCGCCCCATGGGGCGGGGAGGGGTCAGACATAACAATACCCACAGCCCTATATCTCTTACTCCCTTCGATCTCCACCTTAACACCAAGCACCATCAACTTCTCCCACACACAACAAATAAAAACTAAAACACAAGCGAGGTAGTCGTCAACGTCATTTTACGTCTCCGCAATGCGCCGCAATAGGATTCTTCTTTTATTTCGACGTTACCGTTAAAAAAGGAAGTATCGAACGCATTGATTACAAAGCATAGGAGACCACGCCACCAAAGCTCCACATATTTCATACGATGATTCTCAATTTTTAAAGAACCCTTCATATTAAGTCTAAGCTCCTGCTCACTTTTATAATATGTGCCCAGCATCAGTGCTGTGATGGCATAGTTCGGTGAAAACAGGTCTACTGCAAATAGGCGGTGGAGACGATATACCTCAGCTTCGACCCGCAAATAGCTATATAAATTTTCGAAGTGATGTGTCCAAAGAGGCACAGTCCCTCCAACACGCTCCCTGATGAGCAACATGCCAACCGCCTCAGTAAAAGACGAATAAAATAAAAATAAAACAAGGACTATAAAATCCGAAGAGACAACTACAAAATGAGAGGTAGTGACGGAAGTTTTACGCCTATGTATTGTGCCTGCAAGCTCCAGTCCGTGTTTTCATTGATATATAGCTTGGCCTTTTTAATATTGAGCGATTCGCGTACCGTGCCTGTGTACTCATATAATTCGCGTTTGTGTTCACGTTCTAATACAACCATCATCCAAGGTATCCAAAGGTCGGCGGTATATCGCTGTGGAATAACAATATATTGTTGCTGTGGAATGCCGAAGCGTTCGCTACTTCTGCCTGAAGGCAATGACGGGATGATTAACGCGCCCAAATAACGCAATGCGAAGAAGCTTATAGGCTTACTAATCGTTTGTTGCGATAAGATACCGAACCTCTTCTTTTTCACCGGCGACAATGAAGTGTACGCTTCTGCCGTACTGTGTTTCTCATAAACTGGAAAATTGAAGCAAGTAAGTGGAAACGTCGAGCAGATTAATTCCTCATGCTCGAAGCGTAATAGACCGGGCGCCAGATACATACCGCACGTATGTAGCCTAAACGGTAACGTAACCCTCCTTAACTGCGCCAGCTCTTTAAGTACGTATCCACTCTGTAATCCGACCAAAAACACCATAACAATTAAATTTTAGCACTCAATAAATAAAAAGTACAGTGCAAAATACTGTGTTTTTTTGTTTTTAATTGCAACCGTCTCTCCAGAGATGGCGGTTCATTGCCTTATCTATACCACCAGCATTGTTGGTTGTGGTAACATTTTTGTATTTGGTCCTCGAAACATATACATGGCTGGTAGATTAGAATGTAGGGAGAACTCGATCTCTATAATATTCATAGCATTGATAGGAATCTCTCTGGTTCTAACCAGGCTTGCGTATAAACCTAGTTTGAAGACGTATGATAACTCAAATTCGTGTGCCACACCGAATATATTCTTGGCCATCACGTCGAAAGGGAAGGTTTCTCTTGAAAGGTACACGGGGATTGTTGGTATTGGGAAGAATGGTGTAACGTTGACGCATCTAACATGCTCCTCCTCGCTTGTTCCAAACCCTAGATAATACCAAACCCAGGTACCATGAATGGTGAAGTCGACCTCGTAAATATATGAGATGGCAAAGCGAACTAGAGACACGCCATGTATCTTTTTTATCTCAGTGAGGTCGCTAGAGTATTGCCACCCCAGCGATATCATTGTGAGTTGCCCCTGTGTTTGTTCGGTTGAGTGATTAAAAACATGGTTAAAATACAAAGCGTTTGTTTTTAATGCTTGGCACTAATGAGCCTACGTGGTCTTTGTAATTTACTACAACGCTAAGCAAACCGACGAAATGATTAAACATGTAAAGTCCGTAGAATGTAACGTAAACGCCTTCTCAGCGTACAATGCATTCGTGGATTGCGGTGCGAAGCTTGTCGGTAAACCCCCCGAGGAGTCTGCCCCCGAAGGGCACATTGTTAATTATACCACGGTGCTTCCGATGTTGGTGAATGCCTGGATTTCGGGGTATTGGTACAGGCTTAACATGAAGCTAAACAAAGAAAATAACTTCCTCAGGTCTTCGTTTGGGTGCTCAATTGGTTATGCATACGTCCCTGGAACATACGGTGGAACGTGTGAAACACGTTTATATGGGTACCTACAAGAGGTTGAAATGCCCGGCATCCTCGCGTCCGTATCGAACGTCTTCATCACCCGCATAACATCGATGGAGTTGCTGACGACGACTGCGCCGAGATGGACCACCACGTCATTGACATACACAACAACGACCGCGATGGTCATGTAATGATTAGCGACTTTAAATTAAAAATGATGGTAAAATGAACTGTTGGAGCTTGATTGGGTATAGTTGTGGTCGTGCCGGCAATCGTGATGGCTCATAGACATTGGCGAAGTCGAAGGTTCTTATTGCTTTTACCATAATCTCTGTTTTTGTCCAGCGTGGACTCCATAGATCATAAACCATATCGGTCAATGTGCTGAATGGATTCGATTCGTTGGATGAGCCGTACGTCAAGGTACCACCACTTCTATAACTTCTAATCTTAAAGACCGTGGATACCCAAATCTCAAACTTTACGTGGTCGCTCTCGTAGGATAGCACAACCCTACCCTCGTCAGGTATAAGCAACATGCTTGGGGACGCATCGATGGGTTGTAATGAACCTATCACTATTGTCGCGTGTCTCGACTCTGTGTCGAACTGAAGCACAGCCATGGTCATACCGACGACTTTGGCAACACTTTCTACCGCCTTTGGAAGTGTTACGACGTACCTTATCAGCCGCACAATTACTTTCTTATCAACCCCAACCTCCTCAATGAACCTAGACACGGTTGTTAAAAGCGCCATACAACAATAGGGAAAAATGAAGAAATAAAAAACTAAATGATTACGGACGGCAACATCGGGTTTAGCGAACTGCGCCGGTGGTCGACTTTTCCAGCCTCATTTAATGCATAAACCTCCATTGGGTGTAATGTAATTCCGTAGCTTAATAAATACACATTATCCGAAACATTACCGAACATTATGTCGTCCTTATGCAACCTAACCCACATTTCGTGGACGTAATAGCCCGCATTAATTGCGCTCTTATAATGTTCCAAATTCAGTGGCAGATTTACATTCGCGTATGAAGGATGTGATACATGAATATCTATTGACCCGCTACAAATTTTGAAAAAGGATGTATTAATTGTGAAATAATAGTTGTCGATGAACCTTAAATAAATAAATCCAATATTTACGCGGCACGTATACAACTGTGACGAAAAACAATCAGCGTCTCTCTCAAATCCCACCACATCCTCTTCCATGATAAGAGATACCATATCGATTATATTCAAGAGCAAGTCATTAAAAACAGAGAGCTAAACCTCGTCATTAACTACACGATGAAAGAGAAAGGCGAGCCAACCAGCCAAAACTGCTGTGCATATGTTTCGTACGTAATAGTCGGTTCACCGCTTATAACTACGTGTCCCTCTGGTAATCGCTCCCACCCCGACGGCCACCCGCACGCCCACCTCCACACCTCCCACAGGTCCCCTTCCCTTAAGAATTCATACCACGCCCTTACATAATCACCGCCTGTGCAGAAACTCCACGAGTTTGAAACCCCTCTATAGTTCAGTAGTGGAGTAATGAACGGTATTGCCGAACCTATTGATGAGAAATAGTAGTCAAACACTATCGCATGCGCTACCGGGGTTCCCACACCGCAGGTGTTGAAATTAAGCTTCGCGATGCAATACATCAGGTGTGCAGACTCGACATGGCGCATTTTCCTCATGTGAAATACTAGGTTGATTTTGGGCTTAATTGCGAACATGATAACCACCAAAATGCAGTGATTATATAAAAATAAAAAGCCACAAAGAGAACCACTACACAACGAAGGAGAATGGCGTAAGAAATGCGCCATGGTGGAACCTCGATGTGTACCCCCTATGAGTATAACCGCGCTTGTTTAATTTTTATTTCCTTGCATTTAGTGCAGTGGTATGATATTCTCGGTTGATGGTGAAACCGAGGCGATGAGGCTGTGCAGTGAATTTACGTATGCCGATGTTCGGAAGTACGAGGTAAATCTTAATGGCGAGGAATCGGAAATGTCTGAGGGAATTGATTGTACACCTACGCAACCCGAACGGATAACATGGCTTCCTGCAACGGGTTTGCAACAAAAAGCGGTTCTGTACCCGCTGTTAGCGTTTGCATGGTACATAGAGGACAGGGACGATGCTGGCTTCGCCAAGTACAAAAGGGTGAAGAGGCGGAGCAGGGAAGTCGTGTGGCCCTGGCTTGGTTTCGGGTGCATACATACCGATTATGGAAATATGTGTTTCCTGATGTCCGCAAATCGTGGCTATATTGAGGAAAGGCAGGTCTTTTTGACTTCAGATATTTACATAGAAACAGATGACAAGGGAGTGACGACATATAGATTGCCGAGAGCGGCGCCTTTTGGAAGCATATACCTTGCGTCGCCCGCGCTCATGATTTAGCAAAATTATTATTTTTAAATTGTGGAGAGTGGGTATGCAATATGCTGTTGGTTGGTGCGAAAGTGGTTAGGGAGACTACAACGGGAAATGACCCCCTTCTTGCCCTAAAGGGCGGGGTCGCTCCACTACGTGGGTTTTGCGGGGGTATGTTTATTAACCCTTGTTTTGTTGTTTGTTTGTGCCTGGGGTGGTGCCTTCTTTTTCCTTGGGTGAGCCGGTGGGGCGATACCCCACTGTTTTCACCACCCCAGGCACTAAATCCTCCAAATCAAGGAGCAGAAGAAAACATAGACAGAATGAGAACGTACGCACGGTTAGGCTTAGACTACTGCCAAGTGGTTATCAAGAACGCAAGTTGCGAAGACTAGGTGATGCCACTGCTAGGCTTTGGAATGAGCTTAATTACGCCAGATTAGTACAATATAGGGAGAGTGGTGTGGTTGATTTCGAGGGTACGGAGCGCGAGTTTTACTACAAGTACAATGACGTGTTGGGTGTAAATGCTGGTGTTGTCATTCAGCTGAACAATCAAGCTTGGAAATCATACTTCGAGCTGAATAGGATGTATAAACAAGGCGAGCTACCTAAATTCATGAATAAGCCATCACCACCTGGCTTCTGGAAGGATAAGGTACTTGGCAAGAGGGAGTTAATAATCCTCGTTAGGAATGACCGCTACTATATCGAGCCTATCAACGGTGGGGAAGGATACATAGTCCTCAAGGACTGGGGCTTGAAGATAAGGTACGCCGGCAGGATAAAGTGGAGCGGTAAACAAGGCACACTCATAATTAAATACGAGGATGGTAGGTGGTTCGCGTATGTACCAATCACCGTTGGTGAGAAGCCAGCGAAGAAAAACCCAAAGGGTTATGTTAAAGGAACTTATGAAAAAATACAGATTGAGAAGCCCAGGGGCAACAACAAGGCTTTCATAGACATTGGTTTGAACAATCTCTTTGCCGTTGTTTTCAATCACAGCGATACTGCGATTTTAATCAAGGGTTCGACGATTAAGTCCGAGTACTACTGGTGGAAGAGGGAGGTCAAGACGTATCAGGCGATTAGGGATTGGTTGAGGAACCACGGTTTTGGATCATGGAGGAAGTACCACGCATTCTACCTGCATGCGGTTTACAAGCAACGCGAGAGACTAAGGCACTACTACAGGACGGCAATTAGGTTTTTGGCAAAGACACTGTGGCAGATGGGCATTGACGAGGTGTTCATCGGCTACCCATACATGGTGAGCCAAGATAATGGTAATGAGTTCAACACCAATATTTGGTGGTTCAACAAAATCACTAGGTGGTTGGGTGAGGTATTGCAGGAGTACGGGATAAGGCTCAACGTAGTAAATGAGTACGGAACAAGCAAGCAATGCTCCATATGCAATGCGGAGCACGAAAACGGTAGGGTTAAGCGTGGGTTATACGTATGCCAGACAACTGGAATTAAAATCAATGCTGATTTAAATGCGGCGAGGAATATCGCAAAAAGAGTAGGCTACGAAGCACCAATACCAAGGAAAATACTGAGTTATATAGTAACAACCAACGGAGTAAAACCATTAACCCCCAAAGAGGGGGTAACAACCAAGACCCCCAAAATGAAACCCCGCCCCTAAAGGGCGGAGAGGGGGTCATTACTGCCTTACTGGTTCACTGCTCTTTCCACCATATTCTTTTTCAAACCCAATATCGTAAGTAGTACCAACGTGTTCACCGGCATACACATATGCGCTGTACTCCTGAATAAAAGCCACACTGATGCCGCTTAGGTACGCGTACGTCCTGTACTCCGATATTACTACCATAACCTCACCTTTTCGACAAAACTTACTAAGTCCGGTCTTATAAGTTTATCTTTATAGAAATGGTTTCTACTAGCTAAAGATTTTTAATTGTTAAATGCTGTAAAACCGTGGTAAACATAATAGCGTTTAATTGGCACTTGACATATAAGCCATATAGTGATGTTGCCGAACGAGAGGCTGTTGGAGCGTCCTTGGCGCCTTTTGATATACTTGGTTTATTCGCCTATGACCCCCTCCCCGCCCAACAAGGGCGGGTTTCACTTTGGGGGTCTCGGTTGTTACCCCCTCTACGGGGGTTACTGAATACCTTAGAAGCACTGGGTTTTATAAACCTATCTCCGTGAAACCCCACGTAGTGGGGTGACCCCCGCCACAAAGGGCGAGGTTTGCCGTTAATTATCAATATGTCGTTACTGTAGCACATACTTACGTTATGTATGGCTTAGTATTCGACAAGAGTGGTTGGGTTGGTTCGAAATGCGTTAACATTGCGCTACCCTTCTCAATACCCATGCCTACCTTCAACTTCTGTCCCTACACTGGGAGGTGCGGATGGATTTCGCATAAAGGGACTTATGTAGCTGGTCCATCATTTTACGTAAGTTATGAAACGGAATCACCAAGTGTAGGAACCGTTCTATTGCGATTGGGCACAAAAATAAGCAAACACGGTATATTGAGAGATATTCAGCTTGATTTTTCTATACCTATCTATATGTATAATATTGGCGTATACATGACGAGAGAAATGGCATTCAAAATACCGACAGTATTTCCCGAACCAACGATACTAATAATCTAACTTTAATACGCATTGTTAGGTAACAAACGCCGTCGGTGTTAAGAAGGCACCCGACGCCATCGTGAGATGTTGGTTGTACCCTTCACAACGCGTGAGTACGGCGTCCTCCTCAAGTGTGTACTTGCACTCTGTGAATTGACGGCTTGCAAGCGGTTCCATTGTTGCATCAATGAATTCCATTATATAATTTGGCCTACCAGTCCTTTCAATAAACAAGGCTAATAAGGATTTACGACTGGGTGCGAGAACGACCTTTGAGTACTTAAACGGGGCAAAGAAACACAGCGGCATCGGTGTACTCACTAGGGCATTATCTATTGCTAAATACGCGTAGCCTTGGTAATACGTAGTTGCATTTATGAACCCCGAGAAATATGCATTAAAGTAAACGACGGATGTACCGAACGTGTACACCTTCCAACCCATATGTGCCCTCGACCGAGCTTCCAATCTAACGAACTCCAACTTCGCCTGCCTAAAGGATTTATCAACAAACAGGGTGAACCTCCTCTTTGCTTCCTCGTCCCATTCAACATCAAACATCATTAGGAATGCATGCTCAATTTATATAAATTGTGCATGTTAACAACACCTGTTTTTTATTATGAAGCGTATTGCGAAGAACCCCTCCTTAATAGCCCTATTTATGCAATCCCTCTCCCTTTCGCTACAGCCGACGATTTGGCTACCTAAATACCGCTTTGCACCGTTCGTTATTGAGTAGGTAATGATTGTGTAGGCAATACCACGTTTGTTAACCCTATTTCTCTTAATGACGAGTAGGTAGTACGTACCGCAAGTGCTTACGTTCCAAACCTTGTAGTACCATATTCCTCTCCTCACTATTTTCGGCGGTAACTTATTGCCGTCTTCATCGAAAAGCCAGTAGTCGCGATAACCAATGCCCACATATATTTTCCTCCTTAGTGTTAATTCTCTACAGCCGTGCTTATGCACGACTGCCACGGTAATCACCTCCGTGGTTCTTCGCCTCATTGATTAGCTCTTGAAACACCCTTTTTGCATCTTCCTTCAGCACTACCTTGTCTCCCTTAATGTCTACATACTCCATTATCCTAAGCGCATCCGTTACGTCCAGCTCCCCCGCCCTCACCTTGTAGTGAATTAATGAATTGAACTCGCCCTCATCAATGCCTCCCCTCGCCCATACCAAGGACAAGACCTTCATTATCCTATCAAACCTATCCCCAGCCATGAATCCCCAGATAAGCCGTAATTTAGGTATTTTTAAGCTTTTCTTGACCGCACCTCCATCTATTTTTATTTAAAAGTTAGTAAGCATGATTGAGGACTAACTTTATGATAACCGTTTCAAATTTCGAGGCGTGGGGGAGGAAGTACCCCGCCAAGTGGCTTGGTAGGGCGTCGTGGAGGTTGCGCTCCTTGAGGAACATACGCAATGTGATAAACTTAGTCTATGTCCCACAAACAGAGTCTGAGTGCGACGGTGAACTTGTATACAGCGCGTACGGCGTTAAACGCACCAACGATGCTGGCGTGGAGGCAGATATGTATCAACCGTTGTTCCCAACTGTAACGATACTACCTACATACGTAGGCCCCGCACTATACACCTATCATGCCACGATAAGCGGTACAGCAATGGAAGGGTTCATATCTATGCAAGAGAGTGAGTTAAGCATGAGTAGTTGCAAACGTGAAGCCAGAACTTTCATTTTGAAGTGCACCTACATGCGTATAGTTTTTACACCGCCACTTTATTCAACGGATATGCGCACAGATGTGCACACGGGAGACAACATATACCCCGTTATGTATGAAGCGCCGAGCATCATTATATGAAGAATGGAAAAAGAAGGGTGATTTTGACGGAGCTTTTGCGCCCCCTTTTGATTACTTCTTCGCTTGCTTCGCTATGTCGTTGATTTCGCTTGTTAGTTGTTTGTACAGTTTCTCGTAATCTTCCCTGGCAGCGCGCCTGTACTCAGACCACACCTGCACTAGCTTTACGCCGCCCATGTGCTTATCGTACCACTCAATGAGCGGCTCCAGGTCTTTTGCTGCCTTATCGACGTCATCATCCACAAGCGGTGGTATGTACACGTGTCCCTCCTTTAAGAACTCTGGCGGTCCCTGCCACATGCCTTCCCTTATTGCCGTGACCTCAGCCGCATGGGCAACGAGCACCTTGGCAACCTTCCTCCAAACCCACCTGTTGTATATCGAGGCTATGCCGGTTCCTCCCTTTTCGCTGGCTCCCTTGACGGCGCTCACTATTTCCTGCCACTTCCTCTCTTGTATTATGCTCCACGCATCCTTGTACTTCTCCTCCACCTCCTCCGTCGCCTTCTCGACCAACTTGTTGTATATTTCCTCGCCGACAATCTCGTTAATCATTTCATCGAACTTCTTGGGCTCCTTATACTTCGCTGAATATATTAAATCAAGCATGAACTGCACTGCCAATAATGTGTAGACGCTAGGACGCTTGTTCGGCATTGGCCTGTACTGCTGCGCTATCACCCACACGTGCTTCCTAAACGTCGGGTTACCCATAGCCCCTATGAAGTACTGGTCTATATCCACGTCAGGTCTCCACTGACCGTCCTTGGTATATATCGTCACTTTGCTCCCCTTTCCCGTTTTTCTATTCGCCTCAATTACCCTCCTCTTGAGCTCGGCAAAGCTGAACTTACCTGCAGCGAATCCTTCAAGCACTTGCCCGCACGCTGGGCATTTATTGCCTGTATCTGCTATCGCCTCGACAATTATCGGCTCCTTGCTTTCATGCGCAGTCACGTTAAAGCACACATTAAGTGCGTGCAAGCCTGCGTACTTCCATAAACCTGTTATCTTCGGCATTACGTTCCTAGCCAAATGCGCCTCTATCAGCGACGCCAGCTTAACTATGCTTGCTGGCCCTAGGTACATGACGTGCTTAGCCCACGGGTAGATTGGAGTGTTTGTAGCTATGCTCGGTAGGTACTTCGCATCAATTACGTCCTCCCTGATTCTACGTAGTACAAGCCCAAGCGCGAGCGCAATCGGGTTTCCAGGCCTTATCTCAAGCTTTGCCGGCCTTCCGCATACAGGGCATGGATACTCAAGCCTTTTACCGCTCAGCAACTCATTAATGACTTCATTGGGTATTTTGTACTTCCTAACGAGTGTTGGAACTCGCCCCAACGACGCCCTTGCTAGCAACACAAAGTGTTGCCCGTCACTTAAGCCTATGGACCACAACCCCATGTTTAGGAGACTGTTCTCTTGCACCTCCAAATTGTCGCGCAGCCTAACTATTGGCGAGGCGGATATTTCTTTATTTAAATGCACGCTGGGCGGTAGCTCGCCAGTATTGAAATCAACTATGTAGGAGTGATATATATTGATTATGTCGGTTGTAGCGTTTACTATGATATCGTACTTATCCTTGACTACCTCTATCGTGTACTTCGTCGTAGAACTCAACATGTCCGATAGAACCTTCCTGGCATCTGGGTTTCCTGCATCGCTCGTCCCACTTGTAGGCCTCTTGTTAGACATAAACTAGTCAAAATGCGTTGTAATGCAGGGGTTTATAAACCTTTTGTTTAAACTACGAACGTAGCAAACCGTTCAGTCTCTGGAACAGCTCTTCTGTGTTCGTTATGAACACCCTCCACAGTGGTTCTGTCCTGTATAGGTTTAGCCTTTCCTCTCCGTGGTCTTCAAAGTACGGGCCTAAGTCCCATAGGTCTACAACTATTGCGTACTTCTTATCCTTCCACGGCCTCACAACTCTTCCAACCCTCTGTAGCGTCCTTGTCTTGCTCATTCCCCCGCCTGTTATGAACAAGCTCATGATTGGTGGCAGGTCTAGCCCCTCGTCTGCCACCGTGTCTGCCACCAATACGTCTAGCTTTTCAACCCTGTCGAATATCGCCCTCCTCTTTTCACCTTTTACTGCGCCTATCACGAGCTCAGCCTTTAATCCGTTCTTGAGCAGTTGTTTGTGGAGTCTCTTGGCTGGCTCAACCTCCTTGGTCAGGAGGAGCAAGGGCTTTGGGAGTGCCTCAGCCACCTCTATGATGTCAGCGTCCCTGTCCGGGTCGTCAAACACGCACCTCTTCACTGCCGAGAACCTCTGGGCGCCCGTTGCGTCAGTACCCTTCATGCTGTAGTACGTTTCTACGCACTCATCCCTCATATAGCGCTTCCACATGAAGATGTAGGCTGGCACCAGGTAGCCACGCTTAATTAGCTCGCTTGACGTCACCTTCCTCCTCGTGATTTCCCCAGCCCATGCATAAATCTCCAGGTCCTTACCATCATTCCTCCAAGGGGTGGCGCTCATTGCGAGCCTAATTGCCCGTTTGTTGAATTTCGCAACCGTCTTCACAGTCCTGGCGGGCAGGTGCTGTACCTCATCAATGATTACCAAGTCGGCTTTCTCATAATCCCCAGCCAAGTCAAGCATCTCTTTCTTGTCTAACTCAACAACGTCCAGGTACGGCTTTATCTCCGCATCAACATCTTCATCATTCCCATTTTTCTCATTCAACACAGTCGTTATCGCCCTATAAAGCGTCTGAGCGGTTGCTGCAACGATGGACTTGCTCCAGTCCTTCTCCTCGCCAGTCACAACCCCGACCTTCAAACCCCACTTTTCAGCGAACTCCCTGAACTGGAGCGCGAGGTCTATGCTCATGCTTAGGTAATAAACCTTCCTTATTTTATTGGGATAGAGACTCTGTAGAACCTTTATGAGCCCGGCGGACATGTAGCTCTTGCCACCGCCGGTAGCCATCCATACTGTGGATGCACCGACAACCTTGAAGTCGTCAGCCATGCTACCTATGACCTCGGCTTGATAGTCCCTAAAGCCGCCGGTTTCCACAGCCTTCTCAACAACCTTTTTGGGGTCAAGCCACGGCGCAAACAGTTGGAAGCGCATGCTCGGTAGTGCAGATTTTGCCAACCCCCTTGGAACTAGGACGCTTCCGTCCTCCTTCGTAACCCACAGCTTCACCTCCTCCTCGTAGAACTCCTTCTCGTCTGGATCGTACTTCCTAACGGTGTACTTCAACGCATCGTAGTTCACCCTCCCAGCCAGTTGGGATGGCACTAAGTAGTAGTTGCCGACCAGCACCGCGTCTGCTATGCAGTCACCAACATCCTTGATATCAATAAACCTAGCCAGCTCATTGACTAAAGCACTTGGTAGTGCGCCAAACCGCCAAACCTTGGCGCTCGGGTCAAACCTACCTCCGTACTTCTTAAGTAGTGCAATTACGTCATTAAAGACATCCCCCCTAGCTGGTATTTCGATTTCCTTAGCGCAGTTCTCAACAATAACAACAACCATACAATATCTACGGTTTAGTTTTGCTTTTAAGCTTTTCTAAACGCAAACACTACGGCAGACTCTTCGATATTATATCTGCCATTGTTTTCATGCCTTGCAACCTACCGATGAGGGTGTTCACCAGTTTGTATGGGCTATTTTCTTGCGCCAGGAGCTTATCCAGGGCTTCGCACAGCATCTTCACAAGCTCCGAGTTGCACTGTGGTTGTACGCTCTTGCATATATCGGTGAGTTTGTACATTACGTCGTCCAACCTCTTTTGCCGTAACTCCAATAATGTCTTTATAGACGCTAGCTCGTGCAGTTTGTAGCGCAGGTCTTCATTGCTCAGGTGGAGCTTCTTTACTATGTCGTCGAACCATCCATTTATCATCGCCAAATCATACTGTATTATTGACGTCTCCGTCAGTACTTCCATTAAGTCCTTGAACAATTGCGCTGTGTCGCTAACTCCGTAGTCCATGCTCACCATTTCAAACGGTTCCTCAGGTACTGGCTGAGCCTGCTGTCCTTTACTTGGTTGTTTGGGTTGCTGTGCCTTAGGTGAAGATATTATTACGTCGAAAACGGTTGATTTCTTCTTTAGGCTCTGGCCTCCTCCCCGTTTTGGGGAGGTTTCCTCGCCCAGCCTTCATCGGCACCTCCGGCTGGGTTCATGGGACTGCCCCGGGCCAGCACCGCGGGGCCTTGCTCGCTGGCCGTTAGGGTCTTGAGGAGTGTTTGTAAGAAGTAAACGATGTGTTTAGAAATGATTGGGTTTGATTTTCCTTCGTACTCTCCCCAATCCATTTCCCTCCTAAGATTCCACCAAACATCCTTCGTCCAGGATTC
>Ga0081473_129900_pt1 | contig 17712 bp, 17 predicted proteins | sample CisSprmetagenome_FD_70977 | JGI IMG/M metagenome (GOLD analysis project Ga0081473, IMG submission 70977) | Hypoxic/sulfidic aquatic microbial communities from Cistern Spring, Yellowstone National Park, USA v2 (version 2) | ecosystem: Environmental > Aquatic > Thermal springs > Hot (42-90C) >...
GTCCTTTTCCGTTTGACATCTTTTCAGTATGAAGACGTCTAAAATTAAAAACTTCTCGCTAATACCGACTTCTTAGTATTACCTCCCTAAGATTCCCATAACTGCTGAGGTAAAGTAAAAGAAGAAGTAGAAATTTTATGTTCATAAGCGAAACAGCTATTAAAGTCCATGTTAGTAATTCCCCAGAAAAGAGAGCCTTAAGTGAAGGTATTAAAAATCATCAAATCATTATAAGTTTACGTAGATCCTCTAAATCTACATCTTTAAATTTAAATTCACAAAAATTATCGGTTAACAGAACATAAAGTCCTCGATCTTTTTGGGCGGTATTGAAATAAGGTTATGATAACACTCAGTTAAAATACTTAGTTTTCTACATAAATTACTTACTTTTAACGCACACAAGAAAGTTTTGTTCATTAAGCGTTTCACTCAAATACGCAACAGCTACTACACCATACTTCTTAGAAATCTCAACTAATTCTTTTGCCTTATCTTTTTTATTCACATTTGTTACGAATCCCACAGTGCTGTATTTACTGAATATCACATTCTTAAGAAAAGCCTCTTTGTCATTTATCACGTTAAAGTTAAAGAGCCAACAACGACTCAGATTTAGCCTCTCCAGATACTCACTAATATACTTCTCTACGAAGTTCGATGCTGTCACTGTCATTATTAACGCCTCACTAGTTGGGTATTTATATACTTAAACTCTATATAAACTTTTATATTCTAGGAGTGAGTGTGACCTACTATAAATCCATAAAAGTATGTTAAGAAACTCATTAATGTTTTTAACTTCATAATTTGTGCCTTTCAGCAAATATTAAAATATGGGGCTGCTTTACTCGGGGCGAAGATTTTATATTCCATTCAAGGCAATTTTTAAATGCCGCGGTAGCTCAGCCTGGCTAGAGCGCTGCCCTGGTATACAGGGCAGACAGGCAGAGGTCCCGGGTTCAAATCCCGGCCGCGGCTTATTTATGTATTACTTTTGATAACTGCTCTATGATGGTTATATTATTAGTTCTGAATTTCAAACATACCGAAAACTAAAATAAAAGTAATAAGTGAGAAGGCAAAATTACTTATTTATCGAATAAGTTTCTAGAGTAATGTATTTCAAGAAGTAATATTAAAGATATCGGGATAAGTCTACTAATACATCAGATAAATTCTTTATTAGTATTGTCGGAGGTTTAGATGAGGAGGACGACGAAGTAGTTGATGATTGAGAGCTAGTGCTTGAACTTGTTTTTGTCACGCTGTTTGCGTTAGTATTAGATGTTAATGTTGTGGTTTTTGATTGCGTAGTACTTTTCGTGGTCTGAGTTATAGTAGTTGTTGATGTTGTAGTTGTAGTTTGAGTAGATGTTGTAGATGTTGTCGTAGCCGAAGTTATCGTAGAGGGTAGTTGAACGTTTCCCAGAAAAACTACGTTGGCTATGATAGTCAGTCCGTTGCTCAATCCTAATAGGATTTGATAAGTTTCTCCTTCTTGGGGTAAAAATTGAGGTGAGAAAGGAAATAGTAACTCTACTGTATTCTCACCTTGAGTAAGTGAGGCGTTATTTAGTGCTTTAACGTTAGTTCTACAAACAGTGGCTGAATTTATTTGTAGGCTCCCGGAAGAATCAACGTATATAATGACTATATAATAACCATTATTATACACAACCATTCCAGTACCGACTGCTTTTGCTGATGCAGGCGCATGAAGATAACCGAAGAAAATTCCTAGGAATATCAACACGATAAGTACGAAAGCATCTACCAGAATTAAGGTAGTTGCTATATCGCTTATACCCTTGTAATTACCTCTTTAATTCACTATGTGATAAGTTAACTTCTGTCTATATAAATCTTATTCAAAGATGCATCTATCCAATATAGAAAATTTTAATTAAGTTTTTTATATTAAAAGGGATGAGTAAAATAAATAATATGATATAGCCAGATCTAAAATTCCAACAGTAACGTAAACTATGTTTATGCTTTTAATTCTGAATGAGTAGATGGAATTTATAATACTCACTGAATCGGAAAAAGGAAACGTAAAGGTACAATCCATATTCTATTAGTGCAAGCGAGAATGGCATAAATATTATTACTAATAGAATTTTCAATACTGTTAATGTTTTATATGATAAGGATTTAATTACGTTATTTTTTCTCAATTTATATAATTTTATTTCAGAAAAAAGAAGATATAGAGTGATATGATTAGTAAAAACAACAATATTCCATTTTGTACTGAGTCTGTTACATTGAACACTTAAAATCACTCTATTTTAACAGTTGTTATATCAATATCCACGTATTATATCCAATCTCGTTTATGTAAGCTTGCTCAAGGTTGTTACTTTCATAATACCAAACTATTGCCTGAACCTGAGATGGAGGAGGATAGTAATTAGCTACGAAATACCAGTAAGCTATAGAGTATAACTGATTCTGTGCATGAGATATTGTCCAATTCAGATTATAAGTATTGTTGAATAAGGGCCCGTTTTCAAGTAACTGGTCAGTGACGTTATATATACATGTGTTCGATAGAGAATTACTCTGTTCAGTAGATAAAACTGCTTGGGATATGAGATTTGTAGAAGATGAATTACCGAACTGTATTATGGAAGCGTAACCGTTACCGCTTGAAACACCTACAGGGGTAAATAGGTGTTCAGTGATTAAACTATCATTTGATTGATATAGTGTAATTAGCATGTTCAAGTTAGAGCTAATTAACTGCGAACCAGTGCTAAAATTGAGGAAATACCAATCACCTTGAGTCAATTTATTATATATTGGAGCTACTTCATGTAATACTAGGCCTTTAGATAAATAAATAGTTTGGTTTACAAATAAAGTTGTATTCTGTGTGTAAAATGCAAATGATACATACTCTCCTCCTGAAGAGACAACATTGAAAGTAATGTTGAATAGCATCGACTTGCTATTGGATATTTCATATGGATTAAACCATAACCCGAATACTAATCCCTTATTACTAGAAAATATTAATGGCGGATTCAAGTTTAATGGTTGGTTAGATGCTGTATACTTACCAGAGTTAGAAGCTACAAATACTCCAATTCCGGAGTCAAGCGGAGTAACGTAAGTGTAACCCAGTCTATAATAATGATTATTTATATTTACTAGAACCCATAATACTATAATTTCATCCCCGGTAACATTAGCACTTACTAGGAAAGGTTGGTTGTTAGTAACTACATATCCTTGTCCTTTTACAGTACCTAATAACCCACCGTCAGGTAGATAGACGTTTCCAGATATAGGTAACGAGTTACTCACGTGTATTATAGCATTTTGAACTCCGTTAGGAACGTAAAGATAGAGATTAGGATTTGGATTGGTGACGAACGGATATATGATAAGTTGACCTTGGTTAATGTCGTAACCTTTTACACTTACAGAGGTTAAAAAGGAAACATTATAATAGATTATAGATTTTTTACTTATAGAGGAATAAAACGTCAATGCAGATACAGAAATTTGAATAGATTTAGAAAAAGATTCAAGAGTGTTTATATATGATAAATTGGAGTCAGTGTACGAAACGTAAATAGAATAAAGACTTAAAGTCACGATAGAAATGAGAATGGTTGCCACAATAAGCATCATATTTACTGTCGCTGTCCCCATAGATTGTTAGTCGTAAAATTTATATTTATATTTTTCGAATCGGAAATAAAGTGAGTTTACATTATGGTCGAAAGTGTTGTGCAAACAATGATCATAGTTATAGCCGTGATCGTTGCCGGTTTAGCTATACTTGGATACACTTCCGCTTTATTGGTCCCCACCGAGGCTTTCACAATAGCCGAACAGCAGGCTGCACAAATAGCCGCCCAAACTACTATATCACCAGGTCCCTTGTTGGTATCTTCTAACGGAGTAGGAAGTGTGTTAGTTGAGGCTTATGATCCTTCCTACTCCGGTAATTATACCTTATACGTATTCCTCATTCCCTCTTATCTCGTTACTTCCGCAGGTGTGGTTACACCCAATTCACCAGTTGTCGATAACGTGTATTTCACAGTTTATTTACCCAATAAAATCCAGGCTTCTACAGTTACAGGGACTCGAATATATGACATCAACGGGAACGAGCTGTATCAAGGAAAGCTTTTGGTCTATTCAATACCCGCAAATACACCAGTGACTATAAACTTGTATAATGTACCTAATCAAGGAAAAGGGTACTATGTAGTGATATGGTTGATGATTAACAACGGGTTGTATATGTTCAGAGTAGGATATGCATACACCGGTTTACCCTATTCTACTGGGTGATGAAATTGAAAGCACTAGCTACCACGATTGCATTAATTATATTTCTCGTTATTTTACTTTCAGTCCTAGTTCCAGCATTCTTCATTCTTTATATCACTCCTGGTTACTCCGATCAAGGAAATATTGCTGCACAAGCTTATCAGGAAGAGAGGGACTTACAGTTAAATAACATATTCAAAGGGAATCCCTTAATATACTACAGTTCTGGTACCTCACCTTACGTAAAGATAACAGTTCGAACTGTTCAAACGCCGATAAATATAACTCAGATTTATTATTACAACGGTACGATGTGGGTCCCCGCACTTAATAACAGTATAAATGTGGATAGCTCCATGATTATACCTTTACCCAAAGCTGCTTTTAATGAACCTATTGTAATAGTAACGGGGGTTTCAAACATACTTTACCTGAATCCAAATACCTCTGTTACTACATCTGCAGTCTACTATCTAGTCATGGTATATTCTGTGTGGGAATACGGAGGAAATCCGCCGCAAGGGGGGTTTTAGTCAGATGGTCGGAACATTACTACCTAAAAGAGGTTTGAGCTCTGCAATTGCGATTTTCATTTTCATAGTAATTATTGTGTCGTTAGTAGTACCGTTCTTATTTTACTTACAATATATGAGGCAGAATACTCAAATCACTGGTGCGATAGTTAATAACTACTTAGCTTTAAAGCAATTACAATATGAGTCGATAATTAGCGGCCATCCTGCAATTTATTATTCGGGAGGAACACAAAAAGGTTCAATAATATTTGAATACACTAACGGTACATTCATCCCTCCTATTAACTTGACTATAACTGGAATATTATACTTGAATAACGGGGTGTGGCAAAACATTACTACATATAAATATCCGATTGTCATTAATTCTTCACAGTCTATAGAAATACCTTCATATGCCTCTAACGATCCAATAATAATAGTAACTAGCTTAGGTAACGTGTTCTTTTTAGCTCCTAACACTTCAATAGGTCCTTACTCGTAGGCCAGTATAGGTGGGGTAGAAATGTTGGCGGAAATAACGACTAAGAATAACATATACTCACCTGTAGCTAACGTGACTACTAACATAATGGACGGGCAGTTCAAAAACTATTCTATGCCAGTAGCTTTCCCTAATATTACCGGGACTTTCCAAGCCAAAGTACCGCAATACGTATACTACGAGTTCCAAAACGGAACCATAATAACCGGTCAATTCCATAACCGGATTATACAAGGGAATGCGATAGTTAATTCAACACAAACTGAGGGTATATCCGTAACTTTAGAAAGGCAGAGCGTTGTGCTTATTGCCAATTATACTGAAGTAACTACGTATATAAGTCTCAATGTGCAAGTTGTAGAGCCTAATGCTCCACAAGTCCAGTCCATTTCAGTAAAGATAGATGGTAAGAATTATCAGTTGCCAAGTACTGTAAAGGTACTGGCAGGGTTCGTGTCTGTTACCATACCGCAGGAATACCTAAAGTCTAACAATACCCTAAAAGAAAGTAATGGATATATTTACTCGTACGGGTACAATTTAATATGGAACGATACTGAAAACAGCCCAATTATAATTAACCTAACTCAGCCTGGAACATTAACACTTAAATACGGAGTTAATGAGGTTATATCAGCAATTATAACGGGGTGAATATCGTGAGGGCCCAATCGGAATACATAGGTTTTATCTTCGCTCTCATAATAGTAGTAGCCTTATTAATCCCCCTTATGTTTTATCTAGTCGATGTATCATCACCTTCGTCTAAGCCCATAAATTATCAAAGCGTTGCCAATTTACAAATTGAAGGAGGTAACGTTATAGTGTTTTATAATTCGTCCTATAATCCCAAATATAATTTAATCCTAGTTTATAAGGGAAGTCAAAATTTTGTGCTAACTGGGGTTTACTACATGTATCAAGGTAAGATATTAAATATAACTAAAGAAGTACAAGCAATAAATCAACAAGGTCTACCGGTTGGAGGGATTCCCAACCCTCTAACATATAATTTTACAGTGCCAGAAGTCGCTTATAACTTACCCTTAATCCTTCAAATATCAGCGTATAATACGACTGTTTTCGTTGAAGTACCACCTAATGAAACTGCAATAGCTTCGTAAAAGTTTTATTTAAGATATATCCTTCCCTTATCATGCTTTCTCATTATTTCTCTCAGTTACTGAAGGATCAAGGTTATTATTCCATTCACATAGGTCGTGAAAAACCTGATTTACAAACATTAGCAGTTAAGATGCTTGTTAAGGGTTACGGTATAATTGATGAAAAAAGGGAAGGTAATACTGTACTGGAAGTTGGAGGGATAAGACTCCTTAAGGGTAGAGGAAGTGAAAAGAGTGATTGCATTTTCAGGAAAGGAGGTAAAAACATCATAACTGATCCACCGGAATTCCCTAAAATAGTCATAGATCTTGGACTATTCGACAGTCTGACCGAAGAAGAGAAGAAGAAAACATTAGTCCAACTAAATATGACTCTGAACATCTTAAGGAGGTTCTGGTGGGACGGTAACTTAGTGATAGTAGGAGACGTGAGGATAGGGAAGGCAATAAATGTTAGTAAGTTTAGGGTTGAAGCCAAAACAATAGTGCTTGACCCTTACGGTGATGTTGATGCAAACGAGGAGATAATAAGGAATTCCGACGTATTCATCATAGGAGGAATTGTAGATAAGGGAAGAAGACTGAAATACGCTACTACCGAGTTAGCTAAAATGAGGGGCTATGACTACCCCCGTGTAAGGATAAAGTTACGGGGGTCAGTAGTTGGAGTCCCAGACGAGTTTAACAAGATAGCCGAAATCGTGCTGAAAGTTAAGGAAGGTGAAAGTTTGGAGGAAGCGGTGATATCAACTATGTCGAAAGGTGACAAAGTGGCAAGGATCTTGTATGACGTCCACAGGCTAGGTTTAGACGTTTTAGAAGAGGAATTAAAGTGGTTAAAAGCTGACGATAAGGTTTTACACATGGTGAAATCGAGGCTGAGGATAACCTCATGATGTGTTAAACATGTATAACAGTAAAACTTATTAAACAGTGTGACAATATTAACATATGTCTTCCAATCCTCAAGATCAAAACAACAATAATAGAAAGACCATTACTATAAGGGGAGTAGATAGCGATCTATATAACAGGATGGTAAATCTGTCAAGACAAAGCGGGAAAACGGTAGGGGAAATTATGAACCAAGCTATGAGTACTTTTCTGGGATTAGCGGGAAAAGCTGGGGAAAAGATCGACGATGCAGTTTCCAAGGCTAGGGAGACAGGGAAGGCATTTATCGAGGGGTTTAACGAGGCTAAAAAGGACGTCGTGATCATATCCGACATTGAAGAACTTGAGGCTAATAAGAACGAGATAACGAGTCTGGGTAAACCCGTCTTGTTCAGGAACATAAAAAAACTCGTGTTAGAAGACGTAGATGAGCCTACTCTAGATAGATATATCGACTCTATCGTGTCAGTGGATGAGCTCGTTATACCTAGATCGTTGAATAAGTTTAAAGTTTTACAAAAATGTAAGTTCGTAAAGAGGATAACTCAAGTCCCGTGAAGGGAGTCATTTCCCGTTATAGTAATGCAATCGTTGGCAAAATAATGGGTATGAGCAAAGTTAAAATAAAACCGCTTATCATTGCCCCTACAGCATATTCTCCGCCTAACAAGTCCACGTATAGAGGTAACGTTACGTCCATTGACGTAGCCCCTCCTATGGCTATAGCACCTATAGGAGATGCCTTCACTCTTAGTAAGATCGGTAACAAGATGAAAGCTAATTGCTCTCTCAGGAAGTTGCTCAGAAACCCGACCACGCCAAGAGCTGGACCGAAGTATTTAGCGACGAACGGTCCCGTATACGAATACCAACCTGATCCTAAGGTTATCATTAAACTTGCCTTTAACGGAATTAAGGGGGAGAAGATCACTGAGAGTATTATAGCCCCTACCACGTCAACCGTAACTGCTAAGATCGCTAGTCCCGTAGTCCTCTTGAGTAATCCTATGTTAAAGCTCCTGCCTATCTCAATACCTATAATTACAGCCAAAAAGTATAACTCATAGTCTATGATGAAGGTAAAAGGTAGCTCAAACCTGATTCCAAGTCCTAAGATAAGACCCAAAACCAAAGGTATAACGTATTTTATTTGCATCCTCAAGTTAACTTTCATAGGGTATAAATGAACTTTGTCTATAAAGAATAAGCCTATAACATATGTTATGAGGATTAACAAGGTTGCCATAATTAGAGATATTACCAAAACGCTAGCGATCTCGTTGACTGGAATTGTAACGCCTCCCCAATAGGAAATAGTAAATATCAAGACAAGCACTGTAGTTTCCGTGATCACTGAAGGCAGTTTGACTTTCCTTCCTATAGCCATACTTATAAGATATAGGGAGAGAAAAGTCAGTGTAAAGTTCATACAACTCAATATAATATTCTACAGCAGTTATTAGATTTTACCTTGACTTCAAGGCTACACCTAACGAGAAATCCCATAACTGCTGTATTCTGCTTAAATGATTATCCTTACTTTAGTGGAGAGAGAAAGAACTTTTGACTAATACTTTCCCCCTCTTTATCTTCTTTTAATCGCCGCAAATAGCATTAAAAGCGTGGAGATTATCAGTAATACCACAGACACAACATTTACTAGATTGATAGAAACTACTGCGTTTTCCACTATGGGTTTATTTACCATGATCACCACTCCATTCGGTAAATTATATGTCCCAGTCCACTCTACACTCTCGAAAAAGGGAACTGTAGTATTTAACCTTATTTCACTGCCCTTGAAGTACCATGACTTCTGTCCGTTTATTGTGACCAAGTATTGTGGGTAATAAATTACTGTAATTGAGGTAGGTTTTATTAATGTAAAATTAGAGAAAGGCAATACAGAGAGGACTGCATATCTTTCCGTACTATTTATTGGGTAAGTTACGTTAGTCAGAACTTGTATCTTACTTCCGTTGAAATACCACCCGTTAGTGAAATTGACGAGGTGACCGTTAACAAGGGCTAATACAAGATAATGTGAACTCACGTTAACGAAGAGTTGCAACCTCCAAATAGCTGTAAAGTTCAGGGGAGATTCAATTCTTATTGTCATATTATTAATTAGGACATACCTGCTATAATTGTTAACGTAATGGTATTGAACCGGCACGTATATTGAAAGTCCGGAGTCGTACCATCCCGTAGTAAAGTTCATGATCATCCCGTTTGCTATGCCTCTTAGCGGGTACGGAGAAAGGACGTTTACAAGGAACTGTTTAACTAACGACACATTTATAGCTACAGACTTATTGACGATTATGTAAGTAATATTAGGAGAACATGCTATCCTTTCGCTAGGAGCAATAACATCGTAGTAGGCTACCTTAAACACTATAGAAGTCCCGTTATTATACCACCCACTTGTAACATTCATTAAAGTCCCATTTACATACCCTTCCAACTCTCTGTTTATACTTACGTAGTATTGGTAACTAGAGATTATGGTAATCGTCATAGATGAGTTAACTATAACGTGGAAAGGAGTTGGTATGTAGTATACTACTCTTTCGTCATTGGAAAGGTAATGGTAATTGTTTGGCACCGTTATCACTGTTCCATTGTTATACCATCCTGAAGTTATGTTCTGGTAACTCCCGTTTACTTCTACTAACGCCTTGTAAGGGACTATAACGTAGTACTGTAATAAGAATCTTGCTGTGAAATTAATGGGTGAGTTCAATGTTACGTTAAGGTTGTTGGTCAAGATCCACCTCTCGGTTTTCGAGCTGTAGTATATTTGCGGAGGGATGAGGACTCTTGAGCTCTGGTTTATCCATTGTATATGTGTAGCCGTCATATTAATCCCGTTAACCAGTTCGTATAATGGCAGGGGAGAGTTTATTATCAGTCTGTATTGTGTTATCCATGAGGCTGTGTAGTTTATGTTCGGTTGACTTACGATGAAGCTGGTGGGATTTAGTAATTCTTCTCTTATGCCCGTTGATAAATAATAATATTGTAGTGGGATAACTACTTTTGAAGAGGAGTTAAACCACTGGTTTCTTGTCACATTCAATGTTTTCCCGTTGACTTCTACTGTTAGGGGGTACTCGGTCTTAATATTTACCAAGTACTGTAAAACTACGGTTACGTGTATTGTTATGTTAGTCGTAATTACTATATATGTTACGTTAGGAATTAGAAGTTCTCTTTCCCCCGGTGCTATTACAGAGTAATTGCATATGGGTAATTCTATTACTTCTCCGTAATAGTATTCACCCGATTTGATGAGTGCTGGGGTTCCGTTCAATGTCCCCCACATGGGTATATTAATTGTGACCTTCAATAAGTTAGGTATTTGGATATAGCTCACAAACACTTGATAATAGCCGTTTGACAAAGTGATTATATTGTTAGTGGTGTTATAACTACCACTACTATTTAGCACCTTGCTTATAGGCAAATAGCGGTAAAGTGATGTATTAAACAGCGGAAGTTGTACGGTAATACTAGAGGGTGAGGTGTAAGATGTGTAATAGGACTCTCCGTAATCCGGTTCTTGAGTGTTATAAGGTACATTTGCTGTAGTGTTATACCCGTTAACTAAGTAGTAGTGGTTTGAGAGTACTGTAACTAATGTCCACCCCGGGATCAAAGGTGTAAAATAGCTCGTCAAATAGGACGGGTTTGGGTTGTTGATAGTCACACAGACCATACCGTTATTACCCAAGGTTGCTTGTATGTTAGATGAAGTCTCTGCTGTGTCGAAGCCATAGTTATAAACTTCTGGAAACGGTGAGTATAAGTTAGTTCCCGTAACCTTATAATATATTGCTAATTGAGATTTCATTGACGAGAATGTAGCTATAGCTCCGTTTGAAAACCCTCCCCAGACAAGCTCAGCATCAAAATACTCCCCATTTCCGGTTAATTGGGGTGCCACTAAGATATAGGCGTTAAGGATATTGTTTAATGTTATTATCACGGTGTCATATTTAACGTAAGAGCCACCTATTTCATATCCTATACAAACCTCCGCCTCACTTTGGGTTTTTGACACATTTATGAAAAGTAACAATGACATGGGAGTTGAGAAGGATTGATAAGATGTCGAATAGTAGTAAAATGATACTACTTGTCCATTATTTGTGGTTGTTGTTGTCACTTGACCATTACCAAATATATATGCTGGGTTCAATCCGGCATCATTCGCTGTAAAGTTCCAGATATTGTCTATGAAACGCATTTGAGATCCTTCGAATTGTATTGCATTCTGTATCCAATATTCCTGAAGGTTACTTAAGGAGCTCATCACTAGCACCACATTCAGCTGCAGAGAGGCACCGCTCGTAGACAGTGATCCTATATATACATAACCCATTACAGAACTTGTCTCAACTGCAACTTTAACCCCCGAAGGACTAACACCGTTAGATGAGACTCCAATGGGATAATAGGGAGGGTCTTTGGTGTAAACCTTAGGGATCAATGCAGGTGTTGAAGAGATGGGAGTGAATGTAATGAGGTCTAGAAGAAAAGAAGTGATCAAGAGTAAAGTTAACAGTAATCTTAAATTCATATCTAGTTTTTAAAATCACAGTTTTAAAAACTTTTGAGAACAGAAAACATAGCTAAGGACAGAAGTATTAAAGAGAGAAATATTAAAACAAATGCAATGACTATACTGTCGTAAATCGGCTTTAAATAATATAAAAAAAGAAACAAAGCTATAATGGGGTTCTTCGTAAAGCTTTCACCTTTGTTGAGGCAGCTCGGGAGTCTCGCTTAGTATTTCCTCTATTGCCTCAGTCCTGAAACCGCTCTTAACAGCTGCGAAGTAGAACCCCAATATTACTAAAGCTGCTACAACTGTGTCCTCTGGGAACGGTATTATTGGATTTAGGCCGAATCCTCCGAAGTAGGACAGAATATATATTGCTATAAAGAAGCCTACCAACCACCAACCAGCATTTACCTCTCTCTTAATATCCTCACTCGTTACGGATAAGTTAAGGAGAGCAACATTTGCCATCAATAGAGCTGCATAAATGAGTATGTAAATTATGAACGCTGTATTGTTTGCTGTTGTAAGTCCTGAAGTGGCGTTAAAGAAAGCTATTGCAATTATTATAGAAACTACAATGTCAACAATGCCAACCAAGGCGGAAATGGTCTTGTTCACCTTTAATACTTTGTATGCGTAATACCCGAAGAACAACGGTAAACCGAAGGTAATACCAGTAAACACATAGAATAATACAGCAAACCCTGACCAATATAATATCAGACCAGCGGCTAACGTCGCTAAGGGAGCTATTATTGATACACCAGGCAATTTGAAGGGTCTATTTAACTCTGGTGCATGCTTCCTTAGCACCGCTACGCTAATTCCCCCCATTATGTAAGTTAACACTGTAGCTGAGGATATGAAAGACACTAGGGCATACCATGACGGGAAGGGTAGTAAGAATATGAACCCTATGATTAATGCAGCAATTAGTGAGAATACTGGAACTTTAGTCTTTCCTACCTTAAGGAATATCTCTGGTAAGTAGCCGTTACTGGCAAAGGCATATATAGTTCTCGCGGAAGTTCCAGTATAAATCCATCCAGTACCGGATGGAGAGACAACAGCATCTATTGTTAACACTATAGCCCATAACACAAATAATCCAGCAATAGCTCCAGCCTCGGGTGCTAGGTGGAATAATATTAAGAAGGGACCGTTTGCTATGGCTGCACCACTGCTTGTCTCAGCTGTAGGTAGAGCACTCCAATTACCAACTGGTACTGGGACTAGCTTACCTGACTCATTTAGATATAATTGGTTCCAGTTAATTCCGCCTATGAAAGCTACTTGTAACATTGTATAAAGTAGTATGGCAATTACTAACGAACCAATTACTGCAAACGGAATGTCTTTCTTAGGATTTCTACCTTCTCCTCCATATTCAACAGCTTGTCTGAAGCCCAAATATGAGAACACAACTCCAGTAGTAGGTATTGCGTAAAGCACAGCGTTGACTCCATAAATTCCACTAGCTCCTCCTACTACGTTGGAAGATGATGGGAAGAATCCTCCGCCAGCTGTAAAGTTTCCAGTATGGAAGTCGAATATTAACAGAAATATAACAGTTAGTGTCGGGACTAGTAACTTCCACCAGCCTACTCCATGTGTTACCTTACCTAGGATGTTAACGCCTGCATAGTTTAGGAAGAAGAAGAAGAGCAATAGAAGACCGGCGAGTGCTATTCCTTCAGGTGTTAGTATTGTTATCTGGGTTCCGTTAAAAGTTCCCGTAGTAGTTAATTGCGGATAATATGAGGCTATATACTCAATAGCTCCAGCCGCTTCAATAGCTGGTACTGAAGAGGCTGATAGGAAATAAGCCCAAGTTATTATGTAACCTACTACGCCTCCGTGAGTGTAGTGGGGATATCTGGTTATTCCTCCGGATTTAGGTATAGCAGCTCCAAGCTCAGCGTAAGCTAAACCCACGAACATTACTAGGATTCCCGCAATTATCCATGACAGAATTGCAGAACCTCCAGCATATGCACCAGTACTCAGAGAAGCGAACAACCATCCTGAACCTATTACTCCTCCTAAGGAGAGATATAATAATTCGAACTTATTTAGAGATCTTCTTAACAATTTATCTGATTGGGTTCCGAAATCTCTGGCTCCCCCTTTTATTTCCCTATCAGACATAAGTTTAAACTATATGAAGTAGTTTATAAATCCTTGGTATCTAATCATGGTTTGAAGGTGAACAATTTCTAATTGCTTAAAATAATTTGAACGATTCATGAATGATAATTTGAGATTTTAATTTCTATACCAGAGGACTGAAAAAATGATTTAAATGAAAATGAATAAATATATCTTATGGCAAAACTCAAAGAGCTTTCAGGTGAACTTAGAGAGATATATACAGTAAACTCAGATGAGGTGCTTTCCTTTAAGACGTATATAGCTGGGATCTGGGCATCAACGAAAGATTTAGAAGAAGTAAAATCTCCCATAGACTTAGAGGTTTATGCAAAAGTCCCTAAGTTGAACTATGAAATGGTTGACATGGCTTTACAGACGCTTTATAGAAAGGGCAGGTGGGAAATAAGGGATATGCCGGGGGAGAAGAGATTAAAGGTTTTTCACACACTGGCTTCTTTACTGGAAAAGTTCAGGCAGGACTTTGTGAACGTGTTAGTAATCGGTAACGGAAAGACCCCTTCAGCTGCAAATGGCGAAGTTAATGCAGCTGTCGAGAGGTTAGAGAGGGCTGACTTAGACGTGAGAAAACTATACGGTGAGTACGTCCCGGGTGACTGGAGTACCGAAAGTTTGGAGGCTGAGGCAATAGTGAGAAGGGAGCCTTTAGGTATAGTGTTAGCCATTACTCCCTTTAATTACCCTCTTTTCGACGTGGTAAACAAGTTCGTATACTCGACCGTAGCAGGAAACGCCTTTGTTCTTAAACCAGCCAGTGCCACTCCCCTACCGGCGATGATGTTCGCAAAACTTGCAGAGATGGCAGGTTTTCCGAAAGAGGCTTTAGCGGTAATCACTATACCGGGCAAAGAAATGGACAAGATAGTTCAGGACAAAAGGATAGGTGTTATTTCACTTACGGGAAGTACCGAGACTGGGGAGCAGGTAATGAAAATAGGTGGAATAAAGCAATACGTTATGGAACTCGGAGGTGGCGATTCTGCGTTAGTTATGGCTGACGCTGATCCGAAAGTTTCAGCCCAGAAAATAGTCACCGGTATAACGAGCTATTCCGGGCAGAGATGTGACTCGATAAAGTTCGTATTTGCGGAAGAACCAATATACGATAAACTAAAGGAGAATTTAGTAGAGGAGTTAAGGAAGGTGAAAGTAGGAGACCCGAGACAAGACGGAGTCACTATGGGGCCTGTGATTGACCCTAAGACCGTAGACGAATTCGAGTTTGCCGTAAAAGACGCCGTAAGCAAAGGAGGAGTTATACTTTACGGAGGAAAAAGACTGGGCGCCACTTACATTGAGCCGACGCTTATTGAAATCGATAAATCGAAAGTAAAGGACTTGTACTTGTATAAGAAAGAGGTATTTCTATCAATCGCAGTGCTCACTCAAGTAAGCAATATAGAAGAGGCAATAGAGTTATCTAACGGTAGGAGGTACGGACTAGACGCAGCATTGTTCGGAAATGACATAAATAAGATAAGAAAGGCGGTAAGAATGCTCGAAGTAGGTGCGGTTTACATAAACGAGTACCCCAAGCATGGTATAGGTTACTTCCCCTTTGGCGGGAGAAAGGATTCCGGGATAGGGAGAGAAGGTATAGGATACACTATAGAATATGTGACGGCTTATAAAACAGTGGTATATAACTACAAAGGAAAGGGAATATGGGAGTATTTGTGACTTGATACTTAGTGTTCTAGCTCTTCTCTGCACTCGTCACTACTATAAGTATCGATAGTATTACTAACATTCCCCCAGAGATTTCGAAGACAGTCGGTATTTGACCGAATATAGGGATAGCCAATAATGTTGCGACTACTGGCTCTAACAGCCCTATCGTCTCGATATGTTGAGGTTTGACCTTCCCAGAGGCTACTATTATAGACGTATGGCCCAGCAAGGTAGGTAATGTGATTAAACCTAATAGTGCTAGGACGGAAGTTATGGTAACTGTGCCAAGTCCCTGAATTAGGAATAACGGAAGTGTAAATATTGAAGAAGAAATATATATAGAAGAAGTTAAGGTTATCGGCTCGTCTTTGACTTTACTCAGTCCAGCCGTATAAAGGGCTATTAAAAAGGCTGACAATATTGCAATGGCGTTTCCGAAAAGTAAACCGGGCTCTAGAGGAAGGTTCATTAATACCACTCCCAAAAACCCGGTGATGACAGCGATTATATCCCTTAAGTTTGTCTTGAATTTTAAGAAAGGTGACAACAAAATTACGAAAAAAGGGGAGGTAGAGACGAGAACAGTAGCATCGATTATCGTTGTCGAGTAAACACTGATAATAAAGGTCACCATATGCATTGCTAGTAGTAATCCAAATGGTGAATACCTCACGACTTTCTTAAGGTCGACCCTCCCTAAAGTGAGGATGAGACCTGCAATAAAGAACCTAAGGAATGCTATACTCCCAGGGGACATCGCTGATAATTTAATGAAAATAGAAGCGGTACCAAAGCTCATCCCACCGGCGATCAGCAGCAGATAATACTTGTTTATCGATAGTTTCATTAGGACTTTTTATCCTAACTCAATAAATATGATTTATGCAAGTCGTAGTCCCTATCATTACTCCCTTTACGAAAGATGGTAAAGTTGACATAAATGCCTTAAAAGACCACGTGAAGAGGCTTTTAGAACTCGGTGTAGACGTAATTTTCCTTAATGGAACAACAGGTTTGGGACCGGCTCTTTCTAAAGAGGAAAAGAAGGAAACGTTAAAGGCGGTGTATGACGTCACACACAAGGTAATATTCCAAGTGGGTGGTCTTAATTTGTATGATGTCTTTGAGCTTGTCGAATATTCTAAGGAGTTCGACATTTTGGGAGTAGCATCTTACTCTCCTTATTACTTCCAGAGACTTCCAGAGAAATGGCTGGTCAATTATTTTAATGACATTATAAGCAAGAGTGAGCAGGACTTCTTCCTTTACAATTATCCCGCGGCGACTGGATATGATATATCAGCCAAAGTAGTGGGAAAGATCCACGGGCTCAAAGGACTAAAGGACACTACGCAGGACTTAGCTCACACACTTGAATACAAGATAGTAAATCCTAACTTAATCGTTTATAATGGATCCGATAGCTTAATCTACTATTCTTTATCGTCACTTGACGGTACAGTAGCCTCTTTTGCAAACCATTCTCCCCACATAATATCGGCTATGAGGAAGCTGATAAAAGAAGGAAAGAGGGAGGAAGCACTTAAGGTCCAGATGTTAATTAACATGCTACTAGACGCGATCAGGAAATACGGGCAGCTCTCGGCAACATACTATATGGTGGAGATAATGTTAGGTTATAAGGTGGGTTATCCTAGACCCCCAATATATCCCTTAACAGACGATGAAGTTAAAATGTTGAAAAGCGAAGTTGAACCTTTAAAGAGAAAATTAGAAGATATTATTAGTGGAATTTATGGCTAAAATGGTCACGCTGGGAGAAATTCTGATTCAGTTTAACCCAATTACTCCCGGTCCCCTAAGGCATGTTAACTATTTCGAAAAACATGTTGCGGGTAGCGAGGCAAATTATTGTGTCGCGTTCATAAGGCAAGGGAATGAGTGCGGTATTATAGCTCGTGTCGGGAAAGACGAGTTCGGGTACAACGCCATAGAGTGGTTGAGAGG
>Ga0081473_148776_pt1 | contig 17683 bp, 14 predicted proteins | sample CisSprmetagenome_FD_70977 | JGI IMG/M metagenome (GOLD analysis project Ga0081473, IMG submission 70977) | Hypoxic/sulfidic aquatic microbial communities from Cistern Spring, Yellowstone National Park, USA v2 (version 2) | ecosystem: Environmental > Aquatic > Thermal springs > Hot (42-90C) >...
TACTTCGTGTACCTCGGTGGGGATCAACGGCACAAGTGCCCCCACCTCGCCCGCGCCGCCGCACGCGCCGCAGGCATGCCGCTGGTCGAGCCGAGAGGCGCGCCAAGGCCGGTTGCGCTAAGGCTGGTGGCGGGCGCCTGGGCCCTCCTATTCCCCTCATGCTGGGAAGAGCCCATGCCCTACGCCGTATACGAGGCGCTGTTGATGGGAGTACCCGTAGTCGCCTTCCCAATCGGCGGACAGGCGGAGCTGATCGGCCAGACGCCCTCCGCCCAGTTCACGGCAGAGGAGACGTCAGCAAAGGCCTTTATACAGGCAGTTATGCGCATCGTCTCAGTTGAGAGTAGGGAGATGGTGAAATTGCGAAGAGATATCGCAGAAGTTACGCAAGGAATGTGGCCGGATAAGAGGCACCTCTACGGTTTATTGAGACTGGCGCTGCGGTAAAGTATTTTTATAAAGTAAAAGAAAGCTGGCGTGCCCCTTCTGTCTGTGGTCGTTCCCGCCTATAACGAGGAATCCAATATTACCGCCCTAGTTGAAAGAGTTGCCAGTGCCCTCTCGGGCGTGGACTACGAGCTAATCATAGTGGACGACGGCAGTGCCGATAACACCGCAGACGCCGCAAGGAAATTCGAAGGTAAGCACCCGGTGAGAGTTGCAAGACACCAACACAACAGGGGGAAGGTGGAGGCGTTAAAGACGGGCATACAGATCGCAAGAGGGGAATATGTCGCCTTCCTAGACGCCGACATGGAGTACCCCCCAGAAGCGTTGCCGACAATGCTTCAAAAGGCGATCCAAGGCCACGACCTCGTGGTGTCTGTCAGAGTTGACACACGGCCCTTCCACAGGCGGATAGTCAGCTCCGGCGCACGCCACCTAGCAAAACTGGTAATACACGAGCTAAGGAGATACAAAGACCCTACCACAGAGATGATACTAGCCAAGCGAGATCTAATACTTCAGATAGACCTAAAAAACTACATAAAGCCATTCATCCCCGTTCTACTTGCCGCAAAAAACCCCGCCGAGGTAGAAATCCGGCTGAGCTGTAGAAACAGCGGTAAAAGCTCCTTCAGACTGAGATGGATATTAATATACCTCTACGAGTTACTTGACTTGCAACTGGCAAATATGAGTCATAAACCCAGAGGGACATATAAGGAAGCACGCAGAAACTAAGGCGATATTTTTAGGTTTTTAGTTATCGACAGACAGAGAAAGGCGAGTAACATCAATACAGGCACAGCAAACTTCGACCTTCTTTAAACCCAAAGCGCTGTATGCTCTGTATCATCCATCTTCCAAAGGCTAAATATTGCGCCTTTCGCGAGTGGCGATGCACAAAGCCATGCGACGACTAGATAGCTGGAACCTCGCCGCATTGTCTATCAGCGTTGCACTAGCGTTCACAGCCACGTGGAGATACTGGACGACCCCCGGTTACATATATCTCGCGGAGGAGTTTGAAGTATTCACACCGCAACAATTCCTAAACGTTGCCTACCCCCTCTGGAACGAACAACTAGGCCGATTCCCCCTCAGCGACGCCTTTAAACTATACTACTACGTCTTTCTCTACGCCGTAGGCGTCGCCTTCGGCTACAAGGCCCTGCAAGGCCTTGCGCTCACGTTGCCGATAATGCTCTCCTTCCTAACCGCCTACTCGCTCGCACGCCACCTAACTGGAAGCCCTCAGGCGGCGCTGACAGCGGCTTTTATCTACGCCGTAAACCCATGGGTGGCCACAAACCCCAGAAACCTCATCCTCAGGTTAGAGTACGCCCTATTCCCGCTCCTCTTCCTTCTCCAACTGAAATACCTCGACACGGGAAAGCTCAAGTACGTGGTATACGTTGCACTAGTCCTCGGCGCCGTCTATACAGCACGTAGCTGGACCATCTACGCCATCTACTCCACGCTCCTCCTATTCGCACACGTGGCGATCACACGCAACGCCAAGTTTTTCTCCTTCCTCCTCGCCCACCCCCTGGCGCTGGCACTGGCCGCCCCGCGCATACTACCCACCCTCTACTACTACCTGACGGCACCGCAATACACCCTAGCCGTGTTTGAAGCCAAGACGATAACTCCGCTGGAGTATTTAACCACGTATCTTTATACCTACCCAGGCGCCGTCTTTGAGCTGACCTATTCAGACCCGGTGTATCACCTATTCGGCCTCGTGGCCGCCGCGGCTCTGCCGGCGTTGCTCATGAGTAAAGACAGCAAGGCGCTTTACTTCGCAATGTTGTACATCGCCGGGTTTCTAGTCTCAGCGCACTCGATAGAGACCGGGGTCTTGGCAGTAGACAGACTCCTAAGAGCAGGCTACTGGAACGCCATGATTGCTCCCCTAGCCGTCGCCGTGGCCGCTGGCTACCTAGTCAAAGGCGCGGAGCGGCGCGGCTTCGGTATCCACACAGGTCTCATGTTAGTTACAATCGCCGCCGTCTCCGCATGGCCAATCCTTACAGGAGACATGGCGGGCTACTGGCATCCAGCCCCTCCACCAACCGACTACCTCACCGCAAGCCAACTGCTAAAAAACGCCACAGGCCTTGTCCTCTGGCTACCCTACGTGGGTGATCCACGCGCGGTATGGAGTGCGCAAAGAGGCGCTGCCGATGTCTCTGCACCAACTGGCATCGTTGAGGTGCGAGGAATCGGCGCGCCCGCCATAGAATGGCGGGCGTATTACCCTCTCCAGTACTTCAATCCCCTAAATGGCACAATAGTGCTTCAGCCCTTTAGTATATATACCGGTAATCTTTCGAGACTCTATACTCTCATGGGAATACAATATATAGGAATTGTGTACGATCGACAGTGGCCGCAGAGTATGCAACAAGGCGGCCTCTCAAACCAGCGGCTCAGAGAAGTAGCGGCGAGGCTAACCACCGAAGGTCAACCATACTATGTCGGACAGCACTTGGCCTTGATAAGGCTCAGCCAATCTGCTGGCTGTGCCGTACGGAAGCCGTTGTTCTGTCTCTGCGACCTGCCCGAGATGGCCCGCATACTCTCAGCCTTTAACTATACAGATGCCCCCGCTGTAATCCTGCCTCAACCTGGCATGAATATAACCTATATCCTTGAGAACAGCTATGTATATGCACAAAACAGCACTGAACTGAAGCTCTACGTCGCCTCCCAACTTCCAGGTTCCCGCCTCATAGCGCCCTTCTTTTTAATAGCCGGTGGAGATCCGGAAAAGACGTGGGCAAAGGCCCCCCTAGCCGCCTATGCAACCTCCCCCGACTTCCTCAACTATCTCCACAAGAAGGGCGTGAGAGAGTGGCCTTGGCAGAGCGACTACGGCTACGGAGTCGTCTACACAGAGTCCGCCGCCGCGCTGGCCCTAAGCGTTGAGGCCGAGGCTGATTCCATCTTGGCGGTGCGGGCGTTGAGGTGCTCCGCATGCGGAACGGCGGAGGTGTATATAGACGGCAGACCCATTGCCGCGATACGCCTCCAGAGCAACGCCACCAGCTTCACCTGGCTACTCCTCACGGAGTTAACACCGGGCCGGCACAGGCTGGAGATCAGGCCGAAGGGGCTAGTCGTCATCAACGTGGTCGCCGCAATTCCCAAGACAAATATGATGATGGCCAGACTCCTCTTGGCGGAGACCCGCGGCGTGGAGCAACTGGGCAGAGCCCCCCCAGGCACAGCCACCTGCAGGAGAGAGACGCCAACCCGCTGGACCCTAGAGGTCAACGCCACCGAGGAACCCGCCGTAGTCGTGCTCCCTGTGCCCTACGACCCCCTGTGGAGCGCCGGGGATGAAAAGGCCGTGGCCGTATACGGAGTCAACGCAGGGTTCTACGTCAAGACGGGGCGATATGAAGTTTTATACCAGCCAGAGAAAATTTTCCACGTCTCAGTGGTGTTAGCCGCGGTAGCCGTCTCGCTTCTGGCGTATCTTAGGCGAAAGACTTAAATAGAGATTTCTTCTCTCACTTATGAACTCCACAAAAACTAAACTACTAATACCGTTGCTGCTGGCAACGCTTGTGTTTGCGGTCACCCCCGTGCTCTCGGTGGTCCCAGGTGACAGACCCACAAACTACGTAGGTTGCTACCCCAACGCCTGCGTCGGCCAGCTCCCCCTAACACACTGGCCCTTCGGAGGGACTCCCCCCACCGCGCTGGTGGCCAGCGGCTCCCCAGCCTACGGCGACTACTACAACACCACCCTCTTCTTCCAGTACCTAGGCCTAACGCCCATGAAAGGTCTCTTCCCGGGCAATGCCTCCAACGCCATCCGCATCGGCTTTACTCAGTTCGGCGAATTCGTCGCCATGCTCAGCAACGGGACAGCCGGCGGAATATCCATGGCGTTCTACAACCGGCCAGACATGTTTGCAAAATACGAGATGTGGGCCACCAACAACATACCGTACATCCCACCCTCGGACTGGCTAAACGGCTGGACACTGTCCGGCAACCTGTCGGCGCCTGGAGGCGATAGGTTCGTCATGTTCCACATGTACGCCGTCTACAGCAACAGAACATACGCCGGCGGCGGCAGAGGACTTGTGCTCTACTACAACGCCACGGGCAAACCCACAAGATGGCCCAACGCGTCGATGTGGCGCTGGTTCCCCATACAGGCCGCGCCGCTTGAGGTGATCTACGACAGCCCCAGGCTTCTCATAGCCCGCGGCTCCTCCTACTTCGTAGGCGACCTAGGCGCCATGACTGGCGACGACTACTTTGACGGCTACAAGCTCACAGCCTACGTCAACTACACCCTGGTGTTCCCCAAGGCCTTCCCATACGCCATAATATACTACAACTACACCATCGACATCTACGTGGCCACTAAGCTGGGCTCCGGCGTCTGGCTCCAGAACGCCTCCTTCACCATACGCTTCGAGCTCGACCAGCTCAACGCCCGCGACACAGCAGTCACCTACAGAGTCACGGTCTTCGACTTGCCGTTCGGCGGCCAGACCGGCAACCTGCTACACGCCACTCCCAGATCCCCCTACAACAACGTCACCTTCTTCGCTCTGGTCTGGCCTGAGGTAACCGAGATAAACGTCTCGGCAATAGACTACATACCTGTCTACACGCTAAATAACTACAAGATACTCCTACCCACAGGTTCGCGGCTAGTCGACGCACAGCCAGACGTCATACCCTTCGTCATATTCCAACAAAAAGACAACCCCAGCTTGAAGGTGGGAATCGGCGAACACGCCATCTACAGAGGCGGCAGGATGTTCGTCTACGGCCTAACCAAAAACAGCACAAACTGGGCCGCAACTCCTGCGCCTGATGGATTCATAAATGAGTTGATAGACTACACACTGTTTTACATAAGGCTGGGCTTGCCTAATCGGGCATTTACGGTTGTTCCGTCTAGAGGCCACATAGCTGATGTATTAGGGTCTGTATTCATCGGGGGTATAGTAGGTGTCTTGGGCATCGGGGGTATACCGGTGCTTGATGTCGCTCCGTTGGCTTACGGTACGGTTGACCCCTCATCTATGGCCGGCTTCGTCGGCTTGCCGAACTACGGCGGCGTCCCCGCTGTCCTGGCCCGGTTGACGGCAAGCTCGCCGTGGTTTGTAGACGCCTACTCACGCCCCGGCTTGCTGCCGTATCTGCTGATAAACGGGACATACTACAGAACAATCGAAGGTGTCTGGGCTAGGGTTGCTGGCGGCTATTTGTACACCGTGGCTGGGCCGGTTCCCAACTTGCTTACTAGGTATGCCCAGGACATGGCTTGGTGGTCCACGTTCGTATCTGCCTACGCGGGCGACTTCTTCAACCCTGCCGGCACGTACATGGTGTCTGCGCCGCGCGCTGGCCGGCCTATATTAACTGCGTGGAACGGGCTGTTCCAGCCTGTGGTCACCACCACGTGGCCACCTGCGCCGAACCAGGTCGGCTACGGGATAATATCTACATCGGTTGATCCCAACGGCACCATAATAATACAGTTCTGGGGCGCGAACGCCCAAGACACCTACTGGCTGACGTGGGCATTCGCCTTTGGCATCGGCAAGCTGGGGACTATTAGCTTCGCAAAGCCAGGCACTTATCTGGTGCAGATCTATTACGGTAACGTGACGTTGCCTAGGGCGCCTGGGCCGCCTGACTTTAGCCCGTCGCCTGTGGCGTTTAAGGTATACTTCACTGCTCCGTATCAGTACTACACGGCGTTGAACTAAACTGGTTTTTTTCTATATTATTTTTCCTATTGCTGTGGCGGTGGCCTGTATTGTTTTTTGTATTATTACTGCGGGTATTGCCCATTTCCATTTTCTGGTGGCCCATGCCGCGTATTCTTTTTTTAGGTAGGTGGGGCGGATTGGCGTGATGTAGGCTGGATTGGGGTTTTTTGTGAGGTATTTGGTTATGTTGCGTCCGTAGTATATGCTTTTTGTTATTAGCTCCCGCCAGGTGGCTGGTTCGTCGAGGTGTATTTCGAAGTTTTTTCCTGTGTGGGCTGTCTTTGCGCCTGTGGCGGCTATTCTGGCGTGTAGGTCGTAGTCTTCGTTGGCGTAGAGCTGTGGGTCGTAGCCGCCTGCTTTCCAGAAGGTCTGGCGGGTCATGCATCGGGCCGCTTCGTAGGTCCCGCTTCCGTAGTAGGACATTCTTTCGTAGTAGCGTATCTTTGCGACGGTTCCTTTGAGTGGGTTGCTGATGTTGAGGACTATGACGGCGTCTGCCCCCGAGTGGATGAGGTCTACGCATTCTTGGACGACGCCGGGGGTTAGGTAGAAGTCGGCGTCGACGAAGTAGAGTATGTCTCCGCGGGCGAGGAGGGCTCCTGCGTTGCGTTGGAGGGATCGGTTGGGCCGCGTGGTTATGACGCGCGCGCCGTGGCTCCTCGCTATCTCCGCCGTATTGTCGCTGGAGCGGCCGTCCACCACTATGACCTCGATGTGGGGGTATGTCTGTCTTTTTATTGACCGGAGGGTCAGCGGTAGCGTCTTCGCCGCGTTTCTGGCAGGTATCACGATGGATACCAACACAGTGGCAGAGACATGCCGCCTTATAAGCGTGTCGCTATGTTAAACAACTTCATCTTAAGGTTTTGCACAACAGAAAGGAACATGGCACGTTTTGGCGAAACCTCCGACGTATGAAACCGGTGGCTACGCCCAAATCGTTCTTGAGGTAGGGTTTTGGGCTTCTGGCGATGGCTGTTTTGGCGGTTTTGGTGGCTGTTGATATTTGGCTCGCGTCGGCGTCGTGTGGATCTCTGCCTTCTGCGCCGGAGTCTCGACAGACAAACTCTACGGCTGTGGAGGTGAAGTGGCTTGGTCGCGTATTTTAGATGACTTCGTCGACGCGACCGGACGCAAGTGGTTGCTTGAGTTTGGAAACGGTGCGTTAGGCTTGTCAATCGCTGCGTTTAAGTTGTGTGATCGCCTTGCCGTGTATGTGGTGGGCGTGTGTGAGAGGAAGTGTTTAAGGCGTTGGTGGTCGATTACTAGGGCGTCGCTTCTGGCGGCGGCTTGGCTGGTTTTTGTGCTTAGAGGCTAGATAGGATTTTTTCCATTTTTTCTGTGGATTTGTCCCAGTCGAATTGGTTGGCGTATTGGCGGGCGGCTTCGGCTAGGCTCTTCCGGAGCTGGTCGCTTTTTAGGATATAGGCTAGGGCCGTTGCGGCGGCTTTTACGTCGCGGTGCGGGACTAGGAGTCCGGTTTTTCTGTGGATTACGGCGTCTCTGACGCCGGGGATGTCGTAAGCTACGCAGGTGGTTTGGCAGGCCGCGGCCTCAAGTATGCCTAGGCCGAAGCCCTCCACATCTGAGGTGTAGAGACATGTCCATGCCTGCTGGAGTAGCTTAACCTTTGTGTGGGTGGGTGTTCGTCCCGTGAACTCGATGAATGGAGCGGTTTGGGCAGCCAGTTTTTTGGTTTTTTCGAGGAGGGGCCCTCCGCCGACCAAGACGAAGCGGGCCTCGGGCACTTCCTTCTTTACTTGGGCGAATATCTTTACGGCGTCTTGCGGGTTTTTGTAGGGGACGAAGCGATTTATCCAGACTACAAGCGGGGTTTGAGATTTGGGGCCTGGCCTGTAGGTTTCATGGTCGACGGCGTTTGGCACTATGTGAACTTGTCTCGCCCCCAGTCTCATCAGCATGTCCCTGGTGGAGGGCGATACCGTGATTATCGTCCTGTACAGCCGCGGCGTTATTCCTTCCGCGGCCATCCCCGCGAGGGCGGCGGGTAGCGGCGTGCTTTTGAGGAGGACTGGGCCGTTTATGTGGTGTATTATCGCCGCCGTTTTTCTGGCGAAGAGGGGACTCATGAAGGGGAACACGTGCGCCACGTTGTCCACAACGACGTCGTGGTCTCTGCCGTGTCTCCTGACGTAAAGGGGGGCGTAGATGTGGAGCGTGGCGAACCCGCCCCTCCTTATCACCGCGACGCCGTCTATATCCTCCTGCGGAGGCGCGCCGGGCGGCCTCTCGGCGAGTACCGTTACCTCATGGCCCCGCTTTGCCAGTCTTTTCGCTATTTGGAAGAGGTACTCCTCCGCGCCGCCGGCGAGCGGGTGTCGGGGGTCTCTGTGGTTGATGAAAAGTATCTTCATCGTGCCGCCATGTGGCGAGGTTTTTAAAGATCTACACAGGGGGCGTCGAAAGGAGGGATGGCAGATTTGTAGCTTGTAGGGCAAGCTGTGTGTACGTTTTTAATGGCCGCCTGGGGGATCTGCCGGTGTGCATGATAGCGTTGTAGATGCGGGGGCTATGTAGCTGGGTACGGCCCAGCCGTCGCGGCATGTTTGTTGACCGTCGGCTTCCACGGGGCATATTACGAGAAGTTGGGGCTTCTTCACTCCATTTCTTCCAGTTTTTGCGCCGCGGTGTCTCTGTCGAAAGGTGGTTGCCTGTGTATCTGGGGAATGTGTTTGGCGATGTTTACGGCGGCGTATTTGACGGCGGCCTTTTGGAGATTCCAGCTGTTCCTGTGGCGTGATAGGTCTTGTTCTCAATCGGGACGGTTATGAGAGTGGGGACTACGGCAGATTTGACTTCGCCTTAACCATGTCCGTCTATGACAACCAGACCTCCAAGTAAATGGTCCCCGTCCCCCACTGCATCGCTCCAGCGGAACACAAAGGCCCGCCTATCTGCGAGGCGAGCCGCCGTGGTCACCGCGGCGCCGAGCCGCCTCGTAGCGGCTACCGTGCCGCGCCGGTCCAAGCCATATATCAGCACACTGCCGCCGAGGAGGACGACGTGGTCTGGGGCTTGCAGAGTTTATAAACTCAGAGGTTTTTGCGCATGACGTGCTTCGTCTGTTCTAATCTTTGTCCCTACGCCTTCGGGGGGCTGGGCGTAGTTACTACGAGTTTGCGGCCGTGCCGTTGAGGAACGGGGCGAGGTGCTGTACATAACATACAGCTGGGGCCCCTCCGATGTCCCACTGGCCTCTCTCGGCCCCCCGCCGCGGCTCTACGACGGGGCGGGGAGGAGGCGGCTCTGGCCTGCGCTTCAATTCGCCTTTGCCGTTAGGCGCGTCGTGGAGAAGGCGGGGTGTCGGGTGATCGACGCGTCGGTGCCGTATACCGAGGTGTTTCTCCTGCCGCGGGAGAGGACGGTCCTCACCCTGCATGAGTTCTGGGGGCGCAGGTGGAGGGAGTATTTCGGCCCTCTTGTCGGCAGATCCGTTGAGTGGGCTGAGAGGCGGATGGTTCTGCGGCCGCGGGCTGTCGTCGTGCCGTCTAGGCTCACCGCCGAGAGGGTGAGGCGGGTTAGGGAGGATGTCTACGTGATCCCCTTCGGCCTCAGGCTGGAGGACTATCTGAAGTACCGGGGGGCGGGCAAGGAGTTCGACGTCGTCGTGGTGAGCCGGCTGGTGCCCTATAAGGGGGTCAGGGGGGCCCTCGCGGCTTTGCGTCTCGTCGAGCGGAGACTGAAGGTGGCCGTGGTGGGCAATGGGCCTCTGCTCGACGAGTTTAGGCGTGAGGCCGTGCGGGGGCGCCACGCGTTCCACCTATACTCCTCAGCGTCTGAGGAGGAGAAGCGGCGGATAGTGGCGAACAGCGTTTACTACCTCAACATGTCGCCTGCGGAGGGCTTCAGCATAGCCACGCTCGAGGCGGCTGCGCTTGGGGCCTATCCCGTGGTGCTGAGGAGCGAGCACAGCGCCGCGGTGGAGCTGGTGGAGGCGCTGGGCTACGGCGCCGCGGTGACCACGCCGGAGGAGGCCGCCGCGGTCATTTCCGCGGATCATGTCCCGGAGCCGCCCACGGCGCCGCTCTGGCGGTACCATATAGCCAATGTTGTTGATCAATATGAAAAAATAATTAATGATATCTTATATTGATACATTAAGAATCTATGTTAGTATTACTCATTATTCGTAAAAAGATTTGTTCAAAAGAGATATAAAAAGCGAGATACGGACCAACGTCGGTTATTCCTAAGTTGCCGTATGGCAATCGCCAGTATTATCGAATATCTCCAAGGCTTTCAAGACGGTGCCGTTCCAAATACCCCTCACGCAGACGGGTTTGTCGAAATTTCCGATGTATGTTGCGAAGTCCTTTAACCTGATCGTGGCGTTTGTGAGATCTAGCTTGACGTGTGTGCCGTTGCCTAGGTCGAGGAACCACCAGGTATATCCGCCAGTCATGTTGACGAAGTCGGCGATCAACGCAGTTATGTGGCCGCGCCACACCACCTCTACAGGTCTGGCGGACGTGGCCCCGTCAGCAGTGGACGGGTTCGAGGGGAGGTTTGATACCAACAAAGCCGCGATGGCGAGAGCGAGGACAAGTCCGATGACGGTCTTCACATATGGAGTATTTTTATTTCCTTATATCCTTTGTGCGCCATGGTAATATTTATAAATGTTCGTGGTATAGGTGCTATGAGGTCGGTATTTCCGGCGGTGGTGGTTATGGCGGCTTTGGTTGCCGTGGCGGCTTGGGTGGCCGCAACTTCGCGTGTGCCTTCTGAGGGGGTCAACGCGGCCTCTCCCGCTCCTCAGGTAACGACTCTACGCGGCTTCATAGTCGCCGTTGTTGTAGATTATGCGAATGGGTCTCGCACGGAGTTCTTTCTAGATCTCGGCAACGGCACGCAGGTGCCGCTTGATCTCTCCGGCGCCGCCATAAGGCTTAAGGACCACTTCGCCGTCTATGTGGGCAATCCCCAGAGGCCTGTCTACGTGACGGGAACGTGGCAGGGGAGTATGTTTATAGCTTCGGAGGTGTATGACTAGGGCGTTGCTTCTTTTGTTGGCCACGGCTTGGCTGGCCTTCGCGCTCGGCGGCCACGTGGTGGGGTATGTGGTGGACTACGTGAACGGGTCCTCAAAGGCCTATTTCTTCCTTCAGCTCGAGAACGGATCTCTGGTCCCGCTGGCGGGGTTGCCGCAGGCGCAGCTGGCCGCGGCAGACGGCGGAGCGGGGGCTGGGCCGCTCGCGTTGTCGGGGTCTCTGCAAGGCATCCCGAGGCAGCCGATCTCAGGTCCGCTTCTCGTCACGCTGGTGGCGGCCAAGTTTGCCGACGTGTCGGCTGAGCCTTACAATATGTCGTACATACATGACGTGGTTTTCGGGCCGTTTCCCTCTATGCGCAGCTTCTGGGAGTCCGTCTCGGGCGGCGCCGTAGTTGTTCGGCCCTACTACATCCACTGGGGCTGGGTTCCTCTGCCGAGGACTAAGGCCGATTACTGCAACACTGGTAACGCCTTCTATCAGATAGCTACGGATGTTATCAATATATTGTACAATGAGGGGATTAAGCTGCCTTCCTATTCATACCTAGTTATTGTGCTTAACGATGTGCCGCCGTGCTACTCGGAGGCCGCCGGGATGGGTACCATCCGCTTCTGGAGCTTCAACACGCCATACGGCACAATCTGGCTGGCGGTGTCGCAGATATACTATTACAGCAACTTTACTCAAAGATATCCGGATGTGCAGGTTTTCGCCCACGAGTTCGGCCATAACTTGGGGCTTAGCCACTCAGGCGCGCCGGGGGCCGAATACGACAGCTATTGGGATGTAATGGGCGGCATTAGGCTGTGGCGGTATCTCAACTCTTGGCTCGGCGCGACGTACTACGGCCTGCCGAGCGGGTTGGCCCTGCCGCATCTCTACTTCTTGGGGTGGGGCTCCTTCGTCGGCTCCGGCGTGGGGACTTGGCTCTTGGGGCCGCGGAGCGGCGTTTATATTCCGGCTTCAGACGGCGTTTACACTGTTGAATATAAATGTGCGGGCGCCTACGAGCAGTACTTGAATTGGTGCGGCGTTGTCGTGTATAAGGTGCTCAATGCGACCGACGCTAGCGGTCGGTGGGTGTTTTTCCAATATATCCTCAATGTGACCTCTCCCCTAAGCGAGACCTCTAACGTGAACTTCCTTGACGTCGGCCAGTCGGCCTGGGTTGCCGGGGTGCGGGTTTCCGTGCTCTGGCGTAACTCGACGCATGCGAGGGTTGTGGTCGGTCTGCCGACTCTGGCCGACATCGTCGGCGCCAACGCGACCTTTGTGGTTGGCTCCAGAGCCGCCGCTATAGATTCGGTGGCCGCAGTATACGCAAGGGCCGCCTTCTCGCCCACGGCGACATATACCCTGCCGGCAGGCCGCCTACTCTTTAACCCGATCTTCGCGTATCTAGACAGCGAGCAGTGGCTGGCTCAGATGAGGTATTGGTACAACGTCTCCCTTGGTCAGCGGCAGATATTTGCAGTGCGGTATCCGGGGGTTGTGGTTTCTGTGGGTGGGCCGATTGCGAATTCTCTCACAAGGGCACTTAATCCGCCTGACAGCCTCGGCGCCGGGGGGCTTCCGTTTTATTACGACACGGCGGCTGGAGGAATAAGGGATGCCAGATCCGGCCAGGTGTGGCGTAGCAACGCGGCAGTGGTGGCCGTTGTGCCTAATGGATCGCGGATATACGTCTTGGTGTGGGGCATCGGCGGGGAGGACACGAGGAGGGCCGCCAGATGGCTGGCGGAGTGCGTGCCGCCTAGGGCTTATGCCGTTGTGATAAACACCACAGATTTCCGTGTGTTGGCTTCGTGGCCCTCCGGCTTCGAGGGGACCTCCGTCTGCCCCGGCGCCGTCTACACGGCGGCGGCCGTGGTGGGGGCCAACGCGGCGTCTATAGATGCGGTCGGCGCGGCGATGGCTACCGGCGGCTTGGGGCTTCTGGACTCCGAGGTGGTGTTTGACAAGCTTCCGCCGTACGTCTTCTCGGTGGGCGGCCCGTTGGCCAACGGCTTCACGCGGCTGTACAACCCGCCGGATGGGTCGGGGTTCGGGGGGCTTCCCTTCTACTACAGCACGAGCCGAGGCGGCATCGTGGATGGGCGGACCGGCGCGTTGCTCTGCGTCTCCAACTGCTTCGTGGTGGCCAAGCTGGTTGATCGGGGCAAGGCCGTGGTGCTGGCGTGGGGCATCGGAGGCGACGACACCAGAGCGGCCGCGGCCTACCTCTACTACTACGGCAGATCCCTCCTGGGTTTGCAGATCAACGCGGCCAGGGTGGTAAGCTGGAGTTACCTATCTCAGGACGGCTATAGATACGGGCTAAACTTCACAACTCTAGCCAGCTGGCCTTAGCCTCAAACCTATTCTTTTCTCTTATGGTTCCCAGATTTATTCGATACGGAACAACTGGAACCCCATAAAAGCCGCCGCGGCGGTCCTCGTAGAGATCCTAAAATGAGCACTCCGGAAAAGCCTTGCTCAAGTCGCCCGCCAATACGCCAACTAATTCGGCTCGGACAAATCAGCGGAGATAGAAAAATTCTGGGCATGGTGGATCTTTGTTGTAGCTTCCCGCCTGCGTAGGAAGTACAGGTCGTCGTGTAAGACGAGGCCGAAGTGGGGAGTTAGGTAGGGGTTTGCGGTGAGTATGTAGATGTGGTAGCCTTCTCGCCTTAGTTTTCCTAGGATTCCGTGGTCTGTGGCTTTTAGGGCGACGCGGGCTCTTTTGGCGTCTTGGATGGGGGCGCGCGTTCGTCTACGCCGTGTTGGGAGGGGTATAGGCCGGTTAATGGAGATGTGGCTGGGGAGGGTCCAGGAGGGGTTGGGACGTCTTCGTGCTCCACGAGATCGGCACCGACAGGGCGCATCACCTGTTTCAGAGGTTTTGGGATGTGGAGCATCCGCAGTACGTCCCGGGCAACCCCCACGAGGATAAGATTCCGCGTTACTACCGGCTCGTCGACGAGCTGGCGGGCCGCCTCCTTAAGAGGTTGCCGGAGGGCACGGAGGTTCTGGTGATCTCGGACCACGGGAATCAGGCCCAGCGGGGGGTGCTGGCCCTCAATCAGCTGCTGGCTGAGTGGGGCTTCCTGCGGTTCGGGAGGGAGCCGTCTAGGGGCGAGGACGTCGACGCCGTGGTGGACTGGGAGAGGAGCGCGGCTGTGGCGTGGGGCGGGTACTACGCGCGGATCTTCATCAACGCGGGGAGCGAGGAGGCAGTCGACCTGAAGCGGGAGCTTAGGCGGAGGCTTTCCGTCCTTAAGGCGCCGTGGGGGTACATCCGCAGCGCCGTCTTCGAGCCCTCTGAGCTCTACCGGGCGGTGCGGGGCGACGCGCCCGACCTCATGGCGTATTTCGACTCCCTGCGGGTCAGGCCGGTGCAGACGGTGGGCTACGAGTCGCCGTGGCTTGAGGGGAACGACAGGGGGCCCGACGACTCGCTCCACAGCTTCAACGGGTTCTACGCCGCCACGTGGGGCGACGCGAGGCGTAGGGACCTCCACGCGCTGGACGTGGCCGGGTTTCTGGAGCGGGCCCTATGAGGTGCCTCGAGGGGGGCTTCGTGGTCTGGCTCACGGGGCTTCCCGCCGCGGGCAAGACCACCATCGCCTCTATGGCGGCGGCCGGGCTGAGGGGGCGGGGTCTGCGGGCTGAGGTGCTCGACGGGGACTGGGTCCGCTCCGCCATAAACACGGACGTGGGGTTTTCTAGGGAGGATAGGCGGCGTCACCTCCTGCGGGCGGCGTGGGTGGCGCGCCTCCTGGCGCGGAACGGGGTGGCGGTCTTCGCGGCCTTCGTCTCGCCGTACCGCGACGTGAGGCGGGAGGTGAGGAAGGTGGTGGCGGAGGAGGTGCCCTTCTTCGAGGTGTATGTGAAGGTGTCCCTCGCGGAGGCTGTGCGCCGGGACCCTAAGGGTCTCTACAGGAGGGCCCTCGCGGGGGAGGTCAAGAACTTCACGGGGGTCGACGACCCCTACGAGGAGCCCGAGGCGCCTGACCTCGTCCTCGTGAACGAGGGGGTTTCTGTGGAGGCTAACGTGGAGAGGCTTCTGGAGTTTTTGGCGTCGCGGGGGGTGTTATGATCGAGGGGCCGCCTGGCGTGGGGGCTGGTTGTCTGCGAAGTCTCCTGCTTGAGGCCTACGTTGGGGCCGATTGGGAATCTCTACCGCGAAATTGTGTCTATCGCCTACGGCTTCTTCAGCCCCTTGGAGGGCTTCATGCCGTGGAACGAGGTGGAGTCCGTCCTCAAGGAGGGGAGGCTCCTCAGCGGGTGGCTCTTCCCCTCGTCGGACGCGGAACGTGCCCCCTGCGGTCACGGGGTTTTTATGGAGAGGGCGCTTTTTGTGGCCGGCGCCGGGGGATGCGGTCGCCGTGATTGGCGCCGAGAGGCTTGGGATTTTGTGGATGAGGCGTTTTTAGAGGGCCGCGAGGCGTTGGGTCTTGGGGGCTATTTCGCAGGGGTGTCGTTTGTGTTGTGGGGCATGCGCCACGGCATCCCTCTGGGGGGTTGTTCGTATGGGCGCTACGCATCGCATGTTTGGGCGTGGCCGCGCGGATTCCTCGACCCCTACGCCGTCCATGTGCCGTGGACGCGGGGCCTCCTCACGAGGTCGGGGCTTAGGGCTGTTTTGCTGGGGGGTTTGCCTATCGTCTCAAGTGCGGCGGGCGAGGGGCCACGGGTGGAGGGGTTCTTTTCTGCGGGGGAGGGTCCTCGGCCGCCTTCTGTGGCTATGCGTCCTGGCGGTGAAGTGGCGGCGCGTCTACGGGCGTTCTGTTAGGTATCTCACCTAGGAGGTGTTTTGAGGTGCATCACCTCTCGCCAGGCCTTGTGGGGCCTGTGAGGCCGACGTTCGGCGGGGGTTGCTTGTGTTGGAGCTGGACGACGCCTTGGGGAGTTGGTGCTTCGGCGTTTTCCCTCGGCTGGGGTGGACGCCCGGGGCTTTGTGGAGGATCTTCCGGCGTCTTTTAGGCGCGCCCTTTTTGAGGAGTTGCTTGCGAGGGGTGAGGTGGAGGCGGCTTTGGAACGCGCGTCTGGCGACGAAGAGGTGCCGCCGCCGTAGTATGTTGTCCTTTGCTGCGGGGCCTTTGGCTGGTGTCGGCGGCGTGTTTTTTACGCCTCTCGCCGTGGGGCTTCCCGCGGCGATGATGGGGTCTTCTGTGGCTGGGTCTCTCCAGGCGGGGGTCGCTTAGGCTTATGCGGGGGCGGCTGTGTCGCTGGGCGCGTTTCTGGGGGCCCGCCTCGGCTTGTTTCTGGCGGGGGTTGAGGGGGCAGGAGGGCGGTGGAGGTGGGGCTTCTCCTCTTGGTGGCTTTTGTCTTGTTGGGTAGGGGGCGGGTGGCCTCCGCGGCGTGTCGACGGGTTCGCTGTCCGGCTTGGGTTTGTGGGGGAGTTTTGGGAGGAGTCGTTGGTGAGGCGCGGCGCTGGACGGACGGCGTGGGGTTTGGCGGCCGCGCTCGGGGTTGGGCTTGTGAGCGGCGTCTTTGGGGTGGGGGGCGCTGGTTCCTGGTGATGGGGGTCCGCTTAAGGTGGCTTGTTCTGAGGCTATCATCGCGCTTGAGGATGCGGCGGCGTACCTCTCGGCTAGGTTTAAGCTTTTCCGTTTCGACGGAGGTGGGGGCCGTGTTGGCGCGTGTTGCGGCGTTGGCGAGGATCGTGCGGCTGGTGGTTTTGCTCTCGCCGCGGCTGCTGGCGCCGCGACCTGCAATAGGCTTTACGGCGGCGTCTTGTTGACGGTGGCGGCGGCCGGCGTTTTTCTCTCCGTCGTGGGCGTGGCGGAGGTCGGCCTGCGGGTTTTCTCCTCGGCGCCTGTCGTCGCCGCCGTCTCGGCGGCGTTGGGATGTGGAGATTGGCGCCGCGGCGCTCCTCGCCTTGTTTCTCGTGGCGTCGGCGGCTTGGCAGTTGACGGGGCTCGCGGCCGTTTGCCGGAGTTGCCGCGTTGGCTGGCGCTGGGGTGACTCCCGCGTGCGGCGCCGCTTGCGTGAAGGATGATCTGTCCGCGCCTCGGCTTGTCTGAGGGCGTCTGCATACACGCGGTAAGTGACGCCGCGTAGACCTGCGGCGCCGTGGGATCCTGCCTTAAGCTTTTTAAAAAGATGGACGTTATACCGTGGATGTTGAAATTCTTAAGCGGGCTTTGCGGGAGCTGGTGGAGAGGGAGCCCGCCTTCTTTAGAGATCTCTTTCTCGACGCGTTGAGGTCTGACGGACGCGTGGCCGACGCCCTTTTGGAGTTAATCACTAAACATCCAGAGGCCAGGCTGAAGCTGGCGCAGGCCGTGGCCGGATCCATCGCCGTGCCGCTTAACGTGGCGACAAAGGACGACATCAAGGCCGCCGTAGAGGAGCTGAAGAAGTGGGCCGAGGAGAAGTTCGCAACCAAGGAATACTTCGACGCCGTCATAAAGCGGCTGGAGGACAGGATGGCGACTAAGGAGCAGATCGAGTCTATAACCATCAGCGTGGAGGACAGCGGCCGCGAGA
>Ga0081473_130254_pt1 | contig 17486 bp, 14 predicted proteins | sample CisSprmetagenome_FD_70977 | JGI IMG/M metagenome (GOLD analysis project Ga0081473, IMG submission 70977) | Hypoxic/sulfidic aquatic microbial communities from Cistern Spring, Yellowstone National Park, USA v2 (version 2) | ecosystem: Environmental > Aquatic > Thermal springs > Hot (42-90C) >...
CCCTTTACGTCCTGGAGCCCCTGAAGTAGTCTTAGAGACCTGCCTAAGCTCATAGGCCTCCTCCCAGGCGTTACAACTCTATTTGCTTAGGCCAGACCTTCAGGCATCGCCTGCCCCGCTTACCTCCTAAGGGCTGCCACCAAAGCAACGGCGACTATGGCCACCGCTATGGCGGCTATTGAGAGCAGGTCCGAGGCGCTCAGCACGGCCTTTGTGACTGTCGAGGTGACTGTTGAGATAATGGTCGTCGGTGAGATCACCGTGACTGTTGTAGTAGTTGTGGCGGTGGTCGTTGTCGTGGTCAATAGCATAACTGTGGCGGTAGTGGTCGTAGTTACAGTGGTAGCCGACGTCATGATGGGCGGCACTGTTGAGACTCCGCTGACGCTGAGGTAGAGCAGCGCCCAGTTGGCATAATCAGCCCCTGTGGCAGCGCCCACGCCAAACACGTAGTACCCAGGGCCATCGGGCCTGAAGTAGCCGCTGAGGTTCACGCTGAACGTAGCTACTTGCCCAGTGCTCTCATCTTGTGCGGTCCCGCTCAGGAGGCCGGTGGCAGGGTTGTAGACGACGGTTATGTTAAGCACGTCGCCCGGCATCGGCTGGAAGTACCCTAACCCCACGCCGTCCCAGCCGGCGTAGGGGCTGCCCAGGTTAGGCGATGGGCTGGGGCCCTGAGTGGAGCTGGCGGTGCTGTTGTCCGGGTTGTTAACTATAATTACGTCCCACTGGCCTGTGGCGCCTGGCATGTTGAACCTGTAGTGCCAGTATGGGTCCCACTGTATCAGCAGGTAAGGCTCGGAGCTCTGAGGGACTATCACGTAGCCCCCCACTGGCGAGCCGCCGGCCCCTCGTGGCTTGTTTGTGTTGGCGCTCGCGCTATAATGTAGGTATGCTATTGAGTAGTTGTACTGCGGCTCTACGCCCCACATGGTTGGCTTAAGGAAGAGGTAGAAGACTATGCCGTCAGCTACTGGCGAAGAGCCGCTGGAGTACGTGGCCAGAACCGACATTGATATAGTGCCGCCTAAGTAGTAGGCCTGCCAGAACAGCGCCCCTGACGAGTTCTTCTCCGCGGGTACAAGCTCAAGCACTGGCTGGTAGCCGATGATGTCCCCTGCTGACCAATACAATGCGGCGCTTGAAGGCCCATAGTAGGTCGGCCATAGCCTTGTGGGGAGGGTGTAGTTATTGCCCTGAAGAACTACGGGGACGTTAAAACCGCTGATCAGGTTGACCACGCTAACGCCTTGGCCTGCGCCTCCCTGGGCTGAGGTGACGAGGGCAGGCGCCAGGGCCAACGACAGCGCTGCGGCAACGACAGCCGCCACCAAGTAGCCGCTGAGCTTTCTCGTTGGCGCCACCCACGCTCAGAACCCTTTACCCTATTCTTAAATCTTTAATAAGGAAACTAACGTGGATCGAGGCCAGGGCGCCTGCAGGACGTCGTTCCCCAGAGCCCGCAGAGGTTTGGCGCAGGCCCGCACAGGTACTCATAAGGCAATTATAATAATAAGAATTGACAAGCGATACCTCCGCGGCGCCGCAGGTGCTTTGGCTGGCTGTTCTCTATGGCATAGCTAAGTTTTAAATATGATCTGATTTATTTTAAAAAACCTTGGTGAAGTAAGCCTTGTCAGCTAAGATTCCTAGCGACTTCTCCCTTAGGGAGGGTGAGCGTCCTATATGGTATGGCAGGAGGAGCTTCAAGTCGGTCGTAGGCTACACAATACCTGGCATCGTCCTGTTAATATTTCGGGGTTAATATTCGGAGGGCTCTGGGTTGTGGCTGGATTGGGCGTCGTGACTCTCAGTCATCGTTAATGTACCTCCTTCCAGCCGTTCCTCAAGATTGTGTCGTCTGACTCCTTGTCCTCGAAGTTCTTGACGACAATTACCTCAAACCTGTCCCTCGGAAGTGTCTAGGCCTCAAGACTCCTCAAAGCAAATGGCAAGTACTTCCTCCTGTTATAGGCAGACTATGACCTTGCGTGAAGAGAATGCTTAACTCTCCATTTTCAACTAATCATGTTATTTCGGGATTATCACTCCTATGTTAAATGAAAAAGTAAAAATGCGTAATGTGTTACTCTAGGAGGGCGAGTAGGTGCTATTCGATAACAAAGGGAGAGGAGAACGTGAACCTAATGACACTTATGTTTCAAACTGCAGTAAAACGAGAGCCATGTGCCCTGAGTTAAAGTACCTCTCTTGCTCAAACACTGAAATCCTTAGAGCGCTCTTTGACGAAGGTCTCGTAAACGCGGTCGAATGGAAAGAGCTCTACTCAAGACCAGAGCCCAAGGTGGCCGGAGTTGAGGTAGCTGATAAGGTAACACATATGCTCCTGGGAGTCGCAATCGGCGACAGCCTAGGATATCCGGTAGAACGCCTGAGCCCTGAGGAAAGATCGAAAAGGTATGGTCTGATCACCTCCTATATAAATGGAAGAGCCCTGCCATCAGATGACACGCAGCTGACCTTCGATACTGTCAAGGTGATATTGGAGCAGGGCAGAGTGGTTCCGTGGGAGTTGGCGAGGATTTTCGCGTCACATCACATCTATGGAATGGGCAGAACTGTCAGGGAGTTCCTAAGAAATTACAGGGAGAGAGGACTACCTTGGTATAGGACTGGAGTGGAAAGGCCTAGTAACGGGGCCCTAATGAGGATATCGCCCGTGATAATTCCGAACTTGAAGAGCAAGGAAAATTATCTGGTTGACGCAGTGCTGGACACGTTAATAACACATAACGAACCGTTGGCTATAGCCTCCTCCGTGGCCTTCGCTGACATGCTCTGGAACGTGATAAATAGCAGTGGACGTATAGATGCAAAATGGATAATCGAAAGGTTCGTCCATATAATAAGCAAATTGACAGGTGATAAGAAATACAAGACGAGGAAGGTAGCCAAGGTCAGATACGAGGGACCAGCCTCCGAGTTCATAAGGGACCAGGTATACTATGCGCTGGATAGAGGTCTAAGTGTCCAGGAACTCTCGAAAACTATAGGCTCTGGAGGTTACCTGATGGAAACCGTTCCTAACGCTCTCTTCATATTTGTAAAGTATCTTAACGATCCACAGAGAGGAATTATAGAGGCGGTTAATTTTACCAAGGACAGCGACACGATAGCATCATTGGTTGCATCCGCGTTTGGGGCACTATACGGTAGTCAAGCCTTCAGGAGGGAGTGGGTAATGCAGCTACCGGGTAAGCTCCTCAAGCACGGCCAGGACGGTGAAGTCTTCCAGTTGCTGGATTGCGTTAAGGCGTTCCTGACCTCGTGAGTCTGCCATCGTAGCAGTTCCTTTTGAGCGTCATAAAAGAACGATAGCTTCTGGCCAACCCCAAATGGAACAAATAGGTAACCTTTAAAGGCCCATTGAGGTTGATGGGGCTACTGGATTTTCTTAAACGTTCTTGGGGTTAGAGGGGGCAAAGCCCTAAAACCGTCAAGGAGAGAGCACAGCTATATCTTGGAAGTAGGGCCGGCCTTGGAGAGGCACAAACTAAAATCACTGATAATGGAGTTAAGGTCTTGCCCTGAGCTCAAGCTGCGCAGGGCACCGCACGTTACATTGGTGCATAACTTCAAGCCGAGGGCTGAAGAGTACAAGGTGGTTCGGACTGCGGCCGACGTCAGCAGGAATTGCAATAGCGGCCAGTTTCACTTCCTTTACAGCTGGGTAAAGGTCAAGAGAGGAGGGAAGAGGGGTACGTTATCGCCCTGAGGATAACCCCGTCCGAGAGGCTCAAAATCCTTCAGGGACGAGGCACACGAGCTCTTGAAGGCCATGATAGTTCAGAGGCCTGACGTAGAGAAAACTATGAGAGCCGCTTGCTCCACGAAGCCTTATCCTTCCGCTCCAATAAGAACCAGAGGACGTCATGCCTAGGGAGCTGTTGGCTAGGTGCCAGCCGGCGGCGCCTGCGAGCACACCTCCCAATGCGCTGCCCCACCTCGTCAATATCACGATATATAGCTCCTTGACGTACGACACCTATGTCGAGATCTTCGGCGTCGCCGCAAACGGCACGTCATACAGCAGCGGCCGGGCAATCGTGGGGGAGCACGGCAGCGTGTGATATGACATGCTCCCCGGCGCTGTGCACATCTACACAAGGAACGGCAACTTGACAAGCGAGGCCGGCGCGACCTGTCAATATATTACTCCAGCAACTGCTGACGCTGGAGGAGAACTGCCCAAGACAGCAGCCATGTAAAGCATAAATATTACATTATACACTAAAAGAGTTGAAAATGGGGCTCCAGGCACAATGTCAGCCCTGCCCGCGGGTGCTAACCCCTTATACGTGGCTGCTATCGCATTTGCCTTAGCGGTCATAGCTGCTGCGGCGGCGCTGCGGCGGCGCAGGGCTCAGCCGTGGAACAGGTGGAACATGGAGCTCTACGACGCGACCAAGAAGGGCGACATCGATAAGGTCATGAGGGCCCTGAAGCACGGGGCCGACCCGAACTTTAGGGGCCCTGACGGCTACACGCCCCTTCACATAGCGGCGCACGAGAATTACTCAGAGCTCGCCAAGGTCCTCATAAAGTACGGCGCCAAGGTTGACCTAAAGGACAGGTACGGCAACACGCCACTTCACGTGGCGGCGTACAGGGGGCACGCAGACGTTGCCAAGGTCCTCCTTGAGTCTGGCGCTGACCCTGACGCCAAAAACAAGGAGGGCAACACCCCACTTCACGCGGCGGCATACAGAGGCCACATTGACGTCGCCTCGCTGCTTCTGGAGCACGGCGCTGACCCATGCGTAACTAACAAAGACGGCGACATACCCTTAGTCACGGCCCAGAAGAGGCGCGCGGAGGACGTCTACGTGCTGCTTGAGGGCGTGTCCCGTAAGTGCCGCAATGCCACCAGGTGACCTAATTATATCCCAGTCAAGGCTAGGGCCCTTCCCGCTTAGCCTCGTCTCCCACAACCCTTTCCTAGGGCTAACAGCTCTTACCTCAGGTCTGTGCGAGACTGCGAAGGCCTTTGACGTACACTAAGACATACGCGCTGGCGACGCTTATCGCGATCGTTGCGTCTGTGTGCCGCCAGGAGCGGCAACAATGACATTTAGGCGGGTCCGCCTCAGGGGCCGCAAGCCATGTAAAGCACTAATAGTAATACCTGCAAGTTATAAAGGGGACCTGCATGCTGTACGAGGCTACCGCCACCGTTGTGCTAAGGGCCTTTCTTCGAAAAGTTACTGCCAACGGGGAACGGGTGGCTGAGCTCAAGTGTCCTCAGACGCCGTTCACAGTAGAGGGTATCAGCGTCAATAGGTGTGAAGAGATTGACGAGAGTAAAGGCAATACTGACAAGGGTGAGGAAGCTGACGTTGAGAAACGCGCCGGCGTTCGGAGGTACAGTATGACGTTCTCTTTTAACGTGGAGACGGAAAGCGATGATAAGCCCCTCGAGCTAGCGCTTAGGGAAGCCAAGGAGAAGGCCGAGCTGATAGCCTATAGCTTAAGCTTAGGGCTCGGCTACGCCTTTGAGGTCGAGGACGTACGTTTAGATTCACTTCAATCAAAAGACGTCAAAGGGCTGAGAGTAAACACCCTTCTACAGCTAAACGTTTCATACTTTTACACTCTTCATGACTTAATACCTGAGGACAAGGTTAAGAGCGCCATTGAGAGCGCTCTAAAGCTCGAGAAGGCCGTCAGCGAGGCCCGGGAGAAGGTCACGACCTTTAATGAGCTGATGAGAGTTGTGAGGTGGTGGATCTCTGGGCTAAAGGACGAGGATCCTGTAGACAGGTTCCTGAAGTTTTACTTCGCCTGTGAGATGTTGGCCGCGATCGAGGGATATAATAAGAGGAGTTATGGCAATAGATGGTGCGAGGAGTTCAGTAACAAGTATTTAGACGGCTATTACAAGCTTGGCAATATAAGCATCAACAAGGTTAGAAACAATCTCGTTCACGCGGTAGGCGAAGAGAAGGACGAAGCAGAGGAGTTAGCCGTCCGCCACGCAGACGGGTTTGGCTCTAAGGTACTTAGCGCTATCAAGAGGGTGATCAGCGAGAAAATGGGCGTGTCATTTGAGTAAACCTCAGCCCACCTCTAGTTGAAAACGCCTAAAGTAACTGCAAAGAGAGGCTCAGTGGGACTTAAGGCCCTCAGAGGCCTCCATACTTACATCAGGTATGCAGAGGATAAGGAGGGAGCTCGGGCTCCCGGTGCTCGTGGGCGTCTCGAGGAAGCGTCTAGACGCGTCGGTTGAAGGCTTTACGTGCCGAGGTTGCCGAAGACCTTCGACAGAATCCGTATTATCGTTACGACGCCTACGACTATGAACACTATCATTAGTATAAGCGGCAGAAAGCTCGGCAAGCTGGCTATGGGAGCAACGTAGTTGGCTGAAGACGGTATCGTGAAGCCAGTCTTATTGAGAGCCTGAATTATGTAGTTGCCGACGTCAGCTGCTATGCTGGTACTCACGTCGCCGACTATGAACACTATGAGGGCTACTATGGCTAGTATGGCCTTCTTAAGGCCCTCAGGCGAGCCGACATCGCCCCAGGCGCTCATTTTGTGCACCGATAAAGCAAAAAAGCGATAAGTGACCTAATAAATATATCGTTTTTTAAATGACGTCTTTTACGTCATTTCTGCCTTCCCCCCACACAAGAATGTCATCAAACCCGTTGCAGGGGGGCCTATGAGGAACGATAGCCTTACTGGCATTGATACTTTTTTGCCATTGTTGCGTGCCTCGTAGACTTAGGCGGCAGTAGGTTCCCGCTACCTGCCGCCTTCAGCACGAGCTCCCTTGTTGGCCTAGGCGGCACGACTATGAGGCCCCTGAGGGATCTCAGGCTGGCGGCCGCCCTCCTGAGCCTAAAGCTGTCGGCCTCGAACTTCCTTATGCCGTAGTATGACTTGACCCCCTCAAGGTGGACTATGACATTACCGTCATGCCTCCCCCTGACACTCAGGGGCGCAAACATCTTTATGGCCGAGAGCGCGTCGTCGCTCAGCTCGTACTCCCTAGCCCCTCCTGGCGTCCCTCAGGTCGTTCAGGGCCTCCTCAATTGACTCCCTCAGGTCCTCCAGCGCCTCCTCGTCGACGGCCTTTGTCAGGTAGCCCCAGGCGTAGAGGACCATGCCGTTGGAGAGCCTCGCAAGGTCTACGGCCATGTGCATCCTCCTCAGGAGCCTCCCCAGAGCCCCCTCCTCGCCCCCCTCGTAGTCAAGGCATGAGCCAATCGACGGGGGTAGGCCCACCACGTCATCCATGGCCTCCGCGAGCGCCCCCTTCCCCCTCCCAGGGGCTACCTGAATTGGCCTAGAAAGGGTGACGTAGGCCCTGTAGATGAAGTCGACCGGCTCGGCCCCAAGCTCACCCCTCAGCCAGCCAAGGGCCTCGTTGAGCCTTCTCCTGAGGCCCCTGTACGCCTCTCCCCTGGCGAACTCCCTGGGGCTGAAGCCCTCCTCAAGGGCCCTCCTGAGCCTGGCCTCGGCGGCTGGCCCCCTCACGGCCAGGTCAGCGACCAGGCCCACGAGCAGGGAGCCCAGGGTTAGCCTAAGGCCCAGGTAAAGGGAGGGAAGGGAGCACCTGAGCGCTGAGCGTATGGACTCATACGCGTAGGTCGAGACCACGGCGCTCACCACTTCGCTCATAGCGTACCCCTTAACGTCAGGGAAGCCGAGTAGGTCCTCCATCAAGGCGTCAAGAGCGTCCAGGAGCCCTGGCCTGAGGGCCATGATGGCCCTCTCGTTGAGCCTGCAGAGGTCGTCAAGGTCGTCGCAGAGGGTCGGCGTGCCCTCAGCCCCCTCGTCCTCGTCACTCCACCTCAACTCGGGGCCCGCGAGGGGCCCCCTTGCGGCGTTAAAATGCTGACACCGGTCGCAGGTTAGATAAGGAACCAACGAAGTTGCGCGGCCCCCAAGGCAACCCCTTAAGCCCTGAGGGCCGAGGCCCCAAGGAGGGAGGGCTTGGCAGGTCCTAGGGAGTCCAGGGAGGCCCAAGAAGGGGCTATAGGGGAAGGGCGCGGAGGCGAAGGCCATAGCCAGGCCCCCTCCCTGGCCTTCCTCCTCGCGTTCTCCCTCACGCTCATGGCCTTCATGCCGGTCATATGGCCGTCGCCCCTTCAGCGCCTCCTCGGCCGCCCCCTCGCGCAGTACGTGATCTGGCTGAGGTGCTGGGGCCTCAACGTCGGCCTTGACGTATTTGGCTCCCTGGTCCCTATGACAGCCGCTGCCCTGCTGGCTATTGCCCTGAGGGCGAGGGGCCTCGGGGCCCTCTTACCTTTCGCCGCGAGGGGCATAAGCGTCGCCAGGCTCCTGGCCTACGCTGCCGCCTCCCTCCTTGCCATAGGCGTCCTGCTCCCGCTGGCCTCGCCTTCAGCAGCCCTGCTGGCAGTCAGGGGCTCAGCAGCAATAGCGGCCGTCCTGGCCCTCTGCCTCGTCTACGCGGTGCCAGTAGTGGCCGCTGTTATGCAGGTCATGAGGCCGAGGGGCCAGCCCCTTCACTTGCTAGCAGAGAGGGCTGGGCCCTGGCTGGCCGCGGAGGCATATATCACGGCCCTGGCCATCTCGCTCCTCACCGACACCTTTGCCGTAGTGCTGTCCTGTGTGGGTGAGCTCAGGGGCCTCCTTCCCTGGCCTTACCAAGTGTACGGCGGGTGTGGGCTGACTGACGGCCTGGTGGTGACGCCCGTAGGGGTCGCAATGGCTACTCTGGTAGCTGTGGGCGTCTTTAAGTTAGTGGCGAGGAGGACGCGGCCCATTAGGGCCTAGTGGATATCATAGGAGGGTTCCCGATGATGTTATTGAAAAGGCCCTGAACCCTAGCGCTACATTTACGTTTAGCTGAAAGCTTTTTAAAACCTCTAGATCTCATAATATCACTTGGCGCACCTTATGAGCCAGGGGTCTCTTACGACAAGACACCTTGTCGAGGAATATCTTCCTCTAAGCAAAATTAATGAGAATTCTAAGACTGAGGCAGGATTTATACGCGTGCCTAAGATAAATAATTTACACCCCTATCTCGCCAGGAGGCCTACCTCTACTGCGAGGGCGCTCACGCTCGCATCCGTTCTGCCAAGCCTTGCGAGCAGAGAGGAGTTTGAGCGGGCGCTCGGACTTGATAAAATTAGCTCTGTTCCCTTTAGGCTACTCTACTTGGTCAACCCAGATAGAGCTTACGTGAAGGAGCTCGTCAAGAAGTACACTGGTAGAGGCCCCGAGAACATCGTTGTCGTAGATCCAATGGCAGGCGGGGGCACGATACCCCTAGAAGCACTACGACTGGGCTTCCGCACAGTAGCCATGGATTACAACCCGGTAGCATACATAATATTGAAAGCAACGTTAGAATATCCAGCAAAATACGGTGTCAGGCTATACGAGGATGTGAAGAAGGAGGCAGAAGCACTAATAGAATACGCTAAGAAAGAGCTATCTCAATACTACGCGGAAGACGCAAACGGCTATATAATGGCCAGGGGGTACAGGTGTCCCTATTGTGGAGGACTAATACCAATAGTACACAGTAATAGGCTAGATAAAGGGGAACCTAATAAAAGGAAACCTATTTACGTAAGGTTTAACTTCAACAAGCAAGAAAAAAGCTTCACAGTGGAAATAACGAACACCGAGGAGGAGTTTAAGAGACTCAGGTGTCCCTATTGTGGAACACCCTTGAATAAAGAAGTAGTTCTCGGTGACTGGGTTAAGAGGCATAAGGAGTTACTCAGAGTAGCTCTAAGTGGTGATGTCGAGAAGGCTAAGGAGAAGATACAAGAGTTGCTAGAAACCCATATAGTACTTATCAGGGAGACTCCAGAAGGCTTCAAACCAGCTGACGAGAAAGATAGACAAGTACTCATAAAAGCATACCTAGACCTTGCTGCACAGATAAAGGAGCTGAGGGAATACCTACCTAATGTACAGATACCGAAAGAAAATGATGTATTCACGCCTATCAGAGAGATGGGGATAGAGTACTGGTACGAACTCTTCAATCCAAGACAACTACTTATACTGCTTAAGCTTATGAAGTACGTTAAGGAACGTATAAAAACTCTAGTAGAGGAGCACGGCGAATACGGCTTTGCAGTGTCGTTATATTTGGCTTTGGGCATAAGCAAGTCCATAAACTTCAACAATATAGCAACGACCTGGGATGACTCCATGGCAACAATAAGGGACCTCGTAGATCATTACTCAAGAACCAGAGGTGTTGATCTTGGCCTTGAATATTGCGAAGCCGTGCCGGTTAATAAGAACTTAAGATGGGTTTTCGAGCCCCATGTAACATCTATTGGTCGTACTGCAGGTGGTATTTTACCAGTATTGAGGCTTCTTACTCAGTGGCTTGGAGGGCTTGGAGATAAAATATATGTACTAGCTGGTGATGCAAGGAAGCTCTCATCTATATTAAAAGGTATAGGTATCGACACGGTGGATGTAGTCAACGTAGATCCCCCCTATTTGGCTCAGCACTTTTATAGTGACCTCATGGAGTTCTATTGGCAAGTTCTCAGGATAATGTTTCAAACACCAATTGGGTATGGGTACCTGTTCAATCGAGACCCTTCGAAAGGTAGAGTAGAGCTCTATATTGAGGGCTGGTCGCCACTATTACCAGTGCTTCCAAGGGAGGAGGAGATCATAGCCAGAAAAGGCAAGGACAAAATAAGGGATCTCAGCGCCGGGTTGGAATTAGCTGATAAGATGAAGTACACCGGAAAGTGGTATGTCATTAGGATGTGGGAGTTCTTTAGTGAGACGTATAAGGTTCTCAGAGACGACGGTGTTCTAGTTGTTTGGTTCACGCACAGTGACCCAGCTGCATGGGAGGCCGTAGTCTCATCGTTGTACGCGGCAGGCTTCACTCTCAGCAAGGCCTGGCCTATTTGGACCGAGATGGGGACAAGAAGGGTGGCATTATTGACATCAGCGTTCTTCACTTCATTGGCACTTGTGCTGAGAAAGGGTGATATGTCCGAGCGGGTAACCACTGGGTCGAGGACTATAGAAGATATATTGCACGACGAGAATGTCAAAGAGGCTATTAAGAGAGGCGTTCATGACGCCCTTATAAGTGCGCGCACGTCTGAGACGTCTGGGCCCGAGCTGTTCATCATGGGCCTTGCCGGTGGAATAGCGGGCGCCACGAGGATTTGGAACCCAATCATTGAGGAAGCTAGAGAAGGGCTCTCTAAGCAGAAGAGCATCACAGAGTACATCGAAGACGAAGCGCTCAGAAGCAAAATCAAGCTCAGGAGGGCTCTCGAGTTCTTCGACACCGTTCTCTACCCGGCCGCGACGTACTTGTCCCTCGAGGCCTTACTGGAGGACTACATGGAGGAGGCAGCTAAACTGGATGATAGGATGAAAAGGGATATCCTCAACGTGGACAACAACAGTAAGGCCTACCTACTGCTGTGGATAGCTACTAGGTATACTGGGGAAAGGGAGCTAGCCTACGACTTCGTAGAGAAGGTCTGCAAGACCTTAAACGTGAATCATCAGTACCTTGCAAAATACTATGGGCTCATAAACCAAGAGAAGTCGGAGTCCTCAACATACAGGGTCCTATTTGGTGGCGAGGTCTACGACGCCGTTAAGGGCAGACTTGAAAGGCTCACCGCGACGGCCGTGGGCCGCGCCATACAGGTATTAAGGCTCATCGGGGAGCAACCCAAAGACGACGTCACCAGGGTTGCAAGGGCCTTGTCTTCTAAGATCCCCACAAGCAGGAGCGATATAGCAATGGCGTTATTCCTACTGAGAACCGCAAGTGAAGACGAGCTTGAACTTGTAAAACTCTCTAGGATATCAAAGGACTTCGCAGAAAACGTGCTCATAAAACTCTATCAGGGGGTGTAAGGCGTGGTGGTGAGGCTTAAGGACGCTGTGAGGCTAACCGACCTAGCAGATAAGGTATACAAGAACCTAGAGCCCGGGAAGTACGTTGGCAATCTCGCACCAGGCCTTGGGCTGATCGTTCAAAGGGACCTTGGAATAGCAGATGTCGAGGTATCCGAAGAATTTCTGAACCCTGAGACTTTCCTCTTATTCACTTACTTTAGGGAACCTGTCAAAGAGGCGCTGAGAAGTATTAACGAAGCCCTTCAAGGAGGAGGTGAGAGCAGCGTCGTATTTTCATTGACTCACGCCATGGGCCTTGGAAAGACGCACTTTTTGACCATACTCTACCATCTCTATCTCAATGTCCCAGAGCGGTGGGAAAACATCAAAAAGGGTTCAGCTCAAAAGCCAGGCCTCCAGGAGCTTGTGAAAACTCTGGAAGAAGTCAAGTATAATGTAGACGTGGCAAAGAGGACCCTGTTGATCCCAATAGACTTAAAGTACCGGCCGACGAAACTTACGCGCTACGAGGCACTTTTCGAGTATCTCAAGCGCATTATTGAGAGAAAGGAAACATGGCTAAAACAAGTGATCTCCGAGAAGGGGCTCGCGGAGCTTAAAGACCTCTTGGGTAACCTAAGCGAAAAGGACCCCCTGCAGGCTGCAAACAAATTAGTTATGGTCCTCGATAAGCACAGCATACGTTTACCCATTTTGATCTTAGTCGATGAGCTATATGCAAGTGCTATTGAGGCGATTCTAGGAAAGTCTGAAGAAGAAGCTGATGACTTAATAAAAGTCCTAGTCTTTATATCCTCCCTCATAGACAACTTGGAAGGCAAGCAGCCAGCGGTATTGGTATACGCCTCGGCGCAGCAGGATATCCAGAGCTGGAACAATATAGAGGCGCTCGTCAAAGAGAACTGGCCTGAGTCTCTAAGATTACTAAAAACTACCGTGGGTCATTTCAAGAATAGGATGCAAAGGTTTTCCATGAAAAGTGTAGGAGAGGTAACAGAAGAGGAGGCCCTCGAAATAGTAAAGAAACGCATAGTAGAATTTATAGCGCCTCTAGACAACATTTTAGAAGAATTTAACGAAGTAAAAGAGGTTCTCACTAGCATAGTAGGGCAAGACATAGCTCGCGCATTTGTAGAGAAGCTCAAGACTACATATCCGTTTTCGCCTATATATGAGGAGTTTGTGAGAAAGCTAGTAGTACCTGCCTACGGCGGGGACTTCTCTAACGCGCAACACCTACGTGACCTAATTAAGATAAGCTCAAGTGTTTTAGGAAGGGCAATTAATGACGGGGAGTCAACGCTTGTCAGCATAGCCCACATAGAGCACGACGACATTAAGCACGTCCTCCAGGAGGAGGCGGCCAGGCTATGGTGGAGCAATATAATGACGTGGAATAACTACATTAATAACAGGTATCAGGACCCAGGAGAGAAAAAGGCGTTAACATACGCCGTCAGGTCTATCTATGTGAAGTCGGTAACGGATAATGTGCTCGACCTCCTTAATATGTTGCAGAAGCTGGAGATGCTAGACCGCGAGACTATTTTGAGGAGATCGCTTCACCAAAGGGATCTTATTCTATCCCTGGCAGGAGTTGTCGAGACCGACGAGCTAGGTAAACTCCCTGGAATCCTAGACGAGTTAGAGAACGTTCCATATATACACGTAATTCACAGGGATGACGACCGTTACTATCTCACATCATTCATAAGCAACCCATTACAGATGATAGGTAATATAGTAAACGAGATACTCGAAGGACTTAGAGACCAGAAGGGGGAACTGGACATAGAAAAAGCTGCTAAGTATTTAAGAGAAAAGTTGGGAGAATATAAGCTCGTTGGGCAGTTCAAGGAAAAAGCCCCATTAAACTTTGAGTTTATCAACCTAGAAGACTTCAACAACAACGGGTTTGTAAAATACATAAGCGACTCTGAGTTCACAGTCCTACTAATCTCACCACTTGAGATAGCAGAGAAAGTTCTCTTAGGAAAAGAAAAAACTGGGAATATTATAAATAAAATTAAACAATCACTGGAGCAAAATAAAAATAACATAAATAATCTAAATATGTTCGCAGTAGTTGTGCCCATTGTCGAGAAGGAATCCCTGGAGAAAATCGTAAGGTCGCTCGCTAATATAGAGGCTTCCGAAAGAGCACTGAAAGCCTTCACTAACAGTGAAGTCCTTAAAACTTTTGCAAGTCAAGAAATAGAGCGTAGAAAAGACCTTAAAGATTACATGGTGATGAAGGGCTACACCGAAGAGCAAGTAAGGCAGATAGTCATCAATGCTATCACCACGCTCAAAAAAGGACTAGAAAGTGTTGCGCAGCAGCTTACCTCAACAGCAGTGCAAGACTTTGTATCAGAATATATTAGCTTATTTAAGAAAGTGATATCATACGACCCCGGCTCTGAATCCATTGTTGATAAAGACCTTGCTGTTAAGGCGGAGGGTGAGTCAAAAGACTTGGAAAAGGCCATTGCATCAGTTCATATATGGATAGCTAACGCTATTATGGCCAATCTAAATGTTAAAAGAGAACAAGACATTAGGGCGCAACTTGTGTCCTGGATTAAAGGAGAGTTCTTGAAAAATGAGGAGGTACAGAAAAAGCTACGCGAGAAAAAGAGTTATGAGCTGGACATTGAGTCAGTTAAAGAGCTCCTTATAAAAGGATACTCGAAGATCCCAATTAAACCGCGGTCTATTCAAGAAATAGAAGTTGCCATTAGGGGCCTCAGCGGGATCCTCATTGAAAGTGAGAACCTCGGCAATATAGCACTGAAAGTAAAAGACAAATACTTAATTCTCGAAAGGGTGAAACTGATACCACCACCGTCACCGTCCCCTCCTAGAGGAGTCAAGGGCTTCGCTACATCAAATATAGATGCTGTGACTACGTTCTTGAGCTTGCTGAACACGACACGCCTAGTATAGTCCAACGAGAACAATTATTTGAGAAAATCAGGTCGGTTTCCGTTCAGGCTGAATTAGAGCTAGAGGAGCAGAAAACAGAGAAATCAACAGCAGTTATCAGCTTTAAAGGCCCCATAGGAGCCTTGCTCGAGCTAGCGGAGCCTCTGCTGGAGTACTTTAACAGGCATAGAAATAACATAAAGCAATGTAATTTACTAGTGGAGCTAGCCTCTGAGATCGACGAGGAGACTGTAAGACAATGGATTAACAACATAGGCATAGACATACGAAATGTAACATTCCAACGGACATAACGCGGTGAAGCCTATGTCTCATGACGTTTGTCGTGGAGCTTTGATAGTGATAAATAACGGAATCGATAGCCTTCGCACGCAGTTGCGTAAAAGCCTTCAACACATAAACGAGGATAGTCGCGCATACGAGATAATATTTAACGTATTGCATTACGGTGTCACTGAAAGAGATTTTCTCACACAAAGACTCTCTGTGAATCCAAGGTTTGTCAAGGTCTTAGAGGTGGCCAGAAAATTTTTGGATAGTATCTATGATATGTATGATAAACTTAGAGACTGCGCACCAGATATTGCAAGTGACGTGTTTAACGATGTTCTTACCCAACTAGGACATGCCAAGAAGCCGAAGTACTTTGTATTTTGTGACGGCATGTCGATCAGGGAGGCGCTGTATCTAGCTGACAGGCTCAAAGCCAAGTCTATAAAGACCATAATAAACCCTGCAGGTGTAACAGAGACCTATAAGTTCATCCTCGGCGCTAGGGAGTACGTGGCTGAGCAACCTAACTTGGACGAGGTGATTAGAAGGATAGCAGAGGGAGCAGGAGCTCCATATATTGTTTTTGTTTTTAGAGAGTACGATGAGGCGATACACCAAATAGAAGGCTCTGAGGGGCTAGATCCACGTTCAATAGTTGAAAAGATGTATAGCATTACTCAAAAGCTTGAGTTAAAAATGCGCAGCCTCAAGAGGGAGGGAGCGACAATTGTGCTTCTGTCTGACCACGGCTATGATGTTGTACCAGTAGGCTCTGGAAAATTCAGGACCCAGCACAGATGGAACCTGAGATCCCTCAGCATTCTAGCCCCAGTAATGGTTGTTGACCCCCTTTTAACTTGATGCTGAGATAGAGGAAATCGGTGCTGGGTGCCTGAGACTTGGCTAGTAACATATACTCCCTAATTTACAGGTACTCGTCTAGAAAGCCTGAGCTCTCGATTCGTGTTCTAAGCGACGCAGTTACCAGAGACTTCCTAGTTATCCGCGGTGAAAGGGCCTCTAGGGTCCTCAAAACGATGCTCACGGTGCTCCACGCATACGCTATAAGATACGATGTGATAAAGTCCTCTGGCGAAGAGATTTATGAGCTACCCGCTGACGTAGGTTACGTGAGCTTAATTTTCATGATGATGATGTATAGCGTTAGAAAGCCAGACAAGTATGTAGGCCTCTATGAGAAGCTATTAGCCGGCAAAATACCGCTCTCGGTGCACCTCAAGGTGTTTATAGATATTGCAGTTGAATTAAGCGAAGTAATAGGTCACGGTAAAAAGCAGAACACGATTCTCAATGCACGTGTCGCGCAGTCCCTCTCCCCCCTCGTACGTAATCTAGCTGAACTCCTAAGCAAATTCGGTTAAGTAACATCAAAACCTCTTGACGTGTTTATTCACCGTCGCCCAACGCTCTTAATCCTCTGATCACGTCTAGTCCTTCAGGGCTATTAGGTATGTTGAGATCACGCGATCGTTAGCCTTCTCCCCTAACTTATAGGCACCGCTAGATACATGGGCTCGGAGAGCGTCGCCATGAACTCCAGGGTCTACGTTGAGGAGAGCTCTTTAATGTTCGAGCTCAGGATCCACGACGTTAAGGAGATATGTAAGTGCCCTAGCAACGATAATCATTAGTTCCATGGACACGCAGTTCGATAGTTTAACGTCCCTAGGGACACCAAACTGTTGAACTATATGTCCCTGGGGACGCACAGCTATTTTGCTCGCTGTCCCCAGCGGCCAAGGGCCCTATTGGCTCTGCGTCCCTCCCAGTTGGCCGCAGCTGACACGACAGGCCCTATTACGTGAGCCTGCCGGGCGCCACGTGTCCCTGGGACAAAGGCGCTGGCCGCGGCAGGCCACTGGAGGCTGCAGGCTGGGCCACACTGTGACGCAGGGCCCAGCTGCGCTCAGCCCTGTCCCAGTCACGGGGACACGCCCCACCTGCGTCACCTTGGCCTCACCGGCTCACCTCATCAGTCTTGGCGAGGGCAGCGACAACAGCTAGGGCGCTTCTTCCGTGTTCCTTTTTCTACTTCAGCAAGTTCTTCCATGTTCGCGAGACGCTATGCTGAGCAGGGGGCGCTGAGGGGAGCGCTGACGCCGCTCTGGGCGAGGGCCTGCAGGCCCTTAGCACCTTAAGCGCTTTTCTACATAAATTTGCGTAGAAACGTGTAGAGGCTGTAGGGACCAACCAGCTCGCTGAGCGTGACGGGGCAATCTACGTCAAGGGTTTAGGCGGGGCGTCAGGGCTGAGGGGCCTTGGCCTTCGGCCTCGGCCTGACCCTTATCACGAACTCCGACCTCTTCCCCTTGGGGCTCACGCCCTGGTAGTAGTTGAAGACGCCGTGACACCTCAGGCACTCCAACCTGCTAACGTTA
>Ga0081473_129924_pt1 | contig 17448 bp, 16 predicted proteins | sample CisSprmetagenome_FD_70977 | JGI IMG/M metagenome (GOLD analysis project Ga0081473, IMG submission 70977) | Hypoxic/sulfidic aquatic microbial communities from Cistern Spring, Yellowstone National Park, USA v2 (version 2) | ecosystem: Environmental > Aquatic > Thermal springs > Hot (42-90C) >...
CGAAAGCCTTGGAGCGAAAGATATAGCAAGATTAAGCAACTTCTAGATCAAGCTTTGAAGGATCCCTCTGTAGATCTTTCGAAAATTGAGGATGAGATAAACAAATTTGAGAATGACCTAAAGAGCCTTAGAGAGAGTAAATTAAAAGCTAGAGAGGAGAACATAAGACAATTAATGTCTAGACTTGATGATGCCTGGGGTAAAGTAAAGGATCTTCTTAAGGATCCTGAGTTAAGAAGGCTTCTGAGTAGATATCAGGAGCTTAAAACAAAACTAGAACAAGCCCTTAAGGATCCCAGCATTGATATTACTTCTTTAGCTAGAGATGTTAATTCTTTCATCTCAGAGCTTGATAATATATACAAGTCTTCTATCGCTACAAAAAGATCTGAGTATGAAAAAGAGTATCAGAGGTTTATGAGCCTCTATAACTCTCTTAGACAATACCTTATCTTTCCATTGGTTTCTCTTCCACCAAGTCCTGATAAGATTGACAATTATGACCAGGCTCTTAAGGATCTTGATAGATACTATAACGAGCTTATTGATAATCTCAGACGCTCGATCCAGTTCACATATCAGAACAAGAAGCTTGATCTTTTGGCGGTCTTGAAGGACTATCCATATAAAGATTATATTCTTTCTCTTCTCGACCAGCTTTATAATCAGGTCATTAACATCTCTCGTGATAACATTGATATATCTAAAATCCAGTCTTTCTTTACAGCGATAAACAATATATTGGCTCGAAAAACTGAGTTCTACTCTACATTAGCATTTATGAATGATTCTTTGAGAAGCCAAATCGAGACTAATATAAGAGATGTCCTTAGACAATTAGGTTTTAAAGATGAGGATGCCAAATCATTCGCATCTTCATACACATATTCACTTAGTGATGTCTCTCGAATATATCTTGATCCTCAGAAGTCCACGTTATTAAATTATATAGCTCTAGTTTATGCAGCGTATAATAGTGGCGTTATCTCACGTGACACCTTCAGCTCGATCCTTCCATCAAATATTCTAAACATTGTTCTTAAGATGCGTAGAGGAGAGGATCTTACCAAGGAAGAGTTCAATGAACTTGTGTCTTGGTATGCAGCCAATAAATCTAGTGTTGATAGAGTGTTATCAATTTTAGATCAAGAGGCTTCTAGAAATCCATTATTGTTTTCACAATATAACTCGTCTCTCAGTTCATTGATCAATGGCCAGGCTCCATCACTATCTCCTATCTCTACTGGAAGAGGGATCCTTGATAATGTTTTGAAAACTATCGGCTTGGTTTCAGCCGTAGAATGGTTGAATAATGCTATAAATAGTCTCAATATAGATCCTAACGTTAAATGGGCAATCAACAATGTTATTATCCCAGGTCTCATAGGTGGAGGACTTTTCGCTATAAGTGTTCTAATCCCAGGCGGACAGTTGATCGCTGGAATAATTGCAGCTTCATCTCTCGGATACCTAGGATCTCAATTTCTCGACCCTGTCCTACGTGATCAATTTCTCCAATCCATTCAGAAGGATCCCTCTTTATTGAGAGACATCATAGCTCAAATAGGATCCGCGATCGCTAGTGGACTTATTACTGGGGCAGTCGCTGGAAGATCTTTATCAGCAATAGGATCTCAGTTGAAGCTGCAGATACTCGAGTCTCTTCAAAAGAGGCTTCCAGTTGATTCACCTTTGTATCGAGCTATATCAACACTTGTTGATATGAGACTCTCAGATGCCTATATATTGCCTACAGAACAAGAACGTTTTGTCTATTTCGTGCCTCGAGAAGACGGAAGCTTCATGATGATCATAAAGAATGTTGAGAAAGGAATTGTAAAGAAGGTTGATTCAGTATCTGCAGACGTGTTTAAGCTTTTCGGAGATCTTATCAAAACTACTGAGGGCAAACAGATCATATCACGAATAGCTGAAATGATTGATAAAAGAGGTATCACATCAATAGAGTTCACAAGTGTTAAAGATGCCAAAGTCTTAATTGGAAGTGGAGATCTTCATGGATTTATTATTGTAAAATATGGAGACAAAGAGATCCCGATAGAGCTTGATCTCGAGAAGCCATCCTCAGGCGTGGATCTTCTTAACACCTACAATATTCTCAGAGGCTTTATGACACCTAGAGAGATCGAGGATCTCATATCAAAAGCCGTGAAGGGAGTGTCATATCTAAAGATATCAGAGACATCAATCGAGGGAAAGAGGATCCCAATATGGTTCTTAACGACTCGAGACAATAAGATTGTGATTTTAACACCTATACGATCTTACGAGACTAGTCCAAAAGATCTTCTTACGCTATTTATGAGTAGAGAGGCATTCAAGCAATCAGGATTGCCTGAGGGCATAATCGAGGAAGTCTTTAGATTATCACTCGACTCTCCATATATTAAGACGCTTCTTGAAGATGAGTTGTCCAAGCAGCTTTCTCAACTCAGACAGGCAGGACAGATGACATATAGCTTTCAGAATTGGAAAGGTGAAAAAATAACAATAATGCTTCAAAACATTGATTTGGAGAAGAGCGAAATATTATCGTTATTGCTAAGCAAAGTAGAAGCAAAACCTGGCTTCTTTAAAATTATCCCAAGCAGATATGAAAGCAAAAGCTTCCAGATTTTAGAAATTAGGCCTAAGATCCAGATTGATATAAAATCATTCTTTGAAAAACTAGGAATAAAAGAAGGCGATTTCGTAGATCTCAACACTTTAAGGTCTAAACTAAGTGGATTGATTGAGGAGGCTGCAGCCTCAGGCGATCAGACATTAGTATCATTTCTTAAGGAGCTACAGCAAAACATTGATACAGCGATCATTAGTGGAATGAAGCCTCAGGTAGTCATAACTAGTGATAACTCTTTAACCCTAATATTCTCGATGAATGCAAGTTCTGAAACGGCCAATGCGGTAGTCTCTAAAGCTCAATCACTTGTAAAAGAGCTTTCAGAGATCAAAGTTTTAGATCAGGCCACTCTAAACAGTCTTGTGAATAAATACGGCTATCTAGTGTCTGAGTATCTGAATAGATTTAAGACTGTCTCAGTTTCAAAAACAGAATATATAAGCAAAGCCTCGGTAGTCTCATCATCACAATATCAAGAAGTGATCAAGCCTGAGAGAGATTATATCAGATCTATAGTTGATGTTTATCTGAGACCTGTCATAATTTCGAGACAAATAATTCAAGATCAAAGAAAAGTAGTTCCTGAGGCAGTATATGAGGAGATTGTTCAACCTCAGAGAGAATATGTTAGACAAGTCACAGACGTTCAATTGAGACCTATCGTTATCCCAAGGATCATCACTCTCGATAAGACGTCTATAATAACACAAGAAGCTTATGAAGAAATATTAAGGCCTTTACAAGATTATGTTAGAAAGACAGTAGATATAGAGTTGAGACCTATCGTTATCTCTATAAATAAGTATATTGATGAGACAAAAGCTATAACATCTGCAGAATATGAGGAGATTACAAGACCTGTTAGAGACTACATTAGGAAGAGTGTGGATATAGAATTGAAACCTGTAGTAATGACTCAAAAGATAATTCAGGACCAAAGCGTCATAGAAAAAGAATCAACTTATAACGAGATTGTGCAATCAGAAAAACAAGAAGCAAAAGGAATAGTGACGGTCGAGCCTGTATATACACCTGTATATGCTATAAATGTTAAAGTCACATATGTCCCGCCTGAGGAGACGGGAGAACCGCCTGTCTCGATAAGTAAAGGAGTAGTCCCTGCCCCGCCTGGAATGATCCCTGGGCCAGGGTCTCTATGGAGAGAGATATCAATGCCAAAAACTGAGGAGCGAAAACCTGAGAAAGAGAAAGTAGTTTTGTAAGGGAGAATATGCCTCCGAAACGATACAAATCTCTTACCGTAAGAGAGGATGTTTATAACGAGCTTGAAAAGATTAAGAAAGAGAAAGGAATGTCATCAATAGGTGATGTGATAGAAGATCTTGTTAAAAAATCTTCTCTTACGGTAAGCATAGACATCTCAGATTATAGAGATAAAATTTGTGAAGCGATAAAAATGGATCGTAATCTCTACTTAGTTGATTGTAATGGGAAAAAAGCTATTGTGTCTTTTAACTCTCTGAAAATACTAAGTGATCGATTCGGTCTTATAATAAGATTAAAAGAATGACAAAAAACGGAATCATTTTCAGATCAAATGAGCTAGATATTTTTCTAAAAAGATCTCTCTTTTTTCCGATGTGATTTTTCATCGGATTTTTTATTTTTCTCATCAGATCTTTCAAGATCTGTCAGATCATCACGCTGGAATAGGCTCTGAAAATATTTGAGCTTTAGATTGTGTCTGAATAGGCTTTTTTAATTTTATTGTTATTATACGTCCTAAGACGTCTTCAACAATGAGGTTTCCCTCGTTATCAGAGCCTAAGATTTTTCTAATTAAATGTCTGTTTCCATCAACATCAACAATCTCTTTAGTCTCATCCACAATAACATATTTAGGTCTTTTTCTCATAGGATCCCATGTAAATAAAAGATAAAAATGTTTTTATTTGTTTTAATGAATCATTTTTTAATGGGATCGTTATGTCTAAGAAGAATAATGATAATAACGAGACGATTCAAATGATAGAAATATCAGAAGGGTTCATAAGATGGCTGATGATGAATCATCTAGGAAAGATCTATGAGACAGAGAGATTTTATAAGATATTGAAAGATGAAATGAACAATCAGTTCAACATAAAATGTTATGATGTGACAATAGGTTTTCGAAACGACCAAGACATTTTTTCAGAAATAAACAATAAAGAGATGATTTTCACACACGGACTGATCTCAATACTTCTCAAATGTCATCAACTAAAAATTTTGATCCAAGGAAAAGGAGTGACACTTGAAAACAAAAAATCAGATAAAAACTTCATCATGATATACTCAATAGGAAATGTCTTCATAAAATGATTTTCTCTTACGGTAAGAAGGATCATCCATAGGTCCTTAGATGATTCATGTTGATACTAGTATTATTTTTTTGCTGAAAAATAACACTAGTTCTAATATTTAATTCAATGATAAGATGGAAAAAGCAGCTCACAGGGGTAACTAGATCTTTTTCGGTTGGGGGCCGAAACTAAAACTCTAGATCATTATCACGAGGCTGGAGAAAGGATCTTTTTCTCATGGGTAAAGAGAAAAACGTGTTGATCCCAATAGTCCATAAATCTATGGACGACCTTATGAAAAAACATCAAGCCTTTTCACATCAACCTCTCGATACAGTATTGAGGCAATGACGTGAAAACGCCCGAAAAAGCCTGATGATGCAAAAAGGGATTGAAAGTCCTCAGAATTTTCATACTCTACTTGATATTGAAAGTCTTATTTTCATGACCTGAAGAATGAAAGACCACTTTCCGAACCGATCCGCCTGATGAGTCCACAGCTGTGGCCCAATTCTCCTTGATCTGATGGAAAGATTCTTTCGGCGATCGATAGGGATACCCTATTGATCGCTAGAGGGATCTTTTGTGTGAGGGTACAGCTGTGGTCTTGAAAAGAAAAAGATCTGTAGAAGAATCGAATTGTTTTCATGTGTAGCACCTGAAAAATGATCTATGAAAAAAAGATTCTTTATTTTTCTGTTATGAAGATGTTCAGTCCTAGTTTTTCTGCTAATGTCTTCAGAGAGTCTTTTCCTATAATAGCTTTTCTCCCTCCACAGTCTAAGAGATATGTGTCTCCCATTTTTTTAGCTGTGCAGATCTTCAGTTCTCTCACGATTTTTATCTCTTCGTCTAACATGGGATCTCCTGTCTTCGGATCTTTTTCGGGTGTAGCCCCTGAATACATTTTGATCAGCTCTTTCAACAAATCATTTATAGAGACCAAGTTTCTTTCTTTTCTCATCTCATCTAGTTTTCTATATGTCTCCTCATCTATATTAATGATCTTTCGACCTTTCTTTGGCATTCGGATCATCCTCAGGGGCTACACATGAATACATTTTGATCAGTCTTTTAACAACATCATTCATTGACACATACAAATTCTTTTTACTGCTCATCTTTCTTCTTATTCTCTCAAGCTCTCTATAGACGTCTAAGCTTAAAGTTACAGATTTATAATCCTTCTTTTTCATGGAGGCTCCCGAGAAAAATCTTTTCGTATCACACGTTAAAAACTTTATAGGTGTAGCCCCTGAAAACATTTTGATTCATATCCAAAATGTTCTTCAGAAATATGGTGTGTGAAAACAGATATATATATTTTCTTTTCTAAACATCTAACACGGTGATATATTGACTCAAAAAATTGGTGAATATGAGATCTGGTGTAGAGCTATCAGCAAGACAGGATATGCCTCTATCTATGCTTGTGATGTGTTGAAAAATGATAAGACTATTGAGATGTTACAATTCAGAGTATACAAGTCTTCTCATCCTAATGGTCCAAGTATTTATTCTGAGTCGTATAAAGAGTTCGACAGGATTTTTCACGAAAGATTTTCATATGGATTTCTATCTCATATGGCGAGAGGAAATGAAAGAAAAGTCGCTGAAAATCTAGAGCTTCTGATCAGAACACTCATCAAAGAAGGTCTGTGGTCGCCTGAGAAAAAGTCTTTAAAAGAGAGAATCCCAGCTTAAAACTTGATCTGATGAAAAAATTTAATGATCAGATGAGAATTTTCATCGGAAAAAAGATTGATCCTTTGTTCAAAAAGTCTAGATATTTTGATAAAATTTTATAAGGATCTTTTCTTCATCGGATCTTTATAAGGGGCTACACCTGAACACATTTTGATCTTTTCTTCAGAGTTTTTTGGTTGAGAGTGTTATAGATCCTGTCTCGGTGAATGCTTCGAGAAATCTCTCGTAGTCTGCGTCTGTCATTCTGTCTATCTCTTCTCTTATTTTTTCTTCGTCTTTCTTTTCTATCTCTATTCTAAGCATCTCCGCAAGGATCTTCATTACGGTCGGTCTCAACCTCTTATCCTTTGGCACGACGGTCATCTTCATGTGATAGGCTCCTTCTACTCTCTCTTTTCCGATGAACACGGTAGGGATCTTCTGTGCCAACATGTTCTGAACGATGTCTCGCGGGAGGAAGTCGGATGGGATCAACAGTATTGCGTTTATAGATCTCGCCATGTCAGCAGCCTCATCGATATATCTTGCGTCTGAGATTGTCATCACGGGTCTTTTCGTGATTGTGACTATGGATGCTGCAAGTATCGGTGTACACAGGTGATAAGGACATTCGATAAAGATCTTTGGGCTCGGATGTCTCACTATCCTCTGAAGATCATATCTATCGGCGATCTCTCTGAGATAACTCTTCACGTTCTCGTCCCCAGCGATCTCTGGGGAGAGATATAGTCTTGAGTATCCTCGGCTTTTCATCTCCTCGATCTTTAATTTTCCAGTTCTTATGTAGTCTCTCATGACTTTCATCACGTCTGCCATTGACTGTCCCATGTTGAGAAGTATAGTAGCCAGCTTCTCTGCTTCAGAAGCTTTCTCAGGGAAGTATCTCTCAATCACTCTTTTTATCGCGTGCCAGTCTGGCAACGGGACGAATATTGGTCTGTATGCTCTTCCAGATCTTATCAACGTCTCTTCTATATCTTCTTCGGCGATGTTTGATGCGAATATAGTCAGGATAGGTGCTTTTGTTTTTCCATGTTCATCTATTTTTCTCTTAAGGATCGTCCTCATGTTGATAAATGTGAAGTCTGATGAGGCTCTTCTCAATGATGCTGATTTTGATATTATCCACTCAGCCTCGTCAAAAAGAATTAGTGATGGAGAGTTGTTCTCTGCCTCATCAAATGCTCTTCTCAACTTCTTCTCTGATTGTCCCAGCCACATTGATAGCGTAGTCTCTGGAGCGACCTCAACTGTATATAGCCCTAAATAGTCTGCTATGATCTTCATCATAGATGACTTCCCCGTGCCGGGCGGTCCTATCAGTATCATCGCTGGCTCCTCTGGATATCCTTTTGTCATGAAGCTGTCTAGATATTCACTCACACGATCCCAAACGCTCTTCGGATAGACATAATATGACACGTCTCTCTCTGTTGATACTGTTATCTCAACATCCTCCTCGAACTCTGTGACCTCAATCTTCACAGGCTCTGAAATCTTGATCTCTGTTGCGGGCGTGACGATACATGGCGATGGTGATGCGAAGGAGACTTCACAGTCTCCTATTTTTATCTTAGGAGCTGCCTCGACCCATAACGGCGGAAACTTTATGTTGCTGGGACATTTGACCACAGCTGTTCTACAAACCCTCATTCTCTTCTCCCGTGAATCTTCTTCTTCTGAATCTTGGCTGTGTCGGTGGCGGTGGAGAAGGTTCGCTCGGCTGTGAGGATCCTTTTTTCGATATGGTCATGTCATACCCCATAGATCTTATTCTTCTTATTATCTCTTCTGCTCTCTGTCTGAACTCCTCGTCTGACGTCGAGCTTCTTCTAGCGATCTCTACAGCCTCCGCCATGACGTCCAGCTCGTCTTTAACATCTGGAGAATGCTTTACACCTAATTGCTCCGCTACCTTCGCCACGAGAACGTTTTCTCCTCTCTTCATTCTCTCAATAATCTTTTTAGCCTCCTCCAAGGCTGTTTTTGATGAAAGCACAGCTGTTACCGGGACTGAGGCTGGCGTGTCTGTGTTCACAATCCAGATCCCGATCTCGTTTTCGTTGTTCTGGTTGTCAAGATATCTTATGTATACATAGAATGCCTCTACGTTCCACTTTTTTATCACTATCTCTTCTTCTGTCTCTTCTCCAGGCGTCTTTGTTGTGTATCTTCTCTCGCTCATAAATGATATTGAGTAGACGCCGTCGATCGGCATGAGATCTCTCGTTATTCCAGGCGGTATCACAAAAATCTCTTGTATTCTCGATACAAGCCCTGGCGGGAGAGGCATGAAGCTGGGGAACTCTTCTGCAGATCCTATTGCTGTTATAAGCAGATAGACAAGATCTTTAAGGTTCTGTGCTAGACATAGCTCTATGGTGTAGTAGATTGATGACAGCGTTAGGTCTGTTATTGATCTTCTTCCACACATAAATCCTATTATCTTAACCAGCTGTGCCTTGTTCATATCTCTCTCCTCATCATATATTCAAGAAGTTGTTCTCTTGTTGTCGGGAGCATCATCTCAAACATCTTCTCTGTTATTCTTCTAGTCACCACGAATCCTGTCACGACCAAAAAATGTCCTATCCATTTGAGAAGCTCCTCGGGGTCGTCTGTCTCTGGATTTCCTGTTTTCAGTCTCTCCTGAAGGATCCTTATTGAGTTGAGAAAATCTTTACAGTTGTTCACTTTGAGATTCTCTTCTCTAGCGATCATTTGAAACACATATAGCTCATGGATCTTCTCTTCTCTACAGAAGTCCTCCATCTTATCCTCTAATGTATTCAAATAATATTCTATTATTGACAGCCCGTCCACGGCAAGATCTCTTCTTCTAGATGCTGGGATGTCATCGTCATGAACCATGAATCCTATCAATGTTATTAATGATCTTGAGAGCATATATTCGTCTGTGACGAGTCTTCCTCTTCTTCTCATTTTGATCGCCTCGTGAGGGTACAGCTGTGGTCTCTCATTGTATCAGTCCTCTCACATCTTTTAGATATCTTATGTATGCGTGAAACAACATCAACGATATGATCTCTCTCAGTCTGTTCTCTATCTCTGATCCTTTGATCAGTCCGTAGCCGATGTGTCTCTTTATGAATCTCTCTTCATATTCTCTATTCTCTCTTATCATCTCATATGTTCTCTGAAAGAATGTCGTCAAGTCGATTTCTTTCTCAAATTTGAGAGGGTTCGGTATGTCTCTGAAGAATGTTCTCCACGAGGCTTCAAGGATTCTCCAGAATATTTTCTTCTCAAACATCTGTGCTCTGTCTAGAAGCATCTGTACTTGTGGCGTGATCAAATCTATTCTCTGTGCTATTATCTTGATATAGTTCTGAGGGTCTCTTCTTATCTCATCTAAGATCGTCTCTACAAGGATCTGTTCTACAGGCTTGACCTCTCTCCCATATCCTCCTCGATATCTCATATAGACGTCTTGAGAAACATCTATCTCACTCATATTATTCACCAAACAAATGCTCCAGTCCTGCGAGAACAACCTCTACAAACATATCTTCATCACCATACTCCTCGAAGAGCTTCAAAGCCTCTTCAACTGTTGTCTCGACAAGCTCTCTTTCTTCAGCCTCGATCTCACCATAGATCTTATAATAATTATTATCAAGATCCACGACGACCACAGCTGTGCCCTCATTACCAGCTACACAATAAAGCTTCGACCCGTCGCTGAGAGGAATAGCTTCAACAACTCTAGCATTATATATGTCGAAGACGATCAACTCTTGCTCCTGAGGAAATTTTAGACACATCTCCATAGACACAACCTCATCATCTTAAAATCATCAAGATGAAGATTAAAAACACAACAACTCTAGCATTATATATGTCGAAGACGATCAACTCTTGCTCCTGAGGAAATTTTAGACACATCTCCATAGACACAACCTCATCATCTTAAAATCATCAAGATGAAGATTAAAAACACAACACATAGATCAAAACAATAATTATTATAAGATCCAAAATATGATCCTTGGCATATTACTGAGGAGCCCATAAGTTTAAAAGATTAGCTCCTTAAATATTATTATAGGATCTGAGTTGAAAACTTCTAGAGTAGATGTTGTTGATATCATAGAGCTCTCGAGACTCTATACTGATTATATAAGAGAGAAGTGGAGTGAGAAGAGAAGAATAATGATTGAGAAATGGGTTGCTGAATATTATTATCTTATGTATCATTTTCAAAATGTTCTTCAGGTGTATAGAGATAATTATGTGAAGAGAATAGTATTTGAGACGAAGGAGAAGAATCTTCTTCTCTATTTTCTCATGGGCTTCAGAATTCTCATGTCTATGAAACCTGAGTTCATAAGTTTTCTCAGAAACATTTTTCATGAAAAGATCTATCCTATGTACAAAAGTCATAAAGGTTTCACTCGAAACTATAATGATTATATATTCTCTGAGTTTTACGAAGCTTTGGTTGATGCTAATCAGCTCCTTCACGGTATGGGAAAAAGGCTTCCGGCTCCCGAACTTGTTGATATGAATCTAGCCGGTTTGATATATGAGCTTCTTCCTGACGATATAAAAGAGATTAAGAAGAAATATTCTTTCAGTTCTCCCACGATTGCTACAAGAGGTTTCTTCTCTTCTCTTGTAACTATTGGTGCTCTTTTTCATCTTCTTGTGGAGTATTATGTCAGAGACGACTTTTCATGGGCTTATCTTCTTCATGTGATTGATAAATATGATAGACCTGCTGATATGAAGTATACTTATCTTGTTTTTGAGCTTATAAGGATCGCTAAACAGGAAGGTTTTGCTTTCTCGAAATCCTCAAAGCATATCTCTATTGAGAGCTATGTTGGTCGTGGAAAAACTACGTATGCTCTCGAGTCTCTCAACATATTCTTCACTCTGACGGGTTTCAAATCTGCCACAGGTCTCTCTGAAGAGGATCTAAGCTTGATATTTCGTATAACTGATCTTGAGACTTTCTATAATCTCATCATGGAGGTGTCTAAATACGGTGGGAGCGTGAGGATCCCTATTCTCATTCTTGACGACGTCTCTGACTGGCTCTCACCATACTGGGCATGGAGTTCTTCTCAGACTCGAATGATGTATGAGAAGATACGCGGAACTCTTATATACGGAAGATCTGGGATCGGTCTCACTCTCTGGGTTGCAAACAGCGAGGACGACATTGCTTCTTTCGTGAGAAAGCTTCTCGAGGTTAGGCTCACCAACATTCCGTTTCAATATCACGGCTCGTTGATCACTTTGACGGGCTTCAAAAGAATTGGGAAGGAGGAGAAGAGAAAGAGAAAGTTTGATCCTACTGAGATTGTTGATGTCTTTGTCTTTCCGATCATGAGGCTTCCACAGAAGATCTATGAGCTGGATCTCAAGTGGAAAAGTGAGATGATGAGAAAAAGAGCTGAAGAAGCTAAATCTCTGAAGAAAGAGAAGAAAAAGAAATAGTATTCACATCTAAATATTTTTTCTAACAAATTTTTTCTAATCGAGTGATATAGATGAGTAAAGAAGGTGCTCCCGTGGGCGGAAGAGCAAGCGAGATATTGAGCACAGCAGACATACTGCTATTGATAACAGGTGTAGCTCTAGTAATATTAGGAGCTCTGGTAGGCAACATAGCATATGGCATCGGTATATATGTAAGCGATATGTTCCAGAACCTGACAAATCAAAACGTGAATGTCTTTCTGACAGGCACACTAGTAAATGTAGGTGTAGCAGTATTTCAGATCGTGGGTATAGTCCTCATAGTGGTAGCGTCAGCACACATAATCTATTCATTATTCAAAGTAGTTAAATCAGCATAAACATGACGACTGTAAAACAGCAAGATCTTTAAACAGTCTCTTTTTTTAATATCTTATATTTTTTGTTCTTCTCTTATTTAATCAGGTGATGTAGATGAGTTTTGAACAGGCTCTTCTCTCTCTTGCGAAGAAAACTTTCGGCGGAGATATGAAACAAGGTTTCTCAATTGTTCCTATGAATATTCAACAGCTTCCTCCTCAGGCTCAGGCTTTGGCTCAAGATGAGAAGGCTGTTGAGTTTGTTACTGTTGTGTCGAGGATCGGCATTCCTGAGGATGTCTATAAGCCTTGTCTCTTCTCTCGTGACAATCTTATGCTCTGTAGATATTTTCTAGGTCTCGACAGGTCTAAGCCTCCTGCTCAGGTTTCTCCTGAGCTTGCACAATTCTTTTTCACTCTTCTCTACTCTGGTAAGCTTAATCAAGAGGCTCAAGTCTATGTCAAGGATTTTGAGAGGTTGTTGGGATCTTTATTAGGTCAACATGTTGAGAAAGAGGTTCATTCTTATCTTAATGAGGTTGAGAAGCTTATTCGTGAGGGGAGAAAGATTGAGGCGGAGCAGTTTGCTGAGAATCTTATGAGAAGAATTGATGAGACTATATCAAGATTCTCAAGGATTTTTCCTGAGGATTTTGTGAGAAAAACAATGAGCGATATGTTAAGAGGAGTTTCTCAAGCTGGTCTGTCTCAAGATCTTGTGAAGGCTGTCGCCAGAGGGGTTGAGACGAGATCTCCCGAGGAGCTTAAAAAAGCTGTTAGAGAGACTGTGACGAAGACTGAGATGAAGATTGGAAGAGGGGTTGAGACGTCTTCTGAACAGGAGTTTGTGAAGAGAATTGGTGAGAGGTTGACCAGAGCTGTTCAGTCTTCCTGAGTCGTCCTCAGGAAAAAGAACTATTGCGTCTCTAGTCATCATAGGCTCTCTTCTTCTGATCGCGATAGGCTTCATCTCATATATCATTCAGACCGCAATTATAAACACATCATCAGCAGTCTCAGGCTTCTATCACATCTACAATCCTAACGCAACATCAACATACGTCTATGTGGACACAGGCAATCAGTCTACTATAACTCTCACTTTCTATCAACCTTCAGAACCTACATACAACTATTTCTTCTCTCTAGTTCTCACAGTCTTCGGCTTTTTAGCCAACATAATTCTCAACAAAATTATTCTCATAGTGATAATAGTCATGGATCTTATAGCTCTGGCGGTCATTCTAAACGAATAATTCATAAGACCACAGCTGTGGACTCATCAAATTAAAAAATTAAAAACTAAAAAGATAGATCCCGAAAAATTTTTATGAAAAAAAATTGTAAACGAATAAAATTATGATCGGGGTATCTGCGACAGAAAATTTTTTATTGAAAAAAGTTTTTTCATGAAAAATTTTTATAAGTTTTTTGGACGTCTGTTTCTTTTCTCATTTATTTTTCTGAACAGTTGTTCAATCAGGGGGGATCTCTGTGTCTGGACATTTTTTCAATGTTCTTCTGGTGAGTGTTATACATTTGTTTACTTTGGTGTACCTAAGACTAGAAATATTATTGTGAGAACTATTCCTATCATGCCTATTATCATGAGAACTGTTATCCAGAATCTTGTTTTGGCTATCAGTTCTACTCCTCTGTATAGTCCTAGTTTCTCGGCTTCTTTCATTGCGGATCTAACTACGTTGGACATTCCGTCGAATGTTGTTGCTATTGTGTTCATCAGATGTCTTTTGAACAGATCTATTGCGTCGTCTCTTTCTATTGTGATCCCTATCTTCTCTCCGTCTGCTGTTGTTATCTCTCCTCTTATCTCTCCGCTTTTTCTTGATATCTCAAGTAATATGTCTCCATATGCTATCTTTCCTTTTCCGCTTATCTTCTGCGACTTCAATAGTAGAGAAAGCAACATGTCGTGTGAAGGCTTGTCAGGGATCAAATATTCTCCTCCTACGTTCACAACATAGACAGCCGGTCTCCCGTAGAATTCTAACGTGTCTATCGTCTCTGACGGGAGCAGAATCATTGTTGGAGACGTTATAGATGTATATACAGATCCTGTTCTTCTCATTGGGACAATTCTCAGACTTCTTCTCTCAAGATCCTCAACCACAGCAATAAGATCTGCATCATAAAAATATTTAAGATCTTGTGAGAAAGTTCCTCCGACGCCTACTCTTCTAGAGAAGACAGATGCTATTGTAACAACAATCACAATAAAAATGCCTATACCGATTAAAAGCCATATCAACATGTCTAGAGGAATGCCGAAATACGGAGGATTGACAGGAGACGGCGACGGTGAATGAACAACAGTCTGTGTGGACACAGCTGTGGCCACATGAGTTGTTGTTGTGATGTTCGCGAGAAGAGGAATAGTTTCATTAGCCACACAATCACCACGAAATGTTATGAGAAGAAAAGATTTAAACAACAACATTCTCAATATAATAGCTTAATCATTATAATCATATTAATATGATTATATGGATTATATGATTATCAACCACAAAACTATAGAGCTATAGATGTATAGATGTGTAGTCATATATTTCAGGCTTTTGATCTTATGTTTCTCTATCCTATTTTTTCTGTTTCTATTATTCTCTATGGATGGCGTTATGAGAAGATCTGTGAGAAAAATAATGATGTTGACTTCTGTGTTTCTGTCTCTAGCTATTATTCTTAATGTCTTTTCTGTTGTCAGGTCTGCAGGCATCGAGGGCAATTATATCTATCTCACGATATCCAGTCAGTATGTGGGAAACTATCTTGTGATAATCTCTCCGTTGAACGTGTCTGATCCTAATCTGTTGACTTTTCAGAATCTTTATGTGATAAAAACTGCCTCTGGTCAGATTCTCTATTCATATCTATTCTCTAACTATCCTCCTCTAGTCATCTTTTTAGAGCCTTCCGCCGGGAACGACATTTACGGCGTTTATTACGGCGGGACGAACCCGTATACATCATATATCGCTTTGCCAGGCTCTTCACAGTCTCTATTCTTTCTCTACGATGATTTTGATTATGACACAGGGATCTGGAACGGATCCTACAGAATATATGCCTCAAGAATGGAGGTCACAGGATTCGTGGCGTCAAACACGTCATACTCAGGCGGATACAGCTTCATAACAAACGTTCTCGGGGGGAGAGCATTGGCAATAGTCTTCTCAGTCTCATCTGGATGGGTCACAAGCATGTTAAACTCATCAACATTCACAGACTGGAACTCTATAATCGATGGAAACGATATATTCTTTCTAGACCCAAGCGGAAAACCCACTAACTACTCGATTATATATCTAGACAAGACAAGCCAGATCCTTTATTTCTCAGTTTATCTAAACAACTTCTCAATGGTATATATGTTGTATGGAGGTGCAAATCCGTATGCATCATACAGAACATAAGTTCAGAAAGATCCTTGTGATAATATTAATAACGCTCATGATAACCCCTCTTCTAAGTATGATCCCTCTCCCAGAGATCAAAAACATGATGCCACAGCTGTGGACACCTGCAAAGGCACAGATATCAGGATGGAGAAACTTCACAGTAAATCTCCAGCCGGGAGACGCATTATTCTTCAACTGGTTCACCTGGGTGTTTCGGGGAGACGGATATATACAGGCGCCATATTTCTCAGTCTTCAACAATCAGAGCTTCACAGTAGCCACAGCTGTGGTATTAAACAACTACAGCTATTACAGCTGTTTCCACGGGATCTTCTCAACCGGAGACTCATACTCCGGAGACAAGTTTTTACATCTAGCCGTAAGATCCTTTACTTATCCATATCTAGGTTTCTATGCAGATGATCTTTCGGGCTCGTCAATGACTCTATCTAATCTCTCGTTTGTCCACCTAATATACTCATGGGATCAGCCTAGCAAATATCAGTATATATATGTGAACTCAAGTCTCTCAGGATCAAGAGTCTCTTCAGGTTATCTCTCTGTGACTTCTGGAGCATACTCAGGCTACGGCTCGTGGATAGGAAGAACGCCGTGGGAATGGCTTCAAGGCTACATGTTTTATCTATCTATATTCAATGCCTCAACTGTATCGGCTAATGTCTCTCCAACAATGTTTCTCCAGGGATATATGAATTTCTCCAACATGATCTTCATGATCTCGCCGACATTCTTTAACGGGTCTCATTACAGAGATCTCGCCGGAGGATATTATCTTCCGACAAGCAATTTATCAAACGTTTTTCTAATGCCGACGCCGTCGTGGTATTTCAACTATACTATTGTCAGAGGAATGTATTCAGACGGCTATGTTCATCTCATTTATACTCCTAATGTAACTAAGATGAACATCTACGATTTGTCTGGGAATCTTCTTTATCAGATAGACTTCTCAACATATACTTCAAACTCTTTCGGAATGATAGAGGATCTTCCTATAAGCCTTTCGGCAGGAACATATGTCATATCTATACAGTCGTCTTTAACATTCATCCTCGGGACACCAAAGATGTTTCTAACATATACGAATAACGGTATATGCGTCCCCGAGCCTTGTTTCATCCCCTCATCTTTCACTTTAAGAACATTATATGTTGTGGACGGGTCTCCAGCATCTAACGTTTTTATTAATGTCTCAACAGGATCCTACTATGTATCTGGCTACACAGATGCCTCAGGAAGCTTTCCAGTAAATCTTCCTACATCATCATCTTCTGTCTCTCTAAACATAACATTCTTCAACGGAATGGGATATACAAGCCTGATATCATTATCCTCTCCTATATCTTCTACTATATATACCAACATGATCTCAACATCACAGCTAAACATATCGCCGAACGACACATTAGCACCACACCTCTATGTATGGTATTTCGACGGCGTAGACAACTATGTGCAGGTTCCATATATTTCAGTATTCAATCAGCAGGCGTTCACGGTGATGGGATGGATCAGTCAGTTAAATATAAAATCAGATAATGGGCTCA
>Ga0081473_128406_pt1 | contig 17410 bp, 15 predicted proteins | sample CisSprmetagenome_FD_70977 | JGI IMG/M metagenome (GOLD analysis project Ga0081473, IMG submission 70977) | Hypoxic/sulfidic aquatic microbial communities from Cistern Spring, Yellowstone National Park, USA v2 (version 2) | ecosystem: Environmental > Aquatic > Thermal springs > Hot (42-90C) >...
ATAGTGTCTTGGAGTTTTCTCTTCTTAGGGTTAGGGATTCCTACACGTTGAGGAGGCTTCTTAGGGTTATTGGTGGTAGTGGTGTTGCTGAGGTTGTTGACATTAAGCCACTTAACAACGGCTACCCAAGGTTATTCTCAGTGGTTTTAAAGTCACCAATCTCAAACTCAACTAGGTATAGGGCTAGGCTACTCGGAGGCATTGAGGTAATGGACCGTATTGAGGAGGGTGTTGAGGAGTGGGGATTCATATTCCCACAGGAAACAGACACACAAACACTAATCAAAAACCTAGAAACAAGAGGAAGAGTAATAAGGGTAAGGGAAAGGAGAATAGACGCAACAGAGGCAGTGGAAAAGGCAATGAAGAGGGGAATAGAAACAATACTAACAAAGGCAGAGGAAAGAACAATAAAAAAGCAAACAAACTAGGATACTTCGACCAACCAAAGAGAGTAAGCATAAGGCAAATAGCAAAAGAACTAGGTTTATCACCAAGTACTGTCGATAATCAGTTAAGGAATGGTATACGCAAGTTACTAAGGATACTGCTGACGTCAGATGATGCCGATATTTAATAGGCTTCAAAGTATTATAGTGATTATAGTGAAGGTAAAATAAAAAGCATGATTTTACTGATATTATTATAGTTTTTAAATATTTCAACCGCTCAACTTACCTTCTCCTCATTGCGATTATTGCTGCTACTGCTGCTACCACTATTACGATGATTACTATTCCAACTACCAATGCCGTACTGATCACTGATTTTGTCACGGTTACCGTGCTTACAGCCGTTGCTGTCGTTACTGCCGTTGTTGTGACGGTGCTTGTTACCGTGGTTGTTGAAGTCACCGTTGAAACAGCAGTAGTCGTAGTCGTGGTTGTGAATGTAGTGGTGACCGGAGTATATGGTACGTGGAAGTATGACGCTACACAGGTCTGTAATTTAGGAATGTCTATGCCGAATTCCGGTGTTAAGCCTAGGAAGTTTGCGTACTGCTGATACTTAGTCCACAGTGAGCCATTAAGTATTGCCTGCGCTATTGGTGGTATCACGCCTGGTGGGGCAACACCACCGAAGAAGAATGGGTCAGGCAGCCACGTGGTCCACATGCCCATTATCATCTGCTGCGATGACGGGTAAACAACTATGTCCGCTGTTAACTTGGGTAAGCATGCATAAGCCCAGGTGAAGTCGAAGTAACTTGGGTTGTACTGTATCGGCTCAATCTTAGCACCCCAAATGAACTGTGGATCATAATACTCCCACCAGGCTACCCAAGCTGCAATAGCCTCCTCGTACTGCTGGCTACCGGGTTCAGCAGCCGCAATGGCCCACTGGAGGTTTGTTAGGTTAACGTAACCGAAGGTTGAGTTAACGCAGGTTACAATTGTGTTGTTTGGTATCGGTAGGTTGAGTGTCAGTGGTTTGCAGTACCAACCGATGAGCTGGTGATTAACCACATTAGGCCATGCAAAGGGCCATGGCTTAGACGTATTAAACACATTACCAACAAAATACGTCCAAACTGAGCTAAGCGGCCATTGGGTCCATGCCGTAATGTAGCTAACAACCTTAGGGCCAAACCATTGGAGTGCCTGGAATTCACCATAATATATTATTTTACTTTCAAGGGTACCATGCTCTATGGCTACGAGTTTAGTCGGTATACCGAAGGCGCTTAATTCCTCAGCTGCATATGAGGCTGGCACTATCTGGTTCGTGAAGCCTGAGGGGCCACTTATGGTTAACGCTAGTGGTGTACCATTAGGCGTGTACCACTGTCCATTCTTCTGATAGAAGCCTAGGCTTTCAAGTATCTGAGCGGCCTTAGTAATGTTGTACTGGCACGTGAACAGCATACTGGTTATGTTACTTGGGAAGGTGCTTAAAGTGCATGGTGCTGCCGGTATATTGTAAGTGGTTGGTAGCAGGGATTGCAAGCCCCAGGATGCTGCCATGGCTGTGGTGTTCAACACGTAGCATAGTATTCTCCTAACTTCAGGTATATTCCATGGGTACTGATTTGGGTTAATGGTTATGCCGTATATGTCGAATGAGTATATGCCAAACACATTGATGCCGTGGCTCTCTAATTGAGCATTTTGCTGCGGCGACAGGAACACGTAGATGAATTGGGAGGTACCCTCAAGCATAGCGATCATAGCCTGGGTATTACCACCAACGAATAACGACGTTACAGTTGGGTAATACAGATACGAGTTCAGCGGGAACACATCACTCCACTCCTCAAGTAGGTTAGGCGGCTCAAGGGTTGTTATTATGAAGTTTGAGCCAACCTTAGACACATAGTAAGGTGAAAGAGCCCAGTACGGTGCAACAAACTTAGTGATATTACTATGCGCAAATACAATGGCTTCAGTGTGGTTCATGGTTTTAAGCTTGTCAACGAAGGGTTTCCAAACTGGCCATGGTGTAAATATGTGCTGCGTAATCACGTAGATCCACTCGGTTGGTGACCATGTGTTAAACAATACCCGTATAGTGTAATTGTTAACAACAGTGAGATCCTCATCAACATCACTATAATTTATAAATGGGTAGAACCAGTTAAAGGCCTTAATGCCTATGTAGAACTCAGCGTAAACATCCCAAGCAGTGAAGGGCATAACAGCTGAGCCATTAAACCAGTATAAGCCCTTACGCAGATGTATAGTTAATATACCGCTACCGTTAGGAAGCACCTGAATGGTCCAATTATCGGCTAAACCAGGGAAGAATTGGTTTGTTATTGGATTGTAGAAGGCCAACGGCATGTATGTGTCATAGGCACCCTCATCTTGGGCGACTGGGTGCGGGATGAATAGGTTCCAATTGGGTGCACCAGGTATGTACATTAATGTCGACGATACAGCCTGCGTTATGTTATACTGTTCACTTGAAATCGCCACATGGGTCACTAAGGCCATCATAAACAACGCAGCCGCCACCATCATGACTACGCCCTGTATTATACTTGTTAACCTCCTAGGAGAGGACATCCTAAGCTTCATATCAATTGTACCTACCTACATCTTAATAAATTGGTATTCGGACATTGTAAGCCTAAATATCGATGCCAATATCTAAAGAGTATAACCAGTCACACCCATTTATTCACGCTCTAACTTAGGGTATATGCAATATAAAACCTTAACCCTAGATTATTGTGATGAGGTGCTGATTCATTTAGCTTAAATTACCACTATGTTTAACCAGAGATAGAGATTAATCCTTATTAATCTTACTTATTAATCTTAATATTTTACCCTATTTTTAACTGACAAACATGGTTAAGCCTCGCCCTTTCTAGGGGTGGGGTTGTCCCACTGCGTGGGGTCTTATGAGTCAGGTTTATTAACACTTGCTTTACTGGAGTGATTAGTAATCCCGCAATAAGCGGGGTAACAACCAAAAACCCCCACAGTCAAACCCCACCCTAAAGGGCGAGGAGGGGGTCATAGTAATACATGCCTAACGCTTGACCACGGTGAAGTTGAATACCCCAGTAGCTCCCTTTCTTAACATGTTGCAGGCGGTTTCTCTCATATATCCTATCTAATTCACATCCCTGGAGGTACAAGTTTAATATTCAAAATGGGAAGGAAGTTAGGTAAAAAGATTAAAGATTTTTAATTTTTTTAAGGATTTATTTTGCGCTTATCTCCTCCTTAGCGCTATTGCTGCTGCTACTGCTGCTATTACGATTACGATTACTACTATTCCTGCTATTAGTGCTGTTGATACCACTGTCTTCGTCACGGTTACCGTGCTTACTGCTGTGGTTGTTGATACCACTGTTGAAGTCACGGTACTAGTCATGGTGGCAGTGGTTGTTACCGTTGAAACAGCAGTTGTAGTAATAGCCGTTGTAGTTGTGTAGTAGTTGTAGTGGTAGTCGTTGTGGATGTGGTGGTAACAGGAGTAGTCGTAGTAGTCGTCGTAGTCGTAGTGGTTGTAGTGGTGACTGGGATTACCTGTGATTGAAGTTTCTTAAGCTCAGCCAGGTTTAACTGGCTGGTTATGTTGAAGTATTGGGCTAGGCATATTGCCAAGGCTGTTAGGTTTAACCCATGCGAGTAGGCGAACTGTGGGTCTAGTCCTAGGAATTTGGCGTAGTCGGGGTGTTTGATCCATAGGCTACCGTTAACCATAGCCTCAACTAGAGGTGGCACGTAGCCAGCCGGTGCCCCACTACCCCAGAGCGCCTCCCAAACCGGTGAGCTAATTACCTGGTAGTAGTCCAGTTCAGCCCCAACTATGTACGAGTTGTCCGATGGCATTAACTCAATCCTAAGCCAGGTTGGGATGTACTTCTCACACATGGGGTTAGGTACGTTATACATCCAAGTGACCAACATGTACTTAGGCCCAATATTAACCTCACCCCTCTTCCAACCAACGGGCTCTATGGGAACGTAGTAGTAATACCATGAGAAAATAACCTTAAGCAACTCATCATACTCAGGTGTAGCAACCGATACGGCATCAAACAGGTTAAACCAGTTGGTTAGGTTAATGTAGCCGAAGGTTGAGTTAATGCACCAAACCACTGTACCATTGAGCGGTGGAACTGTGGTGTTGTAGTAGCTGGGTAGGTGCATGGTTACTGGTGTGCATGTTCCATTCGGCCACTGGAATGGCCAAACATAGATCCCAGACTCGGTTACCCACGGTATTTGCGATAATGGTCCTTGGAAGGCTAGGCCAGTTGGATCATAGTAACCCCTACCGTAACCAAGCCAGGCATTAGCAACCTCAAATTGAGCATTGGGGAATATTGTACCCCAGTACGTGCCTGTGTCTAGGGCTAGTACAGTTGTCGGTATGCCGAATAGGCTTAGCTGGGTTGCCCAACCCTGGGTTATGGTTGCCCAATCAGTGAAACCCGATGGCGTTATTACCGTCAGCTTAAGCGGTGTCCCATTTGGCAGGTACCACTGGTTACCCTTCTTATACATGCCGATACTCTCAAGTAACTGAGCAGCCTTAGTTGTATTGTAGCTGCACGGTATTAGGTACTCCTGGAGATGCTTTGGGTAAGTGTCCACCGTGTATGGGAAGATTGGCTCTGGGTAGTAGCTTGGGTAATAAACGCCAATACCCCAAACGGCGTTTGCGGCCGTTAGATTAACAGCGTAGCATAGAGCCTCCCTGAACTGGGGTGTGTTGAATGGGAACCCTAACAGCGGGTTAATGGTCATTCCCAGTTCACCGAAGTCCTCAAGCATGTAGGCCAATAAACCGCTCTTATTAACAACACCAATTTGAGCTAGTGAGATACCCAGCGATGACCACGTTGCCTTACCTGACAGTAAGCCTGTTAAGGCCTGGGTGTTGCCGAGGACTTGCACGTAGGGTAATTCAGGGGCGTAGTAGGTTAGGGATATTGCGTATGGGTAAATCTCAAGCCACTTAGCAAGTAGAGGTACACCATTGTAGTACATTGGCTCAAGCACCGTTGTAAAGGTTGCAGTACCTGGACTGAAGCCTGTGGTTGGTGGGAAGTAGTAAGGTGACAGTGACCAGCATGGTGGATTCCACGTGGTTACATTATTTGAGCCGAAGGTTAATGCCTGGGTTGAATTCATGGTCTTAAGTCTCTCAACAATGGGTTTCCAGTAGATCCACGGGGTGGTGATTGGCTCAGTGAGTATGAATATTATGGTGTCTGGGCTCCATGCAGTCAACCGTATTGAAATGGTGTAATTATTAATCACCCTAATCCCATCAGCATTAACATACGGGTACCACCACATGAAGGCCTTAGCACCAATGTAGAACTCGGCGTAAACATCCCAAGCAGTGAAGGGCATTACGGCTGAGCCATTAAACCAATACAAGTCGTGCCTAAGGTAAATGATGATGGTGTCGTTCTGGGGGAATAGGGACCAGTTCCTAGCTAAAACGGGCCACCATTGCCCATTGAGGGTATTATAGTAGGCCGGCGACTCCCAGGCATTAACCATCCATAATAGACCCTTGGGGTTCCAAATATTGCAAATAGGGGTGCCTGATGAAACCGTTAATGTACCTTAGGAGTTCCAGTAAATTATCTTGGGCTTACTTAATGCGTGAACAATGTTGATGCCCATTAACGCAAGTACCACCAGTGTCACTATTATATACATCTTATGGGAATTTATTTTGCTTACCATACAGAGATAATAGGTCATTACTACCTCCTTATAACTGTTACTGTACATAGATTTTGAATATTGATATATAGTGAATGTAGTGCTATGTAGCATGCGCTAGTTATGAAACGCATCAGTGCCTAACACTTATTAAGCTGCCGTGGCACCCTCAATATGGCCCAGTCCAGTGGCGGTACTGTGAGTAGGGATTACTTCGCCAAGTTGGATTTGAGGGTTGGTAAGGTTATTGAGGCTCAGAGGGTTGAGGGTAGTAGGAAGTTGATTAAGCTGGTTGTTGACCTGGGCTCGGAGAGGAGGCAGATACTGGCTGGCCTAGCCGAGCACTATAAGCCCGAGGAGTTGGTGGGCATGTTCATAGTCGTCGTCGCTAACATGGAGCCCAGGACCATGTTCGGGTTAACCAGCCAAGGCATGCTACTGGCCACATGCGGTGAGAGGGGTAAGCCACTCCTACTAACCGTGCAGGGGGCTGATGACTCACGCCTTGGGGAGAGGGTGTGTTGACATGCGCATAGCCGTGGTTGGCTGCGGTGGCTTTGGTAGGGTTCACCTGAATGCCCTCAGGGAGCTGAATAGGAGCGATGTCGAGGTTTACGTATTCAGTAGGAGCCCAGAGACGGCTAAGAAATGCGCAGGTGAATACGGGGCTGTGGGTTACTTCACTAACTACGATGACGTGGTTAAGTCTAATGTTGATGTTGTTGACTTGATAGTTAGCCACGATATGCATGCCCCAATGGCTATTAAAGCCATGGAGGCTGGTAAGCATGTAATCCTGGAGAAGCCCATAGCCAGGACTATGGAGGAAGCTAGGGCTATAATTGACGCCTCGGTGAGACATAGGGTTAAGTTCATGGTGGCTGAGAACTGGTACTTCGACCCAGCCGTGTGGAAGGCTGTTGAACTGGTTAAGGAGCTGGGTAACGTGCACACCATAATAGTTAGGTCAACTAACTACGGTAGGCCAGGTGGTTGGAGGCGGGTTAAGGAGTTGATGGGCGGCGGTGCCTTCATAGATGGTGGGATACACTTCGTCGACACCCTCCTAAACATAGGTGGTGACTACGATAAGGCCTGCGGCGTATCCTACAGGACGATAAGCGGTATTGAGGGTGAGGACACAACCGTAGGTATATTCAGGTTTAAGAACGGGGCTAGGGGGTTCATAATGTACAGCTGGGGTATGATGAATCCACCCAGTGTACCAGCCTTTGAGGTTTACGGTGAAAACGGTAGCCTGATTGAGGACCCAGTCAGTAGGAGGGTTAACGTGACTTACGGTAGGGTTTACGGTGACTTGTTGTTTAATGGTAAACCAATAAGTCTACCCAAGGTTAACGTTGTTAAGGCTGAGCTTGAGGGTTTCATTAAGGCTGTTGAGGAGGATAAGCCGGTCCCAATGCCACCTGAGGTGGCGCTTAGGGACCTTAAGGCCGTTCTGGACGTTTACAATAACCAGTGCATCTAACCTATTGAATCTTTTCATTTTTGAGTTGAATCTTGACTAGGTGCCTTAAGCTTAATCACACTACCATATCTCTCGGCACAGTCACTGCATGCAATAACCCTGAAGTTCATGCCAATGTACTCGTCGTTGATAACCACGACCTTAGCCTCACTGGGCTTAACAGGCTTGAGGCAGAAGAAGCATATCAACTCCCTACCCCTAAACCCCCTATACCGAAGCCTCTTGCTCATCCCTAACCACAGCGTTAACGCATAGTCTCTTAATAAGGTTTCGCGGGAACCATAAATGCTCCATCACCCATCAGTACGCCGCGCCTTTTACTCTCTGTGGAACGTGGATAAGCGTTATTAAGGTTAGCCCCAGGTTGCGTATGTGAGCTGGAGCCTACTGGCTACCCTTAGGGAAAGGCCTGATGACGTTAGGAGGATGCTTAGGTGGAGGGGGTATGATGAGTCGATGGTTGACCAATTCATGTCCCTTGACAGCGAGTGGAGGGGTATTAAGGCTAAGGTTGATGAACTTAGGCATAGGAGGAATGCCCTCAGTAGCCAAATCTCCAAGGCTCCCCCTGAGGCTAGGGGTGCTTTGATAGAGGAGGCTAACAAGGTTCTTAAGGAGCTGGACTCCCTCAACGCCGAGCTCAGCAGGATTGAGGGTGAGAGGGATTCGCTATTGAGGAGGTTCCCTAACCTGATCCACGAGTCAGTCTACTCAATATGCCAAAACGAGTCCGTGGAGTCCGTGGCCCTGAAGTACGTTGGTAGGCCTAGGGTGTGGAGGGGCTACTTGAATCAGCTGAGTGGTTTAGGTGGTGTTGAGCCTGAGGTTATTGACTGGCAGCCCGTGGGCCACGCCGACATGCTCGAGGGTGTGCTTGGCCTTGGAGATACGGCTAAGGCTGGGGAGGTTGCCGGGAGCAGGTTCTTCTACCTATTCGACGACTTAGCCTGGCTCAACCTAGCCCTATCCCTATACGCAATTGACTTCCTCACGCAGAGGGGATTTAGGCTCGTTATGCCGCCCCACATGCTCAACTACGACGTGATAAGCTCAGTGATAGACTTCGAGGCCTTCAAGGACGCAATATACAGCGTGGATAATGGGCAACTCTACCTAATAGGCACCGCCGAGCATCCATTGGCTGCGCTGTACAGGGGTAGTGAACTGCTTGAGAAGGACCTACCCATACTACTGGCCGGCTTCTCACCATCATACAGGAGGGAGGCTGGGGCTGGTAATAGGGACCTTAAGGGCATCTTCAGGGTTCACCAGTTCTACAAGGTGGAGCAGTTCGCCTTCACCCTACCTGAGGATAGTTGGAATTGGCATGAGAAACTCCTAGGCAACCTAGTGGAGATTTGGAGCAGCCTGGAGATACCCTTTAGGGTTGTCCTAGTGTGCCCGAGGGAAATGTCCAGGACAGCCGCCAAGCAGTATGACCTTGAGGCTTGGATGCCAGCCCAGGGGGTGTTTAGGGAGATGGCGTCATGCAGCAACGTCACCGACTGGCAGTCTTATAGGCTTGGGATTAGGGTGATTAGGAAAGGCATGAAGAGGGAGTATGTGCACACCCTCAACAGCACAGCCATAGCCGTCGAGAGGACTATAACGGCTATACTTGAGAATAACCAGGAGGAGGATGGGACTGTTAAGATACCTAAGGTGCTTAACAAGTACCTTGAGGCATTCCCAAAGGCCCCAAGGGACTACATACACCCTAGGGGGAAGGTGATTAGGGACAGCAACGGCAGGGTTATTGAGTTTAGGCGCGCTTAAACATGGCTTAATGCTTTAATTACGGTGAAAATCAACGAGGTGAGGTCGGCATGAGTATACTGTACAAGTCTTACATCTACGCATCCGTGGAGTGCGACATGAATTACGATAAGTACAGCGAGGGTGGTCGAAGGTACGTCCCCTGCACTGTTAAGCTTAATAGGCCCATTGCCCACGCCCTACTGCCCATACTTAAGGACTATGCATCAAAGATGCTGGCTGGGGGAGGTGCAGTTAGCCTAAGTGTGGTTAGTAATTCGGAGTTGAGTATTAGGGTTTACGTTGATGCTATGAAGTTGGGTTACACGGCCGGCGAGGTCGTGGATAGGTTAATGGGCGTGGTGGAGGGGTACTCGTACTGCACACCATAGGGGACGACATGATTAATACTGGTCCTTAACCAGCCTGGACAGTAGCCTAACACCATCCTCAATGTCCTCCGCCTTAATTACCCCTATGCTTAACCTAGCCGAATCAACGGGACCCTTGCCTATGAAGAACCTGCTAGCCGGTACGTAGGTTAACCCGAACTTAACCGCTGTCCTAAGTAGCCTTTCAGCGTTGACGCCGAGCCTAACTAGGGCGTAGAACCCGCAGCTTGGGTTAAACTGAAGGGAACCCGGCATGTAATTGTTTAAGGCTTCAATGAGCCTACTGAGCTTACTCTTATACGTGGACCTCGCCTTATCCAAGACTTCGCTGATTACACCCATCCTGAGTAGCTCATAGACCACGAGTTGGGTTAATGTTGATGTTGAGAAGTCATGCTGCTCAAGTCTCTCTAAGCTACCTCTAAGCCAACCCGGTGCAACCACAAAGCCAACCCTAAACCCCGGCCCAAGCAACTTTGAGAACGTGCCAACATAAATAACGCTACTGGACAGTGCCCTAAGCGGCCTTAGGACATTACTGGACAGTATCGTGTATGGGTCATCCTCAACCACCACAAGCCCCCTCTCCTCAGCGAGCTTAACCAACTCCCTCCTCGACTCCTCACTCATACTAACACCCGTTGGGTTATGACAACTTGGTATCGTGTAAACCACCCCACCCTCATCAACAGCCTTAGCCAACTGCCCAATGTCCATGCCATTATTAGTAACCCGTATACCCACCACCCTACCGCCCTGGAATCTAAAGGGGGCTAGAGTCTCGTAGAAGGTGGGGTCCTCAACATAAACCCTAACACCCCTCCTAACCAGTAGCTGAGCCAGGAGCTTGATTGCATGCTGGGCGCCGCTAGTTATAATCACGTCCCTCCAATCAACGCTTATGCCTAGGTAATCCCTAAGATACCTAGCCACTTCAACCCTAAGCCCCTTAAACCCACCAGCCCCCGGGTAGGCTAAGGCACCTGTACCGTATTCGGATAACACGTGCTCAACCGCCTCCCTAATTCTGCTCAGCGGTACCAACCCTGGATCAGGTGAACCACTGGCGAAGTTAAACCTAATACCCCTCCTTGACAGCCTACTGGCCAGTTCAACAGGCGACCATTCAACCCTGGGCAACCTCACCTTAACCATAGCCACCCAGCCTGTTAACCCTAAATAAATCATAGTGTTATATATTAGCTACCTTGTCATTATTGTCAAGGAGTTGACTCAAAAGATTATTAATAAGGCCCATTGACGAGTACCTATGCGGGTATGCGTTATAGGGTTGGGTAGGATGGGTAGGGGTATTGCGGTAAACCTCTCCAGAAGGGGGCATGTTGTTCAAGGCTTCGACGTAGACCCTAACGCCGCGGGTAGGCTAAGCGGTACTGGGGTTAAGGTCACTAGTGACACCGCTCAATGCGCCGAGGGAGCCGACTACGTAATACTCGCCCTACCCACCGGTAGAGAGTCGCTTGAAGTCATTAGGGGTATAGTTAATGTGGCTAAGGGTGTTATACTGGACACCACAACCATGAGCGTCAGTGAGCTTAGGGATGTGATGCAGGTTGTTAATGAACATGGACTTAGGTACCTGTCAGTTAGGCTTGAGAAGGGGCCTAGGGAGGCTGAGAGGGGTGAATTGGTCCTATACGTCGGTGGCGATAAGGCACTATTCGATGCGTCAATGGAGGTCCTAAGCCAAATAGGCACCCCAATATACATCGGTAGCCATGAGCAGGCCACGGCGCTTAAGCTAATAAGCAACGTCATACTGACGGCAAACGCCGTGATACTGGCTGAGGTGTCGGCTTTAATACGCAAACTGGGTATTGACCCTGACTCCGTGGTTAAGGCATTGTCCATGGGTGGCTCCGACTCAGCCCAATTAAGGGCAAGGCTACCCTGGATGCTCAAGGGTAGTTACGGTGAATCCTTCTCAATTAAACTGGCCAGGGATGTCATAGATAAGGCCCTTGAGTATGCTCAATCCACGGGAGTTCAGCTACCCTTAACCACACTGATAAATGAGCTACTTAGGCTAGCCGAGGCCTCAGGCTACGGTTCAAGGGACTTCTCCGAAATAGCGGAGATGCTTAAGGTTAATGAAAAGGTAACGAAGTAGTTAAGCCTAACGACGGTGAACATTAACAGTACCTTAGGTTAACTTAATCATTAATGGTGATTCACCTTCAACGTTAACCCTAATCCTAACGACCTTATCACCGCCCTCAACCCCCCTAACACTACCCCTACCACCCACCGCCACAGCGTTTGTGACGTTACCAAGCTTACCTGTATCTATCGTTACCACTGCGTTAATTGGGTGATTATTCATGTTGTAAACCACGAGGTGCCTATTGATGTATGGTATTAGGGAGAAGTTGCTTGCAAATGAAGCCTCAGGGTCAACCCTTAAGCCAATGTACTCGAACACTATATCCCTAAGTGTGCGCCTAACCACCTCGGGATAGTAATCCTTGAGGTACGGTGCGTACTTAGTTACGTTAACGACGTAAACCCTTGACTTACTATACTCATTGACGTAGATTACAGGATACCTATAAACGCCATCACTGGCTTCAAGAAGCACCTTACCGCTGGTAACGTTGAGCACCGGCCCAATGGGCGATGCCTGAGGTCTCCTGTACATGTGCTGGTAAGTGTGGCTACCCCTAACGAAGTATAGCACGTCAATCACGGGGCTTAACAGTGGGTTATCCTTAGCTAAGCCCAGTAGTTCAATGCCGTCGTAACCTAAGGCACCTTCGGCTATTAGCTCGGAGGCGCTTGACGTAACCACTAGGTTAACACCCCTCCTGGCCAATTCAACAACATCCATGACCCCGATTAAGTGCTCCGTAACCAGCACATAATCCCCCTCCTTAATTTTGCCAGGGTCAATGGGCCTTATTGGGATGCCCACCATGCCCAGGTAGTCGTGGATGTACTTCTCGAAGACTGCGCCGCTGGTTTGTATTGCTGGCATTAATATGCCCAGCTTATCCATGGTCTGGTTACTGTAAATGCCCTTAATCACAGGCTCCTCCGCCTTAACTGACTCAACATACCTAGCCCTATTCTCCAAGGTTAACGAGTATGCGTCAAAGAGCACTATTTCGCCTATTGTCGTTAATGCACTGAACCAAAGCTGCCTAAGGTAAATGTTAGGGCTTATTATAACACCACTGTAGAGTCCATTGAATGTGTCGAACCAAACACCCTTAAGCTTACCGCCAACTATAGCCCTAGCATACTCGGTTATTAGAAATGAGTTGTACTGCTCAGTACCTTCCCTACTCTCCGTACCAATGTAGATGCTGTCAAATAGGTTGGCTAGTTTGCTTAGTATAAGCCCCCTGTGCGCAAAGTCCTCCCTCCACTCGGCAACCTTAAGGTTAACCCTAACATTCCTATTGGCTTCCTTGGCAGGTTTAATGACGAAATTCTCAGAGACGTCAAGCATTACCGTGGCCGAGTACCTGGCCCATAGGTCAAGAATCCTCCTATCATTATTCCTAATAGCCCTCATTAATTCACCCCTAGTCAACGATAACCCAAACATGTCATTGAACAATTCAACATCATGATCACTGTGGCACCACTGAGCCCAGAAGTCATCGATAAGTATTTCATTGAAGTGGCTTGCCAGGTGACTCATTGCATTGGCGATAAGCCTCTTATTATTATCATCACTAATGCAGGCAACCTTAAACCCGTAATCCTCGTACGTGTACCATCCATCCCCCCAAGTGCCTATTGCAGTTCCCCCAGCTAACTCAAACTCCCCCTCAAGTTTCTTAACCATAGCATCAACCTCATCATCACCCAGTAGTAAACCATCCCTATAATTTTCAACATAAATCCGCGTAATGTTAAGCGCCCTAATGACGCTAAGAAACCTTCTAAACAATTCCTCATTCCTTAAGAAACCCCTGACTGCATGAGCAGTCATATACGTGGATAATTTAAAATCACCCATAAAAGTTGAGGTAACTCAATGTTTTTAAGTATTAACCTAGGCTAATTAAGCATCTAAAAAACAATAATATCAAAAATAGAAAGATTATTTAACTACTTTTTAACTGCAGATTAAACTTTATCCCCTTCTCAACGCTATCACCGCGGCTACTGCGGCAATGACTGTCACTATGATTACTCTTCCAATCACTAGTGCTGTGCTGATTACTGGTTTTGTGACTGTTACTGTGGTTACCGCCGTTGATGTTGCAATTGATGTGCTTGTTACTGTACTCGTTACTGTTGTTTTGAGGTGACTGTTGATACTGCTGTTGTGGTTGCTGCCACGGTGGTTGTTGACGTAGTCGTTGTTGTGGTTACTGGGGTGTATGGTATGTGGAAGTATGAGGCTATGTAAGACTGCACATTGGGATCAGGACTAGGTAAGCTTAGGAAGGTAGCTATCCACCCATACCTAGTCCAAAGGTTACCATTAACAATTGCCTCGGCTAAAGGAGGAACCTCACCAGTTGGGGCTATGTCCCCTAATAATACCCATGTTAATATGTTCATCCATTGAAGAGGCATACCAGGATTACCCATAATGTGCACTAACCCCTGTCTAGCCGGTGGAGGTAGGCAATTCATCTAGCTAATATTATAGTCATCTTTGACGTACTCTATTTGTATAAATTGCTCATTATCTACCGCCGCTGAGGATAACCGCACTACCCTATATCATGTCCATGGCGTAAATTTAAATTTTCAAATTACGGCTCTAAAACTACTTCAGCCGATACCTCGGCGTTGTCGCTTAACTTGAATGCAACGATATCATCGTATTGCTCCAAGTCTATTACATTCCACCCACCCTTAAGCTGATAGTTATCCATACGCACGTGTCCTGATAACGAGTATTCTGCTATAGTCAACACGACCTGCCTATCCGCACGTACCTTTAGTCTCCTTTTACCAAACCCCTTAAGTGGAATACCACCAAACCATCCACTTAATCCGCTCACCTCCTTGGAATAGGCGCCATCCCATAGCCATAGCCTAACTGGTGTTAGTGGTTTTGAGAGAACCTTATTAACAGGCACCTTAAATACGCCACCCATTCCAGACCTGTACGTGTACACGCCCGTATGGTTAGTGTGGGATGTGCCTAGGTATAGGTACTCTCCGTCAGTGGCCATACCTGAGATAAAACCCATTGATGCCATTATCTGCGGCACAACCGCATCAATACGCATTAGTAGCGTCACATCAGCCCTTGCTGACGGCTCCTTTAAGTGATCCCATGGGTTAAATGCAACTAACGGGATGCCGTATACGTAAGCCTTCTGGGACCTAACACCGCCGACGTGGTATGGCATGTTATCCTCAGGGTTATTAGTCTCAAGGAACGGGAACGCCATGTACCTGCCCTTATCTGGCTGAATGTAAACTAGGATACCTGCGTAAAATGCTATTAACCTATTTTGAAGCTGAACAATCTGACCACCCCTCCTGCGCACCTTAATTCTCTTGCCTTGGTCCAGTGCGAACTCGAACTCGTTGACCCTATTCACTGACCCATCCCTCATGTTGTATATGACTATGGCTGAGTCCTCCATTAAAGCTGGGTTAAAGAGTGTGGCGTAGATCTTGTCATCCTTAAGCTCCATCTTGTAGATAGTCCCTTCAGCCAAGTACTCTGCTCTACGTTCCCTAAGTTCAATGCGCCATAAGCCCAGTTCAGCATGCCCATCGGCCCTTGTGAAGTAGACGGCATCCTCGTGGGCATCGTAGAGTAGGTCAGTGACTTCACCATACCAGTGGTTTGGCGGTATCTTGTTATCCCACTTCCTCCACCATATTAAGTCAACCCTATTGGCCTCATCTATGGCGTGTATGTGACTGAACTTACTCCTCATATCCTGGAGCCCATTAGGCAATACACCTGGGGGTGCCTTAAGCCACCCACCAATGAAGAGTAAATCCCTTGACCAGGCCATGGCTGCGTGCGTATCGCCAGCAACCCTTGGCTGTGCCCCAAGCTTCTCGTAACTGTATATTAGCCTTCCATCTGCATAAACCCTGGCAGCATGGCCATCGTGGACGATTAGTGACCTTGACCTTGGGTGGAAGCCCACATATAGGCATCTGAAGCTATGATGCCCCAGCGCCACTTCATCAAAGGGTATGAACCCCTCAAGTATAAGATCCCTACCCATTACGCTTATGGATACTTAGGTATTTATAAGTGTGCGTTCCAACCTATACTACACCCTCATTAATCATGAAGATAATTAATACACGGTATTATATATAATGTTACAAAGTCAGTAATGCTTATAAGTTAGTTAAGGAATCATAATGACATGCACAACTATTTAACCATTAAATAGTAAATTAACTTACGTCGAGGTTAATCAATATTCATAAGGTTGACTGGACGTATAGGGCTAGCCAATACGAATTCAGCTATACTATCATAGAACCGCATATAGACGAATCCAATGGTAATGCCTTCGAGTATTCAGTATTAAAGGTAAATAATAAGTCGACGTTAAAAAGTACCCTAAGCATAATTAAGAACAATGATAATGTTAAGGAGGTTGTTGAGCTTAGGGCGTTAAACCCAGGTTATCCTAAGAGAGTAGGCATTACACTTAAGGTTAAGTTGGATAACTCGGTGAGATACAGGACTTATAAGTTAGGTGGTATTGAGATTAAGGATAGTATAGTGAACGGAATTGAACACTGGGGTTTTGTATTTATTGACCAAAAGAACCTAGGTGCAAACCTAGACACCTTTATGCATTACCTGATGAGTAACGGTGAGGTTATAGGAATGAACACTAAGCACATCGATATCTATAGAGTTATTCTCAGCGATAAGTCTCAATAGATTGGCTCCTTTCTTAGTAGAAGTGAACTAAGGGCGTTAAAGGCGGCTTACGATTTAGGATTCTTTGATGAATCAAGAAAATCGACACTGAGTAAGGTAGCTGATGCGCTGGGCTTATCACCAACTACAGTGAACTATGAGATAAGAAGGGGGATAAATAAATTATCGTCAATTTTACTAAGAGACAACCAGAGTAATAAGGTTAAATAATTATATTAAATGGTATAGAAAGCATATTTTAAAAGTTAAGCATTTAGCCTTAGTTCATCTTCTTCTCATTGCGATTATTGCTGCTACTGCTGCTATGACTATTACTATGACTATTATTCCTGCTATTAGTGCTGTTGATATCACTGTCTTCGTGACCGTGACCGTACTCACCGCTGTCGTGGTTGATGCCACTGTTGAAGTCACGGTACTAGTCATGGTGGCAGTGGTTGTTACCGTTGAAACAGCAGTGGTCGTGGTGGTGGCTGTTGTAGTAGCCGTAGTAGTCGTAGTTGTTGCAGTCGTTGTAGATGTGGTAGTAACAGGAGTAGTCGTAGTTGTTGTAGTGGTCGTTGTGGTTGTGGTGACTGGAGTATACGGAATATGGAAATACGAAGCAACACAAGACTGAATACTAGCATCTGGGTTTGGTAATCCTATGAAGGCTGCGAATTGAGGAGTCTTAGTCCAAAGTGAACCATTAGCAATAGCCTGGGCTAGTGGTGGTACTTGCCCGGTTGGTGCGAAGACGCCGAATAGTATTGGACTGAACCCGTGTAATCCGTCA
>Ga0081473_128029_pt1 | contig 17400 bp, 12 predicted proteins | sample CisSprmetagenome_FD_70977 | JGI IMG/M metagenome (GOLD analysis project Ga0081473, IMG submission 70977) | Hypoxic/sulfidic aquatic microbial communities from Cistern Spring, Yellowstone National Park, USA v2 (version 2) | ecosystem: Environmental > Aquatic > Thermal springs > Hot (42-90C) >...
CGTCCACCGGCGTGCCGCCGTACTTACTGACGCCCTCCTCAAAGAGTTCCTGGAAGAGCGGCGGAAGCAGGTACGGCGGCCTCTCGTCTACGCCGCACGTGGCCCATTGGACCGCAGAGGAGTAGGGATCCAGGAGCGTGATCGCTAAATTCAAGGAAGCACCAGGCTCTGCGGACAGCTCCCTGTAGGTGAAGACGGTCTTGAGCCACTCGGCGTAGCCGGCGTACCCCGGCGGAAGTGAGGTAAACAGCCTCTGCAGAGGCGCCTCCAGTACGGTCCCCCCAAACTTGCGGCAGTAGTAGAGGTACTCCAGAGCAGTGGCCAGGCTCTCCTCGACGAGCTTATACACGACGTATTTGGGGGATCCCTGGGGCGCGGCGAGGAAGCGAGACCTGGCCGTCTCGCGCATCTTCGAGAGGCACCCCATGAGGCAGTGGGCGACCTCGTGCGCAAGCACCAGCTCCCGTACTGCCTTTACTACCTGATCTTTCTGCAGATTGAACATCTTTGCTATGTCGTCGGCCCTCTTCTCTATAATGTGGGGGCACAGCGTGATTGTACACACCTCGCCGCAGCTGGAGCACCCCATGTGCTCGACCGGTTTACCTACACAGCCCGCGAGGCCCTCCCCCTCATTCAAAGCCTTTTTAATGCAATCGTCGAGGAGCACGGGCTCCTTGCAACACTCGCCGCGCGGCCCCTCCACGATCTGCACGCCGCCCATCATGCCCCCCGCGTAGACCCCAGCGGGCTCCAAGACCTCAGGAGACAGAGGGGGGAGGCTGAACCCGCCGAAGCTGGTGAACCAGTCCTGCAACAACGTGGAAGACTGACTGAGTCGCGACATCTTCAGGGCCAGATAGTCCCTTGGCGATGCAGTCATATCACAACTCAAATACTTCCTTGATAAACTTTTCTAGTCTATCCTCGGTAACGCAGTTGACGCCGGGAGGAATAGCGTCGCAGTCTCCGCAGACGGTGACCACGGCCGTATGCCTAGGCCTCAGCGCCTCCTGATAGCTCTTCACCTGCTCTCGCACCCGCTCAGCCCTCCGCCACTTGGCCAACTCCAGCCCCGTCTTAACCTCAACCACGAGATACGCCTGCGCTCCACGCCGATTGAGTGTCTCCGCCAGCCTGCCGTAACCTACATCTCTCACCTCGCCCTCCACAACCACAATGTCGGGCACCACGTGCTCCTCAACGCCAGTGGCCATCTTCAGGAGGTGCGGCTTAACCGACCCCTGGTAAAACAGGGTAAACGGCCTGCCGAGGCGGTCCTCCACCACAAGCTCGCGATTAAGCGTAGACGCCACGAGCCACTCGCTCTGGCGCGCCTTGCCCCCAAGCACGTCGAGAATCTTAGCCAGAACCCAAAGCTCAGCCACATGGGCGATCTTCTCGCCGAGCGAAATGGCGCGGCCTTGCGGCGTGTCGATAACCAGCGACATCAAAAACGCCAGCTCAGGTTCGCTGAACACCTCACTCAGACGTGCCCCACCGAACCAAGGCGTCACGCCGTACCTCCCCAACACACTCTTGAAGTATCCGATACGCTCCTCAACCCTACAATTGTTATAGAACTTCACCACGCCTTCGTCCGCCGACCTGCAGAGGGCGCCTTTCAACGACTGCAGACACTCCTTCCTTGTAAGATCAACCTTACAACAGACCGCCCCGCCCGAGCCAAGCCTACATAGGAAGAAGAGAGCGAAGCCGCTGTTCGAAAACGTGACGTAAAGTATAGCCTTCCCCTCCAAGCTACTTCTCGGAAGCTCGACCTCCTCCCACTTCCTCCTCCCGCCCCTGCTCGTGCTCAGGACCTGGTACCGTCCCCCAACTCTCCGCGCAAGCTCGCGCACATTTACAAAGCAGCAGTAAGGCACGCTCTCCAGCGGTATGTAGAAGAGATCAGAGCCGTAGGAGCCGCTTGTAACTTGCTCTATGTGGAGCCGATCGCCAATCACTCTAATCATCGAACTCGATATACATTCTCCCTGCACCGTGCAGATCCCTAGGGACGTGCAGGTCGGATCTTCCAGAGCGCGCGATCTCAAGTCATTCATGTTATTCAAGTTTCTCAGTTCCATCAAGTTACGGAAGGTACTTATTTATAAATTTTTCCGACACGAGGACGCCGGTGTCCATGCGACAGAGGCAACCTAACGCCCTCGGCGGTCGCTACTGCCGCAGTCTGACGATATAGAGCCCGGAGATGGGGCGAGGCCGTAGCAGATGACTAAAACTAACCGAGACCATAGAACAAACATAGAACAATGACGGCGATCCATTAGGTTACGGGCTCTCTAGCGGCCTCCATCTATCGAGAGCGGGGATGACATCGTGGCCGATGCCGCTCTGCGAAGCAGCCGATCTTCAAACTATTAATTTCCTGATGAGATTCTCCCCTATGACCTTCGTGGTGGCGTTTCGGTACGGCCGCGGCGTGGTTCTGGCTTCCGACAGCCGGGCGGTGAGCGGGGCCTCGGCTGAGGAGGTTAGGAAGCTCAAGCCGATATATATCTCGGACGGCGAGGGGGAGGTGGACCTCGCCGTGGTGGGCGGCGCCGGGGACGGCGCGGTCGTGAAGCAGTCCTTCCGCGACGTCGAGGCCGCGTTTAAGGAGTTCTACTACGCAGCCGGCAGGCACCCGAGGGGCGGGGAGATGCACAAGGTGGCCGAGGACATACAGCGCAGGCTGCTGGCGCGCTACCGGGAGCTGAGGTCGCTGGGGTACGAGCCCGAGGCGTCCCTAATAGTGGCCGCGGTGGACGGCGACGGGAACCCCTACATCTTCCGCTACAGCGGCGGGATTCTGGACGACCGGACGGAGGACGGATACGCGATGGTCGGCATAGGCCGCGACACCGGCGGGGTCCTGCTGCTGAGCCTCCTCGGCTACGGGCCGGAGGCTACCTGGGACATGGGCCTCCTAGCCCTCTTCCTCATAGACGCCATAGCGGCCGTGAACCCCTACGTCTCGCCCCTCGCGGCCGAGGTGGACAGCCTCTACATCCGGTGGCAGGACGGCAAGGTGGTCATGGGCCCGCTGGAGCCCGAGGCCTTCCAGGAGTACAAGCAACGCGCCAAGAAGAGGATACAGCTGATACGCGCCCTCTGGCAGCTAGCCGAGACATGCGGCGAAGAGGCGGTGGAGAAGGCGCTCGAGGCGCTAAAGTCCGCCGTGGAAGAGGCCAAGTCCTAGATTCGCCGCGAGGGATCGGGCGCTTCGGCTTCTAGGCGGTCGGCCGCGTCGGGGGCGCCTGAGCTATAGCCCTCTGTGCCTCGTCTGGGGCGGCAAGGTCTTGAAGGTCACGGCGTGCGTCCTGTAGATAAAGCTCTTGGCCACGGCGACCCCGCTCTGGGCGTAGGCCAGCTCCCCGGCGTATTCACTGGGCCCAAAGATCGTCACCTCAACTTGGGACGCCAATCAGAATCTACCAATTTAGTGAACTACTGTTTGTCTCAAAAATAATAAAGCCCTCTGCGACAAGAAAATATATATAAAGCCTAGTTATAGAGTCTGTGGCTGGCGTAGATGTTTTCGAATTATTAAGAAAGTGGAACGCTGAAAATCCACGGTACCTTAACCCTCAGGGGCCCGTACTTCTCGCAAAGCCGGAAGACTATGACATTGTAGTGATGAGCTCAGGTCTGACCTTAATAAAGGGATTATATGGTAGCGGTAAAACCTACGGGTACGGATTCCGGGTATACCACGATGCTAAGCAAAGCGGCAGAATGGACGTACTATACGTTAATCTGCGTACTATTGCAAACAGATATATTAAATCAAGGATAGGAAATATAATAGATATTATAAATATAATTTGTGAGGGTTTAAATATACCTAATAATCAACGGCACGGAGTTTTCATGGTGACAAACGAAAAAGCGATATCTACAGTATGTAGCGACCATAAGAGATATATAGATATGGCTCAGAAAGGACGGCCCGTTGATGCCTTCCGTGAATTCTTGATAGATTTAGCAGATAAGGCAAACAGGCGGTTGATGATTATAATAGACGAATTCGAGGGCATCGAGGTATTATTGGGCAGAAAGTCAAAGCAAGATATATTTGATTATATTAGGTCCACGCTTGAATCACTAAGACCTGGCGTTATGGAGACGCATCCCCAAAAGCTTAGTCTATTATACCTAATTCAAGAGGTTCTTTATCCCTCACAGCAAATGGAGAAATATATCAAAGAGGCCGCTGTGCCCGCATTGGGTCGTGCGGTCGCAAACAGTCCAGATGGATCAATACAAGTCAAATACAACCTAGACAGTATAAAAAAATACATAGGTGATGCGCTAGATTTATTAAATAACCAATTACAATTAGATAATAAAATTTATGAGCAACTAGTTTTATCATTCTCTGAAAAAGAAACAGAACGCGTTCTATCGCGTCTAATAGTTATGCCTGCTTACAATTCCTTCTATATCCTAAATTTGGCAATAGCTCACTCGGTAGAAAAAGCATTAATTGACCATGATATTATTAACCCCCGTGAAATACTTGAGGACCAAATAAACAAATATGAAATATATAAAATATATTATGGTAGAAAACCATTCTCCTCAAATCAACTTGCAAATTCATTAGAACAAATATTGACATTATTCTTAACCAAGAAAATAGGAAACCTTGAGGCGCCTCCGATACCTGTAAAAAGAACTGGTTATGAAGGTAGCTACCATGTTGGTGCGCAGGGGACCTACGTTATCATGCTAAGAACCACAGATGTCAAGTCGGATGAAGCATTCAAAAAGGCATTTGCAAGTGCCTACCGCGAGCCCCTATCTTATTGCTTGCAACAAACAGAAAAGCGTAAGGGAAAGGAGAATGGATGTATTCTCATTCTACTTTATTATGATAATGTAAATGTTGCTAAAATACAAAGGGCTATTATGAAAGTAACAATAAATAATAATAGAGTTAATATTAAAATATTGCCAATAAAAATAACATACGATGATGTATTTAACCTCATAGCTGCCTATAATGACATAACTACACCAGTAGGAGTCAAAGATTATTCAAAGCAAAAAATCGAAGAAGAGTTTATAACGCGTATTCAAGAGGCAATGAATAAGATATGACAACGCCAACCATACTCAACCCTACCAATGAGCACATTCAAGAGGGAATAAAGATCCTAACAGCCTGTGGCTCTACAGGCGGAAAACCTCTCGATTATGCGAAAATTTTCGAGGACGCTATAAAAACAGATTATATTCCATTTTATAGTCTATATAATATATTTCAAAAGAGTAAGAGCTCGAAATATTTTTCTAATGTTGTTAATTGTATTGATAAATTAAGCAAATGGTATAATGAATTCGCCTCTAGTTATGATCTCGAAGTTCCTCAAGACGAAAATAAGTTTTATATAGCGCGAAATGCGTTTATTTTGCTCTCTATCATTAGTAAACATATATTAGAATATAGACTTCCAGAGCTTCCTATTACATTTAAACAGCTTCTAACGCATGACCGCTTTATCACATGGGATAAAGTCGGCTTAACGCTGGACGATGTTGTTGGGCATGTTTGGCCAGCTGTGCTTAGCATAACTACGACCGGAATTATGAAGGAAGGAACGCAGATAGATATCCTCGGGGACCTACGGCCGAACATTAAGGCACTTATAAATTCTACAAAATCACAAGGAGGCGATAAGTATAAAATATATAAAACTATACTATCTCCTATGCTGTTTTTTAATTTGATATCAGAAGATTTTGTATACTTAGTAGATGTATTAGAAGGAACGGCACGGAGCAGATATAGGTTTCTAATCACTGGATTAGGTTCGTCAGTAAAGAATATTTTGCTTGATATATTGAACAGAAACTATATAACCACCGATGAGATAAATATATTAAATAAAACATTAAATCAAATTAATAAGGCTCATGTATATATTTTAAGTAATATTCGGAGCACTCTTGTCGAAAACTGGTTCTCTGTCGTCAGAGGCGCCACCCAGATCGTCGAATCTGGCGGCAGGACCCAATATTACAGCAAAAGCGATGCCTATCTCGATGTCTCATCCTATACCTTGGCCGCCGTTGGGCAATTTTATATCGCACATAAGTTAGGACATAGGGAATTTGCAGTGCTTCTGGGTAAATATTTGCCTATAGACTATTTGGATAAGCCTCGTGAAATGTTAGAAAATTATATAAAAAGATTTATAGCTATGTCTATAAGAATATGGTAAAAATAAGAACTATTTCTACGCTTTTGTTCTCCCAGATTGAAAAAGGAAAGCGACGTCAGCTAAAGTTCATTACCGGCGATCTTGAAGAGGCATTCGGGATTGCCAAGAAGGTATACCTAGACGAGGGTGAGAGGCCCTATGGCGCCTCAAGAGGGCCGCCAGGCGTTGGAAAGACGACGGTTGCGGAGGCTGTAATGACCGATTCCAAGATAGAGGAAGCTCTACGCGAAGGTAACACGGTCTTTCTGTATGAGGCTCCCACGAACGAGCTAGTCACCAGCGCCTTCGAACGTCTTCTTTCCCTAACAGTACACGACTGCGACACCGCAAAGGAGTTTTTACGGTCGGTGAGGCTCTATGGCTCGCTGTTACCGCCGCCATTTATTTCTGAAAATAATGACGAACTATTGAAGACATGTCAGAACATTAACCCAGATATGCTCAGAGAAGTGATAGGAGGAAGAATCACAGAAGACGTAAAGATCGCCATTTCGACGGAATTCCAGAGAGTCTCGGCTCGGTTGAGGACTAAAAAACTATTTTCGCTGTTTGTAGATGAGGCATCTACGTCGCCTCTCTATTTGCCTTATACTCCTCTCTCGGATCTTGCTCTCAAGGATTTAATGGAAGAAAGCCGGGGTGTCCTGCGTCACCTGTTTGTGGTCGGAGATGAGATGCAGGCAATCGGTCTAGAGGAGGAATATAGACACGACGAAAATCTTCTCATCTTGCCTAAAGTCAGGGAGTTGTTGGAAAAGGATGAACTTCTTGAGTCCCTTTTCAAGCATATCGGCACCACGTTGAGGTTACCGGAACCAACCGAGAAGCCTCTTCATAAAGGATTCTATGAGGAACTGGGAGGGTTACGTGCTTACTATAAATTTTACGATAGAGTAAATACTTTACAGTTAAATCAATGGCAAGAAAGATGGGAAAAATGTAATAATATCGATATACCTTTTAATGTTCTTAACACGGTTGAGCTGGCATTGTCTTCTTCTCAGCCGCTAATAATAATCAATACGAAAGAGAGTTATCAGCCCAGCGAAAGAGTAGAGCCCTATAGAGTGAAAATAGCTATTGGCTTAGCCGCCCTCTTCCGTTGCCTGTATCCCCAACTGGAGATTGCTGTAGTTGGACCCTACCAAGACCTTGTCTTAGTTGCAAAAGTTAATTACTATTCAAAATATGGTAGATTTGGATATGTCCATTTTGCAACTATTAATACTATGTTAGGTAAAGAAGCGGATATAGTTATCGCGATGTTGGGTAAGGAGCGATATGGGGGAGGGGATATGCAAACTATTTATTTCCAAGATCCCAATCTGCTGAATGTGCAGCTTAGTAGGCATAGAGCTACGCTCATAATTGTTGGTGATGCAATAAGACTGCGAAATGTTGCGGCCAAGATAGCAAGAGAATCTGGTATAAAAGGAGAGGGAAAGATGGCGAAAAAGAGCTCGATGATACGAAGAACTGTTGATACGTTGCTGGGCCTTACAGGCATAGAAATTACTAAGCAGGGCAGAAGAGTACCAACCCAAAGCCAGGGCGATGCCGGCGTCTTTCTAAACATAGGTAAACGGAAGATAAAAACATGACCATCGATTATTACTTTATTAATAATTATCTGGAATATTTAAGGAATTATGAATATATTGACGAAGGAAATAAGGAAATTTGTGTCGATATTTTTCGAAACTCATTAAAAATCACGGGGCATATTACCCGAGCCACCGCAGTTGCTTGGGGATCCTTATGCACATATGCAGCGAGGCTTCTATCAACTTTAGGAGTAAGAGCCTCATTTATTCAAGAAAACATACCTGGCAAAGGCTCAGATGCGCATAAAGTATTGGCGTTGGCAACACTCGAACTGGCAAAACGCATGAGAAACGGAAATAAAGCTATTCCGCCAAAGATGGAGGATATCTTGAAAATAGCCGTAGAGAGAGCTGAAGGCTATATAGGTGAAATTACTAAGGAAATGTATAATAATTTATTATCAATGTTAAATAATTTTACTAAATTATATAAAGATATATCTACTACTATGAATCTTAGCAATAATATTAAATTCTATGCGGAGCTACAATTACTGGATTACGAGTCTCACATATGGGGCACCCCAGATATTATCATAGAGGATCCCGACACCAAAAAGGCTGTGATTGTGGACTGGAAAACTACCGGCGATACGCCCAATCAGCGGGAGAAGTATCAGCTATATGCCTACGCCATTTTGGAGGCTCTGAGGCTTGGATATAAGCCATCAGAGGTGTTTGCAGCGATAGCGCCTGACGACTTGGATCAGACAAAGATCTATTATGCCATAATCAGACCTAACGGTATTTACTCAGACCATCCGCTCATGCCGCTCTCGGCATCGCATAGGCAATCTAAAGTAGATATAGGAGAACTTAGAGAAAGATTACGTCACGTCGTAGACATCGCCATCTACATGGCGTCACTATTGGTCGACTTCGGAACTTTGTGTTGCGGTGATGAGCAGAAGTATTATGACCTAAGAGAGCAATGCAAGGTACGTCTTGGTACTGGCGAATACAATGCGCTTAGGCTTACGCCACCTGATATGTCTCGTGGAAATCCTGTAAAGCAAAATGCTTGGCAATGTAAAATTTGTCCATTTAGTAGTAAAAGCAGCAAACTAGATGAATGTAAATTCTATTTTGGACCTAAAGAAAAGGATTTAATAGATAGACTTATGTGGAAATTTAGAGGCATAGTGTACAGGGAGAGAGAAAGCTCGCTCGTTCCCTATAGAGTTCTTTACGAGATCGGGAAAAAGGTTGGCGGAATGAAGACTATTCTGAAAGATCTCAAAGAAGGCGTGTGGTATCAAGTATCTATTGCTAACGGCGATTTCAATGTGTGGAGACATACAAGGACTTCACCACGTGTCCAAAGATATAAGCATAGATGTAGCGTAATAGAGGTAGATTTCAAAGAAATAAATTTCAATAGAGAAATAAGGGTTGGTGTTTATATGGTTGAACCGATAGGTAAAGAGGCTCTATTGTTGTTACGTGACTATCTTCCCTGCGAGGCGCCAGCGACGAAGGAAGTCATACCTATCTACGGCCTCAGAGAAAGGCAGCCTGTAATAATCGCCTTGCCCGACGAATATGTATCTACACCGACCCTAGGCATGGTTCTGACCGCAAAGGTAGAACAAGTGTTGCTAGAAGGCGAAGATGTTTATGGACATAAGTGCCCAGGCATCTGCGCCGTTGTTACTCCCATAAGCACTAACTTAAGGTTTCCATTTAGGATTTTCGAGGAATATAGAGAGCTTTACGGTATCAATGAAGTGTTCGTGTCCGAGATAGGCTCTGATTTAACGCATATAGATCTGGCCACAATAAATAGTTTACATATGATGCTTAAAAAAGCAAAAATAGAAGGCGCGACTCAGGAAGATGTTGAACAGATCAGAAAGACCGTGGAGCAAGCTTGGAGGGAGGTGCTAACAGCCTCTTAGCGAAGTTGGTCAAGAAGTTCCGTCGCAAAACGGGCAACTGTTCTTAGATGATCGTACTCTTTTATTTTTTCGATAATTTTGTCTTCAACTTGTTGATATAATATTTTTTCTATATTTCTTAGACGCCTCATGCCGACCCATCTATTTGTATCGTCAACGCTTCTAATGATTCTATCTGCGTTCTCTTCCGGTAGGATGTAGAAGATCTCCCTCAACGTTGCATCGCCTACATGCACTTCGTCGAGTCCATAGAATCTATGCCCGCTCTTCTCTTCAACTATAGGCACGAGATTATAGACGATCGCACGTGCTAGTGGAGTGAGCGGGCCAAATTTACTGTAGCCCCCTAGCTTGGGGACTCTTAGCTCTTTAATATCAGACACAGCTTTATATATCAATCTTAGAGCCTCCACATATCCATACCATTTACCTTCGAAGAAAAGTGCGGAATGCGTCTTTACAAGTGTACAATGCCAGCATCCAAATCTCCCTCCTGCCGATGTCAAGGTATTCTTATCGAGCATATAGAGATTTATCAGCGGCTCGATGTAGAAATCGCTCTGTTCATAAAGCAAAAAGTGCCACACATCTCTCGTCGTCCAGAACCTTATAGGCGCAAGCTTCGGCGTCTCGCTATTGGTTGCGAAAAACGCTCCGGCACAAGACCCAGGCAAGCAACTACCGTACATTTTCTTCATAGATGCAGCCCGTGCGCCGCTCTCCTCATCGCGCTGGCCAGTTACAATTATTGCCCCCTTTAGATTTTTTACTTCTTTCAACATAGGATCTAGCTTCAGATGGTCTACACACCACCTAAAGACAAATGTCGGCGCCGGGTAACCCCTGACGTATACCCGCCAGAAAAAGGTCTTTACAGTCTCAGGCTTGGCAATTCTAGTTTTCACCTCAACATATTTACCGGCTTTTTCTCTAAATTGCGACATGAAATTTCTTACCCAGCTCTCCAGCGGATTTACTTCGCTTAAAGTATCGTTATAGAGCAAGGAGACCTCTATATTCGGCCGATCCTCCTTGAGCCAATAGTAGAGGTAGATCGCAGTGGCTGTAGAATCCTTCCCTCCAGAATAGGCAACGACGAAGTGGGTATACCTCTTCGCGGCCTCCCTAAAGGGGGAAAAGTCTCGGAAGTTCTGTTTTTTAACCAGAATGATCCGCACAGCTGTGCAATCTGCGCATTATAAATCAGTTCTAGTTACCAGCCTCGTAGCTCAGGACATCAAAAATACCGTAGGAGCGGTGCGTTTGCTCTTCTTGCCTCTCCTAGGTTTTGATGTTTCTTGTAAAACTCTTGATATAATTACTAGAAATAAAACAGTTAATTATAAGACAGATAGATATGCAGTTGTAGTAGGTAATGGAGTCGGCAAATTATCGGAATTTAGAGTGCCCTGTATATTGGATGAACGACGTATGCCGCCTCTTCGGCGTTATATAGACCTTGGCCTATTGAGAGCGGACTTCAAACGTGGACCTAATTATAGTATTTTAGAAGCTTTTTTCGGAAATATTACTGTAATATATCATTCATTAAAGTGGTGTAGCGGCAATATATATGATATAGCTAAATGCACAAAAATGCCGGAATCAAAGGCCAAAGAGGCCCTAGCACTTCTCAGGACGCTATATCCTTCGCTCTTCGAAATACATCGTAATCTACCGTTTAGCGAGCAGCTCGGTGATGTGGGCAGGCTATTACGAAAAGAGGATTATTGGACGGATCTCTATTATTATATTGAAACTGGTTATATTATATCAAATGAATTCCTTATAAAGCCTAGTTTCTATAAATTTAAAAAAGTCAGAGGCTTTATAGCCAAGTACTCCATACCGCAGCTCCTCTATCTCGTCGATTTCCGTGATGCTGTGGTTGCAGATATTGGCTGTGGCTATGGCACAAAGGGGGCTTTCGGCATTAGGCATGGAGCCCGCCATGTTGTGCTCCTAGATATAGACGAAGAAGTGTTGAGAGAACGTGGAAATGGTCTCTTGATCGACAAGGTTGTGGCGGATGCCCACACGCTTCCTATACGTGATAAGGCAATAGATGTCTCAATTTTTTGGAACGTCCTGCCGTTCCTGAAGGACGAAGAAAAGGTTGTAAATGAAGTAAAGAGAGTTACAAGGCGTGAAGTAGCCGTCTCGGTCTATAACGCCGTGTCGGCCTTCAGGCGATATAGCTTTGCCGACTTCCTTGAAATAGTCCTTCGATTGGGGAAGCCGAAAGCCGTAAGGAGAATTGGACGTAATCAATTTCAGGCTATAGTAAGGCATGCGCATCAGAATCCTTAGAGAGCAGTACTGTGCCAGATGTAAAATTAAGGCGCCTAGGAGCACAGGTGTGAGATTACTATTAGAAACCGTAGGGAAACCACCGCAACGCGTCCTCGACTTTGGATGTTCCACGTGGCGGAATTCAAAATATCTGGAGAACCTCGGCGCATTTGTGGTGAGAATAGATGCTTTACCCACTACAAGACCCGATATAGTAGCGTACCCAACATATATGCCAATAAGACAAGGTGCATTCGATACAGTGCTCTTCACACATATCTTCATGTTTCTACAGAGCAAACAAGAGTGGCCCCAGGTAGCCAGCGAGTTGGTAAGAATCTCGAAAGGGCATATTATAGTGGAAGCTTACCGCGTAAGACATAAAGAAGCATTGACATATGAACCTAAAGAGATTGAGAATTTATTTAAAAATAATAATATAAAAATTTTACGAAAATATATGAGACAAGATTTGCAGATTCTTATTATTTCTACTTAAAACTGACTAAGTATAGGTTCCAATAGACAGTGCATGTCTATTCCTTTTGCAGGGTGCGCTGGACAGGCCTTTATGGTAACGCCACCTGATTCCCATATTTTTATCTCCCCTAGATATGCAATAACTGCAAGCGAATTTGGCTTTGATAACTCACTAAGATAAAATAGCACTTGTTCTATATCTTTCTCATGAAGTTGATATTTATATTTAACATCTATTGTATAGCTTATTGAACCAAATTTCAAATAAATATCAGGCCTCATGTTGCGCCCTTCACCGGTGAAAAAGAGACGCAGGTTACTCCTTATTGGTGAGTCGTAAACAAGTTCTATGATACCCTTATCAGTAGATATAATAAACGTACTTTTTTGATCCAATGTAGTTTTTATATTAAAATGAATATCAGTAATTTTCCATCCTATATTTATAAATTCTTTTATCATAGAAGCTAGTATCCAAAATTCATAGAGTTTGTGGGTCGAGATCATGTAAAAATCACTAGAGCCAAATTTCTGCAAGAGCTCATTTTTCTGCTTATAATTTATATAAGCATTAATAATTCTTATTATAATAGAATTACTATATTTATAACTTAGTGCTTCTTTTAAAATATCATAAGTTACATGCATATTAGATATCTGCCGAAAAACAGGTCGCTCTAACAACAATTTATGTTTATTTATTAAATTATATACTTCTTTACTTAATAGTTTTTCTGATTCTTCCTTCTCAAAACTTTTAATCAATTTTTCAAGATCATCGATAATCATTAGATTCAGATGTTTGAGTATTATGAGGGGAGCCAAAGCTTCTCTGGCATGAAATCGTCTAAACCCGCCAGCTACAAGCCCACGGAAATGGATATGTAAGCTTGTTAACAAGTCCGGCTTTCCTATTTCTCCGTCAGAGATTATAATTTGCCTATGTAACTTCACAGGCTGATAAGACTGTAAAAATTCATGTGTGAGATGTAAAACTTTTGGGCTATAGATCAGTGCTAAGTTGTTTCCCTTTATAACGCTTGGAAATAATTTTGAATAAATAAAACCTTCGAAATAATATGTTGGTAAACTGATTCCTAAATCCTCTAGAAGTGACAAGGTTTCCTTTAACATATTAATAAAATTTATATAACCAATTTTAGGAATGACATAAATTGTTACATCGCCACATTTTAGGTTGCCGTAGAAACCATAAAATGCCACTTTCTTTTCTTGTTCGTCCGTATATTCTGGAGCTCTAATGCCAACTTCATGTAGTTCTGCGCTATATTTTGTTTTTATTGAAAACCATATTATAAATTTTATTTTCTTTATTAATTCTTTTAAACAATTAGTTATATCTATACCACATTCTTTTTTTATTGTTTCTACATCATACTCTCTGTCTTCACATAGGACTATCTCATTTTCTTTGCAAATTAGCTGTCTAGCGTTGTTGGTACAGAACTCCTCATGGAACATTGAATCCTTTGCTTATTCTCCTAAGGTATTCAGCAGAAATTTTTAGACCGTATCTGCTGAATATCTCACTAGTTTGCTCAAGTACTTTTCTCCATTCATGGCGCAACTCTCCGATTTGTAGATATTCTGCTAGGGCATCAAACTGAGGAAGGATAAAGGTGGCAATGGCAAAGTCGTAAAAGAAAGCCCAGCTAGCCGGTCTTGAGCAGATCTGGCTAGAGGCGTTGGGATCCATAACAGTGAGGTAGTTGCATAAAATATACAAAACTGTGAGATAGCGTAAGGCATCTGCAATAATTCCTGGCGCAATTCTTAACGGGCAGATTTCGCAGTCACGCATCTTTTCAAGAGAGTCTTGGAGGCTCTTAAGCAGACAGTATAGGAGATGTTTTAAGTCTACTGTATCGTTGTCTATCTTATGAGTCAACGAAATATTTGATGTTACAAAAATTTTATGATAAATATCACGGAAAAGTACAACATAATCATTCTCTTCCTCTCTAGCTAATCGTAATGTATTTATTGCGGCTCTTTCATCAACTAATTTAACGAAGTCATCACAAATCTGTTTACTTAATTCATTAAATTTTTCTTTAAATTCATTTTCAACATCGTTATAAGATGTTTGACTAAAGCGTTCATAATCTACCACCGCAAAACGTCTGCGAAGCGCATATCCCAGCTTGTAAAGAAGTGCCCTATCATAGCTATTCAGGGTACCTAACACTCTGAATGCATATGGTACATATATATCATTAACTTGTCTATTATCAATTATAATTTTTATTGGATTAGTTCTATATTCTACATCAAGTAATGTAAAGAATTCGCCCAGTGCCCTATCTAAGTCCGCACGATTTATCTCGTCTATAATAACCCAATAGGGCTTACCATACTCCTTAAGCAAGTTAGCGCATTTCTCTGCCGCAAGAGTTAGGAAACCCGGCCGCCAATCGCCTCTCAACGTAGGCCCTCCAATTACATCATAGCTTGTCCACTCGGCATTGGCTGTATGTATCTCATAAGAGACATCGAGATGATGTAGCAATGTAGTGAGATACCTAGTTTTGCCTATTCCAGGTCTGCCGACCAGTAGCACATTTTTACCACTAAGAATAGTTGCAAATATACTGAAATCAAATATAGATATATTATGTAATATATATGAAAGTTTATGACAAGTTTTTATATATTGTTTTTCTACATACTCTGTAGCCTTTTTATATAAGACTTGGATATTGTAAGGACTTGTTTTCTCCCAAATATTGTGACAAACTAATGCCTCATCACGGGAAACTTTGTTTCCATAATTATTACATAAGTAAAAAATTAAAGCACCTAGTTTGTCATATTCAGAAAATTTATTTACACATTCTCTTAAAAATTTACCAATATCTGTAAGTCTACCTTTCTCATTCTCGAGCCAATTACCGCTATGCCCTACTGTAATCACTCCAAGTCTTCGAAGGTCGTTATATATGAAGGCCGTATATAGAGGTCTGATTCTTACTTTAGGTCGTATCGATTTCAAGGTGTCAGTTACACAGTTGATTATTTCATTTTTTGTAAAATCATCTTTATTTAGTGAGAAAATACACCGTAACACCATACCATATATTTGATAAATTAACATTGGATCATTTATTATTTTTATTAACTGAAGCTCGTGCGAAACATATTTTCTTCTCCTTATTTTTCCTTGCACATATATTGGTCCACCATCAAGTTATATATCTTTATTCTTCGAACTGGGTACTCTGCGCCTAGATACGGCCCAATCTTGTTCTATAAGTTATTATCCTAACTATTCTGCTATGAATTTAATCTACTTGGACTGCAGGGTCTCAATCTTTCAACCGGCTGGCATAGAGTTGCTGGCGCCGTAAAAGGGCGCTGAAAAAGGCAATGAAAGAAGTGACATCTTCTGGCGGGTCTTGTTGGAGCTATCGTCTTAACTAACGCCTTGACATTTCTGGAGGGTTTCTTGAGAGAGATAGACGCTCATCTCGTCGAGCTTCTTGCTTGCTTGGATAGGCCGACTATACATAGCGGCTTCGGCTACCTCGGTTACGAGGTTTTTCAAGCTGGAGAGGCTTCTCGCCCTACTTGTGGGCTATGAAGAAACCTAGGGATGGACAACAAGCCATCCTACGGCGATGATCGTAAGCATGCCCATGAAGGCTTTTGCCGGCGATCAGTCGGCTACTGGGTTGCGGACTGAAATAAAGGAGCGGATGCCCGAGATACATAGTGTTGGAGGTTGCCGATAGCAGAGCACTTATGGAGGGCCTAGTGCCTGGAGTCTCTCCGGCGTAGCTCGTCTTCATGTTGTCGGCGGCTATGGAGGGCAGGTCGGAGGCGGTTAGGCTAACACGGCCTGCTAGGCTCCGCGGTGTTTCGGGACGCCATGCCTCAGCCGCTTTTCCGCTATGTGTACGAAACTGTGGCGGTCTCGACGGCGAGGGGCGCATGCTCGCCCTCCTCAAGCTGCACCACTGGCCGTCTTAGACTTTGCTCTCTAACGTTCTGCCGGTCTCAACAAGTAGGTCGCCACCAACCTATTTATATGCCGCATGACTTAGTCCGTGTCTGGGCTTTATGAACGTGTCGTAGAGGCGGCTTACCCCCGCGTGAGGGAGCTCGTGAGCCGCCCCGGCGTCTTCCTCCTGGCTCCGCCGGGCTCCTCCCGCGGGTACATATTGGAGAGGCTCTTGAGGGAGGACAAGGCGGAGGGCGCAGCGAAGGGCGCGGCGATCAGGGCCTACGCCTACCCGAGACTCGCGGGGGAGCTGCGGGCTAGGGGCCTGGCCGTGGAGGACCTGCCCAGCGCCGAGGAGCTCGGGAAAGGCGCCGAAGAGCGCGTCGTCGTGGCTGTGGAGAGCTCCATCCAGGCCGTGGAGCTGAAGGAGAGGCTGGGGAAGAGGGCCGAGCTGATCTACCTGCCGAAGCTCTTCAAAGAGGCGGCCAAAGACGTCGACAAGAAGCTCCTGGAGGTGGCTGAGGTGGAGCACAGGGGGCTCGGCGCGGGCATCTCGCCGAAGCTCCTCAGGCCGGGGGAGGCCGAGGAGCTCAGGAGGGGCCGGGACGCCCTCCTCGCCCTGAGCCCAGGCGCCGTAGGGTTTAGAGATGTGGCGAGGGAGGCTCTGGTAAGCCTCCGCTTTAAGATGGCATCGGCCCTTCTGGCGGAGCTCCTCGCCCCGGCCTTTGCGGTTTCTGCGGTCCTCCAGGCGGCGGACCCCAGCGCCGTCGGGTCCCTCCTCGCATTTCTTGCGAAGGCGGCGGGGGTGGGTAGGGAGGAGCTGGCGGGCTTCGCCGCCCGCCTCCTGGAGCTCCTCGCCGGGAGGAGGGAGCCGCGGGATAAGGTCATTGCGGGCTTCGCCGGGCTCGTGAGGAGGGCCCTCGACGCCGAGC
>Ga0081473_125437_pt1 | contig 17195 bp, 15 predicted proteins | sample CisSprmetagenome_FD_70977 | JGI IMG/M metagenome (GOLD analysis project Ga0081473, IMG submission 70977) | Hypoxic/sulfidic aquatic microbial communities from Cistern Spring, Yellowstone National Park, USA v2 (version 2) | ecosystem: Environmental > Aquatic > Thermal springs > Hot (42-90C) >...
CGCAATCACCATGGCTAGTAGTGCGGTTATTTGGTCTGTTCAGGTCCTTTATCTTGGCTCAAATGGCCTACCCCATGACTTCACTTACTTTAAGGCAATTAAGGAGCTTGGGTACAACACAGTTTTCCTAACCATTCCCTGGGGTTCGGTTGAGTATGGACCTAATGAGTATGACTTTAAGGTGCTTGACACTTACATGAACTACACCAGGGCACTTGGCCTCAACGTAATCCTGGTGTTCTTCTACTCCGTATGACCCCCTTCCCGCCCTTTTGAGGGGTGGGGTTTTTCACTGTGGGGGTCTCGACAGTTACCCCCTCTTTGGGGGTTAATGGTTTCACGCCATTGCTTGTTACTATGTAGCTGAGTATTTTTCTCGGTATCGGTGTTTCGTAGCCTGCTCTTTTTGCGATATTTCTCGCAGCATTCAAGTCTGCGTTAATCTTTATGCCCGTTACTGGGCATACGTATAGTCCTCTCTTGATTCTTCCGTTTTCATGGTTTGCATTGCATATTGAGCATTGTTTGCTAGTCCCATATTCATTCACCACATTGAGTCTTATCCCGTATTCCTGCAGCACCTCACCCAACCACTTGATTATCTTTACATACCACCAAATATTGGCATTATACTCATTACTATTGTTTTGGTTAAGCATGTATGGGTATCCGATGAATACCTCGTTGACTCCCATTCCATGGAGTGTCTTTGCCAGAAATCTGATTGCTGTCCTGTAGTAGTGCCTAAGCCTCTCGTGTTGCTTATACTTGGCATGTAGGTGGAATGCATGGTACTTGCGCCATGTCTTGAAGCCACGATTCCTCAACCAATCCCTAATCGCCTGGTAGGTCTTGGTTTCACGCTTCCACCAGTAATACTCAGCTTTAATCGTCGAACCCTTGATCAGAATAGCAACGTCGGTGTGATTAAACGCCACTGCGAATAGGTTATTCAAACCAACGTCAATGAAAGCCTTATTGGTGCCCTTAGGCTTGTTTATCTGCACCCTATCGTAAACCCCCTTCACGTAACCCCTCGGGTTACTCCTAGCAGGCTTCTCACCGACAGTGATCGGCACGTATGCGAACCACCTATTGCCCTCAAGCTTAATCACCAACGTGCCCTGTTTACCAGACCACTTGATTCTACCAGTATACTTGATCCTTAAATTCCAATCCTTAAGCAACAAGTAACCCTCCCCACCGTTGGTGGGCTCTAGGTAATATCTATCGTTCCTAACCAGGATCCTTAGCTCCCTCTTCCCTAGTAGCCTGTCCTTCCAGAAGCCAGGAGGCGAAGGCTTACCCATGAATTTAGGTAGTTTGCCTTGCCTGTACAGCCTGAGTGTTTCGAAGAATGAATCCCAAGCCCAATTACTCAACCTTACGACCTGACCAGCATTCACACCTAGCCTATCCTTATACCTGTGGTAGTACTCGTGCTCCGTTCCTTTGAAGTCTATTTTGCCCATCATCCTAAACTGCATAAGCCTAGTGTAATTCAACTCATTCCACAACTTAGCCGTGGCATCAGCTAGCTTCCTCAGCTTCCTCTCCTGGGAGCCATTAGGCAGTAGCCTAAGCCTAACAGTGCGCATATTTTCATCTCTCAATTTCCTACTCCCCTTTAGTTTAGGAGTGGAGGAGGAAAGAGTGCCTGGGTTGGTGAAAAGGGTGGGTGATCGACCCACCGGCTCATCCAAAGAGATTGAACCCCCTCCCGGAGGCACCAACCCAGGCACTGAGAAAACACAAAATAAAGGGGAATTAAAGGGTAACCAGAAGCAAAAATACCGGCCAATAGACCAAAACTTTAAACAAACAAAGAAACAACATAAACAACAAAACTTGACCGTTGTCAACCTAAGGCCTTGATGATATTAGGCAGGCCATAGCCTTAAAGAGGGTGTTAGGGATTAGTAACGTGCGGCTAATTCACTTTCCCCAGGGGGACTACGTTGACCAAGGTCAAAGCCTCACCCTTTAGGGCAGGTGGAGTGAAGTATTTTATTAAGTCCAAACCTTATTAGGATGTTTAGTAACCCCGTAATAAGTGGGGTAACAACCAAGACCCCCAAGATTAACCCTCGCCCAACAAAGGCAGGGAGGAGGTCATATCTTTAACCCAGTTCTACCTAAACTAACGTATTCCATATCTGAGGTTAGTTGATACTGGATTTAAAAGTTACCTTCCTGTTACATGAGTCTTGAGCCCACTATGTTTTCAAAGGATATGCCCAATGCGTCCAGTATCTGCTCCAGTGATGTCCTTAGGTACTCAACGTACTTGTCAACATCTATCTCGTCGATCCTGGCAAGTTGAACTGGCTTAACACCCTCCTTCGTGCTGGTCTTAACGAAGAATATTATGTCCCCTGGTCCGACCTTGACGCCGTATTTGCTAAGTAGCTCAGCTGCCTTGATGTGTTGTGGGGTGTTCTTGGTGTAGTCGCTTATGGGCTTATTCACAGCCATCTTTATGGCTAACTTATCCAGTGGAACATCCTTATTCCTAATCATTAGGTAATACTCCTTAACGCGATCCTTAATCGCCTCAGTAACCTTCTCAACGTCACCTATGCCACCTATGGTGCTGAACAGGTGGACGACGTCCTTAACGGCTTCCTTGGCTATGTCAGGTGTGTTCCTCTTCTTGCCGACAAGCCCCTTCATGTCCACTGAACCATCCTGTAGTATACCGGCGTAGTTCTTCTTCCTACCGCTTAGGGCAAGTATCCTATAGGCCTTATCCAACTCGATGTCAATGCCCAGCTCCTCCTTAACCCAATTCACCAACTCCTCCAACTTACCCATATCGGGGTTGTATAGGAAGAGGCTATCTGTGTCACCGTAGATCGGGGTTAAGCCTAGGTCGAGAGCCTTCACTATGGTCTTGGTTATGGCTAACCTACCCAACGCCGTCACCAACTCAGCCAATGGTGGGCAGTAGAGCGGGAAAATCTCGGCACCGAATACGCCATATGATGCGTTTATGAAGACTTTCAACGCCGCTTGAACTACATTGTAGTAGTCCTTCTGTTGGGGATCCTTCTCGCTCTTAGCTAACCTCTTATAGACGTAAACCCTCATATCCCTCAGCAGGCCAACCAGCAGTGACGTTAACCCCCTCATGTTTGTGCAAACCCAGTGCGGTAAGTTGGGGACCGGCTTGTTTCCTGGGTCATTGGCCTGTTTCTCATCAGGGCACTTGACCGTTTCGTAGGATAGGTTCCACCTCTTTATTATCGATGGGTATAGGCTTGCGAAGTCCAGTACGTAGACGCTTGGGTATATGCCGGCCACGGGCTCTATGACTATGGCACCCGCGTACTTCTTGTTCTTTATCAGAGCCTTGGTGGCGACGCCACCCTTAGCGTTTATCACATCCTCCTTGTTTGGTATTAACCAACCCCTCCTCCTGTGCTCGAAGTAAACCATGTTCCTAATCCAAGCCGATACCTGGTACCTTGAAACATCGTTCAGCGGCGTCTTTGATATCCTGGCTAAGAGTACAATCAACTTCATGGTTAACTCATTGTTGAATGTTGTGAGGTACAGTGTGAGTAGGGCATCCCTGAAGTTGTAGTTAGCCAGTTCAATGTAACTTAGCTCGCCTATGGGCTTCTCCCTCTCAACCTTTGAAATGCCCAGCAGAGCACTGGCTATTGCGTCAAGGGTCTTCTCGCCACCTGAGTACTTACCACCGAAGGCGTAGACCTCAACAGCCCTAATGCTGAAGAATTTGTATAGGTCAATGTGAACCCCAAGCACGTACCTAGCCTCTCCATCCCTAGTCAGGACTATGGGCAACTCCTCCTTCCTGAAGCCTAACTTAAGGGCCCTATTGTATATGTAGGTTAAGTCGAATGAGTCACCGTTGAAGGTTACCAGGATTGGGTAGGCCATTATCTCCTTGAAGAACTCCTTGAGTAGGTCCCTCTCACTGTCGAAGAACATTAACTCAACGTCACTGCTCAATAGCATCCCAACCTCGTCAGGGTTCATCTCCATTCCAGGCCTTCTGAGTAGTAGAACCCTCTTAAGTCCATCACTCCCAGCTAGGCCAATGGCTATTACCTCATACATGGCCTCCCTGGGGTTAGGTATCTTATTCTCCTGGGGGGTGTAGACCTCAATATCCACGGCAACCCTCTTCAATGGTGGCACTGGGGCTTGGAATAGGGGCAGCCACTCCCTAAATGCACCCAGGTATTCGTCATCACCTGCGTACAACTCCTCACCAAGCTTCCTGATGTCACCAGGCACCTCAACCCCAACCCGTGTTAACTTACCATTCTCAACCCTGTAGAACATGCCTGGGATGAGTCCATTATCGTAAATGTAGGATAGGTGGTACTTTATCCTAGCCTCCCAGCTCCTAGGGAGCAGGTCCCTAATAGACTCCCTACCACCGCCTATTGATAATGGATCCTTGGCGTAAATTATGGTGTAGGTCTTCTGCCTCATCTCCAGTGGATCGAACTTACTTACAACATCCACGTGATCAAAGCCCTTAACCCTGAAAACAGCCCTATATTTACTCGCCACCTCCTCAGGCGGTATGTCGGTTATTAAGTATGGCCTATGCCCAGTGTTATCGTACCAGTAATATATTCTATCATTAATGAAGTCGTACAACTTCAGCAGCGCCTTACCTGCCTTACCATCATAAGTAACGTCAATTAGTATGCTGGGTGGTGTGTTAGTCGGTGTCTCGACTGTAATTGCACTCTCCTGTATATACTCCTCACTGGACTCCTCAACCTCCTCTTCCTCCTGCTCCTCAAACTGCTCAAGCTCATCCTTATCCTTAGGCACGTCCAGTTAAACCCTTAGAAAGTTAATAAGGGTTTCAGTTTAGGTTTTAGGTTAATAACTTAACTAGATGCTTGCCAGTGGCTTCCCGATTAATTTACCCAGTCACTAACGGTAAATGATCATTATTGAGGGCATGCCGCAGTTTAATTTAAAAGCTCAATGGACCATGAAACATCAAACACCATAGCCACTAAAAACATTGATAACCTAAATAAATGAGGCCCCATTGAGATTCCGAGGAATCTTAATTGATATAATCTCATGGCAGTAGCTAAGTCATACCCTTCAATGTGGTGTGTGCTCGTCTTTTACATCAAGGACTCGGTATACTGTCTAACACTTAGATGGAGTTATGTTTAAATAATAGTTTATGACTTCATCTCCGCGTAATGGTTGATTGCGACTTAATTGACTTGTACTCTGTGGACCCTAATTCAAGGCGAAAAATCCTTAAGTACATTGTTGATAAGGGTATTGATACCTGGGATTTAGGCTTCTCACCTGAATATGTTGATGCAGCCTTGAGGGGTGAGGTTGAGGTTAACAACATGCTCCTATGCGCTGCCTTAAGGTTCATGGACCTTGATGAGGTGGTTAACGTCATCGGCAATGTGCCTAGGATGGCTACTGAGGAGGATTTGATAAGAGTCATTAGTAGGGCTAGGAGGGATGAGGTATACAGGAGACTACTCCTGGAGGCTGTTAATAGGCTTATTGGGAGGGAGCAAGTTAATGAGGGAAGCATCGGTGTGGTGGATTACGTTAAATACAAATTACCTGACGTTGCCCTCACTCTAGCTAAGCTTGAAAGGAAACTGCCCCAGAGGGTTATAGGTGCAGTACTTTGGACGATAAAGATCACATTAACGCTATTCGCCGAGCTAATCTTCGCCTTAACCATAGCATTCTTCATAATTCACGCCGTGCCCGGGGCAGGTCCTGTGGTGGACCCAGTTAACAGTTACCTGCGCTTCCTAACTATGGTACTCCACGGTAATTTAGGCTGGTCGAGGACCTATGGGGCGCCTGTTGCCGAGATAATTGCCTTGGCGGCGCCATGGACTATAATAATAGCCGTCATATCACTCACCTTAGCCTTCATGACCGGTTACATGCTTGGCCTCGTCAGCGCGTCCAAGTCGGGCATAATAGACTCTGTGATAAATGGCTTAGCCGCGTTCACGCAGTCAATACCGTCATACGTGATAGCGCTAACCCTGATAATAGTCTTCGGCGTCATTCTTAAGGTATTACCCATAGCCGGCTTAAGCTCCATGGGTGTTAAACCGGGTTTCGACATAATTTACGTTTTTGATGTTATGAAGCATTTAATACTGCCCATATTCTCGTACTACATCATACTGTTCCCGAATTGGGTCTTCATAACCAGGAGCCTGGCCTCAATGACCCTCACCGAGGATTACGTGCTAACAGCCCGGGCTAGGGGGCTGCGTGAAAGGAGAATATTAACGTCCTACGTGGGTAAGAACTCAATTTTACCTCAGTTAACGCTACTGGCCTACTCGTACGGCATATTATTCGGTAACAGCATATTCATAGAGTCCATGTTTGGTATCCCTGGGTTAGGGTACTTAATTAATGTAACTGCAGGCACCTCAGATTACATGACAACCGTGGGGGCGTTCCTAGTCATAATAATATCAGTAATAGTGGGTAACTTCATAGCTGACTTAACATATGGGTTAGTGGACCCAAGAATAAGGGGTGTTGTTTGAGGTTAAGGGCTGTTTAGCTCACTCACCACTTAACCCAGACTCCTCTATCGACTTAACCATCGATAACGGTGTCGTTGACTCAATGAGCTCCCTAGCAATGTTGTAATACGAAGCCACTAGTTGAAGCAGCCTCTGCTTGACGTGGTCAATGGGTAGTGCGTAGTAGACGTACGTGTAGCCTCCCCTCCTGGTCAGTACGGCCCTCCTACCCACTAACCCAAGTTGAATAAGCTTCATTAGAGACTTCTCCACTGTACTCCTCGACTTCCTAACGATGGTTGATATCTCGGATACTGTTAATGGATCGTTACCATCATTGCCCAGTAGTGTGTGGTATATTGAAACGTCTGTTGATGATAACTTCAGCACGCATCTAAGTATATACTTCAAATCAACGTTCTTAACTAAATCTTCAACATCAGCCTCTCCCAATTTATTTAGATACATCTAATCACCTAGTAAACCCCTAGAGCACTGACTTATAAACCCTTCTCTTAGATAAAAATGCAGCAAACGCATTTATCCCAGCCTAAACCCAGCCAAAGCGTGGATAAGCCAACAGTAGCCTCAGTTGGCAACCTTAACCTGGACGTATACTTCAGGGTTCAGGCATTACCTGAAAGCGACAGCGCAGTTGAAGCCTATGAGGCTTACATAGGTGGTGGTGGGTCAGCCGCTAATTTCGCTGTACAAGCGTCTAAGCTAGGCATCCACTCAAGGTTCATTGGCGCAACCGGAACCGATATGATCAGTGATGCACTGCTTGAGGACCTTAAGGATGCGGGGGTTGATATTACGTGGGTTAAGAGGATTAGCGCAGAGAGGAGTGGCCTCGTGGTTGTCCTGATTGGGCCTGATGAGGGTAGGAGGATGATTGAGTATAGGGGTGCTAACCTTGGATTAGCACCAGTCGACATAAACACTAACTCCCTTAGCAATGTTAACCACCTCCACCTAGCCACAAGCAGATTAAACATAATTGAAGCTGGTGTTAAACTGGCCAGGGAATTGGGCATAACGACGTCGATCGACGGTGGGGCTGGGTTGGCGTTGAGGGGCTTAGATGTATTGGCACCAATAGTAAGGTGGGCTGATGTCTGGTTCATGAATAGTCTAGAGGCCAGTAGACTGGCTGGTGTTACGGACCCGATTTCAGCCGGGTTCAAGATACTTGAAAAGGTCAACGTCAATGAACTGGTGGTGACGATGGGATCAAGGGGGGCAGCGTCATTCACCAGTGAGGGAGTTAAGGTAGTTGAGGCATTTAGGGTAACACCCATTGACACAACTGGCGCTGGTGACGTATTCGCCGCATCATACGTATTCGCCAAGTTAATCGGGTTAGATAGGGATGATAGGTTAATATTCTCAAACGCCGCAGCTGCAATTAAAGTCACAAGGAGGGGGGCTAGGTCAGGCCCCAGCATAACCGAGGTTTTGGAATTCCTAAGGAAAATGGGTTACAGTGAGTTAGCAGACAGAATCAGCACCATTTACCATGAGGGAGGCGCTTAAGAGGCTAAAGGCTTCATACCAGCTCCTGACCAGGCCAAATGACCCCCTCCCTGCCCTTGAGGGGTAGGGTTTCACCATGAGGGTCTCGATTGTTACCCCGTCTATTACGGGGTTATTGAACACCATAACAAGGCTGGGGTTTATAAAATGTCTCGCTCCATACCCCACATAATGGGACGACACTGCCCTAAAGGGCGAGACTTGACCGTTGTCACCTTAACTCAATGCTCAGCGGCATAGCCCTTAATTGCCGTATTGACTTATAGAGAAACCACGTGAACACTATTACTGAGGCTTCGACGAGAAGTGTCATTAGTCTTAAACCCATTAGGTCAGCTGCGGCGCCAAGTAGCATGGGTGATAACACCCCTATTATGGTCATTATTGATGAGAAGGCTGAGTTCAATACGTTCCTCTCGTCATCCCTAGAGTCCCTTGATATCACTATTAGTGATAGAGGGTAGGTTAACCCATGGGGTATGCCGAGTAGGGCCAGGGCTACGGCGTAGGCGTATACGTTAGGCGAAGTAGTAATAAGCATTACACCAATAATGGTCAAGATGGCCATGGACATTGATGCCTTGCCAACATCCCTAATGGACCTCATTGACATGTAGAGCCTGGTTAAGAAGGATGTGGTGAAGAAAGCCGCAAACAATAGGTAAACGGTAGAGTTGCTTACACCGAAGTACCTAATTGCGTAAATACCCCCGAAAGCCGTCAGCATGGCGAAGGGGAGGCTGTACATTGCGTTATTGTAGACTGCAACCCTAAAACCTGCCCTTGACCAAACTGAACTCAGCTTCAAATGGTTAATGCTGTGTGTTTCCGATGGGAACGGTATCTTGAATGATAGAGGTATCATTACCGCTGAGAATGCTGAGAAGAACAGGAAGACATACCTTAGGCTAAAGTACCGCAGTATCACTGACTCTATAACAGGGCCTATGGTTAGGCTTAGGCTTAGTGCAAATGTATACAGAGCAATAACCCTCTCCCTAACCTCCTGGGACCTACCCACTATACTTGATGCCGTGGCTATGTTAGGCATTATCACACCCAATAGGTAACCGACGGCGGCTGAGGTTATCCACAACTCGATGTAGTTGATGAATGGGTATATGAGAAATGTTATGAAGTAGAGCACCGTCGATAACTCAAACATGATCCTCCTCCTCTCGGAGCTTAACCTAGCGTTAACAAATGCCGTAGATATGAATGAGAATGCTGAAATCACGCTACCTAGTAAACCAACCTCAGCGTTGTTGGCGTTGAAGTACTCCTTAGCCATTAAAGGCACCGTTGTTTGAATCATGTCGTTACTAGCCCTGGCCATGAATGTAAATGCAAGTATTATTAACACAAGCCAAGTCACACCTCCCAGGTCACCTAGTAGCTTTGAACCATTAAGTTTACTCATAGTTAATTAGACAGGAGACTTACCGGGCACCTTTTATAAAACTTACTCAAACCCTTATATAGAACCTCCGGCATAATACATTTACTACATAATTATATATAGTTAACCCCATGCTATGCATGTAAACCACAGACATGAACCATCCCTTCCTTTAATACACCTCGGTGGGTGTCTTATCGGCTTCAGCCTTGGCATGTTTAATTACTATTTTTATGATGAGGTAAACATCGCCTTAAAAGAGCGAGACTTGCCGTCATTTTGCCAAGGTGAGTTAAATTTAACTGAAGGCAGGTCTTATTGATTTGGAAGCGCTTACACTTATAAATGGATGCTTAATGCTTAGATTCGTGAGCAGTGGCGCTACTAAGATCATAGATGAGCTAATGGGTGGTTGCTTGGATGGTTACGTTGAGAAGCATAACTTTAAGAACGGTACACGTTATATTATTAAGCCCAGTAACATGTTTATTGAGCTTCATGTGATAAGTGAAGGTGACAACGTGTGCGTTGAGATTTGGGATAATGGGCTCAGTGCATCGCCGATATTCACGCAGAGCTTCACCAACAGAACCCCTGGGGATGTTTTAAGTTACATAATATGTAGGGTTTATAGGCTGCTTATGATTAGAAGGCTAATGAGTAGTAAAACTAGCCAGGAGGTACCCTTAAAAGCTGTGAGGGTTAGGGGTGCTTAGGAGATTTAGTGATCATGGGCCCTAGCGCTGATTAGAACATAATGATGAGTACTGGTGTTCCCGGCATCAATTGCTGGTTCTTACTACCTTTGGGACTTGAAATTAATACTTGATTGCCCTGAAGCCGTAGCTGATTTCGCACTGGTAATTAACATAGTATCAGCCACCTCATCTCGTAATTAAACGCATGTTGATTTAAAGATTGAACCTTAGTTTTAACCTAGAAACTTAACTTGGAAGATGGTTCATTTTAAGGTTTCCATTATCTCCATGAGCGCCTTACCGTATTCCCTTGTGCCAAGTGGGGTGATCCCCATATACCTGGCTATGTCCTGAGTAACCTTCCTCTGCTTTATGGCCTCGGTAATAGCCTTATCGAGTAGGTTAGCGGCCTCCGTCCAATTCATGAAGCGTAGAAGCAGTTCAATAGCCCTTATCTCACTGGTTGGGTTTGCCACGTTTTTACCGGCATACTTAGGGGCTGTCCCGTGCATCGCCTCAACCATTACGGCAGTGTCACCAACGTTAGCTGCCCCTATCATACCTACGTTACCCATTAATGACGCCGCTAATTCGCTTATGTAGTCACCATTGACGTTAGGTGCCAGTATTACATCATAAGACTCAGGTCTTGTAACCAACTGGGCGAACATGTTATCAGCCATCCTATCGTTCACAAGTATCTTCCCCTGGGGTACTTTACCGCCGTACAGCTTGTTAACCTCATCCTCGGTCACTACGTAGTCCCTGAACTCCTTCAAGGCGACTTCGTAAGCCCACTCCCTGAACGCACCCTCAGTGTACTTCATGACATTGCCCTTGTGCATAATGGTGACCGACCTCCTCTTATTGCTTACAGCAAACCTAAAGGCGAACCTGGCAACCCTCTGAGTCCTCCAACGGCTTATGGGCTTGACACCTAGGCCACAGTCCTCGTCAACATCAACCTTAAGCTCCTCCTTAAGGAACCTCCTCAACTTAGCGGCCTCAGGGCTATCCCACTGCCACTCAAAGCCCCTGTAAAGGTCATCAGTGTTCTCCCTAACTATAACCCAGTCTATCCTCTCAGGGTTCTTTAGTGGCGACTCAATTCCCTGAATGTACTTCACCGGCCTCACATTGGCGTATGTATCTAGGAGTAGCCTTATGGCCACGTTTATTGACCTCCAGCCACCGCCCACCGGCGTCTCAAGTGGTCCCTTTAACACAACCCTGTACCTCTGAAGAGCCTCAATGGTTTCCTGGGGTAGCCTATTACCCACCAGCTTCTCCGCCTTCTCACCGGCATAGACCTCAAGCCACTTTATCTGTCTGGATGAGCCGTAGGCAAGTTCAACGGCCTTATTAGCAACTTCAATGGCCACGCTTACTATTTCAGGGCCTATGCCGTCACCCAGTATGTATAGTATTATTGGTTTATTCGGGACTCTCTCAAATACACCATTCCTAATCACTATCGGTTCCCCATCCTCAGGTGGCTTATACTGGATAGGCATTAACTTTAGCTCTAGGTCTAATGTTTTAAACATTACTCTAAGGCAGCTGATTCAACGCAATTCAAGTAGAATTGGGTAATGGTCTGAACCCTCCACGTTTAATATATCCGCATTTGCAACCCTACTAGCTAATTCACCTGAGACTAAGCAGTAATCTATCCTCATGGCTATATCCTTATCTCTGAAACTCCTCCAGGTGTATTTAACGTCATGTGGGTGGATTAACCTATAGGTATCCACGAAGCCCTTTTTAATGAAACCGCTTAACCATAGCCTCTCCCTTGGTGTTAACCCTGGGTGCTCCTCATCCCAGAAGCTTGAGTCACGCCTATCATACACGGCGTTGAAGTCGCCGCACATCACCACGGGTTTCTTTGAAACCAGGTTCAGGGTGAACTTCTCAATAGCTTCATCGAAGTTTAACTTAAATTGAAGCCTACTGAGGTCATCACCAGCCCTTGGGAAGTATGCATTAATTATGTAGAATTCACCGAGTTCGATTGTTATGACCCTACCCTCATCATCGAAATCCCTCACCCCAATACCCCTAATCACATTGATTGGATTTATTTTACTCAGGGTAAGTACACCACTATAGCCCTTCCTGACTGCCGGCAAGCCATAGACGTTAAACCCCATTGATAGTACATCTAGGGGTAGGTCACTTGACCTAACCTCCTGTAGCAGCACCACATCAAAGTCGTTAACCACGCTTAGGGTGCCTTTCCTCGATATGCTTCTAATTCCATTAACGTTCCACGACAGTATCCTCATGGCTACTAACTTGATGCGCAACATCTTTAATAAGTTACCCGCATCGGATTGTGCGCATCAGAAGGGTTTATTTCCCTCCAATTGATAGCGTCTAATGCACTACTACAGGTTCCCAACTACCAGGCCGAGGAGGTTGAGGGGTAGTAGGTTGATTAGGAATCTGGTTTCCGAGACTACTCTAATGCCCAGTAGCCTCGTCTGGCCTATATTCATTAAGGATGAGGGTTCTGTTGAACCAATAAATTCAATGCCGGGGCAGTACAGGTACCCTGTTGGTGATGAGTTGATTAAGGCTGTTGATGAGGCTGTTGATGCTGATGTTAGATCGTTCCTGCTCTTCGGTGTAACCAAGCGTAAGGATCCGAAGGGCTCCCTGGCCTATGATAGGAATGGGCCGGTTCCAAGGGCCGTGAAGATGCTTAGGGATACCTTCGGTGATTCAATACTTCTCATGGCTGATGTATGCCTATGCGACTACACGGACCATGGACACTGTGGGGTGGTTGAGTATGAGGATCCACCAGCCACCCTACAGGAGGCTAAGCAGCCCAGGTTCGTGGTTAATAACGATGCCACAATTGACCTCTATGCCAAGGTGGCTGTTAACTACGCCGAGGCTGGTGTTGATGTTGTGGCACCCTCAGGTATGATGGATGGTCAGGTTAAGGCCATAAGGACGGCGCTGGATGAAAACGGCTTCACCGACGTCATTATAATGAGCTACAGTTCAAAATACGCCAGCACGTTCTATGGTCCATTTAGGGAGGCTGCTGATAGTGCGCCTAGGTTTGGTGATAGGCGTAGTTATCAAATGGATCCTAGGAACGCTTATGAAGCATTGAAGGAGGTTGCCATGGACCTTGAGGAGGGGGCTGACATAGTCATGGTTAAGCCCGCCATGCCTTACCTAGACGTTATTAGGCTTGTTAGACAGAGCTTCCCCGAGGTACCCTTAGCCGCGTATCAGGTTAGTGGGGAGTACGCCATGATTAAGGCAGCCTCATTGAATGGCTGGCTTAATGAGAAAATGGCCGTGCTCGAATCCCTAATAGCGATTAGGAGGGCTGGGGCTAACATAGTAATAACGTATTACGCCAAGGACGCCGCCAAGTGGATTAGCGAAATTAATGACCTATTTTAAGCAAGCGTTATAGTGAATGCCGGATCACGTTAAACAATCCTAGGTAGCTTGAATAGGTATGCCATTAGGGATGCCACAATTGGTATTGTTAAATTATCCTCTCCACTGTATGATTCAGCAACCCCAAGGGCTATACCGGTGAGGTATAGTATTGGTAGGTAGCTGATGCCTATTAAGGCGGCTAACACCAGCGAGAAGACTAAGGTACCCATTAAGATACCCTCTATTGTAGTATTGCTGTACGGCATCCTAACCCTCCCTATGAGGGTTCCGAACAAGGCACTTGATGTATCGTAGAATATCAACGCTAATACCCCGTAGTAGGCGTAGCCACCGGTGATGATGAACGATGCGTAAACCCCAACAACACCCATTAACACGCCCAGGTAACCCCACTTCCTCTCATAATCCCTCTCAATACTTCTAACGAACTCGCTGAACATGTACTCAAGTCTGTCCATGGAGACCAACAGCTCCTTGACTATAGTTGCGTTAAGCGCCTCAGTCATCTTCAGTATGTTAGCCCTAACGTTGTGTCTGGCATCCTCAAGCGCATCCCTAATCACCACTGATATTAGGGGCTTCTTAACCTGGTATATGTATAGCAGCGATACCCCAATCAATATTACGGTGTAGTATAGCTGGGTATCAATACTGCTTAACCCCGTGAACAATGGGACTATTAACAATAGTGAGAGTAGTAGGTGTATTAACTTCCTGTATAGTAGCGACTTCAACCTGTTAATCCTGCTTAAGCTCTGATCCAATTATGACCACCGCCACTGGTTCACCGTCCTTAGCTTTATTAATAAGATCCTTTTTTAAATCCTTAGCGGCCTTATTGGCCAGGACCATAACCGTGGCATCATCAATGTAGGCGCTTCTCCTAACTATGATCCTCCTACCATCCCTCAGCCTAAGCCCCCTTAAACCCAAACCGACCACAATATCCATCTCCGAACCAACTACGATAATCATTACCACTAATGAACAGCCACCTGTTATCACCTCCCTAAGGGGCGTGTTCAAGTCGAGGGCTGCCTTATCGGCACAGCAGGCTACTATGCAATCCCCCCTCTTAGTCACATAATCATCCCTAGTAATCTCAAGGGTGTTTCTGTGGGTTGCCATCACATTAACGTGCCCCCTAGCCCAAACAACATCAATAGCCATCTTACCATCCATGAGCTTCTCAGGTTGATTAGGAAAAATCCTTTTAAATGCCTAACTAGTTCAATTAAGTTCATGAAGACTCGCATAGCCTTACTGACCCTTATCGCATTTTTAATAGGAGTCTCAATCCTGGCCTACTCATTATCAATAATTAAGTTCGGCAATGTCAACGCCTACTTAGTCACCAATCCCAGCTCATTTGAGGATTTGTTAATGACTAGCAGTGGTAAGTATCTCCTTGTGATTTACGCCGACTCGCAGTGCATAGCCTGCAACTACCTTAAATCAAGCGTACTTAGCAATGTAACCATAGCTAACTACATTCAATCCCACTTCATACCAGTCTACGTGGATTTGGATTACCAGTCAGCCTTACCGTTAACCAGTATTAACCTGGTTATTAACGGTACAGTTTACGTGGTTATGCCCATTGGGAACGAGGTGAGTGTTAGGGCCTATAAACCAAATACGACACAGGTGGTTTCGTTTTCGGTTCAAGCAACGCCAACACTACTGGTTGCGTATGACTATGACGGTGAGTTGGTGGTTAAGGAGGTGATAATAGGTGCCTACCCGCCTCAAGTATTCATGGATATACTGAACCTAGTCAACACCAACACTGCTTCTCAAATACCCCCACACCCATCATCACCGCCCCTAGGCAGCTTTACGGCGTTGGCATTATCATATCTGGCTGGTCTAGGTTCAGCAATAATGCCATGCGCCCTACCCGCATTGGTATCGATAGCCTTAATGGTCATCAATAGGAGGGTTAACCCAATTGCCCTATTCGGCGGATTCCTAGTATTCTACACAGCCTTGGGTTCACTGCTCAGCCTAGTGGGGCTTAGTGGCATTACCAGGTCAATCCTCTACCTAGCCTCATCAGTAGTGTTAATGTTCATGGGACTCGTCTTCCTGGTACCTCCATTATACAGGGGCTTCATCACGTTAACCTCAAGGGTTCAGAACCTGGGTAGTAGGCTTAAGCCAGGTGGTGCATTAGCGGACTTGCTAATGGGCCTTGTGCTAACTGGGTTATGGTTACCGTGCATAGGCCCCATCTTTGCCGGCGTGGCGTTGGGCTCAATATTAGCATCTCAATTAACGCACAACGTATTGACAGGTGTTTTAACAACAGCGGCATTCTCGCTGGGCTTCATAACAATGGCGTCGGTAGTCTTCACCGTGGCCAGTTGGGGTAGGAGGAGTATCAGTAGAATCGCATCCATCGGCACCTTAATCGAGAAGGCGGCTGGTGCCGCCATGATAGCCATCGGCGTCTACCTACTCCTTGAGGCCTTAATCTAGGTTAAAACCAAACTCTACTAGTAGTTAATTAGTTAATTAGTAGTTGATTCTGCCCACTAGTATGTCCTGTAGGCCGTCGCCGACTAGAGCGAAGCTCAACGCCACTATGGTTATTACCAGTCCTGGGAATATCGCGGTCCACCAGTAGCCCGGCAATTCCTCTAATCCAGCGCTAACCATCTCCCCCCACTCGGGTGTAGGTGGCTTAATGCCTATGCCCAGGAAGCCCAGGGTGGCGTAGGTTAATATGACGTTACCGAAGTCTAATGTTGCATAGGCTAAAACTGGATCAATCATGTTGGGGAACACGTGCTTAATTAGTATTAAGAAGTCGCCTAGGCCCGATAACCTGGCTGAGTCTATGAAGTACCTGCTCTTTATCTCAAGGGTTTGAGCCCTGGATAACCTGGCGTATATAGGCCACCAGACAATCATCAAGGCTATCATTGATTGGAAGTACCCTGAACCTATGAGTATGGTTAGGGCTAACAGCAGTATTAACCCTGGTATGGACAAGAACGCATCGGTTACCCTACCTATCACTTCGTCGGTCCACCCACCGTAGTAACCGGCAATCATACCAAGCACCCCACCTATGGCTATTGCTGAGAATACCGTGACTATGCTCACAGATGCATCTATCGGCGCCGCATAAAGTATCCTACTTAATATATCTTGACCCTCAGCATTGGTCCCGAGGAGGTGATGTATTGAGGGTGGTTCATTACTAGCCATAAGGTTCACTGCGAGTGGGTTATATGGCAGTAGAACCCACCCTAGACTTGGGTGTCTTGTCAATGTCCCAACTACCTGAAGTGAGCCCTCTATTATGGACCACACAATGAATAGCGTTATTATTATTAACCCGAAGGCTGATGCTGGGTTCCTAAGAAGAACCTTCAGGGTTAATCTTGGGTTTTCAAGAACGGCAATCGACACGGCTACCACCTCACTCCAACCTTATTCTCGGATCCACCACCGCGTAAAGCAAATCGGCGACTAGGTTAGCCACCATTATGGATATCCCAACTATGAACGTGAAGCCCAGTATTGTTGGGTAATCTAGGTTAAATAGGGCTTGGGTGGTGAACCAACCCATGCCGTGGTACTGGACCA
>Ga0081473_129009_pt1 | contig 17193 bp, 21 predicted proteins | sample CisSprmetagenome_FD_70977 | JGI IMG/M metagenome (GOLD analysis project Ga0081473, IMG submission 70977) | Hypoxic/sulfidic aquatic microbial communities from Cistern Spring, Yellowstone National Park, USA v2 (version 2) | ecosystem: Environmental > Aquatic > Thermal springs > Hot (42-90C) >...
CGGAGTCGAGACGCTCTCCTGCATCGAAGTAAGCGTTTCGTCCCTGCAGAATTATCTGATGGGGTATGGAGGCGGGGAAGGCGGACACATCCCGTCGATGTACTGGGGCGCCTACGGGAAAGTCATAATCGACAGCTGGACAGGCGGCTTCGGAGGCGGAAAAGGCTGATCCGCCGTGCTTCCCCAAATGAGAAACATATGCTAAGCAATATGGATATAAGCAAGCTTGCGGGCTACCTCCATGACCGGCTTAAGGCAGAAGAAAGGTGATGGGGAGCATGGCCGCGGCCATCCGCCTGCTTAGCTTGCCGGCGGCTGGAGGGCGCCGCCCCCTTGAGGAGCTCGCCGTGCTCACGGCTGAGTGCTCGTCGAGGCAGGTGAGCGTGGAGGAGAGGGACGGCGCCTTCGTCGTCTACGCGCCGCTTATGCTCGACATCTACCTGTCAGTGCCGGCCGTCAGGAAGGTCGTGGAGAAGCACGTGAAGTACTGCGCCGCCAACATAGCCGAGATGCTGAGGATGGCCGTAAGGGAAATCGGCTGGCAGGAGCTCGACGGGGCGAGGCGCGAGGCGAGGTACTACGCCGTGGTCGAGCGCCCTTGACCTCCTCCCCGCCCTAAAGGGCAAGGCTTTCCGTTATTTGTAAGGGCGGCGCAACTGATAAATATTTCTTTTTTCAATATATACATGGAAGGAAAAATGGAGACGATAAAGGGCGCGGTGAAGAGGCAGTGCCTCGCCGCAGGCGGCGGCGAGGCCATATGTGAAAAAGCGGTAAGGATAGTCGAGGACGCCGTGGAGAGAAAGTACGTAGAGAAGACGGCGAGCAACGGCACACGCGTGGTGGTGAGGTGGGTTGGGGACTACGACTTCGCCGCGCTGACGGTCGCGGCGAGGGAGGGCGACGGCAGGAAGGTGGCCGTGCTGGGGCTCGGCGGAGGCGGGCTCCCTCCGCTGGTAATAACGATACTTGACAACGGCGCCATAGAGGAGATCCATCCCTTCACCAAAGAGTATTTCAGCGCGCTGGATCCGCACCCCAACGCCGTGCTGAAGTTGCTCCGCGGCCAGCCGCCGGTCTAACAACATATATTTTTCCTTTTCCTTCGGATGAGGAAAATTTAAAAATAAGTACTTTCATTATACCCATAAACACGAAAAATCGAACCCGAGTTGGCGCGCAAAATCGAACCCGGGCTGAGGTGGGCAAGATGCCCAGGAGCCTGCTGGATCCATGGTGGGTAAGGAGCACAGCCCACTTCAAGTATACGATGTTGATAGATGGAGATTACGGGACGGTTATAATGGTTCAGCGCGTCAAGTGGCTCGGCGCTAAGTACACCGTCGTAAACGTGCTCAGGACTGGCCTATATATACAGCCTCAGATGTGGGCTATGATGCCTGGGTGGGTGTGGCGCAGGGTGAAGAGGATGATCGCAGACGGCGAAGACCGCGAGAGGGTCGTTAGCTTTATAGGCGCGGCCATGGTGAACTACGTCGGGCTTGATGGAGAGTACCGCAGGGATTTCGAGGAGCCGCACAGGCTGTTGTCTATATTTTTCTAGTATTCCCTTTTACTGTTGCTCCTCCTCGTCTCCACATACGTCGCACATGTCTATCCACTTGGCGCCGCTGAGCGCCTTCCTGATGCCGGCCAGTATGTCGTCTACGCTGAACGCCCTGATGAATGTGCCCTTGAACTTGTCCTCGCCGTACCTCACCCAGTTGTGCGAGAGGAACCTCCTGTACCTCGCCTCGGGCGCTATCCATATCACGTCGTTCCTCCACGACAGCTCTATCGGCGTGTTGGCGCCGTCGAAGTCCCCCACGTATATCACCTTCCTCCCGGCCGTCCTCCTCATGAACTCGCCGTGGTCGACCGGCCTCTCGACAGGCGCCAGCTCCTCCTCCACGTGGCCGTTCGGAGCTATGTAGATCTCCACGTCCCTCCTCTTGGCGGCTATGTCGGCCAGGGCCCTCAGCATGTTCGCGTACGGCACCATCGAGCCTGAGTTGTCCAGGATCAGCACGACCGACTCCCTCACCCTCGGCATCTTGTAGTACGTCGGCGGCTTCCCCTCGAACCTCCTCAGCGCCATCCTCCTCACATCGTACTCCGCCTTGGCCAGGCTCCCCGCCAGCGACGGGTCGAACTGCTTGGTCTTCTCATCAGCGATCATCTCGACGAGCCTGTAGAACTCCGTCTGGAGCCGCCTCAGCTCCTCAGGCGAAAGCCCCTCGCCCTCAAGCCCGACCACTTGAGCCGAGTTATAGCCGCCAGACGTGCTCTGCGAGCCGCCTTCCTCCTCCCCTTCCCACTCCTCCTCTTCCTCCCCTCCGCCCTCCTCCCACTCCTCCTCGCCTCCACTCTCCTCCTCCTCAGCCTCCCCTCCTTCCCCAGACTCCTCCCCACCGCCTTCGCCTCCTCCCTCGCGCTCCTCTTCGCCGCCCTCCACATGCTGTTCGGCCTCGCGGTGGGCGGCCCGCTCATCCGCTCCGGCCTGTCCCTCCTCCTCGGCGGCGCCGCCGCTCCCTCCGGCCTTCTCCCCTCCGCTCTGTCCGCCTCCCTGCCGGGCTTCCTGCTCGCCCTCATCCGAGGCGCCTTCAGCCGGCTCCTCCTGCCCCTCTTCCTCGGCTCCTTTCCCCTTTGCGCCTTCTTGAGGCTCCCCAGCCTCTTGCGCGGCTTCTCCGCCTGCCTCCTCCTCGGCTTCATTCGGTTCGCCCTCGGCGCTCTCCCCGCCGCCTTGTTGCTGTGCGCCCTGCTGGCCGCTCTGTCGCTGTGTGGGCATGGAGAACGTCAGCTCCGTCCCTCCGTGGTAGTCCTCAGACGTCTGCTGGCCGCCTTCGGCCACAGGCTTCTCCTCATGTTCGGGGTGGACCTCCGAGACCTCCCCTTGAACTGCCTGGAACTCCTCCTGCGCCGGCCTCTGCTCCTCCTCTTGAGCCGCCGCCTCTTGGGGCGCCAGCTCCTCCTCGGGCGGCGGAAGCTCGATGGCCGGCGCCGCGTCGAAGAGGCTTGGGTCGAACGGCCTCCTGACCTTGATCCGGTCCAAGGCGGACTTCCTATCGTCAAGTCCGCGGCTCATCGTTACACGCATTCTATATCGAATTCATTTTTGGATTCATTTAGATATATGCGCAGTCCGTCTATACGACGTTGCTCGTCATTGCATGAGGAGAGTATACGCACATTAAAGCCAAGCGCGCCCAGCGCCTTGCCGAGCTCCTCCACGTTTTGCTTGTTTACCTTCGCCTTGTACACCCTGATAAATATGTCGCTGATGCCTCTCGCCATGCATGTCTTTGCGATGGCGGCGACCAGCGGGATGTAGTCGGCGCCTCCATCGAACTCCTTTCTGCATGAGCTCAGCGCAACCAACTGTCCGAGCGTGGACAACGAGCTCCTCATGTACGAGTTCTTGTCCAGCTCCTTGGCCTTGACGTACGCCTTGACCTTGACCGGGAGGTACTTCCTGGGGCCGGAGCGCGTGAAGGGCTCGGGGAGCTCTATCAAGACGTCCTCCTCTGCGTCGTCGTTCCAGTCCCTGATCATTATGGCGTTCTTGCTGAAGTACTTAACCGACTTGGCGTTCTCCAACAGCTTCCTCAAGTCGTCGGGCACCACCATGTAGACCTGGTCCTCGATGTAGCCCTCGACCGGCACACGGGTCTGCTCGTACAGCTTCAGGAATTCGCCTATGGTCAGCGGCTCCTCGGCCACCAACACCCGCTCCCCGCCCACGTCGGCCACCTTGAACTTGCCGATGACGCCGCCCGTCTCGCCGGGTTCGGCGACTGTCTTGGCTATCACCGTGTAGACGTCGTCGGTGAGCGGGGCCTTGAACGTGAAGCCGCCGGGCTTCGCCTCGGAGACGGCCTGCGCCTCTGGCTCCTTGGCCTCGGGCCTCCTGACCAAGGCCTGCCCCAGCATGTTGAGCAGATCCCCTGCGGCCGTCCCCTCCTGCTTCTCCGCGGCCTCCTGCGGCGCGAGGCCGGGCGGCGGCTTGTAGTTCTCGGCGACGCCTTCTTGCTCCTTCTTGGCGGCGAAGCTGTACGGATTCCTGTTCTTCACGTACTCCTTGAGCTTCTCCCAGTCGTCGTCGTACTTCACCACGTACATCCTCAGCAAGCGGTCGAGCGGGGCGTTCGGCGTCTTCCTCAGCGCGTTGCCGAGCTGTATAAGCTCCTGTATGGTCGCCGGCTTCCTCAGGCCCGCCTGCACCGTGTCGTCGTACACCTGCGCGAGGAGCAACGCTATGGGCTCCTCGAACTTGGCCCTCATGAGCTCCAGCACCTCGGACGTGGGGAGCGGGCCGAACTCGACCCTGGCGAGCCTCCTGGCGAGGGGCTCCGACAGCTCCCTCGTGTTGTTGCTGGTGAGGAATATGTAGAGGTTGTTGGGGTCGGCCTTGACCACGTCCTCCTTCCCGCCGAGGTACAGCGTGATCCTGCCGTTCTGCAAGAGGTCGAGCAACAGAGCGTCTGCCGATGGCCTCGTCTTGTCGAACTCGTCGATGACAAGCACGATCTTCTCTCCCTTCGCGGCCCTCTTCACGGCCTGCGTCACGGGCCCCTCGGCCACCCTTATCCCCGACTTCGTGTTTTCGTCGGGGACGAACTTGTAGAGGAGCGTGTCCTCGTCTGTGTTCGGCGTCGAGAGGACGTAGATGTAGCCGTCGGCGCCCAGCCACTGGGCGATGAGCTCCGTCAGGCTGGTCTTGCCGACGCCCGGCGGCCCCTCAAGGAGGAACGCCTTCACCCCCGGCATCTCCAGCGCGCTCTGCAGAAGCTCGGCCGTAGTCCTGTCGGTTAAGTAGCCCTTACTGCGGAGGAAGTCGTAGAGGCTCTTGCGTTCGTCGGCCTGCTGTTGCGGAGGAGGAGGCGGAGGAGGATGGACGACCGGAGGAGCCTCCGCGGCCTCCTCGGCCTCCTTCTCCTTCTTCCGACGCTCCTGGGCGAGGGCCACAACGCTGACGAGCCAGATAATTATATACCTTGCTCGTTACGAAGCCAAGGCAGATATAGGGCCGGTTGCCCGGACGTGGGAAGGTAAAAAAACTGCAGAGATTAGGCCTCGACCGCCTTCTTCCTCCGCCTTTTGGCTCCGCTGGAGCGCTTGGCCTCTTCGGCGAAGATCGCCGATGTCATCTCGGGCGGAGGGGCCTCGACCGCGGCGGCCCTCTTCGCCCTCTTCTTGCCCTTTTTGAGCGGCACGTACACGTAGACCGCCTTGGCGTTCTTCCCAATCGGCTTAACCCCCTTCACTTGTGGAAGCTCGACCTTGTAGGCGGCGGGCACCGCGACGGTCAGCCCGCCCTCGGCCTCGGCGATGGGCTTGAGGACGAAGCCGACACGGCTGTCCGGCACGCTGAAGACCAGGAGGCCGTAGTTGGTCAGGGCATCCATCTTGTATCCCCTCCTCCTCGGCACCAGCTTAATCGACTTGACCCTCACGCCCCGCTTAGGGGCCTCCGCGGCCGCCTCAGATGCCTTCACTTCCTCGGTCTTCGCCTCTGCGGGCTTCGCCTCCTCCGCCGCGGGAGGAGGCGCCTCTCCCTGCGCCTTCTTCTTCCTTGCCATATCGCCCTCCGTTCCACCGGCATTTATACCTTGCGCTGGGCTGAAGACCACCACGTCGCCCTCGTAGCTCTTCTCCGCGGGGAACGCCGTGCCGTCCCTCATTATGACGACCTCGGCGCCGGCCTTCCCGACGCTCCTTCTCAGGTTGGATATGTAGTCCACCAGGGCCGCCTCCTCCTCCTGCGTCAGCGCCACGTTGGCCACGGGCCTCCAGCTCGACTTGGTGTAGAGCCTGCCCCTCCTGTCCCTCGCGATCGGTATCAGCACGATCTCCCCCCTCATGTCGAGGGCCCTCAAGCCGGCGGCCCACTGCGGAGCCGCCGCGCCCACGGCCTTCAGCAGTTCCGGAAGGGGCCTGGAAGGCCTCCCTATGTCGTACGGCACCACTATGTACACGTCGCCGCCTCCCTTGACCCTGGCGCGGATCGGCGCTATCCACCCGTTCCTGTAGACGACGACCTCGGGCTTCTCCAGAGCCCCCGAGGCCTTGAGGGCCTCGTACAGCCTCTTGGCCTCGTCGCGCCCGACCTCCCCCCAGCCGAACTGGTAGAACAGCTCGCCGTCGTCGCTCCTCTTGAGGGGATACGAGAACACGCCGTCGCGGTTCGGCGTAGGCCATATGGCCACCCCCTCGGCCCAGCTCGGGATCTTCTCAAGAAGCGCCTTCAGCTCCTTATCGTAGGACATGCACGAAAAGATTTGGGTGCATATATACCATTATACTATCACGGATGATTAGCCTCGCCCTTTAGGGCTGAGAGGAGGTCAGAGAGCCTCCTCGGCCGCGAGGGATGCGGCGGCCAGGGCGACCGCCGCGGCGGCCAGGAGCCCAGCCCCGAGGAACATGGCCTGGGGGAGAGGAGCCGCGTAGGTCACGGACTGGCATACCTGCACAGGCGCGTAGGGCGCCGCCACGCCGATCCACGAAGGGACGGACAGGGCTACGCCGGCCAGCGCCGCCGCCAGGGCGCCCCTCCTCCCCATACGCCCGAAGCCCACGGCCGCTGTGAGGGCGGCCGCCGCCGACGCGGCCAGTAGGGCGTATGGGTACATGAGGACGTACTGAGGGAGGACCTGCGGCGGGAGGTACGTCGCGTTTATGCCCAGCACGTACGTCGTGTGCGCAGTGCCGTTGTAGACGACGTAGTAGACCGCCGTGCCGTTGCAGTACACGGCGGCCGACGGGGGCGCGGCCGCGAGGGATGCGGCGGCCGCCAGGAGGAAAAGGAGGGCCAGGCGCTCGGCCAGGAGGTGTTTGGGCCTCATTGCTCCTCGATCTTCCATGCGGCTAATAACATTATCGCTCCGAACAGCCACGCCACGACAGCCATGGCGGTGGCCTGAGGCGAGGCGAGGCCCAGAATGGAGAGGAGGCCGTAGCCTACTGTGGCGAAGGCCAGGGTGCCGACCGCCGCCATCTTGAGGCTGTGGCGGCCGGCGAGGGCGGCGAAGACGGCGAAGCCCAGCAGGGGCACGGCGCCTGCCAGCGGAGGCGGGGCCGAGGCGGCCGGCAGTGCGAACGGGGCGTAGAACCAGCCTGTGGGCGGGTATCCGTAGCCCCCTATGTACACCCTGTAGAGCACCGCGTTGTACTGGGAGACGCCGTTCAGCGTCATCTTGAGGTAGCCCGACGACGAGAAGTTGCCCAGGACGGCGCCGATGTACGCCCCGGTCGAGTTGACGACGCCGAGCGCCACGCCGTAAACCACTGAGGCTGGGGTCGAGTTGGCTATGTAGTACGATATGAACGTGGCGTTGACCGCCGTCGAGTTGAGCGGCGTAGCCAGGACGTTGACCGAGACCCCCATCAGGTTCGGCGGGATCGGCGTCACGTTCACGTTGATGTTTACGTTGAGGGTCTGCTGGCCGGAGGTGCCGTTCACCACGATCTGGCCCAGCGCAAACGCGGTGAATATCAAGAGGACGAGGGCCGTCCGCGTCATCTCCTCCTGGTCCAGATCAACGCGGCGGCGGCCGCCGCCGCCACTATGTAGGGGATGTACTGCAGGACCGGCATGGCCGCGGACATGCCGGAGGCGTAGGCGCTCGCCGACATGCCCGTCGCGTTGTCGGGCGTGGCGCTGACCTGCACCGGGCCGGCCTGCGACGCCAAGGCCGAGGCGGCCTGCGACGCGGCGTTCCCAAAGTTGCCCTCGACCTCGGCCAGGATCTTGTAGACCAAGCTGACTGCGAACAGTATGACGGCGACGGTGAGGAGCACCACGAAGTACCTGGCGACGTCCATCAGTCCTCCCCCCTCACCATCGATACCACGGCGTGGATCACCCCCACCACGCCGGCCGCGACTATCGCCGCGGTGGCGTACGGCGCATATGCTGAGAACGACGAGCCGAGGGCGGTTACCATCTGCGGCGGCTGTCCGATGTACGTCCACGTGACGTAGGCCAAGGCGTTGAATATCTTGATCAAGTAGAACCCCACCCCCAACAAGAAAACGGAGATGCCGAGCTCCATGAGGCGGGCGAAGAGGCTCATGGCCCAAACACCTCCTCCATGAGGAGGGGCCTGCCGAATATGTATGCGAATATGACGTCGACGAGGAATATGTCGGCCATGGCCTGCAGAATCGCGGCTACGGTCGTCCCAGCCGCTATGACCGCGGCCGGCGCCCCCGCCGCCCACGCCAGCTTATACGCGATCATGGGGAGGCCCGCGAAGGCCCCAAGGAAGAGGTTCGTCGCGGCGAACAGCAGGCCCGACGGCACGATGTAGAAGAAGAACGCGGCGTAGACGTTTATCGACGCCTGGTTGAGGCTCTGCTGTGTCAGAGACTGCACCGCCGAGTAGAAGGAGCTCCCGAGGAAGTTCGGCGCGAAGTAGAGCCAGTCGGGCACGGGCGCGCCCGAGCCGGCCGCCGCTATCGTGACCGCGGTGTCCAAAATGGCCAGGAAGAGGACGAAGGTCGCGACCGACCTGAGGGTCGAGACCAGACCCATATGCTGATGCGGATAGGTTCTATATTAACTTTATTCAGACTCCTCCTCGGGCTCCTCCCCGCCGCCTGCCTCCTCCTCGGCCTCCTCCTCTGCCTTCTTCTCCTCCTGCGGCTGGAGGTCTAGCTCGTACACGATGTACCGCGACACGGCGCCTCCCTTCTCGCCGACCTCCACGACCCTCGCCAGCACGTGGACTACCTTGTCGCCGGCCTTGACCACCAGGTACGGCAGGCCGTCCTCCGTGACTGCGGCCTTAGCCTTGACCGCGTAGGGGTTGGCGGTGGTGACGACGGCGCCGCTGACGCCGTAGGCATACTGCATACCGAGCGCCGCCCTGTTGAACACGAAAAGCTCGGCCATGTCTTCGCTCCTCACGGCCGCGGCGGCCTCTATGGCCTCGGCTATCCCCCTGGGCGTGAGGGGCTGGGGCGAGTCGAGGAGGGCGGGGAGGTACGCCGCGGCCTTGGCGTACGCCCGCGAGCTCTCCCTCATCCTCTGGAACGCCTGTTCATAGTACTCCCTCAGCTGGTCGTACTGCGCCTTCAGCTGGCTCCGCTCGGCCTCGACCTGCGCCAGCCGCCTCTGGAGTGCCTCGCACTGCGCCTTCAGCGCCTTGTACTTCGCCTCCCAGTCGCCGCTCATCGCCTCGCCAGGAAGACCGCCACGGCTATGACTGCCGCGGCCACTGCAAGCAGTACGTTGAACAGCGCGAGGACCGCCGCCGCGGCGGCGCCTACGAGGAGCGGCCTCACGTCCCTCCGCCTCCTGTAGAGGAGCGAGACCCTCTTCCCGTCGACGATCCTCACGGCGAAGCCCTGCAGGAGGCCCCTGTGCCGCTCGGCGTAGAACGCCTTGAGGAGCCCCGAGTTCTCCCTCAGGTAGTCTGCGAACAGCTGTGGGAATGCGTCGGGGGACGCCGGTGCGGCCTCGCCCTCAACCTGGACGTAGGCGGGGGGCGGCTCCCCTCCGTCGTCGGCGCAGGACGCCACGGCGAACGCGGCGTACGAGTCGAGCCCGAGCGCGTTCCTGAGGGACACGGTTAGGCCGAACAATCGCTCGACCGTAGGCGACGTGACCTCCCCGGGCAGGGAGACCTCGGCCCTGACTCCAGGCGGAAACGCCCACGCCCTCCCGACGCACCTCCCCCCGTCGAGCCTTGCCGAGACGGCGCTCCTCCTCTCGACCGCCCTAGAGAGGTACTCATGCGTTATCGAATCAAGGACCTTCGCCAGATCCACGTGCAGGAGAGGCGGGAGGGAGATATATGGCTATCGCTCAAGGGAAAAAATGGGAAGAACGGTTTGAGCCCACAGCAGGTCACCTATGTGTAAGGAGGTAATCGCGTATGCAGTGCTGGAACTTCTGGCCGGGGGCGCGGTGCGCCTTGCAGTAGAGCACAGCTTCTTTGAACTTCATCCTCCATTCCTCTCTAGTCTCGCCCGTCTTCCTGACGCGGCTTCTTGCCATGCGGGTGCGTCCGTTCATGCATATATACCTTTCGCTTTATCTTCCGCATCTACGCCCCTTTACGGCTTGAAAAGGCCTCACCTGAAGGCGGCGGCCGACGCCAGCTGTTCACAGCTGACCCTCAGCTTCGAGGCGGCCCACGCGAAGTCCACCATGTCCCTGACGGTGGACGGCTTGACGAGGGCCTTCGCGTTGGCGCACGGTATGCCGTAGAATTTTATGATGACCTCCGTCAAGTAGTCCCTCACGACTGCGTAGTCCTGGGCGAGGATCAGCGGCGGGAGGCGCACCTCTTGCGGCATGTGGTCGAAGAGGACTGGGACGGACGACTCCAGGACGACCCTCAGCGGGTCGCCCCGCAGGGTGCCCGGCGCCAGGAGGAAGCCCCCCAGCTGTTCCGCCACGGCCAGGGCGTCCCTCGTGTACGCCGACTCCACCAGCACCACCACGTGGCGCTTGTAGGCGCGGGCTACTATATACGCGAGCGCCTTGGCCAGCGCCGAATATTTATATTCCGAGACGGGGACCTCGGACGCCCCCACGACCGCCGGCACTGCCTTGAAGGACGGGTCGGGCCCCAGCATGCCCTTGATCCTGTCGGCCATCCCCGCCGGCACCGGCGGCACCTCCGATAACGGCGACAGCATGGCGTAGCCCGGCGCGTTGAATCTGAAGATCGACTCCAGCTTCCCCGTCGCTATGGACATCCTGAGGGCCCTGATTATGTGGCCCCAAGAGGCGCCCCTCTGCGCCTCCCTCACGGCGAACGCCGCCACCTGCTCCCTCCCCAGCGCCTCGTACGCCCGCCTCAGCACGTCGGACTGCGACTGCTCCAGCCACATCTTGACCTGCTCGACGGTCGGCGGCGGGACGAATATGGCGGGGAGCCTGCGCTCAAGCGCGGGGTCCGCCGCAGACATGTTGGACGTCGCCAGCACCACCTTCGGCGAGTCGTGCACCCGATCGATCCAGTTCACCAGTTCGTGCCTGAGGTTGCTGTAGACCTCGCTAACCGACGAGCCCGAGGCGCCCTCCGGCACCAGGAGCGTGTCGAAGTCGTTCAGCGCCACTACGACTGGGTTCGACGTACTCGCCGCCTCTTCAAGCGCCCTCTTCAGCCTCTTCTCAGACTCGCCGACCCACTTCGAGAGGATGGAGCCCGCGTCGATCGACATAAACATGGCGCCCGACAGCGCCGCCGCGAGGGAGGCCAGCGTCGTCTTCCCCACACCCGGCAGGCCCACCAGCCTGAAGCCCGCCGAAAGCGGGGGCCTTCCCTCCTTCAGCGGCTCCACTACGCTCCTGTAGATCTTGATCCAGACGGTGTGGTCGTAGACGTAGGTCTCCCCGTCGAGCTTCACCACCACGCCGCCCTCCTCCTCCCTCACCTGGAAGCGCGCCGCCGCCGCCACGGTCAGCTTCGTCGCCGAGGCGAAGAAGGCGCACCACCCGTCGTCGTCCGGCGACACGTCCACAACCCTGCACGTGAAGATGCCCCGGTACTCCACGACGTCGCCCTTCGCCGCCCTGCCCCTCTCCCTCAGTATGTCGCGGACGATCTCCGCTATGGAGTCGTCGCTGACGCGGCCCTCCTTCTCGCACCTCAGCTGAACCCTGTCGCAGATCATCGCCGGCCTCAGATGTGGAGCGACGTCAGCAGGACTGCAATTATTATGAAGGCGATTATGCCGATCAAGGCCAGCCTCGCCCAGCCGGAGAACCTCACCTCGCCGAGGCGGATCAGCGACTGCATCAGCTTGTTTATGGTCGTCCCCGTGTTGAACATTATTAATGACGCCTCAGCCAGCGAGCTCACGGTCTTGGCCGAAGCGGACGCGAGCGCCGCCGCAAGGGCCTGCACGTCGACGCTCCTCACGATCTCGACCCCCAGCGCCGGGGACCTCTCAACGCCCTCTGCCTTGGTTGCGCCCTCGGCCAGGAGCTTGTCTATGACCTCCAGGAGGCCGCCCGCCCTCACCTCCATGGTTGAGGCCACGCCCTTCGCCGCCGCGATCTTGGCGAGGTTGTCCGAGTCGAAGGCGAGGAATGGGTTGATGGAGGTGCCCGCCAGCATGTTGGCGCCCGTCGTTGCGGCTATGGGCACGGCGACTCCTATGTAGATCGTGTTGCCGTTCGCCAGGCGGATCGCGTCCCTTGGGTCAGGCAGGAACACCACCTGCTTGCCCTCCTCCATCATGACCCTCACCGGCCCCACGACGCTGGACATCTGCACCAGCGACGCCGGGCCGTCCGGCCTCAAGACGATGAGCTGGGTCCTCCCCGGTTGCTTCCTGCCCCTCCTCGCCGTCAGCACTACGAAGAGCAGAGCTATTATGAGGACGGCCGGCAGGCCGAAGACGAGCCCCGTGACGAGGCCCCCTCCGAAGCTGGCGGCGCCCGACGCTATGGACGGGGCGGCCGCCGTCGTGGCGGTCGGTGCCGCGGGGGGAGTGGGCGACGCCATGTCACTTCTTCTTGCCCTCCTCCTCGACGCCCGGTAGCTTGACCGGCTCCGTCCTCCCGCCTGATATGGGGAGCTTCCCGTATGCCAGCGAGTGGGCGAAGGCGGATAAAGGCACGGTCGACGACAGCGATATGAGGGCGTGGACCGTGGCGGTGGTCACGGCCACGGCATAAGGCATGCCGTCCACCACCAGCGACATGGCCTTCCTGAAGGCCTCCCTCGCCGCCGCTGGATCCGCGGCGGCGGCCACCTGCTGTGCGTAGTCGGCCGCTTTGTGGGCCAGCGCGTTCAGCCGCTGGCTGGCCAGCTGGGCGAAGAGGATAAAGGGGCCGTAGCGGTCGTAGAACGAGAGGACGTTCGGCCACAGCTGTAGCTCCCTGGGCGTCGCCTCCGCCACGACCCTCTTGACCTCCGCCAAGGTGGAGCCCGGCGCGGGCTCCACCGAGAAGAGCTCGGCGACGGCCGACGCCCTCTCGGAGAGGACCTCGTGGATTGTTAGGGGGATGACGCCATCTTCCTCCTTCCTGCGCCTGGCCACGTGTCGCAGTGGGGAGGGGCGTTAAAAATCTATCATTTATGTCGAGTTGCGCATCTGCACCGATATGAGGAGCCTGCAGGGGAGCGTCCCGACGCGGACGGGGCCGGGCGGCACGTCGAGGGTGATATATATCGATCCGGCGGAGTCTATATAGCGAAGTCCGTCGGACGCGTAGACGTAGATCACAGTCCTGTGCTCGACCAGGCCGGCGACCGTGAGGGACGCGCCGCCAGGCCCCGCCGTCCCGTTGTAGATCCAGCAGGCCGGCGGCTTCAGGAAGAGCCACGGGACTGCGTGGACGACGAGCGTCCCCAGCAGGAGCCCCAACAGTAACATCAGCCCGTCCAGCGCCGCCTCGGCCGCCCTCATGCGGGGCTACGCGTAGAGCACGCCTCCCTGGCGGGAGGCCGGCGCGGAGGTCACGGAGGTCTGGGGGACGCCCAGGGCGTTGAACAGGACCTTGTACGGTATGTTCTTGGCGTCGGCGCGGAGGGCCTCCCACGTGGCGTACTGCATCCCCATGTCGTGGAGGGCCGCGATCACCACGGCCCTCGCCACGTCCCTCACCGGCTGGCTCAGGCCGTCGATGCAGGAGAGGAAGTCGGCGACGGTCTGCGCCTTGCCGCAACGGGCGAAGCTCCTCTCCACGAGTTGCCTCACCCTCTGCACGTCCCTGTTGACCACCTCCCCCACCACCTGGCCGGGCGGGACGGTTTGCCTCCTCAGTATGGCCGACATGTGGTGAGGAGAGGAGGGGAAAAATAAACCTTGCCGGTTATTTTGGCGCGGCGGCTTACTCCTCCAGCCCGGTCTGGCGCATCGTCCGCATCAGGTACACTATGATCAGCGCAACGGCCGCCACCACTATCACCATGGCGAACAGCAGGCCTATTATGTTGTTGAAGTTGAACAGGTACTTCAGCACGTTGACGTTCCCCGGTATTACGATACCCGTCGAGTTCATCTGGCCAAGTATATAGTACAGCACGCCTCCCAGGAACGTCGCTATGAACAGACCAACTACCAACCATATATACGCGTTCACCGTCGGCTTGACGGTCTTGTTGGGATCCTCAGCCATTATCGGCGTTGTTATCGGCATTAGGCTTGCCCGCATGCGCCTATGTGCGGGGGCGCATAAATACCTTGCTCCGACAAAAATCGTACGCACCGGCCGTGGGGCCTCCATCACCTCCTGGTGAAGGCGGCGGCCGACGCTATGACGAACATGACCGCACCCTCTCCTATCATCCAGGGGAGCCAGAGCGAAAGGCCGAGGGCCGTCACCAGGGCGCCGGCGGTCATGAGGCCCGCCGTGAGGGACCTCCCCCTCCTTATCATTAGGATCACCAGCGCCGCCACGCCGGCGTTTGCCAGTATGGCCGAGGTGGGGGCTATCCTCCCCGCCAGCCCCGCCCACGCGCCGGCGAGGTCCGCAAAGGCAGGGCTTGAGACGGTGGCCGTCCCCAGGTTGACCGCTATGTTCTGCGACGCGGTGCCCTGGCAGATGGTGAGCTCCATGGGGTTGGTGGCCGGCTGGAGGATGGTGCACGTGCCTCCCGACGGCCAGCTGGCCATGAGGAAGAAGGCGATCTGGCCCACCGCGCTGGCCGGGAGGTTTATCGTGAAGGACGTCGGCGGCGATGAATAGAAGCCGCCGGACATGAATGCGTAGTAGCCGTTGGCCGCCATCTGCGCCGCGCCGAACACCAAGTTGCCGCTCCACATGTTGACCAGCTGGGACGGCACGCCCACGCTCACCTGGACTGAGGCGTACTGCGCAGACGCCGTGCTCGGCATCATGAGGTACCTGACCGACGGGAAGTAGGAGAACAGCACGGACGGCACGCCGACCGTGCCGTTCAGCAGGGCCCATATCGGCGCCAGGCTCCCGTTCGCCGGAAATCCTATGAAGGCGAAGTTGCTGATCGCCGCCGAGCCCAGCAACGCGCCTGTACTGCCCCACACGGTGGCGTTCAGGTACTGCACGGCGTACTGCTGTAGCTTGCCGTTGACCACCGCCAGAACCGCCGTCAGGTATTTAGGCCTCGCCGTGCCGTTCGCGTACATGAAGATCTGCGCGTTCGGAAAGGCGAAGGCCGGAAGCACGAACTTCGCCGTGAACGACCCGCCCGCGGAGGTCATGTTCAGCCAGGCCCCGCCGGCCATGAACGCCAGCGTCGCCGACGTGAGGACCCTCCCCAGCACCACCGGCACTGTGTAGGACTTGCCGCCTGCGAAGATCTGCTGGACGCCTGCGCCCTCCGCCAACGCCGGATTGAGGGCGTACGTGAGGCCGTCTACGCCCGTGAAGTAGATGACCGCGTTCGGCGGGTTGGCCCCGTCCCACGCGAAGTAGCTCGCCGAGAAGTTCACCCCGGCCACCTTCACCGTGAACGGCCCCGCCGCGCCCGTGCCGTTGACCAGCGCCGCCGTGTAGACGGGCTTGCTTGTGACGTTCCACCAGTCGCCGAGGGATCCGGCGAAGAAGACTCCCGCAGTAGTCGGCACCACGAGCGTCGAGCTGTGGGGCGTCCTCGGCACTGTGTAGCTGGTCGCGTTTGAAACCGCGAAGTAGACGCCGGGGGGGCCGTTCGGCGTCACGCCGAACGTCTCGACGTCCCCGCCTACCTGGTAGAACGCTATCTTGTAGGACGTGGCCGACGGGGAGAACGGCAACCTGAGCGCGGTGCCGTTCAAGGTGACGGACGGATAGACGGACGCGCTGGGCATGGGGTAGAGCGACACCGTCACGTTAACCGCCCCGCTGATGGTCGGGCTGGCCAGGAAGGCCGGCCCCACGTAGCCCCAGCCAGCACTCGGCGCCGGCACGTAGTACGGTCCCCCGGCCGCCGCCTGGTTGCGGACGTAGACGGCGTATGGAGAGAACGGGCTGGCGGAGGTTACGTAGACGGCTATCTGATTGTTTGTCGTTACTGTCGCCGAATAGACTGAGCCCGCCGAGTCGGTGTAGGAGACAGTGAGCGAGACGTTCCCCACCGATCCGCCCGGGATCGAGAACGGTATCAAGATCGCCGGCGTGTTTGAGTACTTAGCGTAGTCCGTTGGATAGACAGATGTTGAGGACGGCGCCGACATGCCGGAGCACGTCATGAATCTGCCGAGCGAGACAGACGCCGGGAGGAAGTAGACGTTCTGGGGGCAGTTGGCGGCGGCTATCGACAGCCGGGAGGAGCTGTCCCTGTAGAATATCATCATGTTCCCGGAGGACAGGTAGATGGGGGAGGCCCCCGACAGGGAGAAGTAGCCGGAGGACGGGGAGCCGGCCGTGTTGACGACCGACACGGCGCCGGCATACGCCGCAACCACGTATGGGCTGGCGGAGGTAGTCCAGGGGAACACCATGACATCGCCGCTGGCCGGCGATATGGAGAGGGAGTACAGCGAGCCGGGGATGTGTAGCGCATTGTCGGGGGATTCGGTCAATGTGACCCCAAATATTTTTAATCCCTGGATATTACCGCTAACGTAAATCGACATGGCCAGGAGGTAGGTTCCGGGGGAATAACATGCAGAGGGGAGGCCTTGATAAAAGTAGTTCTGACTATCGCCGCTGTATGTATAGAAAGTCACATAGGCCCATGTGGAATTGGCTAACTCGGCTACTATATATATATTGTACGATGTAAATGATTGAACTACAAAATACTCATAAAAAAACAATGGACCGCAGTATTCGCTCTGTATCTTATCCGCCGCAAGGGCGAATACGCTGGGTGCAGGCACGGATACCGACGACGACCCGAGCACGTAGACGCCCGACACCACGCCCGAATACATGTAGCCGGAGAGCGTAGCCTGGCTCGACGTGACGTAGACGGAGGCGTCGTCGTACGCGCCGAGGTTCGACGTTATGTTGTAGAACGCGGCGGTGCCCCTCTCCCACATGGAGGGTACTATCCAGTTGACCGACGCCGCGGAGTAGAAGGCGGCGCCGTAGCCCGGGTAGTTGCCGAAGGCCAGCGATGTGCCGTTCGACGGCGAGTTGTTCTGGACGGGCGCCCACACGACCCAAGTGGCGGCGTAGGACGCCGCCGCCAGGAGGAGAACGGCCAGGAGCGCCGGCCTCACGGACATGGAGAAAAACGTGGACGTCAATATAATCTTTTTCTACAGCACCAGCCTCTCCCTCTGACTGCCGGGCCTGTACCTCCTCCTCCAGCCGCC
>Ga0081473_115044_pt1 | contig 17170 bp, 17 predicted proteins | sample CisSprmetagenome_FD_70977 | JGI IMG/M metagenome (GOLD analysis project Ga0081473, IMG submission 70977) | Hypoxic/sulfidic aquatic microbial communities from Cistern Spring, Yellowstone National Park, USA v2 (version 2) | ecosystem: Environmental > Aquatic > Thermal springs > Hot (42-90C) >...
TAATAATTTCGATAATATTAGGATCAATTGCAGTTTTGGGAATATATCATTTAATTTCCCTAGCTATAAAAATTACATTTATTCCACAAGGATTCTTAAGTGATTATTTAAATATAGTTTACCAGGATAGAGCATTAATATATTCTCTTTTAACTTTAACATTACCTTTGGGATTGGGTTTGGGTATAGGATCTTATTATTATTTAACATCTTTCCAAAAAGTTAAAAAAATATATCAAATTGAAGAAATAGAAAATGAATTTCCAATTGTAGTATATGAATTCGCATCATTATTAGAAGATGGTTATCCATTTGAAATAGTAATTGAAAAAACATATTATAATTATAGAATAATAAAATCTTCCGGAGTTATGGAAAACTTTCTAAAAACAACACTATATAATTTGAGAAAAGGTTATGATTTAAATACTTCTGTATTTGATCCAAAGATTGGTTCATTAAATTTATATCCATCAAAATTAGTAAGGGAAACCATGCAACTCTTGGTTACTTCTGCATCGAAGGGTCCTGAAGTTTTATCGAAAATTGCATATAATGTATCAACAAATTTAGAAAATGTAGATAATATAAGATATAATGTAAGGAAGATATTAAATGAAATAATTGGATTGATAGACATGACATCAAGGAATTTGGTACCATTAATTTCTGCAATGGTTACAATTTTCAATAATGGAGTAGTTTCTATGCTTTTTGCACTTGCATATTTCTTTCAATTAATGGATCAATCTTTTGGTCTTGGTGGAGGTTCTAATTTATTTAGTTTTATTGTAAACACATTTAATCTATATAACTTAATACCACCAACATTTTTTGAAGCAATAATTGGTATATTCTTTATAGAATATGTAGTAATAACCTCATATATGAGTGCTGGGATAAAATATGGTTTTGATAGCACAATGACATCATATTATATAGGTAGAAATTTATTGTTTGGTACAATATTTTATGTAATATTTTCAATAATTGGAATATTAATAGTATATACAGTATTTGGCCCATATTTACCAACAAGTATACAATTATGAGGTTGCAACAATCTATATATTGGTTTATAATAACCTTTATATTAATAATAGCTGCAGGAATAATTTCTTTTTACTATATTTATAATGTAAAAAATAATTTAAACGGAAGTACTATACAGACTATTGATTGTCAACAATTAAAAGATCTATATAGTAAGAGCTTTCAACAAGTAATTGACATTAGGGTATTTCTCAGTGAAAATTGTACAATAAATGGAATAACAATACCTGCAGGCTATAGAACAATATATATTTATAACGGGAGTATTAATTATATATGAAGAGTGATATAGCAATAGATACTATATTCATAATAATAATAGCGATTATATCCGTCGTAGCTATACTATATATTATGTTTACAAAATTTTTCAGTAATTCTCAATCATATTATTGCCAAACATTAATATCTGAGGGTGGCTTTTCTCCATCTTGCAAACAATATTATCCTTCTGCAATAAATATTATATATACAAACGAGAGCATAAATACACTTTATTTTGACCTAACAGGACTAATATTAAATTGCTATAATAATAATGTAAATACAAACAGATTATTTAATATATGTTATGATGTATACATAGACGAGGATATTACTCTGGATACATCAATATTAATTCAATATATACAGAATTATACTACATTTAGTACTAAAAATATTATATTTCATTTAAATAACAATGAAGAAAAAATATATCCATATAACAGCATATTTATAATATATAACAATAGTTATATTATAATATGGCAATGAAATCTCAAGAGCTTCCAATTAATTATACTTTTTTAATTTTTATTGGAATACTTGTTACCATAGTAATTATAGGAATAATATTTATATTAAGAGGGAATATAGCTTCATATATTAGCAGTATAATGCCTAAATATAATAACACACAAACAGTAGTTGAAACAAATGTAAATTCAATAGAAGATGTTGCAATGGATGTTATATCATGTTATGATAAAAAGGCACAGGGTCTTTGTTATTTAATTAATTATCAAGGACAGCCATTTACATGCCAGAATTTAATAAATACAGTAAATAGCATAGATCCAAATGTAGTAATGCAAAATTGCAATTATAATATAAATACTGGGGAATATATACTAATATATTCGGCAGGAAACTATGTTTATATTAACGTCCAAGGATAAAAATGGACAAGTGGTTCTGGATAATTGTAACAATTATTGCTTTTGGTTTATCCTTATATTTATATTTTAAATTTTCCAGTATAAATAATCAGACTCAATTATTATATCAAGATATATCTTCATGTCAGAACTTATATACAACAGTTCAGAGAGCTTGTTATTCAAATAATGGAACGAAATTTTATATTAATATTGAGATAAATAATTATCTAAATTATATTTATGGCAATAATAGTTTACTAAGTTGCTATATATATGACAAATATTATAATTATACAATACCATGTAATGTAATAATAAATACAACAAACAACACAATAGAATATTATACTTCCGGACTATTCTATGAATTATCACATGGAAATCCAAATGAACAAATTCCATTGCTTGTTGAAAAAACTTCCCCAACAGAAGTAACAATTTATATAGAAAACCCAAGTTAAAAAATTTTAAAGTTTTAAATATTATTTATTTATAATGAAAAGATATCAATTAAATTTACTTTCCGTATCAATAATACTGATAGTTATATCATTATCTTTCTTAATATATTATCAATATTCAATGAATGTTAAAAAGGAGCAGGAAGAATATATATTTGAAAATTTTATTAGTGGTTTACAAAATTTACAAAATACAATAAATAGCATGCAAGGTGTATATTACATAAAAGTAGATATACCAAACGGAGTTGTATTATATGCAGAAGGTTCAGAACTAATAATACAATATAATAATAATAACTATACAATTAATTTTCAAAATAAGAATGTAACAATTTATAACAATGGTCAAAATGTAAGTTTTTTATATCCAAACAATTATATATACTTAGTTAGTACAAATAATGTTGTTTTTGTTACAACAAATACACAAGATTCAGTTGCCATATTAAATGAATGCATGCCAAAGGGAAATATAATATATTCTAATTCTGCGAATAGCCAAAATAGTAATAATAGTAATGAAAATAGCAACAGTGGAAGTGGCGAGGGTGGGGGTGGTAGCTCATCTTCTGGTAATACAAATAATGGTGGTAGTCCAGAAGGAGGCAATGGTGGGGGTGGTAGTGGAGGTAGTAGCTCATCTTCTGGAGGATCTGGTGGAGGTAATGGTGGTGGAAGTAACTTATATGAAGGTAACCCATATGTAAGTTGTCAAAATAACAATATTAGTATTAATTTTACCAATAGTTGCCTAGTTCAATATAATGGACAAAGTTGCTTTTTTTGGGGTAACGTAAATGGAAATAATTATTTGTCACCACCAGCAGAAACGAAATTTTGTGGAAGCTGTTGGGCAGTTACTAGTGCATATATTACTGCTTCAATTTATATGATAAGAAATAATAAACCAAACCTTGGATTAACATTATCTCCATCATACATTTTAGTAAACTGTAATTACGGTAATCCAAATACTCCTCCATATTGCAATTATCCAAATCTCCAAGGATGTAAAGGTGGAGATCCTAATACTGCTCTAATTTTTGCATCTGAATATGGTATTCCACCAGATCCCGGATGGGAATATTATTCCTCCAAATTAGCTAGCTGCAACGCATCTTCTGGCTCCTATCCCGGAGATGTATGTAATATTCTCACCTATGATGGTCCTAATTCCCCACTGTACTATCCAAAAGGTGTCATCGATCTTAACAATAATAATCAATATTTATCTGATCAACAAATAATTCAGGATTTATTATGCTATGGACCATTAATAGCTAATGGCTTAATGGCTGGAGCTGGAGGACCCGATCCATCAATTTATCCTATGCAGTTTGTTATTACGGGCGAATCCTCACATTCAATGTTATTGGTAGGATATGATACTCAATCGCCAATATGTCTAGAAGCCTATGGAACTCCAGACTGCTGGATCTTTGAGAATACCTTTGCAAGAAATAAGGTTGGCTGCTTGGTTTTCTATCAAGATGGTAGTTCTGCGGTTGTTATTGAACTCAAGCCTCCAGATCCAGCCGCATGTTATGTACTCTATTCAGATTATCAAGCATGTAATCTCTTACTAGCAGAATTTGGCATAAATGAATTATGTGGGGGTGTTTATTGGACACAAAACGGGTTTGTATATGTACCTTTCGACCAATCCCCCTTTGGTCTATCTTTCCCAATGCCAATAGAACGACTCTTGGCAGTCCAAAATGTTACCATTTCACAATAATTATATATAAAAACAATTTTTCTTTATAACTTTATCTTAATAATGTATTATATATGGATAATTCCTCCATAATACTTTACTGTGAACTTGGTGGAGGAACATATTACATAAATGATACAGGTTCTTATTGCATTATAAATGGTACCTATTTTGATGCTTTACAATATTATGAAAATAATGTACCACCACAATATTCATTTTGTACTCATTATGGATTGATATATTTAAATAGTACTTATTGCGAATATCCGAATGGAACTTTAATTAGTCCATATTCATTGATACCATCAAACAATACATACCCATATATAAGCATTTTAATTGACTTAAATAGTTTACAAAATTTAATTAATTTACAAAATCAAACATCATGTAATAGTTTGTTAAATTGTTCAAATACGCCGTGGAATTACCAACCATGCTCTAATCAGATTTATCCATGTTTTAATCCTCCATACATACCTTCTCTTTATTTGACAAATAGTACTTTATATCAGGATATCATATCTGCATATCAACAAGAGGCTCAATGTGGATATTGTCCAGAAAATTTATCTTTCCAGGGTGACTGGTTTAGATGCCCATATAATTATTCTTTAAATCAGTTATATAAAGAATTTTTGCAACAATGCCCACCACCAAACATTGTCTATATATCATGTACTGGAGTATTCGAGTGCATAAATCAAACAGAAATAAATTTAACAAATTATTTGGAAAATAGTAGTCAACAACTAGTATACGTAAGCACGATTACTAGTAATGGGGCTAATTCTAATAATGTTAATTTAGTTTTGCCTGCAATAATAATAATAACTATTGTTATAATAGGCCTAATTGTTCTTTTATACTATATAAAATGAAAAATCAGATAAACACATTAGCCTTTGTTATTGTTATTTCAATAATAATTTTATTAGTTGTTCTGATTACTTTGATATCAAATTATTCAAATTCAAAAACAACACAGACAAATGAAGTAATTAATCAATATACACTAACAATTCAAAATAGCGTTGATTTATTATCATATGTTAATGATAATAAGACAAACTTATCTTATGCATTCTTATTATCATATTTTTCATCCTCTGGAGATGATACATATTGTATAAATCAAAATGAGTGTACAAATATATCAGAAGATCTAACAAATTACTTTGATAGTATATATGGAAATAGGTGGAATTTAACAATATATTTTGTCCCGCCAATAACTGGATGGCTTGTTCAAATGTTTATATTAGCTGGCAATATTAGAGACTGGGATCCGTGTTCAATGAACCCACCTCCAGATCCTGACGGTACACAATGGTATGAATGGAATTATAAATATTTTTATGTAAACAATTATGTAGAAAATGTTAACGGGCCAAAAGGTCAATTTACTGTATATGGTGCTGGATGGGTTAACGCAACAGCACCATTTCATCAGACAATGTCAATATTCTGGTGGGGATTGTCATCATTATATGATGGATTATCACAATCTCTAGCCTTACAAATCGGACTTTGCATTCCATTAACAGCTATATTTCCAACTTATAATTTTACCGATTCTTCTGTCTACTGTCCATCTGGTAAGTGGGAACTATTTCAAAATTTTGGACTTTCTAGTGGCATTTCCCAACCCACATCTTCTTTACCTCAGTTCTTTTCTGGACAAGTAAGTTATCAAAATCCAGTAGCTGGTAAACAATATTTAACGAACCTACCATATTATTATCTAGGTCCTCCCACATATAGAACAGCTACAGATATAAATAGGTTAGCAGAGTCTATAATTCCTCAGCAATATTTAGATGCTGCATGTCAAGAAGAATTTGGCGTAGGCTATACAAGTAATGATCCTGACTGCGGGGGTGCCGAATTAATTGTCGGAGCATTCTATAGAGGAGAAGTAAAAATACCACCAAATTGCCAACAAGTATTTATAGATTATCCATGGCATGAAGTAATAAGGTTATATATATCATTTTTAAACAAAAATGGACAACCCGATTATGTATTTCTAGCAGCAGATCCTCTCTGCGGAAGCTGTCCAAATGGTGTATTTGATGACATACAAAATGTGAATGGATTTACTGTTGGAAAAGAGTGTCCTCTAGTTCATTTACTTAATCAAAATTCTTATGCAGAAGGAATTTACAGATTTAATATTACTAAATGGGTAATAGACGATAGAGATCCAAATACTGATAGCTTCATAATTTCTGCAGTATATTATGACCCTCATTCTGGAGGAAATGGTGCTGCAATGGCTAGAGCATATTGTATTACTAATAATGGAGATAAAATAGAACTAAATGTATATCTTCATAAGAATCGTGAAAGTCCATTAAGCTTAGGATATCCAATACCACCAAATACGAATACATACGTATATTACATGTATTTACCAATGGATATACCATATCTTGGCGGATATTTAGTTGCCAAATTAACAGTATGGTAAAAAGAGAAGATAAAATTTTATTTATCATATATTTAATATTATTTTTGTTCTTTATTTTTAATAGTAAATTTAATATATATATAATTATTTTCGGTACAATATATTTATTCTTATTATACTTTATATTAAAAAATTCGAAGAATACATCTTTAATATATAAATTAACATTTTTATATATACCAATTGGAATTTTTGGGATTTTTAATAATTTAAATTTACCCCTGCCAATACCTTTATTTGGTCTTATAGTAAATTATTGGATATTTTATTTTATAGCATTTTCTTTAGGATATTATTTATTTGAAAACAATTTATATATTTCAAAAAAATCTCTAATATTCTATATAATTTCCATAATATTATTTATAATACTATTTTTCCTTGAATTAATATATAACTCTGTGACTACAGATCTTGATGTAAAAATAAACTATATAATATCTATGTTAATTAACTTTGCGTATTCACATCTTTATACTTTCAAAATATTATATTCATCTCTATTTATCATATTTTCTATATTTTTATTTCTAGTTGCATATTTTAATAGCAATGAAATATTGATAATAAGAACAAAAATATTCAAGAATATATCGGAAATATATAAATATAAAAAGTATATATTTCTATTAATATTTCTTATTATAATATTGCAGACTATTATTGCTATATATAAGTTTTCAGTTTATAATAATTTAGTTATAGAAAGTCTGGTTGGAAAATATTATATCTATGTTTATGAATCTCTAATATTTCTATCTATATACGAATTTATCATTTACTTTTTAATTTATAGAAATTTAAGATATAATATTCCTACAAATTATTTCTTACTTTTTACTATGGTTTTAATAATATTTTCTGGGGAACTATATTTATCAAATGTAGATTTTACTTCTGTAGCTTTGCATACTAGATATTTAATAGCTATGCTATTTTTCTTCATGGGAATTCATTATAAATTATATAGAAATAGTAAAAAAACAATTACAAAGGCTATTGGTATTACAATTGGAATATTGGTTTTAATACAAAATATAACTGGAGAGTTACTTGAATTTGCATTGTTTGGAGGCCCTTTGTTAAGTATATTATCTATACCAAATATATTAATGGCGCTTGGTATTATACATGGGTTAGTGACACCTATTCTTATATTAACATTTATATATTTACATGTTAAATTAAAAATATGAGAAATCAAGTAGAAATAATTTATGTAGTTGTATTTTTAACAGTTGCTATATTAATAATATTACTGGCTTTTTATGCATTAACCTATAATAATAACCAAAACTTAATTTTTAATAGATTTACATCTTTATCTACATTATCTAACTATTTTATAGGCAATTTACAAACACTGTTAACACAAGAAGGCTATGCAAGCTCATATATAGCAGGAACAAATGGGTGGGGAAAAGATGAATGGGCTTCTTTCCCTCCCCAATGTATGCAACCCCAACCATGCCAAGCTGCAGTTGACTATTATAATAAATTACTGACTTCGGGAATTAGAAACTTATTGGATTATGAAGAGAGATATTTATATATATATCAATATTATTATCCATATAATATATCTTTCAATTTTTCAAATAATTACGGAGCGGGACTTATTGGAGATTGTAATGCTATAACTTCTGGAAAATATAATTATGATTTTTCAGTCTATGTCCAAGGATTATATTTGGATATAAATGGTCCATCCTCTGGATCAATAATCACTTTTGAAAGTACATCAAATATAACAAATAATCCAGCTTTTTATCTATACAATCTAGCATATAAATTTTCTCAAGAAGATTTTTCACAATGCTCTTTACAAGATTGTTTAAACACATTATATAATAATGGTTCAACTGATAACTGCGCACAAGATTTTGAACAATTTTCAAATAATCCAAATATACAATGCAAAGAAGCAGTAATACCATATCCATGCATAGATATCCCACTTTGTCAACCATGTCTATTCCCAAGAGCAGCTGCCTGCAGAGTAGTATTAAAATGCTCCGATAATCAATATAATGTATATGTCAATGGATTTTCCCTTCCACAATCTATAGTAATTAGCTCTGTAGTTTTTTATGAAAATATATCTGTCTGGTATTACTTGCAATGTACATATAATTGTACTGCAATATTTAATGCAACAAATAATCAATCAATATATGAGAATTGTACACTTGCAGATTATGAAACTGGATGTTCTCCCTTTCCAAGTGGCTGTAATAATCTAAATGTAACTCAGATGAATGTAAGTCAATTAAATTTGAGTCAACTAAATATAAGTAATTTGAATATAAATCAAAATGGTTCAGTAACGGTATATACATTTCAGTACTATAATTCTAGTGAAGTTCAATGTTTTGGATGTGTAATAGGCAGTCCTCCCTGTAATACTTGTCAGCCGGATATATGTCTAAATAATGGCCCTCCACCATGTCCGGAAACAATACCATTTCCAGATGAATGTTTACAACAATCAATATCTAATGGGTCGAATCAATCAAACCAAACATCATCTAGTGGGGAAGGAGGAGGACCGAGAACTGGAAAAAACATACTTATTAGATAAATAAATGAAAGAACAATTATCTATAGTATTTATAACAATATTAACAGTATTATTTTTGGTTGGAATGATATTTTTATTAGCCATATTTTCTAATATAAATTTAACAAATTATAAAGAACAAACTTCCTTTTCATATCAACAAGATATAATATATGATCTATTTTCCCCAAATTGTATAGGATATCCATCGCATTCTATATATTTTACAACTTTAGATAAGGTAAAACAATTTAATCAAACATATTATAATGAACTTCCAAATTGTACAATATTTCCTTATACATTTAGGGCAGAAATAGATAATTATAGTTTTGGAATAATAAATTTTAATGGAAATTGCAATACATATACATATCCAATTTCTGTGTATTATTCTCTAGACTATATTAAATTAACTATATGTAAAAACTATTATTCGGATTTTTATTATTTTTTATATTATTTTTGTTTAAGTAATGAAAATATTTCAAATCAAACTTTTGTATTTCTATTTCCAACAAATTTATCTGGAAATATAACATGTACGGAAAATACAAATGGAGATATTATATGCAATTATATACCATGCTATTCAATAAATAATATTACATTTTATCAACTTGTAACAGTATATTTAGAAAGAATTAATCAAACATATTTTAGAATTGCATAGATTTATTAAAAATTGCTATTGATTCAATAACAATTTTTGCAGCCAGATTATCACATACCTCATTTGAAAATAATTCCACTAAATCAAAACCAATTAGATTAATATTTCTTAATTCTTTTATAATCTTAAAATAATGATATGGTCTAATTCCAATACCTTCTAACCAATGTCCACATCCAGTATCAAATACATCTATATCGATTGAAATGTATAAATTTTTATTTTTCAATATATCCGATATTTCCTTTGAAATTTCCTTTATATTATCCCAAATATCTAAGGGATTATAATATTTTATTCCCCATTCTTTTATTATATTCTTTTCTTCAAATGATAAATTGGATATACCAACAAAAATAATTTTTTCAGGTTCAATATAATTTTCCTTTATCAAATGATAAATAAAACTTTGATAATTTGGATATGGATCTGGATGGATATCTGGATGGGCATCAAAATATAATAAATAAAAATCTTCCCAATTTTCTTTAACAATTTTTAATATTGGATATGTTATTGAATGGTCTCCTCCCAAAAATATATATTTTTTATCTTTTCTATATATCTTTTTAATTTCATTATATATTTTTTCATATAATTTATCTAGATCCTTTATATCTTCTAAATCTATATCACCATAATCATATATTTCTTCCATATTTATATCCCCAAATATTGGAGAAAATATTCTATAAGATGCATCCCTAATAGATTCTGGTCCTTCAATATAATTTTTTATATGAGATAAACTACCAATTTCAGATGGAATTCCTATTATTATCCATTTTGATTTATCATATTCTCCCTGAGCATGTGCAAACATTAAACTAAAATAATTATCATACTTATATTTTTAATGGATAAAGAAAAAATGATTGAAGAATTAAATAATCAAATATTAAAATGTAAAAGATGTCCTTTATATAAATTTAAAACAAATTATGTTCCTGGCGATGGTAATCCAAATTCAAAGATATTATTTATAGGAGAAGCACCTGGTAGAGAAGAGGATAAACAGGGAAAACCTTTTGTTGGAAAAGCTGGACAAGTATTAACTGAAAATATAAAAAATATATTGAATATGGATAGAAAAGATGTATATATAACTAATGTTGTTAAATGCAGACCTCCAGAAAATAGGGAACCTGAAGAAGAAGAAATAAAAGCATGTTCTTTTTGGCTAGAAAAACAATTAGAAATAATTCAGCCAGATATAATAATAACTTTAGGCCATTATTCAACAAAATGGATTTTCGATTATTTCAAATTAAAATTTTCTTCAATAACAAAATTAAGAGGAAAAATATTTAGGGTAAATAAATGGGGAAAAAATGTTAAAATAATACCAACTTTGCATCCAGCATCTACATTATATCATAAAGAATGGAGAGAATATTTTGATCAAGATTTTAAAACAATAAAAGAAATATTAAATAAGGATAAAAAGGAAGGAATATTAAAATTTATATGATGATGTTGCGCGCGACTGAATAAATGATGAATACACCTCCTCCCTGAAAAAAATATAAAATAGTTAAAATATTAATTATTTATGGATAATATACAAGATCTAGAAAATCAATTATTGGCTCAAATAAGAAATTTATTATCACAAATAAATAATAATATTTTGCAATTACAAAGTTTAAATGAATATGAAAAGAGTATTGGCGGAAATTATTATTATTTATATAACTATCAAGTACAAGAAATTAATAATTTAATAAATTCAATGAAATTATTAATAAGTATTTTAGAGAGTATAAAAGATTATATAGCATTATATTATAAAGAAATAAGCGGAAATCCATATATAACACCAAATATAAAAACAGAAATTATTGGACAAATAAATAATGGAATAAAAGAAGTAAGAAGTATGATTGATAAATTATTTATAGAAATAGAAATATTAACTAATAATTTACAATGATTTTAAATATTCTATTGAATATTTTAACATATCTTCATTTATATCCAAACCTTCAATTATATATCTAAATTTTTTCTTTGGAATTAAAATTTTAAATGGTTTTAATTTTTTATAATATTGAATCAATTCAAAATTTGAATTATATAAATAAATATCTAATGGTTTTAGACAAAAAAATGTATGAACAAATCCATCTTCAACATCTTTTTTTAAATCTAAAATATATATTGTATTCTTTTTTGGTAATTGAAACATTAAACCAATAAAAGATCTGATAGGACCAAAATATTTTATATTATATTTGTATTCCAATTTCTTTTATATATTTCTTTTCTATATTTTGCTTAAATTCTGTATATCCACAATATCCACAATGATATCTATCTTCATGTTCTGCCATAAATCTTCCACATTTTGGACATATCTTTTTTAATCTAATTACTTTATTATCCTCAACCTTATATAATCTTAATATTTTCAAATCTTTCTTTTCACTCATTGTATAATTTTATTCCTTTTTAATATATGTTTTGGCTCTAATTTTTTCATATCTTCTTCATTCTGATATACATTTATAAATGCTTTTGATCTTTGTTTTCCAAATTCTGTCAATATTTTTTCTACTACAATTAAATTTTTGTCCTTTCCAATCATTGCAGAAACCTTTTCCCTTATATCATCTCTCTTTGGTGTTGGTTCATTTTTATGATCTATTAAAACAATAATTTCTTCCCTATTTAATAATTGATTATTTTCTCTACTTATTATTTTTAGTTCCATGTAAATAATTTATATGATATAATTTTTTAAAATGATGAATAGAAATATTATAAAATGAATGATATTACTATAATGACTTATGGTTTATCATTCCTAATAGGATATTTTTCAGCAGATTATATAATTAAGAAATTTTCACCAGAATTCTTTATTGAAATTAAAACAAGGACAAAGGAATATAGAGCAAAAATTCATCATGTATATTTATCAATATTTGGGATAATACCAGTAATAATTGGAATGATTACATATTTATATGAATTATATATATTAACAACATTATTCTTAGGCGCTGCAATTCATGATGCAATATTAGAAATAAGAAAAAGATTAAAAAAATTAGATTATATTAAACAAAGCAAGTAATCCTACTATTAAACCTCCAATTCCAATTAAATCTGTTGGAGATATTTTTTCAGATACTATTATTTGAGATTGGGTATAGTTTGCTATTACATTATTTGGTCCTAATACATATATTGTAACCTGAGTACTAAATGATGAAGAACCATATGTAGAATTACATATTACACCATATAATAAACTACTTATACCACTAGAAGCTCCTAAAATATTTATATCCAATTCTGTAGATCCATAAGGACTTATAGTAAATTCATTACTGCTCATTCCATTTATACTATAATTTATAACAATTGCTTTATCATTTGTAGTTGATGGAGTTGGAACTAGAGAACATTGAATATCTGTTGGTACTAAATTCTTTATTAGAACAGTATATTTGTATTCTTGTCCAACATATAAACTTATTACATTTGTTGCAACTGCTATTCCCATTATTGATGATTGGTTAGTTAGATAATTATAATATACATAATTTTCATAGAATTTTGCATAATTATTTATTGATTGAACTTGTGTATTACATAATGATCCTGCACACATATATTGTTGATATACAAAGTTTGAATTACAATTTCTAGAGAATTGCGCTCCATTAAATATTATATAACATGTTTGTGCATTCTCATCTACTATATTAAATGTTGTTAATGATTGTAATTGTGCCCCATTTGGTGGGGAAATTATATAACTTATTGGTAATATTATTGAATAATTATATACATATGTATTCCATCCATAAATTGTAAATGTTATATTATAATCTTGTGGAGAACAATATAGATTTGTTATATTAATTTCTACATTTAAGTAACCTACTTGATTTGTATTTAATGAATTTATTTGACCACCAGTATTTAATATTTGTATACAATTTGAATTATAATATATATTTTGTACAGATATATTTTCAGCAGGTACTGGTCCTGTATTTTGTACTGCTAATGTTATATATGAAGGTTGTCCATATGTTATTTGAGTCAATGATGGATTAGTATATATATTTAATGTATCCCAGTTTATATTTACATATCCATAATATGTTACAGGACTATATACTGTTAATCCATATGGATTTTGATATGTTACACTATAATTTATTGTACAATTTTGATGTGGACATAGATTTGTTGGGAAATAAATATATAATGGGGAATTTTGCTGTTGCTGTAATAAGAAACTACTATTTGGATCATTTGGAAGATTCCAATTTATATTTATTGTAAGATTTCCAACTCCAACATTTGTTATATTACCAATATAAATTGCATCACCAGGATTTATATTGTAAATATATGGATAATATGTTAAATTTTGTAAATATACAGTAGCATTTGGATTTATTACTAATAAGTAATATCCTGGTTCTGGAGATATATTTAACCATCCTTCTGCCTGTCCTACTATATGACCAATATTGCACAATTTTCCATTTGCATCACATATATAATTTATCGGATTATTACATATTGTTTTTACATAATCTTGATATATTACATAATAACCTGCATTATTTACACTAAAATTATATAAAGTAAAGTAAGAACTTCCTGAAGGGAAATTTTCTGGAACTAATAATCCTTCATTTGGATATATATTATAAACAGCATTTCTATCTATATTATATTTTGTGAAGTTGAATGGTAAATTTGATATACCTTGTACATACTGAAATGAATTTGGGTTATAATATTGATTTGAACTATATAACCAAGCAGCAACAGAAGGTGTGGTAGTACCTGTAGCACCATCACTACACAAATAGTTATATCCATTACCTACATTAAATCCTACAGAAGTATTTTGTGCTAAAACATATATTCCATTATAATATGTATAATATGTTCCTGAATATGGTCCATAATATGAGAATTTTATAGATAAAGGATTTGAATTTGAATTAGCACTCGATATTGTCCATGCATGAGAACATGATTGATTAGTAAATTCTCCAGAACTTGCTACTAATACTTGTAATGGATTATTGATAAATGATTGATTAAATGAAATATTATCATAATAATATTCTCCGTAAGATGTATAATTTCCTGCATTAATATCATAACTACTTATATTTAGATCACATAAGTTCTGACCCCAATCTGGATCTCCAGATCCAGGACAGTTTGTTCTAGTAATAATACTTGTTCCATTTGGTAAAACTAATGTAAAGTTAAAGTATGTATTATTTAATAAATTATTTGAAGAAGGACAACCTGGAATTATTTGTCCTGCATTATCCGCTCCTTGATATATTGGATTTGTATAATATTCAAAATAATATGGATAATTTAAATATATTGATCCGGTATAATTATATTGATCACAAGATAACAATTGGAGATTTTTACCACTTAATGTACAATTCTGAACAGTTATATTATAATCTATTATCGTAGAATTTATATTATTTGATAAATTTAATGGCAAATTGTTGAAGTATACTGTATAATTATAAATGGATATATTATCTCCTAAATAACTATAATTACCACTTGCAAAAATTTGCAATGGATTTGATGAATTATAAAATTCATAAGAAACTGTTACATATCCATTAAATCCTTGTGTTGTTATATTTAAAGAATCTGAAGGAGTACATATTTGATTTGTGCTTAGATATAGTTCCTGAGAATGTATATTAAATAATAGTGGTAATAAAACTAATACAAAGATAAATAATTTTTTCTTTTTCATCATAAATAATATTATTGCAATAATTATTATTAATATTACTATTAAATATATATAATTATTATAGTTGTAATGATATTGAACAGTACTTGGATATGTTTGATTTGTAGTTATATTTTGAATTGTATTATTTATTATCCACAAATTAGAATATTGAGATGAATAGAAAGAAATATAATAAACTCCACTACCCAATGTATAATTTACGCAATTATTATTTATATTTGTAGTATATATTATGTTTGATTCTGAATTATAACCTATATTTAATATTCCAGAAATATTTGAACATATATAGAAATAATTATTTGTATAATTTACATAAATTAAACTACTTAATGGAATTCCATAAGTATTTGATTGATTTATAATATAATATGTACAATATGCATAATCTAAATTGTTATTTGAATATAAATTTATACATAAATCAAAGCTAGTAGAATTTAATGGTAATTGTAAATTCACATAAGTAAATTGCGTACTATTCCAACTTATATTTCCTAAATATATATTTTCTTTAAATCCTAAAGTATTTGAATAAACTTCTGCTGCTACATTTGGAGTAACTGGATATGTATAATGATCTGGAGATGGAGCTACTATAAATGTTAAATTTCCATTACCTTGTAAATAAACACCATCCAATCTTGTTGTTGGACCTAAAACAATGAATCTTAATCTATATATTGATTCTTTTTGATTATTATATAATATACATATTTTTAATGAATAGGCATTTGGATTCAATGTTGCAATATTTATATATGGAATATTTATTATATTATATCCTTCATTTAATTGTATATTTTCAGTATAATTATATACAGGATTATATAAAATATCATCCCATGGAGATATTAAAATATTTAACGTAGCATTTGTATTTATACTTGAATATACACCAACTGTTAAATTAATATAATTTGAAACACCATATCCAGAAGGTCCATTTAATGAAGAATAATAATATCCTGATGAAGATAATAAACTACCCCATGTATATAAAGCAGGAGAACTTAAATATGTATCATTTTTTATAATATAAATTTCTGGAACATTATTTGGGTTATATATATAAAATTCTTGATATACTCCTGGATAATATATAAAAGGCAAACCATTTATTTCACTTAGAGGTGTATATAAATATGCAACAATATAATAATATCCAGAAGGTAAATTATCTGGAATTGTATAATTTAATGGTATATTTAAAGATTCCCCTGGTTGTAAATATATATTTTTTATTACATATTCATATACTTCATTATCAGATGTAAATTGGAATGGATAAATATTATTATTATCACGC
>Ga0081473_128501_pt1 | contig 17139 bp, 20 predicted proteins | sample CisSprmetagenome_FD_70977 | JGI IMG/M metagenome (GOLD analysis project Ga0081473, IMG submission 70977) | Hypoxic/sulfidic aquatic microbial communities from Cistern Spring, Yellowstone National Park, USA v2 (version 2) | ecosystem: Environmental > Aquatic > Thermal springs > Hot (42-90C) >...
CGTTCAAGCTGGTCGTCCTCGACGAGGCCGACAACATGACCTCGGACGCCCAGCAGGCCCTGAGGAGGATAATGGAGATGTACGCAAACACCACAAGGTTCATACTGCTGGCAAACTACGTGTCGAGAATAATAGATCCGATCATCTCTAGGTGCGCCGTATTTAGGTTCCCTCCGATGCCTAAGGAGTTGATGGCTAGTAGGCTCATGTATATAGCCAAGCAGGAGGGGATAACGCTCACAGAGGACGGCGTGGACGCCATATACGAGATATCGCAGGGCGACATGAGGAGGGCCATAAATCTGCTCCAGATGGCCGCAGCGGCCGGCCAGGCCGTGGACAAGGAGAGCGTGGCGGCCGTGGCGTCGGCCGCGCGTCCGAGCGAGATCTTGGACGTCTTCAACACGGCTCTCTCCGGCGACGTCGAGAAGGCTAGGGAGAAGTTGCGCGGCTTGATGTATGTTAAGGGTATTGCCGGCGTCGACTTCTTGAGGGCCCTACAGAGGGAGTTGCCGAGGGCGCAACTCGACGAGGAGACCAAGGTCGCCGTGGCCGAACTTCTGTCCGACGTCGACTACAGACTGGCCGAGGGCTCCGATGAGGAGCTGCAACTTACCTATATGTTGGTCAAGCTCGCCGCCATAGGCTCGCGGGGCAAGGCGACGGCAAAGAAGAGGTGATGCTACCTTGGGTCGAGAAATATCGCCCTCGCACGTTTAGGGACGTCGTAGACCAGGAGGAGGCGAAATACGCGCTCGCATCTTGGATATGCGCTAGGTTCAAGGCGCCGGAGCAGTTCTGCAAGGCTTGGGCTAAGAGCAAGGACAAGAAGGTGTCTGAGGCGAGGGCTGTCCTGCTGGCGGGACCGCCAGGCGTTGGGAAGACCACGTTGGTTCACGCGTTGGCCAACGAGATAAACTACGAGCTGGTTGAGCTTAACGCCAGCGATGTGAGAACTGCTGGGAGGATAAAGGAGGTGGTGGGCCGGGGATTGAGGGAGGGATCTCTGTTCGGATACGCCGGGAGGCTTGTCCTTTTCGACGAGGTGGACGGATTGAACCCCAAGGAGGATCTAGGCGGTCTCGACTCGATAATAGATCTGATAGAGACGGCGAGGGTGCCCATAGTGATGACGGCAAACAATCCGTGGGATCAAAGGCTCCGGCCGCTGAGGGATATAAGCCTCGTGGTGAGCCTTAGAAGGCTCGCCGAGGACGACGCGGTGGAGGTGTTGAGGAGGATATGCGGCTCTGAGAAGATAAAGTGCGAGGAGGACGCCCTGCGCGCGCTGGCGCGATCGTCCGACGGAGACCTCAGAGCCGCCATAAACGACCTACAGCTCTTCGCGGGGGGCAAGAACGTGCTGACCGTCGACGACATAAAAAGGGTTGGCGAGAGGAATCCGCAGCTCTCCATGTTCGAGGTACTTGACAGAGTCTTTAGGGCTAATTGGTTCGACGACGCGAGGTCGATATCCTTCATGCCGTCCTTCGACTGGGAGCAGTTCTTCGCCTGGGCTTCCGAAAACATACCAAAGGTCTACAGGGACCCCTCGGTAGCTGCCACAGCCCTCGACAGATTAAGCAAAGCCGACATAGTATTGGCTAGGATCAAGAAGACGGGCGAGTGGGAGCTTATGCCGTATATGACCGAGATCATGTTGGCGGGCGTAGCGCTCGTACCGGGGAAGCCCAGATTGCCCAGGTTCTTTAGATATCAATTCCCTCAACGCATCTTGATGCTGGCTCGCTCTAGGGAGGCCAGGAGGAGGCGGGAGCTGATCGTCCAGCGCCTATCTCAAGAGCTCCACGTATCTACGGGCTACGTCTCCTCGGAATTGCTCAACGTACTGCTGTTTCTTTCTAAAAAAGATGAAAGAATATTAGATAAAATAAGCAGATATCTATCTATATCTATGACGGATATAAAAACTTTATTTAGCGGCTAATTCTGTTAGTATCTTAGCTAGCTGTAGAATCTCCGGCTCCCTCCTCAGAGAGACCAGTCTGATGCGCCCTATTCGGTGCTCCTCGACGATGCCCGCCTCCTTGAGTATCTCTAGGTGTTCCTCCAGCAGGCTGTAGTTTATGCCCAGTCTCCTGGCTAGATCCGTCGTATTCAACTCGGACGCTCTATATAGCTCCCGGATTATCCTTATGCGCGATCTAGCCCCCAGCACGAAGTCTACGTCCATCACCGTAACTCCTCGACGGCCATGGACGTGATGGCTTTCTCCAGCGCGTCTAACGGCTCCGTGCCTATCGAGATAAGCGTGGTTCTGCCGCGCAGTCCCTCCCCCTTCTTATTGAGCCGCGTCTCGATTATGCCCTTGTTTTTCAGCTCGCCGAGATAGGCCCAGAGCTGGCTGTGCGTCCTGGGCTTTTGTCCGAACTCCTCGCATATCATTCTATACATCTCCTCCACCTCGCCGAAGATGACGTAGGGCCTTCCACTCCTCAACGCCCTCACTATTGCCAGTAGCAGCAGCTTCGCGTGTAGTGGGAGGCCCCTCAAGATGTCCGACGAGACTCCCACCAGCACCTCCTTGCTGGCCCTTCTGACGTGTTCAGGCGTTATTCTGCTCACGCCGTCGTTCTCGGCGTTGTTGGCAGCTCTATAGAGTATGTCGAGCGCGACTCTGGCGTCGCCTCTGTCCTCCGCCCCGTCCTCGGCGCCTGTTATATCCGCTATCATGTTCAGAATCTCCTCGTCGTACGACCCCGACGCGAGAGCTATCTCGGCCCTCTGCCTCAATATATCGAAGATCTGGTCCCTTGTGTACGGCGGGAACCTCACTATGGGTTTGCCCAAGATCCCGCGGGTCGAGGGATCCAATGCGTCTATGAAGTCGGGCGTGTGGCTGACTAGGATCAGCCCGAATCTGTGCGTGCCCAGCCTATCGGTCTCGAGGCCCATTCTGATGAAGATCGAGATGGCGTCCGGCGTCAAGTTGAACACGTCGTCGAGCGCCACCACGGCGAACAGATCCTTGTCCCTCATCTGCTCCAGGAATACATTAACCAGCTCATCTCTGCTGAGCCCCCTCTTGGGCACCACTATGCCTAGCTGCTGCGCTAGACTGCTCACTATCGCCGTGAAGGTCCTGTTGATAAAACAAGAAACGTAGGCGAACTTGACGGGCGGCTTCACCGAGCCTCCAAAAGACCTCAACGTTACGGTCTTGCCGCTCCCCTGTCTGCCCACTAAGACCGCTCTGGGGTAGAAGGAGCCGGGCCTGTCAAGGAAATTGCGCATATATGCAGATAGTTGCCTCAGCTGCTCCTCTCTATGCGGCAGGCTCGGCGGTATGAAGTCGGGGCTGAAGGCCTCGCCTTTGACTATGATCCTCATCAATTGGTGTTGTTGCCGGGATTAATAAAAATTTCAGATAACTACTCTCATAATGAAACTACTAAATTAAAAGTTTTGATGATCTCTGTAGTCGCCATCTAAGCATGGAATAGATCCAGCCCAAGAAGACATTGGCCCCATCGACGTCCTCGGCCCCGGGAACGGCCCACGGGCGTTTCCCAACGGCTAAAGATCTGCGTAACCTCCATAGCCCTTACGCCCATAGGCAACTGGCTTTTTAGTTCCGGCGGGGTCTCACGGCAGCCCTCCTGTACAGAGCTGGCCCTCTAGCTGAATTATTTTTAAAGCAGGAGTTGGCCCAGCCGTGAAGACTAGGTTTGAAGAGGTGTATGATAGATCCTAGATATGGCATGAGGTGCGGTCCGGATGCCTGTTTCGTCTCGTTTATTGTGAGGTCGGATAGGCCGCTGGACAAGGGTATGCTCGCCTCGATCGGACGCCGCGCGCTGGTGGTGGCCGTGAGGCCCGAGTCGGTTAAGGACTGGAGATATCTGCTCCAAGCCATGGCCTACGCATACACGTATAAAAAACCGGCGCGAGATTGGCGTATATCGGTTCTGATGTACCTAACCAACAGCGACGACATAGACGAGGCGCTCGCGGCTGCGTCGCCCATAGGGAGCGGGGAGTACGTCGTGGCTGTATATGGGGAGCCGAGCGAAGTCGTTGAGGAAATAGCCGAGTTGCCCCGCGGAGAGCCGTTCTATCCAGAGGACGTCTACGACCCCTGGCTCATAACTCGCTATGCCCTAAAGAGGCTGTCATGATGCATTCCACGACGTTGTTGCTGGCCCTGGCGGCCTTGTTGATCGTGCTCGGCGTATTGGACATAACACCGTGGGCTCTCGGCGCGATCTCCGCCTCTGTATTTATAGCGATATATGTCTGGGCCCTATATACGAGGATAAGATTTAAGCCCCCTCCGCCTAGACCGACCACGCCCCTCGGGGAGAAGGCCGTGGTCGTGGAGGAGCTTAGGCCTGAGGGCATGGTGAAAATCGGAGGAGTGTACTGGAAGGCTTTATGCGAGGACTGTCGAGCGGAGGTGGGCGAGGCCGTCGTCGTGGTGGACTACAGAGACGGCGTCCTCGTGGTGAGGAGATGTTCTACGCAATAGCTCTGGCGCTCGCGCTCATTATATCGCTCCACATGTTGTGGCCCCATCTAACCGGCAGAGGGGCCGGCTACGGCACGTCTAGCCTGAAGGCCGCCGGGAGGGCGTTGGCGCTGGTCGACGTAAGGGGCAAGCTGTTCTACGAGTTGGGATGCGGCTACGGGGCTGTCTTGACGCTTGCGTCCAAGGCCGGAGCTAGGGTGGTGGGCGTCGAGATAGATCCCATAAGGGCGTTGATATGCAAGCTGAGATGTCCAAAATGCCGCATCATATGGGGCGATATGTTCAAGGTGTCCCTAAAAGACGCGGATGTAGTGTATATATTCCAGTGGCCTTCGGTAAACGAAAAACTCGCGGCCAAGTTCAACAAGGAGCTCAGGAGGGACGCCCTAGTGGTTTCCTACTATTGGGAGGTCCCCAACATGGAGCTGGTCGCTAGAGACGATGAAGTAAAAATATACATATATAGAATTAAAACTTTATAAATATATAGTTGCCCACTCTCTTCATTTTGGCGTATGTCCGAGGAGGCGCCGCAGTTGAGACCTCGTCGTAGAGCTCAATCCTCTTTATCGTGGCCTTGAAGTATCTCATGGAGAGACACCTATCGAGGGCGGACCCATCGCTGAATTTGGCATAAAACACCCCGGGGCTCACGGGTTCGCAGAACACCTCAACGTCCCCCTGCCCGTATAGACAGTCGCAGAGATCCCGTGCCGCTACGCCTTCCCTTCCGCCCGTCGTGGTCGCGAGGATGACGGCCATGAAACTTTATATTGTGGGTTTTTTAGCGGCTAATGGCGTCGGGGTGGTAAAAACCCCTCTCTCGGAGCTACCCAGCCCGAAATCCTTGGCGCGGCGTCTGTATAGATCCCGCGAGAGCTTCGTGGCGCTTCTAGAGTCGGGCCCTGGCTTCCCCGACAGATCTAGATACACTATAGTCGCGTGGGGCGTGAAGAGACGCCTATCGACTTCGTCGAATTCCTACGAGGAGCTACAGAGGGCATATAGAGGCTTGGAGCCGTCCGGAGGGCCTTTCGGGGGCGAGATCTCGATAGGCTTCATCTCGTATGATGTGGTGGTTGAGATAGAGCCGACATTGGCCAAATACGTGGATGTCGATAGGGACTTCCCGAGGGCGCTCTTCATAGTGCCCGAGAACGTGGTGATTTACGACAATCTGCTCAAGAGGGCCTATGTGGCCGGCGGGCTGCCGAACGCCGCTGGGGCCGAGGCCGAGCCCGAAGAGCGGCCGAGGGTCGGCAAGATCCTGTATAAAACCGACGACGCCTCGTACAAGGCCGCCGTCTCCGAGGCCTTGAGGCGAATAAGGGATGGAGAGATATTCCAGGTGGTGCTGTCCAGACGCGAGGTCTTCGAGATCTCGGGGGACCTCTTCTCCATATATGAGAGGCTGACCTCAATAAACCCATCTCCGTATATGTTCTTCTTTAAGTACGGCGATATGGCCCTAATAGGCACCTCGCCTGAGCTGTTGGTCAGGGTGGAGGGCGACGTCGTGGAGACCCACCCGATAGCGGGCACCAGGCCCAGAGGGGCTGACGACCGGGAGGACTTAAGGCTTGAGGACGATATGCTCTCCGACGAGAAGGAGCTCGCCGAGCATATGATGTTGGTAGATCTAGCTCGGAACGATGTGGGCAGAATCAGCAGATTCGGCACAGTGAAGGTGCAGGAGCTCATGGCCGTGGAGAAGTACAGCCACGTTCAGCACATAGTCTCGAGGGTGGCCGGCGTCCTGGATCCCCGGAACAATATAATCGACGCGATTTGGGCGCTTCATCCGGCCGGCACGGTCTCGGGCGCCCCTAAGGTGAGGGCCATGGAAATCATAGGAGAGCTGGAGGACATGCCCAGAGGCCCGTATGCCGGCGGCTTCGGCCTCTTGACGCCCAAGGGCGGAGAGTTGGCGATAATAATAAGGACTCTGGCTATCAAGGGAGACGTGGCCAGGATACAGGCAGGCGCAGGCATAGTCTACGACTCAACTCCTGACAGAGAATATAAAGAGACTGAGTACAAACTAGCCCATCTGAGGGCGGTATGGACTTGACATTAATAATAGACAACTACGACTCATTTACATACAACATAGCTCAGTATGTGGGGGAGCTGGGCTCGCGGCCCTTGGTGATCAGAAACGACGAGATAACGCCCTCAGCCGTGGAGCGCATCAGGCCAGACCGGATAATAATCTCGCCGGGGCCTGGGCATCCCGAGAACCCCCGCGATGTAGGCATATCAAGGGAAATAGTGAGGCTGTTCGCACCGAGGATACCCATCCTGGGCATATGTCTGGGGCATCAGATAATAGGTTCCGTCTTCGGCGCGAAGATAAGGCACGCCAGAACCATAAAACACGGCAAGACGAGCTACATCAAGCACATGGGGGGCCCCCTCTACGTAGGCGTCCCCGAGGTGTTCAGAGGGATGAGGTACCACAGCTTGGTCGTCGACGAGGTGCCAGGATCTCTGGTCGTGGAGGCCGTGGCGCTGGACGACGGGGAGTTGATGGGCTTGAGACATGTGGAATACAACGCGTTCGGGGTGCAGTTCCATCCCGAGTCGATAGGCACGGAGTACGGCAAGAGGATCATCAAGAATTTCCTAGACAGGGCATGAGCTTCCTGGAGGAGGTCCGTAGATCCTTGAGGTATAGGGCCGAGAGACCGCCGCCCAGAGAAGCCCCGGTCGAGGACTTCAGGAAGGCCCTAGGCGATTTCGGCATAATAGCCGAGTACAAGAGGGCGTCGCCGAGCGGCGTGATAAGGGCGGATCTGCCTCCGTGGAGCTACTTCGAGGAGCTTTCGCACTACGTGGACGCGTTCTCCGTGCTCACCGAGCCGTTCTGGTTCATGGGGGATCTCCGCTTCATCCCCATAGCGAAGAAGTTCAAGCCGGTTCTGGCCAAGGACTTCGTCTTGAGCAGACAGCAGATAGACGTGTTTTTCGGCTACGGCGCAGACGCCGTGTTGATAATATCGGAGTTTGCCCTAGAGAGGACGGTGGAGCTCGCCGAGTACGTCAAAAAGCTCGGCATGACGCCGTTGATAGAGGTGGGCGATGCGAAGACCGCGCTCGAGGTGCTCGAGTATGGGGATTTCTTGTTGGGCATAAACTCCCGCGACCTCAACACGCTCGAGGTCTCCATCGAGAGGGCTCTAGGCGTCGCGGAGGCGGTGGCCGGCAGAGCCGACTTCATAATGGAGAGCGGCATCAATAAGCCCGATCACGTGGAGATGGCTTGCAGGAAGGGAGCCCGTGGAGTTCTGGTGGGCACCGCCTTGATGAGGGAGCCGGGCTTAGCCAAGGCCTTAAGAGAGGCCGTGAAAAAATGCTAGATAGTCTTTAGGATCTCCTCCAACCTCTGCCTCAACTCCGCAAGCGTTTTCCTGCAGTCGGCCAGCTGAGACTGTAGTTCTGCCGCCTTCTCGCTGGAGATGAACCACTCTATGGCAGGCTCGCCAAACGTCAGCTTGCCGCCGTCGACTCTAGCCTCCACGGTTATCCTAATTATATCAAGCTTCCCCACTCCCATCTTGATCAGCCTATCGTAGATGGACCTGTTAAGTTCGGCGACGGCCCTCAAGACCTCTTCTTGCTTCACAGCGTTCCTGAAGGCCGCGAAGACGGCGCGCCTCAGCTTATCCGCGTATCTGGCCGCTATTATTACGCCGGTTCTAATTTCCACGGAGTTCACTCCCTTTACGAAGACGCCGCCGTACAGCGCCGACTGCTCCTCGGCTTTCTCGAGGTCTCTTTCTACGTTTTCAATAGGTCTCCAGCTCATATAGATAATCTATTTGTTAATATATTTTTCTTAACCGTTAAAAAGAGCGGCTGTATTTGAGCCATGGCGAGGATGGTGGTCAGCCTATCGGTTACCCCTCTGGGCACAGGATCAACGCACTTGTCGGCATACGTGAGGGCGGCCGCCGAGATTCTGGACGAGATGGGAGTTAAGCACAAGACGGGCGCCGGCTTCACAGACATCGAGCTGGACGACTACTCTACGCTTGCGGAGATACTCAGAAGGATAGAGGATAGGCTGGCCTCTATGGGGGTCAAACGTGTGGACTTCATCATAAAGATCGATAGGAGGATGGACGAGGAGCTCACCATAGAGGGCAAGATATCGAAGGTAGAAAGGCGCTAGTCGCGGCTATGAAGAAGACTCTGCTGAGCTCCAGCAGGTAGCCGAGGACGTCGCCATTGGCGCCGCCCAGATGTTTATACGCTATATAGTAGGCCAACGCCGATAGAGCCAGCGCCAGCGAGGAGGCGGGATACACCACTAAGGCCAGGGCGAGGGCGGGCATGGCGAGGGGCCATCTGCTCTTCACAGAGCTTATGAAGGCCGAGCCCAAGCCCTCCTTGAAGGGCTTCGAGAAGGCCGCGAGAACGACCACTAGGGATTTAGAGAAGATCTCGCCTAGGAGCAATTGCCACGGGCTCCTCAAGTAGTCGACTGCCAACGCTATAGAGGCAACTACGGCGAATATCCCCGCGGTGCCTCTGCGGGGATCCTCCAGCGCTGCCCTAGCCCTTTCTCTATCTCTGACCATCAAGGCATCTGCGGTGTCCGCGAGGCCGTCGAGATGGTTGAGCCCGGTCAGCAGAAGCAGGATTAGATAGGCCGGGAGAGGGCCTAGGCCTATCAACGCAAGCGCCGACAAGCCGCCGAGGAGAGGCGCCACCGTGTACGGTAGCGCCCAGGCGCAGGAGAAGTCGAGCTCGGCCCCGACGGGCAGTATGGCGAAGAAACCCAGGAGGGCCCTCAAGCACCGCATAGGGCCTTGATCAGCACTTCGTTGTCTTCCCTTCTCTTTATCGAGACGCGGGAATAGCCCGGCATGCCGAGATCGTCGAGGGGTCTTATCTTCACGGCGCTGGTCCAGCCCTTGATCACGAAGAAATGTAGGCGCGATTTAATCACCTCGACGCACCTCGATAGAGCTTCCTGGACCCTGGGCCCCTCGGAGGCCACATACCTACGCGTGGACTCCCTATGGCGCCTTAAGGTCTCGGCGCCGATGTTGTATATGGCGTAATCCGCCAATGCGTTGATCCGCCACGGCGACTTTACATCCTGCCTCACGCGTCCCAGTGCGGCCCCCAGCCTAAGGCCGGGGATTGCGAATATCTTCCCATAGGATTTGACCACCGGCACGTCAGGCGCCGCGGTCTCCTCATCGACGAAGTCTAGGAAGGACTCATCCACCAATATCTGCGCGCCGCGGCCTTTCAAGATCCTATGAAGCTCTAGGATCTCATCGCGTCCCATGACGGAGCCGGTGGGGTTGTTGGGATTACATATAAGCAGCAGATCTCCCGATGTGGCAAGTTCCACGAGCTCGTCTAGGCGTCCCCTTACGACCTCCAGGCCCAACAAGCCGGCTATGCGGACATAGTCGCTGTACGTGGGCCAGGGTAGCAACAACCTCTTGGGTCTCAACGCAGATACCATGGTCATCAACGCCTCCGTGGCTCCGTTGAAAAGAGCGACCTCGACGCCCTCGTATCGTTCCAGAACCTCCTCGGCCAAATTCGCGGGAAACCTCAAATAGACCCCTCTTTCGGCCGCCGCGAGGACTAGCTCAGGGAGGCCCGGCGGAGGGCCTATTGGGTTTAAATTGTCGCTGAAATCCAACACCTCGGGCTCAGCCCACGAAGTGCCTCCGTGCACTCGCGAGTAGATCTGTAATTTTAAGGGCTTAGCCGTATCCGAATAGGTTGGCTAGATAGCTTTGTTCCCAGTTGTCCTTGGCCGCTGTATAGTCCCTCTTAGGCTCAGGGTCCTTGCTCGGCTTCGGAGGCTGGCTTGTGAAGTCCAGGCCGAATCTGACGGATAGGCTCTCCAGCCTGCCCTCGGGGTTGCCAACGTAGGCCCACCCGACGAACGCGTATTGGACGGACGACCTGTAGGAGGACCCCTCCATCTCCAGTATCTTGTTGGCGGCGAACAACGCGCTCTCGAACGCTATCTCTTGATTCTTGGGAAACGGAAGACCAGCCGCATCGCCCACGGCCAACACGTCGTCATATTTGGGATGTCTGAGGTCCTGCGGGCTCCTCACGTCGACCCAGGTCTTGCCCAGCCCGGCCTCCTCGACGAGCTTAGGCGCTCTATTGGGCTCCAGAAGAGCAAGAACGTCGTACTTATAGCGCTCTCCAGACCTGGTGACCACCTCGCTGTCGCCTATCTCGACGATCTCTTGGCCTGTCACGAGCTCTATCCCTTGCCGCGAATATATCTGGGAGACCACGTCGGCTATTACCGGCGGCTGCGTCTTGTCGTTGGCATCTATGTGGATTATCCTAAACCTCTCGCGCACGCCTCTATGGCGTAGGACAGAGTCTATGAGCAACGCCGTCTCGGTAGGCGCCGGGGCGCAACGATAGGGGGCCTTGGGCGCATATACGACGATGGTGCCCCTTTCGGCGCTCCAGATCTTGTTCCTAAGCAGATGCGCGCGGCCAGGATCGTAGACGTTTAGCACGTTTCGCCTATATTTGTCGTAGCCGGTTATGCCAGAGCCGTCGAGCACCACGCCGGGCGCCAAGACTAGGTAGTCGTAGGAGAGCTCGCCCATCCCGCCGTCGGATGTATAGCCGCCGACGTACCTCACCTTCCTATTAGCTGGGTCGATGGAGAACGCGGTGCCCACCACGACCCTCACGCCTCTTCTCATCGCCTCCTCGTACCCCCTCACAATTCTGTCCAGCGTCTGCTCCTTGGTCAGCAGCAGAGGCCTGCTAGGGCCTGAGACGTAATGTGGATTCTGGGTCACGACGAATATCTCGGCGCCAATTTTCCCAGATATCAACGTGTTGGCAACCGCCATCCCCCCTATTCCACCTCCGACTATTACTACCTTCTTCATGGAACTGGATACGATTTTTATTTTTAAATTTTCATCCATAATAATAAATATTATATTAATATATTCTATTTCTATTTTAGAGTTATTTATGTTAAAACAATATTAGTTATCTCTTATTTATTTAATATTTCGTATATCAAAAAAGATGCCTCAGCGCCCACCTCGGTGGCCGCGCCAGCGTAGTGGGCATCCCCCGGAGGCGCTGCGACAAGTACGGCGTCCGACACGGTGCCTAGAGACGGCTTCCCGCCGCAGAGGCCGCGGGCTGTCAGCGTCGCCGCCTTGGCCTCAGCGGCAGTTCTGTAGAGGTCTAGGAGCCCTCGACTAGAGAGAGCTGTCTTGGACACGACCAAGATATTGACTGTGTGCGCTCCTCCAGTGGGCCTATCGCCTATACACGCCGGGTTGGCCAAGCCTACCGTGGCGTATAGCTCCACCAGCCGGCCCTCGACGTGTCTCATCGACGATATATCTACTGCTGTGAAGAATATTGCCGCCCTATTAGTTATGCCCAAACCCTCCAGGAGAGCCCGTGCGTAGAGCTCGAAATCCTCTACATATCTATCTACCTGCTTAAAGACGACGTACCTCACTCTGCCGAAGCCTCCGAGGACTACGTTGCCTAAGGCGGATAGATCGCGGCCGAGATCCAGCACGAAGAGCGTCAAGGCCTAACCAGCTCCTCGTATTCGCGTTCAACCAGCTCGAGCACCGGCAAGCCGCGGAGAGAGGCTATATACAACGCGCCGCCCATGGCCACGCCCTCCTTGACGTAGCCCCTGTCGTAGTACCTAAGACCTGGAAAACGCGACGAGGAGAACGACGTTCTAGTCACCTTGATGTTAGTAACGCCGATCTCCCTCGCAAGGCCTAGAAAGTCGGCGGACCTGTCGTCGACTATCCACCCGGTAGTGGCGACGGCCACCTTGCCCAGATCGCCGCCGAGCGACTTAATAATTGCCGCTACGGCGAGCATCTGGGTACCGCCGGCGAGCACAGGCGCGCCTCCGGCATCCAATACGCCGAGGGCGATGGCGGCGACGCCCACATGGACAGGATCGCCCACCTCAGCCAGAGCCTTGACAGGATCGTCTAGGCGTCCAGCCCTCGCCAAGCCCTCTCTAACCACAGCGGCTTTGAGCCCTCTCGGATTGTTGGGGCTGGCCGATGAGGTCTTGCCCCAAGCATCGTAGCCCAGCGCGACTAGGATAGCCATGGCTGTGGTGGTGCCGCCCGGTATAGATTCCCCTATGAAGACGTCGCCGGCCTTGGCCAACTCGCGGCCGAGCGTCCTCCCATTCTCTAGGATGTTCTCGACCGTCGATTCCGAAAGCGCCGGCCCTCTCCTGAAGTCTCCGCCGGGCTCTCCTCCGAGATCTATATAGGGCACCCTAGGCCTCACCCTCCCGCCTGCGAAGGCCACCAGCTTCGGCACATCGCGAGTAAGCGCTCTCGTCACCACGGCTGGCGTCGGTATCCCGTCGGGCGTCACAGGTATGCCGGGTATGCTCCTGGGCCGGCCCGTAAGTAGATACTCAACATCGGCGGCCGGCGTGTAGTGGGTGAGCTCGGGCGAAGCCCCCGCGATGGTTATGCCCGGTATTAGGGAGATGTCGGTAGTACCCGCCACGACGACGATCACGGGTCTCATAATAGGGATAAATAGCCCATATATTAAATTTACCAGTCCAGGCCCTTGACGCCGACGAGGCCCCTCGAATAATAATGCTTGACGGACCTAACCTCAGATATTAGGTCGGCCGACGCGAGCTCGGCATAGTTGTAGTTCCCGGTCACCACCACGTGGGCCCTCAGTGCCAGGAGCTTTCTGAAGTCCTCAGGCCTTAGGAAGCCCTGCCTCACGGCGTAGTTAAACTCGTCCAACACGATTAGGTCGTAGCTCGGGGCCAGCGCCAGGACTTCCTCGAGGATTTCCCTCGGAGTCTTGTGGTCCTCTAGGTATAACGTCCTGACCCCCAGCCTCCTCAACGCCTTGTATTCGCCCACGTAGTCGTCGAGATACCTAGGCGTCTTCATGAGAAATGCGGCGAGTACCCTCATGTCGTGACCCCAGGCCCTTAAGGATAAGCCCAGTGCGGCCGTGGTCTTGCCCTTCCCGTCGCCCGTATAGGCGAGGATCACGGGCCCTCTTTCCCCCATTTATATTAATAGCGAAGGACCGCCGCGGCGGGCTCGCCCTGCCTCGCGATTTCGGCTAGAGGTGGTCGCACTTTGTCGGCCTTACGCCGGCCAGGAAGTCCACGTCCACCTCGACGTGGCTCAGCTCCGATACGTGCACATCGTTGTAATAATGGCGGGTGGCCCGCACGCCGAGTCTGGCGCCGCGCGAGGCCGCGGAAATTACGGCCAGCTTGGACACCTCGTTGCCAGCGCCGTCACGCACGTCGATGCGGGAGTAGTCGAGGGGGATCACGGGGACCGGCAACCCGCGCTCAGCCAGGGCGCTGAGTCGGTGATGTCCATCCAGCACAGTACATGTCCAGGCGTCGACGGCTATGGGCCTCACCCTACTGCCCAGCGCGGGCACGGCCTCCACGCCCTCATGGGGCAGGAGGGAGCTGGGGTCGACGAACATGGGGTATGTGGGGCCGGCGCAGTTGGCCAGAGCCATCCAGTCCTCACGCGCGTCTACGTCCCTCAGGTCGGGCATATATACGTCGACCCATCTCGTCGTGTCGCCATCGGGGAGCCAGGTAAGGCCCACATAACCTCCCTCGCCCACGGCCGTGGACATGACAGGCCTGGAGATCAGTCTGGCCACGTGTCCTGGCGCCAAGAACGGCAGATCGCAGGCGGCCACCACCGCGGGGGCATATGCGAGCAGCTCGGAGAAATCCAGCTCATACCCGCGACCCTCGGTGTAGACCACCTCCATGCCCCACAGCCTGGCCAACCACGCAATAGGCCCATGCAACTTGGTTGTGGCCACCACCAAGCGGGACGAAAAAGGCTGTAGCGCGGCCGCCACTCTCAAGACCATGGGGACGCCGCAGACTGGCCTCAGGCACTTGAAGGGGTCGCCGAACCTCACGCCTCGTCCGCCAGCTAATATCACGCCGGCGATATCGCCCACGGCCCCCCATAGCGCCTCTATTTATCTATAAAGCGCCGGGGCCTCGCCGGCGATGCGCTTTCCGCGCTGCATCGATAAATTGAACCGCCCCTCGGCGGATTCCCCGACGCCTACAGGAGCATCTTTTGATTGATGTTGACAGGGGCTAGCCCCCTGTCGAGTTTTTTCTTGAGTTGCCCCTGAAAGCGCAAGCGCGCGGCCGAGGGCGGACAGGGACCGCGGCCGACGCGCCGTGAAGGCGGCCCGGACGGCGAATCCGATCAGCCGGACGCCCCCATGCGCCGAAACGCCTCGCTCTAGGCGACAGCGTTCTAGGTGACGGTACATCGAATCAATTTAACGGCTATCTTCAGTAGAGACATGGAGAGGAAGTTCTCCATAGACGAACTTAGGCGCCGCCTTGAGCTCGCGCTTAAGCCGGCCGAGGGGTCGCCTGTAATAGAGGAGGTTCTTGAGCACGTCTCCAACCACGGGGTCCTCCGCGGCCCTGTGGACTGGGCCTTCCCGGCGTGGATCGCCTACGTCGAATACGCGACGCAGAGGGTCGCCGAGACGTTTCCGTTATCGGAAGAGGAAAGGAGGGCGTTTCTAAACTTCCGGGAAACGCTGACGCGATTGCTGTGGGAGACGTGGATGCAGACAAAAGAGAAGCTGAAGGCGGTATATAAGGCGATAAAGAACGGCACCTGCAGAATAGAGGGGAAAAGCTGTACGCGCCAGACGGGACGTGGATGTACGTAGGCAGAACGGTTATGCATATTCCAATTCACGGCATCAGCGCCGAGACGTACTTCCCAGATATGTTGAAGCTTCCGCGCGAGAGGCTTGAGTTGCTTCAGCTAGGCTGGAGGGCGAGCGACGAAGGCAATGAAAAGGGTCGGCCCTTCATGGGCACCACACAGCCTTGGCAGGTGTTCGCCTGGACTGCGGCGAGATATGGAGCGCTCCGCATACACATCACTTCGGCCAACTTGACGCGCGAAGGGGTGAGCGTAGCGGTACATCTTAGGGCAAATAGCTGGAGGCAGAGGTGGAGCAAGGACGAAGCCGTAGACCTCGTCGCGAGCTATCTCAGGCGCGGGGAGTGGGCGCCCCTGCTAACAATGTGGCTGGGGGACGGCAAGGCCGAGCGGAAGAAGGTACTGCGAGGTAAATACAAGATTGTTATTGCGGCTAAGGAGCCTTGGAGGTTGGGCAGTAGCATAGGCACATACGAGGCCCTCGTCGCCACGGGCAAGGAGGCGTTCGAGAGGATTGGGGAGTCGGCCGGCGTATACGGCGTGCTGCTGGACCTTCTGAGGGCCCATAAGTGGATTGAGATAAAGCTGGCCACCGACGACGCCCTCAGAGCGGCCTACAAGCTGAAGGCTAGGAAGAGGGGCATAGACGTGCTCAGGGAGGCGTATGGGCAGAACGACGGCGAAATCCCTACAGAGTTCTCACATATGGAGAGACCGAGGAGAGGCGCTGTGGCTGTGACGGGAGTCGTGATGTCCCTGTATCTCGTTAGTGGTCAAGGCGTCTCGCTCCTGGCTGAGCACTATACCCGCGATGCCGGAAAGGCGCTCGCAGTCGCCGGGAGGCTTGAGTCGGCGGGGCTTAGGCCGAACTTCGTGAGGTCCGGCCCCAACTACGTTGTGTATATAGCCATGGCGGACCTCTTGAGGTTGGCAGAGAGGGACGGCGAAATCAGGAGGGCCATAGCGCTCTACCTCGCCGAAAAGGCCAAGGACGGCACGCCGAGGCAGAGGGAACTCGCTAGGAAACTCCTGCAAAGACACCCTCTTTTTCTATCCTCTCAATCGCCTCATCGCCTTCTCGAAGCCGGCATCGCCATGCGTTAGCCGATGTTGAGCCGAAGCGCCGAGCTTGGCCGATGATGTGGAAATGCAGAACCGACGACAACCAACATGCGGAATCAGTCAATGTTTGGACGGACCTCGCCCTGAGGATTCTGGAGGCCGCGGGAGACCCCTGACTTGAGCCGGCCCTTCAGCGCCGCGTCGGCTGGGGCGGGCGATGCCGATGGCCAATACGAGGGCGCCCAGCCGCCGAGGAGCCGGCCGCTCGGCGTCCACGCCTTCGGTGCCGCGGCCGCTATTTCGAGCTCCCCTAGGCCTACAGCGGCGGCCGTGGACCACTGCGACAGGCCCATCGCATGTACTGCGCACCGGACACAAGACATGGGACACTCGGTCTCGCATCAGTCCGCATTAACCTCCACGACCATCCATCACGGCCCCGATCCCGACATGGCCCTGTCCAAATACGCGGGGCGGGAGGAGGCTACGGCTGACGCGGCGAGGCTCGTGGCAGAACGGATATAGACGGGCAGGTCCCGCCGCTGCAGGCCGAGCCGTGGCCGGCCTCTAGGCGAATACGGACAACTCCACGGTCTGAGGCACGTCCAGCAGTCCTAGGAATAGGGCGAGATCCGGCCTCCACCTAACCTCGGACTCCGCGTACCGACGGTAGATCTCCATCTCCTCGACCCCCTCCCTGGACGCCCACCAAGGATTAAAGTCCTCAATCGTGTTTACTTACACTCCACAATGCCTTAAAAACTTTGTAGACCCAAACTCCACAACTCCTTATAAACCCCGAGCGCCGCGTCCGCCGCGTAGAGCTGGCCACCCTAGAGGGGGCCTTCGGTT
>Ga0081473_129401_pt1 | contig 17139 bp, 17 predicted proteins | sample CisSprmetagenome_FD_70977 | JGI IMG/M metagenome (GOLD analysis project Ga0081473, IMG submission 70977) | Hypoxic/sulfidic aquatic microbial communities from Cistern Spring, Yellowstone National Park, USA v2 (version 2) | ecosystem: Environmental > Aquatic > Thermal springs > Hot (42-90C) >...
CCCTCGCCGTCATGGCAGGCGTCATAAACATACTGAGGGCCTCCATGCTTGAGGTCCTCGAGCAGGACTACGTCAGGTTCGCGAGGAGCAAGGGGCTGCCGGAGAGGATAGTGATAAATAAGCACGCGAGGCCCACGGCGATGTTCCCCGTCTACACGAACTTCGCCTACACGGTCGCGGGCCTTCTGGGCGGCGTGGTCATAGTAGAGACGGTCTTCAACTACCCAGGGATAGGGTACTGGCTGACTCAGTCTATGCTTAACAATGACATGGGTGGCATAATGGCTGGGACCCTTCTCTTTGGAATAGTATTCGTGACGACGAGCCTAGTCCTCGATATAGTGTTCGCCTTAAAGGACCCGAGGGTCAGGCTAGGGTGAGAGCATGGCTAAGGGAGGGCTTACGTCAAGGATCCTCACGCCCGAGAGGAAGCTGTCCCTTCAGGTGTTCTTCTCAAACAAGTTAGCCGTAGTGGGGCTTGTCATAGTTCTCGCGTACGTCGCTGACGCGCTGATAGTTCAGTTCGCGCCATGGCTGATAGGACTGAAGTACCCGTTCAAGGTGATACCTGACTACAGCAACCCGGTGCCTCAGCCCCCCTCGTGGAAGCACCCCTTCGGGACGACGTACCCAGGCATTGACTTGCTGAGGGCTGTCGTAAAGGCCATAAGGTTTGACCTGGGCCTCTCTGTAGTTATCGTGGTGCCTGGGGCCCTGCTGGGCATTGTGATAGGCATTGTGGCAACGTACTTCGGCGGCTGGGTTGACGACGTTCTCATGAGGCTCACGGACATATTCTTCAGCGTCCCCTACCTGGTCCTGGCCATAGCCATAGGCTATGCCCTGGGCAGAAACATAACCAGCATGGTCATAGCCCTCATAATAGTCTGGTGGCCCCTCTACGCCAGGTACACGAGGAGCGTCACGCTCCAGGTCAAGGAGCTGACTTTCATAGAGGCCGCCAGGGCTGCAGGGGCGAGCAACTACAAGATCATGTTCAGACACATACTCCCTAACGCCCTGCCCCCTGTCCTGGTGCAGATGTCCATGGACCTGGGCACCATAATGCTCACGATATCAGGCCTAGCCTTCATAGGTTTCCTGCCGGTCGCTAACATACCTGAGCTCGGCTACCTGAGCACGCTGGGCCTCAACTACATCAACACGGCCCCCTGGGCGGTCATAGTGCCTGGCGTCTTCATAGTCATTTTTGCCGTGGCGGTCTACCTGCTTGGCATGGGCCTCATGGACGTGATAAACCCGAGGAGGAGGAGCTCGCTGTGAGCGCTGGCAGGGAGCCAATAGTCACGGTTAGGAACCTCAGGCTCTGGTACTACACAAGGAGGGGGGTCTACAAGGCCCTCAACGGCGTTGACCTTGAGGTCATGAGGGGCGAGGTGCTTGGCGTAGCCGGCGAGAGCGGCTGCGGCAAGAGCACGCTGGGCCTCACCATAATGGGCCTCCTGCCGAGGAACGCCGCCATAGTTGACGGCGAGGTCTTAGTCGACGGCTTTGACGTGGTTAAGCCCCTCAGGGAGTACTATAAGAAATCCAAGAGGTTCAGGCCTGACAAGAACGAGGACGTCCTGAAGAGGCTGCATAAGGAGATGATGAGGATCAGGGGCGTTAAGGTGACCATGGTTTTCCAGGAGCCCATGACAGCTCTAAACCCTGTCATGCCGGTAGGGTACCAGATAGCTGAGGTTGTGCTTCAGCACAACATGTCCCTGCTGGCCAAGAGGAGGCTAGCCAGGGCTAGAGCCACGAAGGACGACGTTAAGGAGGCCCTGAACTTCCTCAGGGCTAACGACTACGCCGGGCTCATAGAGTACGTGAAGGCCAAGGGGCTTGAGGGGCTTGAGGACCAGATGATAGCTATCTGGAGGAGGAGGGACCTCCACGACCTCGTTAAGGAGATAAGGGTACTCAGCCTGTGCTGCGACCCGGTTAATCCAATAGCTGAGAGCGGCCTGAGGTACACGGCCAGGACCAACAAGCTCCCCGCGGCGCCGGTTATCAGGCAACTCGTGAGGAGGGAGCTCGTAAAGGAGGGCTATAGGAAGGCCGCCGAGTTCCTGGGCCTCCTCGGCATGCCTGAGCCCGAGAAGGTCGTCAGGATGTACCCTCACGAGCTGAGCGGGGGCATGAGGCAGAGGGTGGTGATAGCGACGGCAATGATAAACAACCCTGAGCTCGTGATACTCGACGAGCCCACCAGCGCCCTGGACGTGACGGTCCAGGCCGGCATACTTGAGCTGTTGGGAGAGCTCAAGCAGCAGACGAACGCGGCCTTCATTTTCATATCGCACGACCTGAGCATCCTCTACCAGGTCTCTGACAGGGTAGCCATAATGTACGCCGGCAAGGTCGTTGAGGTCGGCCCGAGGGACGCGGTGTTCAAGGAGCCCAAGCACCCCTACACGCAGATGCTCATGGAGGCCGTGCCGACCCTTGAGCCCCACGAGCTCAAGGGTATAAAGGGAGAGGTGCCTGACCTCAGGAACCCGCCCAAGGGGTGCATGTTCCACCCGAGGTGCCCATATGCGATGCCAATATGTAGGGAGAGGGAGCCCCCGATGGTCGACTTAGGAGGCGGACACAGGGTCTCGTGCTGGCTCTACGCTGGGGGTGATAGGAAGTGATAATAGCTGGAAGGGGCCTGAGGGTTTACTTCCCGGTCAAGGGCGTCAGGGGTGCCTCCGTTAGGGCCGTCGACGACGTTGATGTAGAGGTCAAGGAAGGCGAGATCGTGGGCCTAGTGGGCGAGAGCGGCAGCGGCAAGACAACGCTTGGAAGGGCCTTAATCAGGCTGATCGAGCCAACAGCTGGCGAGGCCCTCTTCGAGATACCCGACCATGAGCTCGAGAGATATGACGAGGCTAGGGAGAGGGGGGACGCCGAGACCATGAAGCTGATATCATCTAAGTACTCAGTCCTCAGGCTCAAGGGCAAGGCGCTTAAGGAGTTCAGGAGGAAGGTCGGTATAGTCTTTCAGGACCCGTACTCCTCGCTGGACCCCAGGATGAGGATAGCTGACATAATAGCCGAGCCGATGATCGAGACGGGCGCCTATGACAGGGACAAGGCCATGGAGAAGGTAGTTGACCTCCTTGAGGAGGTCCAGCTACCCTCCGAGTTCGCGGACCGCTACCCCCACGAGCTCAGCGGGGGGCAGAGGCAGAGGGTGGCCATAGCGAGGGGCATAGCTACTGACCCCCGCTTTGTGGTCCTAGATGAGCCCACCAGCGCCCTGGACGTGTCCGTGCAGGCCGAGATACTTGAGCTGCTGAGGGAGCTGAGGGAGACGCACAGGATGGCCATGCTCTTCATAACCCACAACATATCCGTGGTATCATACATGGCCGACAGGATCTACGTCATGTACGCGGGCAAGTTGATGGAGAAGGGCCCAAAGGCCGAGGTCATAAGGAAGCCCGCCCACCCCTACACCCAGGCCCTCATATCGGCCGTGCCAGAGGTCGGAAGGCTGATGAGGAGGGTTGTCCTGAAGGGTGACGTGCCGAGCCTGGTGAGCCCGCCTAAGGGCTGCAGGTTCCACCCGAGGTGCCCTGTTGCCATAGCTACCTGCGGCTGGACCGCTGACGAGGTGGCGGAGGCCCTGAAGAGGGTCCTTGAGGCGAGGTACCCTGAGCTGTCCCAGAGGGCTAGGCTGAGGCCCCTGGGCGAGCTAGAGCTTGAGGTGAGGGGCCTCAGCGCCCCTGAGCTAAAGGACGTTGTTGAGAGGGAGTCAGAGTTCAACAGGGCCCTTAAGTCTATCCAGTCGGTGTCAGAAGAGGGCGGCAGGGTAATGGTCAGGCTGACCAAGCACTCGGAGCCCCGCATGGTTGAGGTGGCCAGGGGACACCTGGCCGCCTGCCACCTACTCTCGGCCTCCTCATAGCTGGCCCTCGGTCGAGGGCCTGACCCCTTTTATACCTAAGCCCACAAAAAGAGAGACCGGTGGCGGGGGCAGGGCCCCTAAGGGGTTGCAGAGTAAAGGGGCCCTGGGAGGAACCCCCTCCCAGGACCTCCTCGCCTCTGCAACCCTATGCCACCCGCAAAGGACGGACGACCCCCACGGGCCGTCCGCCCAAGACGGATGGCATAGGCCCCGTCCCCCGCCACCGCTTCTTAATATTAAATCACCCTTAGGACCAGCTCCTCACCGTACCCAACTATCACACGCCTGAACCCCCTCAGGGCCGAGTCAAGCTCGGGGTCCCCCGTGTCAACCCTGAGCGCCCTGAGCCTGAGCGCCTTAGACTTGGCCGCTACAACCACCATGTTGTCAACGCCTACCCTCCTTATCACCTCAGGGCTCAGCTGCTGGTTCCCCCTCCCCAGCAGGAACCCCTGTCCCCCTATTGGCGACACTATGACCTTGGCCTTAGGGTATCGCCTTAACAGCTCCAGCATGTTGGCCTCGTTCAGGTCGCGTCCCACGAGCCTTCCGTCGATGACAGCGTCAAAGCCCAGGAGCGTCTTGCTAATGCCGAGCCTCCTTGCTATGGCGGCCACCGTGGAGCCTGGGCCAAGTATGTAGAGGACCCCGGGCTCCATGTTCTCCACGACATAAGAGGCTATGGCCTCTAGCTCCTCCTCAGCGTAAGGGGCTGCCTCCTTGCCTGACCTAACCACCTCATCGGCCGCTGGCACCAGGGCCGTGCCGTAAAGCCTCAACCTCAGCTCGTCCCTCCTGAAGGCCTCCTCGTCAATGTCCAGAACCTCGGCCCTCTCGACCCCTACCTCTCCCCTGAGGAACCTCTCTGCCGCCACGGCCGCCGTGGCTGGGGTCTCAGCGAAGACGCCGCTGTACATCTTGACCCCGCTCGGGACCCCGAGCACGGCCACCCTCTCGTCAACAACCTCAACGATGTCCCGCGCCGTCCCGTCTCCCCCCACGAAGACTATGAGGGGGGCCCTGCCCACGGCCTCCCCGGCGCACCTCCTGGTGTCCTCAGCTGACGTAGGCCCCTCCTGCGGCGCGCATCCCATGACTTCAAGGCGGCCCCCCAGCCCCGCCTCCCTGGCCTCCGCCTCGCCCATCTGGCCAGGCGGCGCCAGGACCCTGATGTCAGGGCTTAGCGACCTGAGGAACTCCACGGCCCTCCCCGGGGCGACCGGTCTGGCCCCGAGCTGGAGGGCCCTAAGGTAGGCCTCGCCGTCAGTGCCCTTCAGCCCCACCCTCCCGCCCATGCCCGCTATCGGGTTAACTATGAGGGCCAGCTTTGCCTCCACGGCCCCTCTCCGGCCAGGGGAGGGGGAGCCAGCTTTTTCACCGGTAACCCCTTCGGTGCCGAGGTTGAGGAGGTCGCTTAGTGAGGTCATAGGGGCCGTCATAGTGCTAGCCGTCGTGGTCCTGGCGGCCCTCTCCCTCCTGAGGCTGGGCTCACAGGTGGTCCTTTACGCCGAGAGGGTCTCTTCATCCCAGTTCGCCAGGGAGGCCCAGATGTCGTCACCCCCTGAGATGAGTGTCGTCCTCAGGAACTCAAGCCTCTACCTCCTGGTCAGCTCGTCAGTCCCCATCAACATAAGCTACGCGGTGATACAGGAGGCGGGCAAGGTCTACGTCGAGAGGGTTGACGAGAGCGTCTCAGGGCAGGCCCTCCTGAGGCTCCTCACCAACTACAGCTGCCAGAACGTCAGCATATTCCTCGTCAGCTCCACAGGAGCGGTGTTCAGGTACGAGCCCTACAACGACCCCCTGCTCATGGGCAGGGCGCCTCAGGGCGTTGACTACTTCAGCTGCGCCTTCCTCAACTCCACGGGCCCCTCAAGCGCCTCCTCAGGCCCAGGGTACCAGCAGGTCTACCTGGGGCCTGACTCCTTCAGGCTCCCAAACAACGTGGTGCTCGTAGGGCTTCAGGGCAGCGGGGGCTCCTTTGAGAGCGCAGGGAAGCTCCAGGTCAAGGTCAGGATGAGCGGGTGGTTCTGCAGCGAGAGCGTAGTGGCAAGCGTCGGTAATGTCAACATCTCAAGGTCCTTCAGCGGCCCAATAGCCTACCTCGGCTGGGTTAACGTGAGCGGCGTCAACGTGAGCCTCCTCGCATTCTGCCAAGGGTGGAGCACGGGCATCGTGATACTGCCCGCCTCAGGCTACATCACCTTCAGCGCCGTCGCGAACGCAACTGCCACGGCCCAGACGCCCTACACTTCGCCCATAGGCCCTGTCACTGCCGCGGCCCTCGGCTTCACTGGCAACTTCACGGCCAGCGGCTCCACGAAGTTCCTCGGGTCAGGCTGGACCAGCAGTGGGCTATACTACTACTGGGGCTTCTCCTCGCGGGCCAGCGGCAATGGGACGACCCCAGGGCCCATCGCGCTGCTCATAGGCTACGGTCTCAGCACGGCCAGCGGCAGCTTCACCTTGAGCGCCGTCATAAACGCAACGGTCGTGGAGTTCACGGGCAACGCCAGCCTCACCCTTGAGGTGCCCGGCCCCGTCACGTTCAAGGCCTTAAGCCTCTCGGCGTCAGGTTCATACCCGCCCATGATCGGCGCCCTCGTGAACTCCCTACACTACGTGACCTCCTCGATCTACATGACCTTCTACACGCAGGAGGGCGCCGTCACTAGGTCTGTCAGCTCGGGGGAGTTCCTGGTGCCGTTCTACCAGGTCGCCGTGACTATGCCTTATGGGCCCTCAGGGCTGCTCGAGGTAGGCCCCCAGCTCAAGCCTACCAGCAACGGCTGGATAGCCTACGCCGTTAACGTCACTCCGTTCCCCTTCGTCACGCCAACCATGTTGGAGCTCAACTCAACTGGGGTGGGAACCTTGGTGCTCGTGTCGCCAACGTGGCTCAGCGACCCACTTCAGGTAGGGCAGTTAACGGAGGACGGCCCGGTCATAGCTATACCTCTCGGCGTAGACCCCCTCAGCTGCGTCAGCCCCATGGTTGCGCGGCTGAGCCTTCAGGGCTACCAGGCCTACGTGGGGCTCCCCTGGTCCAACCTGACAGACAGCACAACCCCAGGCGCCTACCTGCTGTACTGTAAGGGGCAGGGCGGCTACCTGGCCATAATATCATAATAGGGGCCCGCGGAAAGCCCTAGAGCGGCCTTGGAGTCGCTGGGACCAGAAGTAATATATGACGAGGCCCGCTGGAGGACCCTGGCCGCCAAGAGGGGCAGGGCGACGCCTGTCCTGAGGGCCCTCATGGGGGCAGGCCTCGAGGCCTACGTGTTTGGGAGCGTGGCCAGGGGCGACGTGAGGCCGGAGAGCGACGTTGACGTCGTTATCCTTGACCCAGCGCCGCCCTACCTGGTCGAGCTGGCCATCGAGAGGGCAGGCCTCAAGGCCTACAGCAAGGAGATAGTCCAGGCCACCCCCTCCTACGTCCCAAAGGCCTATATATACCTGGACCCTGACGAAGAGCTTGTCGTCAGTTTCCCCCTGGCCAGGATGAGGCCGAGGGAGCAGGAGTTCTACAGGTGGGGAGGCCTGCTTGACGCCAAGGGGGTCCTGGAGGGGAGGAGGGTGCCTGGCGTCAACAAGGGGCTGATAGCGATAATCCCTACGCCCAGGGGGCACGTTGAGGTCCCCGTGGCAGGCCACGAGGGGGAGGTGGCCAGGCTCCTCAGGGTCTCAATGGACATAGTGAGGGAGAGGCTCAGCGTCCTCGGCAGGAGGAGGGAGGTGGGCAGGACGGGCACGTTCATAAAGGAGGAGGTGCCTCCTGACGAGCCCATAGAGGAGGCCGTGAGGAGGCTGGCTGAGAGGAACGAGTTCTTCAGGAGGGCCGTCACGGCCTGAGCTCGGCTTTATAAAGGACAGGGCCAACAGGCGAAGGGGACCACCATGAGCGAGCAGCCTGTCCGCATAGCGCTAGTGGTGTCAGAGTTCAACTATGACGTGACCAGGGTCATGGAGGAGAAGGCGCTCTCGCATGCAAGGTTCCTGGGCGCCGAGGTGCCCATAGTCTTCAGGGTGCCGGGGGTCTACGACTCCCCCTTCGGCGTGCTCCAGGTGATAAGGCTCGACTACGTCGACGCAGTGGCCGTCATAGGGGCCGTCATACAGGGCGAGACAAAGCATGACGAGGTGGTGGCCAACCAGGCCGCTAGGGCGCTCATAGACATAAGCCTCCAGTACGGCAAGCCCGTGACCCTGGGCGTCATAGGCCCAGGCGCCTCAAGGGTTCAGGCCCTCGAGAGGGCCGAGGAATACGCCAGGAGGGCCGTTGAGGCCGCTGTCAAGCTCGTGAGGAGGCAGAGGGCGCTGGCGGGCTCCAGGCCTGCCGCTGGCCAGACGCTCACGGTGGGGTGAAGTTGGAGGTAAAGCTGACGCTGGTGGAGCTCAGGGGCTACAGGGATTGGACTGAGCTCCTTGGGAGCGACAGGGAGTGGAGGATACAGTCAGCCCAGGCCAGGCTATACGAGGTGGCCTCAAGGGCCTCCGCATCCGCCTCTGCCCTCGCAGTACCTCTGAGATATGACTACGTCCTGCTCGTCACAACGGGGCTTGAGGAAACGGAGGTCAAGGAGATAGTTGATGAGATAGCCGCGGCCGCACCCGTGAGCGTGAGGCACGCCTCGGCGTGCGCTCAGAGGCCCACAGATGCCGTCGCCAAGGCCTTCAGGGCCCTGAGGGGAGGGCTGGCTGACCCCTGCCTCGGGGACCTGACGGTCATAGCTCACGTAGACCTTGACGATGTGACCTCCCTCACCGAGTCCACAGACCCAGTCGAGGCCTATAGGCAGGTCCAGTCGCTCCTGAACGGCGTGTCCTCACTGGCCTTCCCAGCCGGCGGCATAGTCCAGTACCTCGGAGGCGACAACATACTCGTCATAATGCCCACTGAGGGCTATGAGAGGCTCGCCCAGGACCTGGCCTCGCTCGCCAAGGTCAAGGTGGGGGTAGGCGTCGCGCGGAGCGGGAGGGAGGCCTCAGCGTTAGCCACCGAGGCCCTTGATGAGATAAGGAGGAACAGGTCCCTGGGGCCTGTGAGGGTTAGAATCTCCGAGGTCCTCCTCAGTACACGATCCCCCTGAAGGCCACCCTGTGAGGTCCCCCTGGGCCCCAGGAGTACCCCTCGGGCCTGAGCGTGGGCCCCGCGAGCTCCTGTAGTCCCTCCCTCTCCTGTCCAACCCATATCATGGCCCAGGCCCTGAGCAGGTCCAGGTCATCCAGCTGCCTGCGGGCCCTCTCGCTGACCCCTATATCAAGCCCCTCGTCCACGTGAACCCTCGATATAGGGGTGACGGGCCCACAGGTGTACATCAGCACGAGGCCCCCGTAAAGGGTAGCGTACCAGAGCGACTTGAGCTCCCAGCCCCAGCTCGGGTCGGGGCTGAAGGGGCTGAGGGATTTGTACTGCTCCTCCAGCCTAGACGATATCAGCGGGTCAGGCCCGAAGGGCGCGCTCTCAAGGACAGCTGACACGGCCAGGCACCTAGATGAGGCCAGGATGACTGCTGGCCTGACCTGGAAGGAGCTCAAGGGGCTCAGCCTCACATGTGTATGGTTGTCGAGGCGCCGCCCCAGGCTCCCCCTACCTCGGCGTTGAAGTAACCCACGATGACCGCGTACTCGTTGACCAGGGTCCTCACGGTCCCCCCTATTGACGAGGGGTTTATCTGATCCTCGTACAGCACCCTGCTGACAACTATGGTGTCAGGGCTCTCAAGCTGAGGCTGGAATATCACGACGCAGTCGGGGCACACGCTGATGAGCCTCGTGAGGAGCTCTGTCATGGACTTTAGCCTGTCCCTCTCTGGCATAGAGTTCATGGCCGCCCTGTGCTGGTCCGCCACCTTGACTATCATGCTAAGCACAAGCCTCTCAGTCTTCGTCTTAGGCTTCTGGACCCCTATCATGACCCTCAGCGGGGCCTTGACCGTGGCGTTCAGGGCCCACTCTATTGGCACGTTAGGGGGGACCTGAACCTCCTCAACGTCTATGTCCTCCTCCTTAAGCCACCTCATGACGTCTTCCTTAAGTCCCAAGGGGTATCCCCCTACGCCACCATAGCATACACTTATAATCCTCCATGAAGAATTTACCTCTCAAAAGTCAGCTCGGTGAGAGCATGAGGATAGACGACCTGTTGGCCAGGCTTGACAGGCTTAAGGAGTTCCTAACGGTAAAGCCCCTCTACTGGGACTTCGAGACCAACGAGTTCGTGTGGCTCGACACAAGGCAGATCCCCTGGGCCGAGGTCTACGTTAGGACCAAGGACTACAGGAGGGTGGCCCAGGCGATAAAGGACATGGAGATCAGGGGCGCGCCCGCCATAGGAGTCTCAGCGGGCTTCGGGATGGCGCTGGCCGCGGTCCACTCTAAGGCCTCGAGGACCGCTCAGCTGATGGAGGAGCTCAGGGTCGCCAAGGAGGTCCTATCTAAGACGAGGCCGACCGCCTTCAACTTGTTCTGGGCCCTGGACAGGGTCGTGAGGGTTGCCGAGGCTGCCGCCGACAGGGAGGACGACGCTGACGCCGTGAGGGAGGCCGTCGTGAGGGAGGCGCTGACCATTTACGTTGAGGACGTAGAGAACAACGTCAACATGGGGCGCCACGGCTCCAAGATGATAGATGACGGGGCCAGGGTAGTGACCCACTGCAACACGGGCTCCTTGGCCACGGCCGGCTTTGGCACGGCCCTCGGCGTCATAAGGTACGCCTGGCTTGAGGGCAAGAGGATAAGGGTCTACGCCGATGAGACGAGGCCCCTCCTGCAGGGCGCCAGGCTCACCGTCTGGGAGCTCAAGAAGGACGGCATACCTGTGACATTAGTAGTTGACGGGGCCTCGGGGCTACTCTTCAGGAGGGGCATGGCGGACCTAGCCATAGTGGGGGCCGACAGGATAACGCTCACCGGTCACGTAGCCAACAAGATAGGCACCTACAACCTGGCCCTCGCGGCCAACGCCAGCGGGAGGCCCTTCTACGTCGCGGCCCCGACCAGCACGATACAGCCCGTTGAGGGCGAGGAGCACATAGTCATTGAAGAGAGGTCGCCCGACGAGGTCAGGACCGTGCTTGGTAAGCTGAGCATAACCGTTGAGGGCGTTGAGGCCTTTAACCCGGCCTTTGACGTGACCCCTCCTGAGCTCGTGACCGCCATCATAACTGAGAAAGGAGTGGCCAGGAGCCCATACACCAGGAGCCTCAGGGAAATCCTCGGCTTAACGTAACAGCCAATTGTTTAACGTTTTTAAGCCCTAAGGGCAACCAGTGCCTTGGCGAAGGCCTTGGCGAGGATCCCCTGTACTGTAGATGAGCTCAAGCCCCCAGCGGAGGGTCAGTTCGCAAGGTATGAGAACGGGAGGCTCATAGTCCCAGACAACCTCATCGTGGCCTACTTCAAGGGCGACGGCATAGGCCCTGAGATCGTTGACAGCGCCATCAAGGTCTTGAACGCAGCCGTTGAGAAGGCCTACGGCGGCTCCAGGAGGCTGGTCTGGTGGGAGGTGGCGGCGGGCGACCTGGCTGAGCAGGAGTGCGGGAACAGGCTGCCTGAGGCCACCATTCAGGCCTTCAAGATGGCCAGGGTCAACCTGAAGGGCCCCCTGACAACACCTGTCGGCGGCGGCTGGAGGAGCATAAACGTCGCGATAAGGATGATCCTTGACCTCTACTCCAACGTGAGGCCCGTCAAGTGGTACGGCCAGCCGGCCCCTCACTGCCACCCAGAGAAGATAGACTGGGTGATATTCAGGGAGAACACGGAGGACCTCTACGCCGGCATAGAGTGGCCCGCCAACAGCCCCGAGGCCCAGAAGGTCAGGGACTTCCTTAAGAAGGAGTTCGGCATCGAGCTCACGCCTGACACGGGCATCGGCGTAAAGCCAATATCAAGGTGGAAGACGCAGAGGCACGTGAGGAGGGCCATGGAGTGGGCCATAAGGAACGGCTACAGGTACGTGACCATAATGCACAAGGGCAACATAATGAAGTACACGGAGGGCGCCTTCAAGGACTGGGCCTATGAGCTTATACTGAAGGAGTTCAGGGACTACGTGGTGACGGAGGAAGAGGTCAACACCAAGTACGGCGGTAAGGCCCCGCCGGGCAAGATAATAGTTAACGACAGGATAGCCGATAACATGCTCCAGCAGATAATCACGAGGCCGGGCGAGTACAACGTCATAGTCACGCCTAACCTAAACGGTGACTACATAAGCGACGAGGCCAACGCCCTGGTCGGCGGTATAGGCATGGCCGCTGGCCTCGACATGGGCGACGGGATAGCCCTCGCCGAGCCTGTTCACGGCAGCGCCCCCAAGTACGCTGGCAAGAACGTGATAAACCCCACCGCCGAGATACTCAGCGGCATGTACCTGCTGAGCGACTTCGTTGGCTGGAGGGAGGTCAAGCTGCTGGTCGAGCACGCGATAAGGCAGGCCATAGCTCACAAGCAGGTGACCTACGACCTGGCCAGGGAGATGCCGGGCGTCCAGCCCATATCAACAACTGAGTACACAGATGTACTGATAGGCTACATAAAGGAGGCCGACCTCAAGGCGCTGAAGGGCCAGTAAAGCCTCCTTACTTCCCTTTTTCTATCGTCTCAAGCAGACCGCACAGCTCACCAAGTGACCTGATCCTGTACCTCGCAACGCTCAGCACCGCAGGGTCGTCACCCATGGCCACGGGGTAACCCACTACCTTCATGGCCTCAACGTCCCACTTCGAGTCACCTACGTACATCGCGCTCTCGGGCGGGACGCCGAGCTCGTAGAGGACTGCCCTCACGGCCTTCGCCTTGTTGACCCCTACCACGGGCAGCCCTCCGGGCACGAGGCGCCAGTGCTTGTCGAAGCTCAGCTGGTTAGCCACCCAGATGTCAGCCCCTACCGCCGCGGCGACCCTGGCTACCAGGAGGTCGATCCCCCCGCTTACGAGCGCTATCCTCCTGCCGCTCCTGTGGATGCAGCTGGCCACGTCCTGGGCCTCCCTCCTTATCGGGATCCCTGAGAGTATCTTCTCAAGGTCCCACCTCGTTATCCTCCCTCCAGTCGCCTCCACCCACAGCTGAGTGTCAAGCCTCATCCACTCCGCGTAGCCTATCTCGCCCCTCTCGAACCTCTCCGCTATCTCCCTGGCCCTCTCCTGGACCCCAAGGGCCCTGTGCACGAAGCCCCAGCTGCTGTCCACCTCTGTCAGGACGCCGTCAACGTCAAAGATCACGGCCCTTACCTTCATCGTTGCACCACCACAGCGTGCCTCCCCTTCTGGCGAGCGCCTCGGCGATAGCTCCTGGGTCCTTGCAATAAAACATGTGGGGCCTCAGGGAGTCCGTGGCCCCCGCCATCCCGAGGGGGAAGAGGCCTTCCAGGGACTCTATATATGAGGCGAGGCCGTCCTCGGCCGGCCTGCCGTAGCGCCCAACCTCATAGTAAATGAAGACGGGCCTGGCCAGCGGGCTTGAGGAGACGCTGTCTACGTGCCACCACACCCTCTGGGGCCCCCTCACGTGCCTTGACACCCTGGCCCTGATACCTCCAGGCCCTCCAGCGCTACCCACGTATATGATGTAGCCCGCCCCCGCCTTGGCCAGGACCCTCCCGCGCCTGTCCCTTATCTCAACGGGTCCCTCGAGCCTGAAGCAAACGGCGTAGACGCCCTTCTCAGCGGGCAGGGGAGGGCGGCGTCCGCTACCCCGGAGAGGCTCATCGCCAGCGGCTCTCTCCGGGCACAACTTACGTCACCCGCCGCCGAGGGACTGAGGGCGCCTGAAGTTAAAGTAGTGTCACGCCCTCCCGGGCGCGGGCTGGGCCTTGAAGGTGCTGATAGCAGGCCTCGTACCTAACGACGCTGGGAAGACCGTCCTGGCAGCCAGCCTGGTCAAGGCCCTCCTCAGGGAGGGCATCTCAGCGACCCCGGTCAAGCCCCTTGCCGCCACTGACCTCTGGGGGCACCCGGAGTCACTAAACAGGTCAAGGGAGGCCAGGCTCGTGGTCACCTGGGACGGCTATATCCTCCACAGGGCGTCAGGGGGAAGGCTGCCAATAGAGGTGATTAACCCCATAGGGGCTCTCCTGGCGCCCACGCCCCCCTCCAGGTACAGGAGCAGGTCAAGCTATGAGGCCTCCCTCGTGGAGCCCTACAGGAGGGCGGTGCTGACGAGGGTCACGAGCTGCGCAGGGGGCAGCAGGTCACTGCACCTGGCCAACGCTGACGCCATGTCAAGGGTCCCCCAGCAGGTCAGCGAGGCGCTGCAGGAGGTGATCATGTACCTTACGCCTCCCCCTACGCCGGCCAGCGACGAGGCCATAGCGGGCATATTTTCAGGCGCCGGCTCAACGGCAGCCGACACCTGCCTCGCCATGGCTGAGGCCTCCAGCGACGCGGTGATAGTGGAGTCGAACAGCGACGTAGTTGCCCCAACGCCCTTATCGTCATATCCCTCACTGGCCATCATGGTGGCGCCGGGGGAGGCCTACCTGGTTGAGGGGGCCAGGCTCTCAAGGGCCCTTGAGGCCATAGCCATGTCAGGCAGGCCATGGGCGGCGAAGGCCATGGAGGCACTTGAGCTGACGGGCCACCTGGGCAGGGTCGACCTGCCCCTCCTCGAGGACCCTGACGAGGGCTACCCGCCTGACGTTATCTCGCCACTTGTCGAGGCCGTGAAGGGCAGGCTGAGAAAGGGCTGACAAAAATTATGAATCCCTTGTCACATAAGGTCTAGACTCTCTAAAAAGAGAAACTTTAAAGCTTTCTCTAGTAATAGAATTAGATGGTGAGCGGCTTGGCGCTGTTCGTCGACATACTTGACATACAGCTCCAGGTCCTGGCCTGGGGTCTCCTGGCCGGCGCCGCCTGGGTCCTGCTGAGGTTCGGGATGCCGAGAGGGGAGACTGAGAAGCTTGACAAGGGCTTCGGCTACGCCTTCTTCACGATAGGCCTCTACGCCTTCATAACCGGCCTCTGGGCGACCTTCACGTGGCCGCTGCCCAGCAGCTACAACCTGGTGCTCTCCGACCCCTACGCGCTCTTCGGCATAGCCTACCTGGCCCTCGGCCTCGCCCTGATCTACGGGGCTGACCTCAGGGGTGTCATGTACATGATAGCCTTCCTCTCGCTGTCCGTCTTCATCTACGGCGCTGACATCTACTATTATCACATGACAAACGAGCCCGCCGCCGCGGCGGCCATGTACATCTTCATTGCCCTGGCGGCCCTCCTGAGCCCCCTGCTGACCTACAGGAGTACCTCGAGGTGGTTCGCCTATATCGAGGTAGTGCTCCTGGTAATAGGAGCTCTCTTGTCAGCCTACATAGGGGCCTCAGCGACATTTGAGCACACAGCCGACTGGGTCAAGTGGGTTCCCTTCTACGGCTGACGAGAGCCCTAAAAGGGGTTTTCCTTGATATCTTTTTTCCTTTATATCCTAGCTGACAGCGGGGCTGAAGGACTTGTCGCTGCAGCTCCCGAGCCGGGAGGGCATCATACGCTTTGACCCAGCGACGGGGAGCTGGGCTAGGCTTGGTGAGCTCAAGAAGTCGGACCTGGCCGAGGGCTTCAACATAGTTTACTTCAGGAACCTCATGTGCTCGGCCTGCCGCCTCCTGGACCTTAAGTTCCCTGACCTCGTCGACATGTACAGCTGCAGGGCGACCATAACCGTGGTGACCTGCATGTGGTTCTCTAAGCTCTGCCTCACGCGCGCGGCCAGGAGGGCCTTCGAGGAGTTCAAGGTCAGGGAGTCGCCGACCATCTACGCGGCCCTCGTCAGGGGAGGGTCCGTGGTCAGGGAGGCTGTGATCATAGGGACCCTCTCGCTGAGCGAGTACAGGTCCTACTTAGCCAAGTCGGTTGGCCTGAGGGCATGTAGTTAACACTTAAATAAAAGAGGTGTCAGTTAAAGAACTTGTGAGACCTTGAATAACCGCAGGAGGGCGTTAGCCCTAGGCCTCCTCGTCCTGGTCCTTGCAGTTGTGGTCGTTCCCCTCGTCAACATGCCGGTCGTGCTCAAGTCAGCCAGGGCCCAGCAGGGCTCTGGCCAGGTGTACTCAAACTTCACCGTCTCGTGGACCGGCAACCTGACGGTGTACCTGTACGGTGTTTCGCCCTCCTCTAAGGTGCTCCTCTGGTGGGGCATAGAGCCTTACCCGCAGGGGCCCTGGTACACGACCAGCGGCAAGCCGGGCAACATGGAGACCCCCATGACCTATAACTCCACGCTGAAGGCGTTCGTGGCCACCATAGGGCCCTTCGAGAACGGCACGTGGGTAGCCTACGTCTTCAACGTGAATGGGACGATCTGGATAAACTATGAGGGCCACGCGTTCTGGAACTGGAACGTAATAATTAACCCCCCTATGAACATAATAGGCTACACTAAGGCCTGGGTCCTTCCAAACGGCTCAATAGTGATAACGGCCATAGGCAGGCCCCCTGACGAGATGATACTCTGGTGGGGCCTGACCTCAGGCCCCCAGACCGGCCTGCCCTGGTACACAACTGCAGGCACCCCTGGGGCCAACCAGACCGTCATGACCTATAATCCGCTGTGGGGCAACTACACCGCCATCATAGGGCCCTTCAAGCCAGGCCAGTGGGTGCAGTGGGTCTACCACGACGCCTACACGGGCTGGTGGATACACAACAGCAACGTGAGCTCAAGCGCTAACTTCGCAATACAGGACGTCTACACGCCGGTCCACGCCGTGGCCATGCACACCAGCCAGCTCGTCTACAAGGTCGGGCAGCAGGTGGTAATGAACGTGACCGTTCAGAACGAGGGGCCGGCCATGAACTACACCATAGCGCTCCAGGTAGGGACCGAGGTGGTCTCAAACAGGACCGTTGAGCTGCCGAGCGGGTACTCTAACCTGACCTTCACGTTCCCGGCCAACTTCCCAATGGGCATCTATAACGTCTTCCTGCTGGTAGGACTCAAGGGCATATGGCAGAACAGCACTGTCGGGCAGCTCTACATAGTTAACACCACGGGCAGGAAGCCTCTGAGCGTCGTGATAGTCTGGAACATGCACCAGCCCCTATACCTTGAGCCAAACGGCACGTGGGGCCAGCCATGGGTGCAGTGGCACACGGGCCAGGACCTCTACTGGAACGGGAGCCTCGTGGGCGCCTACGAGCTCCAGGCAATGCTCCTCAACGAGTTCCCCAACATAAACGTGACCATAGACTTCACGCCAGTTCTCCTATACCAGTGGGAGGCGTTCCTGCACCAGA
>Ga0081473_157165_pt1 | contig 17127 bp, 14 predicted proteins | sample CisSprmetagenome_FD_70977 | JGI IMG/M metagenome (GOLD analysis project Ga0081473, IMG submission 70977) | Hypoxic/sulfidic aquatic microbial communities from Cistern Spring, Yellowstone National Park, USA v2 (version 2) | ecosystem: Environmental > Aquatic > Thermal springs > Hot (42-90C) >...
TGCGGGCGTAGACGCCGAGGTGAAGAAGGTGGGCGGCAGAGACGAATGGCGCGTCGAAGCCACCACCGACATGCTTGCAGCCGGCCGTAGGGAGCTTAGGGACGCCATCGCAAAAATCGTCGGAACTGCACGCGACAACGGCTGGATCAACGAGGAGACGGCCAACCGCTGGCTCGACAAGCTGAGGAGCGGCATCACGCTGAGGGAGGGCTGGCCGAAGTACGAAGTGAAGCTGGCTAAGGGCGCGCTGGTGGTCAGATACCGCTCCACCAACCTCGGCAACATAGAGCGCGAGGTCAAGCGGCTTAGGGCCATGGGCCTCGTGGAGGACATACACTTCACGGTGAAGATGCCGGATGGCGGGAAGGCGGGCTACGTCTCGATCCTCAGGGAGGGCCTTGAGCGCGCCGCGTGGCTTTCAGTCCACGGCGAGGGCGACCAACAGAAGCTCGCGGCCGAGTTCGTAGACCTCATACTGAAGAGGGCCGAGAAGAAGGGCGGCGCCGTCTACGAGAAGGCCCTGGAGGTCGTGAGGAGGGGTAGGGAGGTGGGCTCCCTAAAGCTTGCGGACGTAAAGGGGGCTGAGGTCTTCGTCGGGGGCAAGAAGTACGTCGTGACAGTCCTCGGCGGAGGGGCCGAGCCCGAGGAGGGAGAGAGCGGCAGGACCCTACTGAGGATTAAGATAACGGCTGAGGTCGACGGCGTACGGCGCGAGTACACGATGACGTTCGGCAGATATGGGAAAGACAACAAGGCCTTGGGCCGCGCCTACGCCAGGGCCGACGCGCCGGGGGGCAGGGAGGCCGACGCCGAGAGGTTCGCCGCCCTCATAAAGGCCCTCACGGGGAAGGAGCCGTGGGTGTACCGCGTGGGCAACAAGATGGTGGTGGAGTGCGGCGGGGAACACCTAGACGGCTTCGCCCGCTACGCCGAGCTCGCAGACGCCATTACGAGCTGGCTGAAAATCGCGGAAAGATAAGGACGAGGGCCCACTTCGATTCCGGCGGCTAGAGGGCGACGGAGTCGAAGATATGCTTGCGGTAGTACTTCGCCGATATCTCGGGCCTGGCGTTCGTCAGCTCGTCCTCCGGCAGTATCGACATGACGTCCCACCCTATGTCGAGGGTCTCCTCGAAGGTGCGCCTCTCGTAGACTCCCTGCTTGACGAACTTCTGCTCGAAGGCGTCGGCGAAGCGGAGGTAGCGCCTCTCGCGCCAGCCCAGATTGCGCTCGCCGACCAAGGTCGCGAGGCTCCTCAGCTCCAGCGCGCGGCTGTAGGCCGCTATGAGCGTGTTGGCCACGTCCTTGTGGTCCTCTCTGGTCTTCCCCTCGCCGATGGCGTCCTTGGCGAGGCGCGAGAGCGACATTATTATGTCGAACGGCGGATAGATGCCCTTGCCCCACATGGAGCGGCTGAGCACCAGCTGGCCCTCGGTTATGTACCCCGAGAGGTCCGGTATGGGGTGGGTTATGTCGTCGTGGGGCATCGTGAGTATGGGGAATTGGGTGACCGAGCCCTTGCGCCCCCTGGCCCTCCCCGCCCTCTCGTATATAGTCGCCAGGTCCGTATACATATAGCCCGGGTAGCCGCGTCTGCCGGGGAGCTCGCCCTTGCCCGACGAGAGCTCGCGGAGGCCCTCGGCGTAGTTCGTCATGTCCGTGATCACGACGAGGACGTGGTAGCCGAGGTCCCAGGCCAGATGCTCGGCTATGGTGAGGCCGACGCGCGGCGCCAGTATGCGCTCCGCCACGGGGTCCGACGCCAGGTTTATGACGGCGACCGCCCTCCTGAGGGCGCCGGTCCTCCTGAACTCCTCCATGAAGTACATGGCCTCCTCGCTCCTGATCCCTATGCCCACGAAGACCACGGCGAAGCCCTCCTCGCTCCCTCTCACGGTCGACTGCCTCACCACCTGCGCCGCCATGACGTTGTGGGGGAGGCCGGTGCCGGAGAAGATGGGCAGCTTCTGGCCTCTGACCAGGGTGTAGAGCCCGTCTATGGCCGAGATGCCGGTCTCTATGGGCTCCTCGGGGTACTCGCGGGCGTAGGGGTTGAGGGGCTCCCCGTTTATGTCCCTGAAGTCCCGCGGCGGGGGCAGGGGCATGTGGTCGCGCGGCTGGCCCTTGCCGTCCAGGATGCGGCCGATGAGGTCCTCGCTGACGCCCAGCCTGTAGGTCTTGCCGTAAAACCTCACGGTCGACCCCTTGGCCGGAAGGCCGAGGGTCGGGCCGAGGACCTGCGCCACGGCGTAGTCGGTCGCCACCTCTATGACTTGGACCCTCCGGGGCTCTCCGTCCGGCCCCACCACCTCGCCCAGCTCGCCGTAGGCCACGCCCCTGGTCCGCTCTATGACGAGCAGCGGGCCCTTGACCTCCCTCACCGTCGAATAGCTGACCACGGGGGATATCTGCATGGGCCTACAGAAAGAGCTCTTTATATGTGTTGGCTACAACGTGAACTCCACCATGCCGCTCGTGGCGCCTTCGGCCAGCACGTCGTCCTCCAGCTCTATGAAGTAGCTGACGGACGCCGTGTAGACGTAGTTGTTGCCCTCCTCCCCCGCGGGCCTCTTGGGTATCCTCGCCTGCATGACGGCTCTGCCCTTAGTCTGCCCCGCCTTGAGGAGCGGGACCTCCAGGCCCGCCTTAACCTCGTCGCCGGAGGAGTCCGCGCTCCACCTCTTCTCGCCGAGCTCGAGGCCGTAGTCCGAGGCGTACATCTGCATCAGCTTGTTGAAGTTGCTGCCCGACTCGTCGAGGACCAGGCTGAGCCCGCTCTCCCTCGGCCACCGCTCAAGCCTCCTCAGCCTCGCCTGCTCGTCGGCTGTCTTGGATATCCTTATGGGCACCTCGACCGACCTCTCGTAGACTCTATACATGGCCCCGGCAGAGCCATCGGTATATAACCGTTGTCTCGCCGTGGCGCAAACCTTATAAGCGCGGCGCCCCCTTAGGCAGTGACCCTGGATAGGTACATATCTGCGGTGAGGGCGGTCGTCGCTAAGGAGATGGTCAGAAGGGGCTTCTCGGTCAACGAGGCGGCGAGGCTTCTGGGCGTCACCGCGGCGGCCGTCTCGCTCTACGCGAGCGGCAAGAGGGGCGGCGAGCTGGCCGCCAAGGTGGAGTCCGACGAGCGGATCATGTCCATAATAAGGTCGTACGTCGACGCTATCGCCGAGGGCGGAAGGTCGGGGGTCCTCGACCTCACCGATCTGGCCCAGGCGGTGAAGAACGCCTTCGAGGCGCCGAGCCGCGCCAAGGCCGACGTGACCCTGCTCATCATGGAGCGCATAAAGCTGGAGCAGGAGACCGCCGTCAGGAGCATGGCGCTTGCCTATAGATCTGCGAACCCGCTCGCCAGATCGCTCTTCATGCAGATAGCCATGGACAGCATGCGCCACGCCGAGATACTCACCACCATTCTGGACTACCTCGCCGGCAGGATTAAGGCCGACGAGATAGCGCTGACCGAGGAGGAGCTGAGGGCCGTCTCGGAGGAGGAGAGGGGGATGCGGGAGAGCCTGGCGGCGCTCTCCGGAGCGGAGGACCCCCTCGTGAGGGCCCTCATAAAGTCGATAGAGTTCGACGAGCTGAAGCACTACGAGCTGGTGAAGGCGCTGATAGCCGTGAAGCCGAAAAGGCCTAGGTCCTCCTGAACCTCCTGTATATCGGCATGTTCATGAGCGCCACGTGGGTCCTGCCTGAGTAGAACTCCGTCGAGACGCCCCTCTCGGCGAGGATTCTGTCGACCTCCTCCGCGCCCAGGCCCCTCGGGTCCGCCGAGTCGCTCGCCGCGATGAAGTTGACGGCGTATCCGAAGGAGGGTATCCACACGGTGTACTCGACGACTATGCGGAAGTTCGCAGACACGTTCCTCAACACGGCGTTATACTCCTCCTCGAAGAAGAAGCTGCTGCCCGCCTGGGTCGCCAAGACGCCGCCTTGGGCCAGGAGGCCCTTGACCTTCCCGAGGAACTGCGCCGAGTAGAGCCCCTGCGCTATCTCGGGCCCGTAGGGGTCCGTGAGGTCCATCACCACCACGTCGAACTTCTCCCCGCGCGCCGCGGCCTCCTCGACGTATTTTGCCCCGTCCATTATCAACACCTTGGCCCTCGGGTCCCTGAAGGCGCCCCGATGCATGGCCGGCAGATACTCCTTGGCCGCGTCGACGACCTCCCCGTCTATATCCACCATGACCGCCTCCGCCACCGTCCTGTGCTTCAGAACCTCCCTCAATGTGGCCCCCTCGCCGCCGCCCAGTATGAGGACCCGCCTAGGCGACGGGTGGGCCGCCATGGCTGGATGCACCAGGGACTCGTGGTAGTAGGGCTCGTCGGCGTAGGTGGACTGGATAAAGCCGTCTAGCACCAGGGCCCTGCCGAAATCCACCGTGTCTATTATGGCGAGCTCCTGGTACTTGGTTCGCCTCATGTACCTAATGCCCTCTATCTGCGTGGCCAGGGAGCTGTGCCAAGACACGGTCTCCACCCAGACGGGCCTCGCCGCCGACAGCAGCTCCTTCCCTCTCTGGGGGATCATGGACCCGCCTCGGCGAGGCTATATAAGGATTCCCTCAGCCCAAATGGGCCGAGGATGAGGGGAGGGCCTCACGGGGGACGTCCGGGGCGCGCCGCTCTGGCGGCGGCTTGTGCTCCACCCGTCGGGGGTCCCCAGCACCGAAGAGCGCTTGCCCCAAAAAACCGGCTCAGGACGAACCGGGACGAAATAATTTAAACATCGACGCAGAACGAGGACGGCAATGGGCCGCACGACGGCCGCAGTCAAGATCTGCAGCCCACAGGACGGCACGAAATGCGTGGAAACCGAGCTGATCGTAGATACAGGCATCACGTACACGTGGATAAGGAGGGAGAGGCTTGAGGCAATCGGCGTAAAGCCCAGCAAGGCCCGGAAGTTCAGGACGATAGAGGGCAGGACCATAGAGAGGGAGGTAGGCGAGGCGGTGATCGAGTGCCTAGGGGAGAGGGCGATGAGCATCGTCGTATTTGCGGAGAGGGACGACGTGGAGGTTATGGGCGTGGTCGCGCTTGAGTCGCTAGCGCTCGGGGTGGACCCTGTGACGCGGCAATTAAAGAAGGCGGAATCGCTGCTGGCGTTAACTGCCATGAATTAAATACCAGCTGTATGCGTTTAGCGCTGTATAAAATAGCTAATGCAGTAAAAATATATAGATGCTACTAAAACAGAAGATATGTCCTATAGGGACTTAAACGAGATGTAAATCGATGTTGAGCTAAGCATTTCGAGCGCCCACAACCAAGAGACGACAATAGGCCGCGCCGCGGCTCGACCTCCTCAAGTGGTCTTAGGCGACAAGCCTCCCCTCTCCATACGCGCTCCTCCCACGCCCTTGAGCCCCTCCTTCGGCGCGCATCGCCTCTCTCGCGGCATCCCCTTGCCCCCAGCACCCGCCCCCGTTTGTTTCGCGGCCATCGGGTTAGCCGCCTGTGGCCGTCCCCAGTTCCTTCAGGATCGCGGGAGGCGCCTCTGCGAGGCGGGGCGCCCCTCTCGAAGTCGGCTAGCAACCCCTCAGCCCAGATGGGCCTTTATGAACTTCGCCGCCTCGCCGTATATCTTGGGCCTGGCGGCCGGCGAGAAGACGTGGCCCTCGCCGTCGAGCCTTATGTAGTCGACGCGGCGGCCGAGCTCCCTCAGCTTGGCCACCAGCTGGTCGGCCTCGGAGACGGGCACCCTTATGTCGTTCGCGCCGTGTACGACCAGCAGAGGCGCCGCTATCCTGTCGGCGTAGGTTATCGGGCTGAGCTTGGCCAGGAGCTCCCTGTCCTCAAGCCTGCCGTACTCCGCCTCCCTGTGCCGCCTCCTCCAGGGCGCGGTCCGCTCGAGGAATGTGGCCAGGTTCACTATGCCCGCCATCTCGACGCCGCAGGCCCAGAGCTCCGGGTAGAGCGCGAGCGACATGAGCGCGAGATACCCGCCGTAGCTTCCGCCCAACACGCAGGGCCTCCCGGCGATGAGCCCCTTGCCGGCCAGCCAGCCGACGGCCTCCGCCACGTCTCTAACCGCGTCCAGCCTCCTCCCGCCGTCGTCCAGCCTCACGTAGGTCTTGCCGTAGCCCGTGGACCCTCTGAAGTTGGGCGCCACGACCATGTAGCCGAGCCTGGCCAGGAGCTGGGTCAACGGCTCGAAGTACGGCCTCGCCTGGCTCTCGGGCCCTCCGTGGAGCAGGAAGACCGCCCTATATGGAGGCGCGGCCTGCGGCCTATAGAGCAGAAGCGGCACGTCGAGGCCGTCGCTGGCCTTGAACCTAACCGCGTCGGGCGCCGCGTTCCTCGACACGTCGACGCCGTATTTCGGCGAGTCCGTGAGCGCCCTGACCTCGCCCGCGTAGACGAACACCTCGTGGCCGACCCGCGGCCCCGAGAGGGAGAAGACCAGCTTCCCGAAGCGCCAGCTCAGGTAGGTGATCACGCCGGGCGGGATCGACACCTTGTGGGTCAGCCCGGTGGGGATGTGCATGACGTATAGGCCCGAGTAGCCGTCCTCGTTGGCCGCGTAGGCCATGTAGCTCCCCCACACGTCGAACAGATCTATCTCTCTGTCCAGCTGCACCCACGGCTTCGCCTCGCCCGTCCTCAGATCCATCACCGCGATCCCTCTGTACTCGGACCACCTGTCGGTCAGATAGGCGATCCTGCCGCCGCCGAGGCATCTCGGCGACGCGTTGACCTCCTCCCCCGAGTGTTTAGTCAAGTTCTTGACCTCCCCGCCGGAGGCCAGATAGATATCGCCGTCTCTGCTGGACTCGTCGTGCTCCACCAAGACCCCCTCGTCGCACCAATCCGCCGCCACGTTTATCCCCTGGAGGTCGGCGACCTTCCGGACCCCGCCGCCCTCGGATATGTAGAGGGAGAAGTCCTCCGGCCTCTCGGCCGTGGACGTGTAGGCCAGCCTCGCGCCGTCGGGGCTCCAGACGCCCAAGCTGTTGAAGCCCTCGACGGCCACCTCCCTCACCTCGTCGCCCTCGGCCACGTAGATCCTCCACCGCTCGTCGCCCCCCACATCGGCGGCGAAGGCGACAGCGCCCCTCGGGGAGACGACGTAGCTCCCCACCCTCCCGTCCCAGGGGAGGTAGACGTCGTGCCGCCTCCCGTCGAAGCGCCATATCTGGTACTGCCCCGTCGAGTCCGATAGGTAGAGGATAGATCCGTCGGGCCCCGCCGACGGGGCCACGGCGCTTTTCACCGACAGGAGCCTAGCTGCCAGCAGATCCATGGGGGCTGGTGCAGACGGATAATAAAGTTTGAGTGGCCCGCCGCGGCTGGGGCCGTCCCGCCCCTCATCACGGCAGGCATCGCCGCCTCCGGCGTCCCCGTCGGGGGGTTGGGCGCCAGGGACCCCTGGGGCCGGGAAAGATGGAGCCCTTCAGACAGGGGGCTCCTTCCTCAGGACCCAGCGGTTGACGTCGTTGAACACCTCGGCGAATCCGTGTATGTCCGTCCAGAATGCCCTATACTTGTTCAACGCCAGCAGGGCGTCGGGGCTCAGATGCCTCTGGCTGCCCTTTGCGTAGACCTCAAGGGCCTCCCTCTTCAGCTCTGCGTAGTCCGTGATGTTGACCACGTCGGTGAAGCTCCGCATAGGCGGCCACACCTCGTATTCGTACAGGTGCTCTATCCAGCGTCCACGCAGATACATCGCCTTCCACGCGGCCAGCCTGGCTATCTTGTTCGCTGCTCTGTGGTCTGGATGGTATTCGTCCGGATGCGGCGCGTATATCACCTTGGCGCCGGTCTCCAGGATCAGCTCCACCACCCTATCCACGGCCTGCGGGACGAACTCGTCGAGCCTAGAGTCCGGGAAGTCGAGAAAAACCGGCGGCCTGCGGACCCCTAGAACGCCCAAGGCCCTCCTTGCCTCCTCCTTGCGGATGCCGGAATACCTGTCCCTCTCCTCGCCCTCAAGCACGTGCCCCTCGAACGCGCCGGCGCCGTCGGTCAGGTAGGCCACCACGACGTCGTAGCCAGCCTTGGAGAGCAAGGCGATGGTCCCTCCCATGCCGATCACCTCGGCGTCCATATGCGGAGTCAACACAAGCCTCACCTCCGCCCCGCCCATGTCGAACCCACCCTCAAAACCTATAAAATCTTAACATGCCAGCCGCCCAGCGAGGCGCCCTAACATACGGCGCGGCGGCTCAAAAATAAAAACGCGAAGAATATTATGCTCCTCCAGTTTTATGCCCTTCTTTGCGATGCGGAGCGCATAAAGAAGCTGTTGGAAGAGGGCGCAGATCCGAACATCAGAGACGGAGACGGCAACACGCCGCTATACTTTGCGGCGTCTAAGGGCTGTGCCGAGGTTGCGAGGCTTCTCCTAGAGCACGGCGCCGATCCAAACGCCCAAGATAAATCCGGCGAGACGCCGCTACACGTAGCGGCGTTTAATGGCCATGTCGACGTTGTGAGGCTCCTCTTGGAGCACGGGGCGGACCCAACAGTAAAGAACAAGGATGGAGATACTCCTCTCGACTTAGCCAGAAGGAGGGGCCATCGCGAGGTCGTTTCCCTCATCGAGGAGTGGCTGAGGCGCAGAAGGGAGCCGTCTCGGCCGGGCGCGGCGCCCGTGCGGTCTGCGTCGGACGCCGTCTGCGAGGCCGTCTGCGAGGCCTGGCGCATCATCAGCCAGGTCTACGACTTCGTGAAGGAAGCCCGCGCGATGACGGCGAAAGAGCGCGAGGACCTTAAAGACCTCTTCCACTTCTTTAAGGGACACGTCGAGGCGCTTGAGGCCATGACGGCGAGGCCGGACGCCGTGGAGGAGCTGAGGAGCTTCAGAGACTACGTAGAGCTCCTGCTGCCCCTCCTGGAGCTGGAGCGGAGAGATCTGCCGGGCGATGCCTTATCCAAGATAACGTCCATGCGCGACAGGTTCAACAATCTGAGGGAGGAGCTGGCCTGCGGCTGCTAGCCGTATCTCCTCCTCCACTCCGCCGCTATCCTCCTGGCGGCCTCCTCGGCGCTCGGCCTCCTCCAGGGCTCCAGCTCAAGCGCGTTTCTGACGAGGTCCGAGAGGCCGATCGCCTCGGCCTCCCTCGCCGCCCCCTCCACCCTCTCCCGGCCCCACTCGGCGCCGTCCACGGTCTCGGCGCCCATCAGGTCGAGGGCCAGGTTGGCAAGCTGGTACACGTCCACCCTATCCTCGAACCCCTTCGCCCTGGCCTCGGCCCCAAGCCTCACGTCCACCTGCTCAGGCGCGCAGAAGCCGTCGGTGCATTTAGCCGCCCTGCTGCCGGAGATCCGCGAGAGGAGGCGCCTCACCGACGCCAGGTCGGCCAGCTTGCATACGCCCCCGGCCACGATCACGTTCTCCGGCTTGAGGTCGCCGTGAACCACCCCGCGCGAGTGGAGGTAGCGGAGGCCCCAGGCCACGTGGACAAGCGCCTTCAAGACGTCTCCGGGGGACAGCCTCTGGTCCCTCAGGGACCCCCCATCCCCCCACTCGTACGCCAAAACGCCGTATTTCGGCCAGGCGTCGGCGAGGCGGAGGACGTTCCTGTGGCTCAGCGCCTTGACCACCTCCAGCTCCTTCAATACGGCGGGAGGCGCCTGGGTGAGGTGTGGCGGGGCGCCCCTCTCGAAGTCCGCCCCATACTGCACGGGCACCTTCACGGCCGCCTGCGCCCCGTTCAGAACGCAGCGGTATACGCAGAAGAAGGCGCCGCATGCGAAGCGGACGCAGCCGGACAGCCCGAGCTCCGGCACATTAAAGGAAGAACCCGAGAAAGAAACCGGCGTATATGTTATCGGCTCCCCCGCAAGCCGATCCACAAACTCCACATCCACAAGCTCTGCCGCCCCACGGGGTTCTTGTCGCCTCGCCTCCTTTGACTGCACTGGAGGAGGCTGGGCCGCGGGGAGGGGGACGGCCTTCTGGGACCCGCCCCGGGGCCGGGCCTCCGCCTCCCGCCGCTGGCGTTGCTGTGGCCGCCTCTTCCCCCGCCTCAGCCACTCCTCAATGAGGGAAACAACCTCACGATGACCCTCGGCTTTGGCTAAGTCGAGAGGAGTCTTCCCGTCTTTGTCCTTTAGGGTCGGATTAGCTCCGTGTTCAAGGAGAAGCCTCACGATGTCGACATGGCCCTCAGACGCCGCGACGTGTAGCGGCGTCTCGCCGTCTTTATTTTGAATATTTGGATCGGCGCCGTGTTCCAAGAGAAGTCTTACAACATCGACCTGGCCATAAAACGCCGAATAGTGTAGCGGCGTGTGGCCGTTTTCATCTTGGGTGTTTGGGTCTGCTCCACGTTCCAAGAGAAGCTTCACAACATCAACATGGTTCTTAGACGCCGCGACGTGCAACGGCGTGCGGCCGTGTTCCTCTTGGACGTTTGGATCGGCGCCGTGCTCCAAGAGCAATTTGGTTATCTCAATGTGGTTCTTAGACGCCGCGACGTGCAACGGCGTCCAGCTGACCACATTTCTGGCGTTTGGGTCGGCGCCTTTTTTCAACAGCTTCTTCACGCGCTCCACATCGCCCTCGTAGGCGGCGATGTGAAGCTCTGGGTCCACATTAAGGGATACATCGGGGGGTCTTAGCACCTCCATCAAATACTTTTTGCGGAAAAGGAGTCGCTTTATCCAATCCATGGATGTTTGGGGTTAAAATTATTTATAGTTTTTGCAGGCTTGCCGTTTGGAGGCGCACAACTCCCCGGCGCGGGGATTCGGCGTCTGTCCGCTGGGGTTGTGCGTTGCCTCCGGCCTTTGTGCCGTGGGTGGTTGTGGATGTAGTTGCAGACATCGTGCCTGAGGGTTGCGGCGCGTGTTGCAAGTTGCTCTGCCGCGGGGTGGTGGCGCGGCTTCAAGGTGGTTTGTAGGGCGGAGGCCGGCGGGTGGCCAAGCGCCGAGGCGAGGCCGGCGGGGCGCGCGAGGTGGTTACGGGGCGCCCGAGAGGCCTAAACGCCGTGGTCGTGGTTGAGTACGCCCCAGGGGGAACGGCGCCATGCAGGCGTTCAGGCTCGTGGCGCCGGGGAGACATCGCGACTTCTGGCTTAGACATATCTGCGGGAGAGGTGGTTCTGAGTAGGTGCAGGCGCCTCACGGCTAGGGGGATAGGCGCCCTAGCCACCTTGGGCCTTAGGGGATTTCTGCGGCGCCCCGGAGTTGTCATGGTCTTAACAGTCAACGAGCTGGCGGCGCCGGGGAGCCACTGGGCTTGGGCAGGCTATACCACGTGAGCGGCTCTGGCCGCCGATGTGGCGGAGGCATCCCTATGCCGTCCGGCGTCGTGAGGGGCGGAGCTACAGAGAGGCCATAGCCTCGTCTGAGGCCGACGTGACGTCGGGCGGCTGGCGTCGTTGACTTACAGATGGGGGATGCTCGGCGAAGTGCCTCTCCACGGCGTCGTGGTGAGACCGGGGAGGACCGCCCTGGCCGCCGTAGTGGGCGGCAGATATGGGGCTCCGGGTTGCCCCTACTCAGCCCTTGTGATGTTCCGCGCCGTGGCGGGGTCTACCTGCTCGGCCTCGGCGCCTTGCGCCCGCAGGCGGTCCGCGGCTTGCCGCAGGCTACTGGAGATATGGGCGGTCCGGGAGGCGAGGCCAATCGTTGAGGCTGGCGTGGCGGGCCGCGTCTGTATTCATTTACCGGAGGGCTCGCCCTTTAGGGCGAGGAGGTCAGAGCCGACGGTAGGCTTTTATGCGAAGAAAATTATGTTTCATGGAGAAGAGAGATGCGGTGGCTATGGTTTTTTATCTCGCTGGCGGCGTCGTGAGGGGCTTGGCAAGGCTTCAGTACGTGGTTTTTCTATTGCAGAAGGAGGTAGGTCTCGGCGGCTTCTGGTTTGAGCCGCGGAGGTTTGGGCCTTGGAGCATGGAGCTCGAAGGAGCTTTGGCCGCACTGGAGCGGGAGGGTCTCCTATCGGTTAGGTTGGAGGAGCCGGGACCGGCGGATGCCTTTGGCGAGAGGCCGCTGAGGGTATACGCCGCCTCTCAAGCGCTGGTCGAGAGGGGTGGAGAGGAGTTCGAAAAACTTGTCAAGAGAGATCAGTTTAAGGCCTATTTGGCAAGGCGCTTAGTCGCCATAGGTATCGCGATCCCGCTGCCTCGTTTACTCACCTATATTTACTTAAAATATCCCGAGGCCGTGCCGCATGCCGAAAGAGAGAAGGTATACTTATGGAGACGGCTGTATGGGATTGTCGCCCAGCGTTAAGCAGATTCTTGATCAAATAGACAGCGCCGCAGAGGCTCTCGAGAATAAGCTCAATTGTAATGTTTTGTTATTAGCATTTCATAACTATGCTTACATCCAAAGTGATGTGATGGACGACTTGGAAAACTTCCTGATAAGTACAAATAAAAAGTATGAGGATAGAGATTTATGTTTAATTCTCCACACGCTTGGCGGAGACCCTGATGTAGCCTACCATATAGGCGTAAGGCTTCAGAATTTGGCGGGCGAGAGGAGGTTGCTCGTAATAATACCGCGTATGGCCAAATCTGCTGGCACGTTGCTGGCATGCGCCGGGGATGTGATATATATGACCCCAATAGCAGAGCTAGGTCCCGTAGATCCGCAGGTTTCTGTATCTGGTACCCTATGGGTTTCTGCCAAGTCCATTGGCGACTCTCTTAGGATGGTTCTTGAAACCACTATTGAAGTTCTTCAAAGCAAAAAACCAGCCGGTGAGATACAGGAGATGTTGATAGGAGCTGTGCTCTCGCAAATGCCGATGAACGCCGTGAGCCGCTACGACAGTCTCTTAGCTCATGTTGAAGAGCTTCTAGAAGATCTGCTCAGCAGAAGAATGATAAAAGATAAGGAGATCGTGTCCTCAGTTGCGCAGAAACTTACGAGCGGCTATAAATTTCATGGGAGGGTTATCCATCTCGACGAGGCGAGGAAGATAGGCTAGGGTAGAGAGTCTTGCTGGTGAGCATCTTCCGCAGTTTATGCTGTGTATAACAGGTTGAGGGATCTCTTCACTTTTATAGACAAATCACTTACACCCATATCGGATATATTAAGGATAATATCAGTAATGCCATATAATTTAAACCATGGATTGGTATATGTACCAGAAATACCACATATGGCGGACTATTTGACAGGCCCCAGCAGTATCACCTCCACCTCGTCGCCATCGTCTTAGCCCTCCCAGTTCTCCAGTATTGTCAACAGCCCGTCGCCCTTTGTAAGGGATGACGGGGTGCAGTTGCCGACAGCCGCCAGAGGCCCCGCGTAGAGCCCCCTGTCCCGCCTGTAGACCCTCACCCGTGTGAAACTCCTGGTATAGACGTGACGACCTGTCTCGTCAACGCCGTCCTTACGACGGGGAGGGACCCCTCCCTGGCGCCCGCCATCTTGAGGATAGCCGGCTTAGCAAACGCGTTGAAATCCCGACGAGGGAGGCAACTTCGTAGCGGCCCTCCTTCCGGCTACATCGAGAGGAGCCCCATCTCTGTCCTCTACGGTCGGATCTGCCCCGCGGTTCAGGAGAAGCCTCATATCTGGCTTAGTGCATTTCACGATCTGGCATATGCCGAGTTGACAAACATATAATAGCATCGCTAGGTCTCGGTATTCGCCGCGGCGCCTCTCGTGCGTTTACAGAGGGCAGAATGCCTCGCCTTTCAAGCGGCGGGGGTCAGGTCTTGTCGATGACTGTAAAGCGCATCTGCCTCGTCATGCCGCTTAGGAGGCCTGTGAGGTCCACCAGCGATGCCAGGAACGTGGCTATTGGGTTCACCCTGGCCTTGATTGAGCCGTATAGGTATGCGGTTATGTAGTACGCGCCGGCCACGATGCTTATGACGGACGTGTGGGGCCAAGCCCAGGCGAACAACGGCGATGATAAAATCCCCGTCGCCAGGAACGCTATAACGACTACGTTGCCCGTCCTTATGGCGTCAACGACCACGTGCCCCCACCTACGTCTCTGTCTGAACAAATCGCGCAGGGAGTTCGGGGATTTAATCGAGACCCTCGTCGAGACTTGGAACGTCTTAATCCCGTGCCTAATCGCGAACATGGCCAGCATGAAGTCCTCGGTCACGGACTCAGGCATAGAAGGCCACAGCCTTTTCAGCACGTCGCCGCGGATGATGAGCAGCTCGCCGTGAAGGCCGTAGATCGGCAAGCCGAGCAGGTGCGTTGACCTGTAACGGGTCAAACCGTCGAAATACCTAACCCAATCGACCGCGTAGGCGATCCTCGACCTGCCGAGCCGAGGGACGACCAGCCCGTTGCCGATGAGCCTGCCTCTGCGCTCCCAGTACGGTATCTCCCTTAGGAAGTTGTCGTCCAGGGGGTACGAGTCGTCGTCCAGAAACACGTACCACGTGTCATCACGCGCGTAGTTCTTCACGAACCACCTGATAGCCCTGTACTTAGTCCCATCCTCCTCCCTAGGCACAAGCAATACGTCCACTCCCTCGAGCGGCAGGGGGTTGCTGCTGACGACGACGAACCTCAGCCCCAACCTCTTCAGGTTGTCGACGACCTCGCGGAGGGACGGCAACACGCTCGGCGTCCCGACCGTGACGACCACGACCAAGTAGTTGTCAATCTTGGCATCGCCCGCTCGCCTGCCCACGGGGTAGACAATTGGGTAAAGCAACGATGCGGCGATGTTGAAGATCACCAGCGCCGAGAAAACGGCGGACGCCCACCAGAACAACGCCCAGACCCATACGTGGGCCATCTGCTACCCCCTTTAAGGAGATTTTAAGCTTTCTTAATAAAGTTGCAATAAGGTTGTCGTTTAGTGTATTTAAAGCCCTTGCCGGCCCCCTCCCCGCCCTAAAGGGCGAGACCTCCGGTTGAAACCACCGCGGCGATGATGCGGTTATCGCCCGCCATACCAAACACCACGCGGCTAGGTTAGCTCCATACTCTGGCATCGATTAACAGGCATATTGCAAATATTACGCCAAATATTATATCACAATTCCAATGTCTAAGGGCCGAGCCTATTCCAGTGTACCGCGACAAGAGAATAAGCCGTAGAGGAATCAAGAGACCTTGCCCCGCTAGAGGCGAGAGCAACCACGAGATGCTTCCCGCGAAGGGCCGCATCGAGGGCCGGATCTCGTATTCGCCAGATACTCTACCTTCCGTAGAGGAATATCGCACTCCACGTAGCCGGCTAGCTGTTTTGTCGGCCCTTCTGCGATCTGGATAGCACTCGCTTAGGTGTGGAACGTGGATCGTGATCGCAGCGCTCAGGTCCGGATCCACAGCCCCATCAACCGCCGGGGACGTATTGGGCAAGCCTCGCATCGGGGGAGTTCAGAACCCCGCGCCGAAGGTTAACCGGTAGCATCGGCTCATTTCCGCTTATATGCGACAAGGGCAGAGCGGGGTGAGATGCCCCTCTACGGATCGACTTGCGGCGGGGGATGCACCGACCGTTGCACCTCAGATGGGGGCCTTGTGGCGCCGGCCCCGACGGAAGCCCGTGAAGACTGGCGGACGCGGATGGGGCCGGCTCAGAGATCCGCCGGTGGAAATATCTATATAATAGATATAATAAATAGATATATAGAGAATACCGCCAGCAGAGACTATGGCGTCTTGAGGACGATACGGCTCCCAGTATCTGGGGTTTAAGCCCCTAGCCTCCGCTTCAAGTCCGCTATGGTGGCCTCCCAGTAGGCCCTCTGCTCCGGGGTGAGGAGGTGCTTCTTGGCGTTGTACTCGGCCTCAAGTTGCTTAAGCTTCAGCAGGGCCATCTGCCGCTCGGTCTCCTTCTTCTTCTCGACCTCCTCCAGCAGGACCTTCAGCGCCAGGGCCGCGCCCGTCGCAACCACGGCGCCGGCCGCCACGGTCGAGGCAGAGACAGGCGCCCGGCCAACCTGGCTCCGCCTCCCGCGCCCAAAAGACGTGGCCACCAACGCGGCGCCGACCGCCGCCAGCGCCAGCCCCACAAAGGGCACGGACGCCGCAGAGGGCGCGAGAAGCCAAGAACGGGACAGGGAAAGGCCGAAGCTCAGGACCAAGACGCCCACTATGAACCTAAAAACCTTCACCACGGCGCCACAAGCCTCGCCTCAATCTCGGAGATCCTCTCCCTCACCTCTTTCATCCTCTGCGCCAGGGCCTCCCTCTTCTGCGGATCCAACTCCATGTAGTACTGCCTCTCCAAGTCCCTATATAGGCTCTTCAGATGCTCCAAGTCCTTCTCGAGCTCCCGCCGCCGGAAGTCGTCGCGCTGAATGGGCGCTACGGGCGAATACTGAGGAGGCTGGACGGGCGAATACTGAGGAGGCTGATAGGATTGCTGAGGCTGGGGATACTGCTGAGCCGCCGCCTGTTGCGTCAACATGGGCTTGAGCTGCTCCGCCACCAGCCTGGCGAGCTGCTCCGTAGACGTCGCCTGCTGTTGCATCATCTGCGTCTGTTGCAGCAACTGCTGCCTAAGAACCTCTATCTCGGCAGGCGAAAGGCTCTGCCCCATGAGAAGCTTCCTAACGGCCGGCACAAGGAAATTCTGCATGGCGGACCCCACACCCCAATACACAATCCCCCGAGCGGCCTCAGCCCCCAACGCCTTGAGCAAAGTCACCACGGCGTCATAGACCTTGTCCTCACTGCTCATAATTGGCCCATATCACAGAAGTATATAAATTTTGCCACCAAACGCGTGAAAAACCGCGCCAGCGCCGCGCAACATCTTGGCCGCAGGACGCGAAAAACAAAGACCCGGCGCCCGATGCAGGCACTCGCAAACTCTCCACGAGTAGCCTTGCGGAGGCCAGGCGTACCTGGGAACATCGGCAGGAGAGATACGGCTAACAACGATAACTGTTGCGCCATATCTGGTGCGGGGTTGAGACGCCACAGAGGTAACAACACGTGTACAGGCGGAGAAAAGTATTTGCCGTATCTTTAGAGGATTCTTCGGCAGATGAAGTGGTTGCCGAGCCGGAGGTGTCGCTTAAGGAGCGATGAGGAGACGGAGAAGTCGTCGACAACCAGAGACGCGCACCTCGGGCTGTCAAGAAGCCGCCGAAAGATAGAGAAGTACCGGAGGCGCGTACTTGCTGGATAGGGCTGGCGAGGCGGCGCCTGTTCGGGCCTCGGCGCCCAGAGGCTCTCGGGAACTGCCTCCGCACTGCAAATAGGCGGCAGTGAGGCGGCTAGG
>Ga0081473_116135_pt1 | contig 17106 bp, 15 predicted proteins | sample CisSprmetagenome_FD_70977 | JGI IMG/M metagenome (GOLD analysis project Ga0081473, IMG submission 70977) | Hypoxic/sulfidic aquatic microbial communities from Cistern Spring, Yellowstone National Park, USA v2 (version 2) | ecosystem: Environmental > Aquatic > Thermal springs > Hot (42-90C) >...
CAGGTATGGATATCCATATCTAGGTTTCTATTCTGATGATCTTATGGGTAAAACGTATCTAGGGACAGACATATTTTATCATCTAACATTTATCTGGGAAGGCCCAACAACAAAATTACAGAAGATATATATTAACGCAGTATTTGATATCAGTAGAGTTAGCTCGGGTCTGTTGACAGTCACATCTGGGTCTGCCACAGGAAACGGCGGGTGGATAGGACGGTATATTAATTATTATCATTATGGTTTCATCTCTCAAGTCCTCATCTATTCTCGTGCTCTCTCAGACTCTGAGATCTATAACGTCTACGCCTACAACATCATCAACAGTTCTGGTCTTGTTCTCTTTCTCGACCCGACGTTCTACAACACTACTCACTTCCTAGATCTCTCTGGGAATAATAATCATGGCATGGGATACAACGGCGTTGCAAGGATCCCTGACAGCAGAACATGGATATATCTCATCAAGAATCTCTCTTCTGATAATCTTGTTCATCTGAGGTTCTTCCCTGTCGGGACTGTCTATGTCTTCAGGTCTCTCGCTGGCTACATAATCTCCTACGGGATTATAAACGGCTCTGTCAATTCTGCTGGTCTTGTAGAGGATTTCACTATCAACATTCCTCAGGGGAGCTATATTGTTGAGTTCTACATTCCAGACCCTGGCTCAACAACTTATCAATACGGCTCCTCCTACGTCTTGTCCTCAGCCAATCCAGGCATCTCTCTCTCATCTTCTGAGTCTGTTAGAGTCGCCGTAGGATCTTATGCTTACATATGTTTTCTCCCGTTCTACACTTACAACAACACTCTTATCAGAAGCTTCAACATGAACATTTCTGTAGGCTCCTCAACATATACAATATCATCTTCAAGCCCGTGTATAAACATCTCCTCTTCAACAGTCTCTGTGATGAAGATATCTCCAACATCTTTTCAAGACCCCTCTTACAACATAACTACTATAGACTCTTCATACACCACCTCAGCATCAATAGTCTTTGACAGAATACAGATAAAATTTAACGTTCAGCCTTCATATGTTGTCGCTATAAACTCCTCAGCAACTCTCTTCGGCACAGCTATATATGTCAGCGACGGATATCCAGTTTCTGACGGAGTGGTGGATATATCAGATGGATACAACATATATAGAGCTAGAATAACCAATGGACAGTTCAGCTTTTCATACAGACCTAACACTACTGGCACAGTATCTTTCTACGCTGTTAGAGCTGTTGATTTCCCAAATCCTGTTAGCATAAGCCTCTCCTCATACTCAGAGAACAGCATGATCCCTATCGCTCATGCACAAGCATTAGGTTCTGGATACGGCTTCGTCACAGCATACACAACTGACATGGTTCAGATAACATTTTATGTCGTTCAGCCTGTGGCCGCACAGATCATTGGTGTATCAACTTTTCTAGCGAACCTAGGATCTTCAGTAGTATATCTTCTTCTAGGCTTCTCAATGTCCATAGGAATATTCGTGATAATGGCTAAAATATATGACTGGCCTGTCGCAGGAGTTTTCGCATCATTCGTCCTATTAATAATGTTTCTCCTCGCAGGACTCACAGGCCCAGCCACAGTAGTCTTGATATTTCTCATACTGTTTTTAGCATTTGCAGTATATAGAAGCTAAACTATATTTCTTTTTTAATCAATATAATATTGATGTCTGAGGCACTTTTTCATCCGAAAGCTGTGAAGATGCTGTTCAACACGTTTATGAGAGGCGGAAGAAAGATCATAGGTTATCTTGTTGATGCAAGACCTCTCTACAGAAAAATTGTTTTTAAATTCTCCTCTCATCCTCTCCCCTTCATCATTCCTTCTTCATTGTCTAAAATCTCTCCTCCAGCTCCAGCACTTGTAAAACTCTCAGACTCATGTCTTTCAGGCGTCTTCAGAGGATACATGCTTTCAGCACCATCGTATTATCATTTTCATGAAGATCTTGAATGTGTTGATGTTGATGAAGACGTCTACAACATATTTATGATATACACAGCTGTGAGAAAATGTATCGTCAAAAACTCTTCGCTGATGACATCGCTGTTATACAGAAGAGCGAGAGGTCTTTTATATGACCTCTCTGTAATATCGTTGAGAGAGAGCTCAAAAGATAAATGTCTTCCAGCTAAGATATCTGTTGATTATATGTATGACGGTCTTGTCGAGATAATATTCTACAGAGATCTTCATTTAATTCCTGTGAACAAGATCTATGAGGTGATGAAAAACATTTTGAACGAGGGATGATTTTTGAACGTTCAAGAGTTCGTGAGGACGCTCGTCATAAAAGCTTTGAGCGGAAAATCTAGTCTTCTCATAGCTTTATACGCATATGTGAACGGAGTGTCTGTAGATGAAAAAATTAAATATGTGATCAGAACTTTCAGACAGAAGCTTTCTTCATCAACTCTCTCTGTTTTAGAAGCTGAGAGGCTTGCCTCAATGTTCATTCCGATTGTCGTGATAGGTGTCGAGCCTCTCACAGCTGTTCATAAGAAGAGAGACGACATATACATATGTAGAATATGCGGATCTTTTATAGACAGAGAGAATTTTGAGAATCATGTGATAAGAAAACATGAGGATCTTATAGAGAGATATACAGAGCTTGTGATACAGACGTTCAGAAAGATTGTTAATGACGAAGAGCTTTTCAGAAGACTGAGAGAACAGAGCCTTCCGAAGCTTGAGAAGATAGTATCATCAGATGAAGAGCTTAAAAAAATTTTCATGAAGACTTTTGAGGAGAGAATAAAATGGATCTTAGGATGATTTTTTCATAATTAAATCTTTTATCTGAAAATATTTATCTGGTTGAAAACATGTCTTCGAAAAAAGAGTCTTATGAAGAGATTATTAAAAAAATTGATGAGCTTGTTCCTCTCATTTTAAGTCTGAAGTGGGACGTGAGAAAAGCTTTTTATGAGAAGCTTTATCAGCTTGAGGGGAGGCGTAAGATGATTAAATCTCTCAGAAAGATTCTCAAAAGCAATGTGATGCCTCCTCTGAAGTCTGAGCTCTCTTTTTATTTTCAAAATATCGATGAGTCATCAGTAACATTAGGCGTGAAGATTTATGACGACAGATTTTTTGTTGTGGTTAGAAAGAGAACTAAGTCTGGCGTAAAGATTGTTGATAAAGAGGTTAAGCTTCTCACTCTAAAAGATATATTCAATCTCGGGAAGAGGCTTGAAACATACAAAATTGATAAAAATATTTTGAAGAGCGTGATTTTTCCTAGAAAATCTGTGGTGTTTCGATGATGTTTTTCGAGAGGAAGATCGATAGAAGAAAGCTTTTAGAAGAGCTTCCTGAGGAGCTTAAAGATCTTTTGAGAAGACTTGAAGAGATGTTAGACAGAGAGGAGCAGGCGGTAAGATCTTTGAGAAGAGAGACTATAATAACAAATCTCGCTGAGATGAAGCTTATGAACCCAAAGATTCTTTTTTATGCACACGGCTTCGGTCTCGTAGTGATAAAAGACGCTTTATACGAGATAAGATCTGATGTAGATTCTCTAGACAAAGCTTCTCCAGAGACGAAGATAATGTTGATGAGAATATGTCTCGGAACATTATATGATGCCTACAGCTTCTATAAAAAGATTCGCAACTATCATGCAGAGCTGAGAAAAAGATTTGGATCAGCATACGCCTCAAAAATAACACAACAGCTCAAAACAATGCTTGAGACAACTGATATACCGAGAAGAATTTTCTGTGACTGATTATTTAAAAGCTATCTTTTCAGCATCTTCTCTTACAATGTATATCTCAGTCGCCTTTCTAAAAACATCTGCATACTTTGGATCCAGCTCTATCATTATTGGCTTGCTGATGTTTTTCAATGAGATGCAAATCTCTTCGTCAGGCTTCAGATCATATTCTTTCACAATTTTTATTGATGAATTGATCACATGATATTCTTTTTTAGTGATAGGAACTGGTATTACGCCATGTCCTGTTGGAATTACGACAGGCATAACATATGTTTCTTCACGAATCTTTATGTCGAGATCTGCTATGAAAACTGTGAGATAGAGACTGACATTTTTCATAGTGATGCACACATTATCTTTATAATATCTGTATAATAGAAACAACATTCCCAAGGCGTTTTTATTCTCAAAATCATATGAAGACTTGTTTTTATAGCCTTCAGACATTTTATCCAACGTGTCAGCAAGATAAAGTTTTACATATGATGACACGAGATGATCACGAGTTGTGATGACAGTCACAGTGTCCCAACCTTGTTGAGCAATATAACTATGTATATAGTTGTATATAGACATGCCCATAGAAAATATAGAAAAAACAACTAACGTTATAATCAGAACATATAACAATAACAAATCATATTTAAAATCATTCATATCAAACACCTAATCACTCTTTAACTTCGAAACAATATTTAGTTTCTTCATCCCACCAATCGATCAGCTTGTTATTTTCTTTAAGCCATTTAACATAACGATTAATATCTCTGATCTCAGACTTGTTTTTACAAAAAACTCTTGGCTTAGGCTCATCTGACTTTGTTATATTATGCCTAATATTAGGGATAATATTATCCCTAATATTAAGAGAGGCTTTCTCGGGATCGGCTATATTATGCATAATATTATCCCTAATATTAGGCATAATATAATGATCATACATTTTAACTATTAGATCAGGTATTGATATACCTTCTTTATCAGCCAATTCTTTAAGCTTCTCGTAAAAATCTTTTCTCAGATAGATTCTTTTATAATGTTCTTTTATATATCTCGATAGAGACCTCATATTATCCCTAATATTATCCCTAATATTAGGCATAATATAAACTTTTTTATCAAAAAACTCTCGGTTTAGGCTCATCAGATTTACTAACAGCATTAGTATTTTCTTTACTAACACTATTAGTATTCGAAGATTTTTCTAACAGACTTAAAGCTTTCTCAAGACATATGTTGATGCTGTTCTCACCACACCATTTGATAAATCTTTCATAAAGATCCTTTCTAATATCTTTTTTCACATAATGTTCTTTTTTATATTGAGATATATACCCTCTCAATATTCCCTCCCATATTCCTAGTATATATTCCCAAGGAATATAACTCCCTATGAAGAGGTATGGACTATACACACAGCATTAGCATATCTCATAGTGTTAAGAGGTCTCAGAAATCAATTCGTCTGCTATCATCTTTAAAAGCTTTTCAGTAAGATCTTTCCAGACGATAAGCGTCTTGATATAATAACCTACACATCCTTTTAAAACTTTTTCTTTCACATTCTCAGGACGCCACGAGACATCTTCTCTACATCTCCTTATGATGATGGCATAAACAAATTCCTTAAGAACATCATAAAGATCTTTACAATCGTTCAGACATAGTCTATAATCAAAAGTTGTTGTGACCTCTGAGACATTTGGATGATACGGTTTGCAAAACTCTTCACAAACCTCTTTAACATCTGTCATATTAATCACCATTTACTGTGTATTATGATAAGAAAGATAAAAGATTTACAACTGAAAACCTCGTTCTTCAGGGCGAGAGGTCATTCTCTAACTCTCTATTTTTAACAATTCAAAAAATTATTTTCTAGAGGATGTGAATAATGTATTTTGATGTCTTTTATGAGGCTTTGAAAAAGAAGAATGTTGTCGAGGCTTTTAAAGCTCTTGTTAATGCCGACAAGTCTGGCGAGCTTGATAAAGATGAGAGATGGAGGTCTCTCTCTCAAGAGGATCTTGCCTCTGTAGATGAGATGTATTTCACATCTTCAACGCCTTCTAAAGAGTTTTTAGCCTCATATCTCTCTGACACATCTTCTGGAAGATCTTTCTACGTGTCGAGACCTCTGGCTCAGAGGCTTGCGTCATGTGTTGATAATAAAGACCTCAGATGTTTCACAGAGTCTTTCTCTTTAATTCCTAAGGCTTCTGATGATATCATCACAGCTTACAAGGCGTTTATATACAAACTTATCACAGCTGTGATACCTAAGGCTGAGACTCTCATAAACATTCTCAACGATCTTCACAAAGCGTCTGAAACTGGAAACATAGATCTTTTTATAGAAACATTGAAAAAAGCAGTATCTGAAGATCTTCTGGGAGAGGTTGAGAGATATCTAGGCTTCAGCATTGCTGATCAAATTGCCAAGCTGTTTTCAAAATCTGTTGAAGAGCTTTCTCCAGAAGATCTTGAGAAGATCCTTTCACAGCTTCCTCCAGAGGCATCTAAACTTATCAAAGGATATGTATATACGAGAAAAATTGTTGATCTTATGGGCAGAAAGGCTTGGAAAGATCTTGCCAAGCTGATCAACACTATAAACGCTGACGAAGAGCTTAAGAGATCTGTCGAAGAGATTCTTGAGACCACAGGTGCCGTAGCCTCTAGCGATGGGAAGAAAATAACGACTCTAAAAGATCTTTATGTTGCAGTTCTATCAGCGTTCTTCATGGAGACAGCGAAGTCTTTAGGTAAAGATCCTGAGAAGATGAGCATTGAAGATTTTCTAGCCGTCTTGAGAAAAGCTTCTGAAGATCTTGGTGTTGATGTCAAGACTTTTGCTGAACAAGTCTTCGGTCTGAAGCCTGAGGATCTCGACAAGTTCACAAGATATGAGAAGATGCTTCCTCTGATACAGATGTTTGCGTCTGGAGACTTCGGAAAGATATATTCTTATCTTGTTGATTATGTAAATAAAAACGGTCTAGATGTTTTAACTAAAGATCTTCAGGCTCTTAAAGATCTTGGAGTCATAAAAGATGATCCAGAGACTTTTCTGATGAAAATAGAATACTTCTATCTATATGACAAAGCTAAAGAGCTTTATGAGAAGGCTTCTAAAATTGAGTCAGCTGATTTAGAAAAGATCTTTACGGATTTCGTGAACAGCTATGTAGGAAGATCTCCACTGCCTCTCTCACAGACTCTTCTGAAGATAAGTCAGGCGGTGAAGTCTAAAAACTTCTCCACAGCTGTGAGCATTGTGAACAACATAAAAGATCCCGACATGAGAAGCTTTCTGGCAGGCTTCACAGCCTCTCTAGCAGTCTCAGTAGCATCTTATCAAGATGCTTCTGCAGTCGCAGATCTTCTCTCTTCTCTAGGCTTCTCCGACCAAGCTAAAAGATGGAGAGATATCGCCTCTGTCTCAGACATTCTCACAGCTGTGGAGAAGAAAGATTTTGATACGGCATACAAGCTGATAACAACTGCTGACAGAGAGAAGATTGAGGCTCTGAAGAGAGTGTTAGGATCTGATGAGGAGCTTAAAAACTATCTATCTATGATCGAGCTTGGATATCTCTCTTCAAAACTTTCTGAGGCTAAAAGCTGGAAGGATGTTGTAAGTATATTGTCTCAATATCTCTCCTCAATATCTCCAGAGCTTAGAGAGAGCCTGTCTAAATCTGCTGGAGATCTTTTGAACAGACTTCCTCTCGCAACTGTCCTAATGGATATAGACTCTCTGGCTGAAAGCTCTGTGAAGTCTGGAGGCATAAACTATGGCTCTCTGAAGAGTCTTCTCAACAAGCTTCCTCAAGAGCTTAGAGCTTCTGCATTGGCATATTTCTTATCTAAAGCATCCACAGCTGTGAAGCCTGACGACGCCAAGACTCTTGAAGAGCTGTTCACAAGCGTAGGTGCTGGAGACAGAACATATTTCTTAGAGATGATCCTTTCTCTAGACGTCTCAGCGTTTAAAGAGTATTTCATAAACAGAGTGATATCAGAGTTTAGAGATGCATGGGAGAAAAGCTTCAGCTCTGGCGATGAGTCTGCGGTCAAATCTTTCGCAGATAGATACGGAGAGATCCTTTCTCAAATACCTTTCTCAATGAAGATTGCTGGTAAAGACGTCTCGATCACTCTTGCGGATGCTCCAAGCCTCTTCACGTTCTACAAGATAAATTATCCATCTATCAAAGGATTTAAAGAAGGCATGACCGCCATAATAAATGATTTAGAGAGCTTTAGAAACGCTGTTCAGAGCGGAAAGAACATTGATGACGTAAGCTTCTCAAAAGTCTCTTATGATGATCTTGAGAGAGTTCTGAGAGCATTAAGAGAGAACAATGATCTTCAGAAGGTAATCGCTCTAATGGTCTTCGCAGACGTAGGCGATGGAAAGCTTCTAGCAACAATAGCTGAAAACACAGACTCATACGACGAGCTGATAAGATATCACCAAGGACTAGTCCTGATGAAAAACAGAGACCCGACATCAACAAAAATATTTCTAGACCTCGCATCAAAAACAAAAGACCCAGAGAAGAGAACAGCATACACAGATCTTGCATACGCATCAATACTCAGAACAGCAGGAGCACAGACAGCAGACGTAGAATGCGTCTTAGGAAAAGCAGAGGCAGGAGCGGGAGGAGGAGCGACAGGCCCAGAAGAAGTGCAAGCAGGAGGAGGAACGGCTAGAAAATAATCACAGCTGTGAACGACCTTTATCTTTTTAACTTTTTAAATCTCTCATTTTTTGGAGATCATGTCGAAGCCTCATGAGAATATTCGTGTTCAGATATCTCATCTTCTGAAGGATCTTCTCAAAGACGTTTTGAGAGAGAGACTGAAAATATCTAAAGACCTCAGAACTGTCACTCTCATGAGAATTTTAGACTCTCCTGAGAAGATCATTCTTATAATGCCTCAAGAGATATATGTCTCGCCTTCTGAGAGAAAAAGCATTGATATGGCTCTCGGTAGGCTTGCCTCTTTCGACTTCAAATCTTCTGAGAGAGAATTTGATGAAGCTGTCAGAGACGCTCTCTCTAAATACTGGAGCGTTGTGTCTAAAACAAAATTCTTCATAACAACATCATGGAGCAAATGGAGGATCTATAGGGTGTCTTCGTCAGGTCTTCAGCTTGTAGGCGAATATGATTATGATGATGCCGTAAAGATCTTCAGATCTCAGATTCTCACTATGATTGATGAAGTTAAGATCCCTCCGATCCCTGAGAACATTGAGATATTATTTAAACATGGTCACGAGGAGATTCTTAATGTTCTTCACAAGATTTTTGATGAAGTGAAAAGCGATGAGAAGGTGAGACCTCTATATGAGGCTTATAAAAACATCATGAGCATGATCTATGGGAGAGCTGACGAGAAGTTCTTCACAGATCTTTTTATGAGACACACTTATATGCATATGGCTGTCATGACATCAATATCAACAGCGTTTGGGAAGACTGGAAGAGTTGAAGACATGTGTAGCGGATCTCTTCTGAAGGTTGATATAGCTCTTCCATATCTAAACTGGTGGAGAGTCGCTCTCAACAGAAAAGGTCTGAGAGAGATGCTCGACGAGATCCTCACAGATGTTGTTGAGAGAGCTGGTCTGGTGGACTGGTCTCTCAATACTGCTGAAGATGTTTTCAGAGTTTTATATGAGTTTCTGGTCGATCCTTCTGTGAGAAGAAAAATAGGCGAATACTACACTCCTATATGGCTTGTGGATATGATTGTGAGAGAGTTTGATGTTAAAGACAGAATAGTTTTAGATCCTTTCTGTGGATCAGGGACTTTTCTCATCAAGACGTTCTACAGAAAAATTGAGGAAGGTGAGGATCCTGATGATGCTTTAGGCGAGGTCGTAGGCTTTGACATCAATCCTCTTGCTGTCGCTGTCGCAAGAGCTGAGATGCTTATAGCTTTTGAGAGAGCCTCTGGGAGAGAGCCTGAGGATCCTCCTCATATATATCATGTGGATACTTTAGCCTCATGGTTCGGCGAGGGATCTATAATGATGACTTCTCTTGAGAAGCTTGTTAAAAAAGCCGAGATTTTTCTCAAGACATTAGTGAACATGGGTCAGATAAGATTTAGAAGAACATCTGATCTTCTGAAGATTTTGAAAGATCTTGAGAAGACCCTCACGTTCTCAATAAGATTCTCGATAAATCAATGCGGTCTAGATGTGAACTGTCTAGACGAGAAGATCATGAGATATCTTGAAGAAGGTCTGAGAAGATATTCAAACGGCTTCGTGAGAAGCATTCTTGATCATTTTAGAAGAGCCTCCGTGTCGAGAGCTGTCGCTGAGCTTATAAACAGCTATGGTGGTGATGACGTGTGGTCTGTCGTTCTCATGTCTATATATGTATCTATGATCATGAGGAGCATAAAGCCTGACATCATAATGACTAATCCTCCTTGGATATTAACTACTAAATACAAAGCCTCTTACGCTGGAAACATAAGAAGATATCTTCAGGAGAAGCTTACAGGAATAATCTCTATAGATAAGATATCTGATGTGATAAATGGTGCAGACATATCTGTGGCATCTCTAGGAAAATCAATTGAGATAGCGAGAGAGGGAGTGGCTTATATAATGAATAGAAATCAGCTTTTTAATCACAAGACTTCTGCACCTGCTGGAATAATAGCCTCATATGCTGTCTTGAAGAAGCTTGTTAGAGGAAGAGATGTTGATATCAAGCTTATAGATTTTGATTTTGACGTCTTTGGACACGGGATATACCCTGCTGTAATAATTATGAAGAGAGGATCAAGATGAGGATCAAGACTTTCGTCGCAAGACTTAGAAGAGGACAGTCTATCGACAAAAGACTTGGACTTGAGGAGATAAAAGATCTTTTGGAGATAAAAGCTTTCGAAAGAGAATATGAGGAGTATATGAGACAAGGACTGTTATATTTCACAGAGAACATTGATAGACTCGCCTATGAGCTTGATGTCGATAAGATATATCCAAAAGGAGCATATATAATGGGTTTATACGGCGGTGAGGAGAAGAGAGGTGAAGAGAAATATGCTGGAATAGTTTTAGAAAATTATTCTTTTGAGGATGCAATATTCAGATTCAGACTTTCAGGCATCGACAAAACTCTCATAGCTCCGAAAGATCTTTTGAAGAGATATGGAGTGAAAATATTCAGATTAATGTATATAGGCGAGATAAATCCTTTCAGACTAAGAAGATTTCTAGACATCATTCTATCTGTATATGGATCTGAAGCTTTGAAAAAATTTCTCTCTGAGACTCTTAAGATTAATGAGAGAGACATATCCACATATGTATACAGACGTGTTGAAAAGCTTATTGAAGAAGTTAGACAGCCCAGCACTGTGAAGCCTCTAGATATGAACAAATTTTATGTTGTGTATAGAGGAAGCAGAATTTTTTCTTCAACAGTTGTTCAGCCTTTCAGCGACAACATAATTATTGAAAGTAATGTAAGCTATGTCGAGACTAAAGATGAGGATAAAGCTTATTATTATTCTGCTGTTCTCAACTATCTTGCTTATAAAGTCATAGAGTTTGGATGGACTTTCTCAAGACATCAGTTTGCCAGACCTCTCTTCGCAGTTCATCTCTCAGGTCTCTCGTGGAGAGAAGCTGACGAAAAGATGAGGCTTAAAACTGTTGATCTTTCTAAAAGACTTCACGAGAAGGCTCCTAACAAAGAGTATAACAATCAGAAGACTGCTCTCAAAGATCTTCTCTTAATGCAGGAGTTTAGAGAGCTCGTCAAAACTTTAGACCAGATTGTTGAAAAAGAGAGGCTTGAAAGCTCTCTAAGAATAGTGTCGGAGGCTGAAGAGAGTTGAAGCCTTTAGAGCTGTATTTCTTCATGAGGACAGCGACATTTCTATCGACATTTCTCACATCAGTATATCTGGCGGAGAGGCTGAGAGAAAAAGAGAGAAAGCCGTTCGTAATTTTGACGCTCGTGTTGTTCGTGACAGTGTTCACAGCTGTGGACAGCCTAACAGCAGGACTAGCAATATTCCTCTCAATAGACTACACAGCTGTGACAATACCATACACAGACACAACAGTAATACAGAACACGCTCACAGCCTCAGCAGTATTACTGATGACAGCAATAGGACTGATACCGCCGTCAGCATCATATGTAATCACAAAGATATTGAATAAAATGAGAAGAGGATTAAAATAAATCTTTTTTAATAAGATTCTTTATGGGAGAGCATGGTCTCAACTGTTTTGGCTGGAGGCATTGCTCTGATATTATCATCTGTGTCAGTTTTCTCTATTCTGTCTCTGAAGGTTTTTATGAATAGACTTGTGAGTAGAGGCGGAAAGATCTTTCTAAAGATCTTGGTTGTTCTATCAATAATACTCTCAGCCGTTGGGATGGTATCATTGGCAGTTTACGAGGCGTATTTAAACTATCTTTATTCTTATTCTGGACTGATCGCCCGCCCAGAGCCTGCCTTCAACATAGAGATCGTTCTCATTATGACTCTTTTCGGTTTGCTCTCAGGAGCATTATCATCTCTAATATGGTTCGCAATAATAAGAGGGTTTGAGAAGCTCGTTTTGAAGAGGTGATGGGAGAAGAAAATGTTTATCAAATACACATTAATTTTTGGTATAGCAGTATTTCTTTTTCTTGCTTTCGCTATGATCATCCCAAGGATCTTCAGCCTCCCATATGGTATCTACATGATGAAGACAGGATCTATGGAGCCAAGCATAAAACCTCTCGACCTTGTTGTGATAGCAAAAACAGATGACTACAAGATCGGAGATATTATTATGTTCTGCATCTACGATGAGTGTATAACACACAGAATAATAAATATTGATGGAGAAATAATAACTACCAAAGGAGATGCATCACCACAGCCAGACACACCAATCATAAAAGACATAGTGAGAGGAAAAGTCATCGCTGTAATACCCAGAGTGATATGGATCACAATTTTAATGAGTCTATCAATTCTCTCAGCCATAATGGACATAAGAAGGATCTAAAACTGACAGATTTTCTTCTCAAAAAATTTTTCGAGAGAAGACTCTAACTTTATGAGAATTGATTTTACAAGTTTTCCCGTGAAGAGAGGCTTCTCCCAGTCAGATCTTATCTCTACACCTACTTCAAAGAGATGAGGCTTCATCTTTTCACTCTCCTAAGAATAATTCTCCAAGCTCTGTGATCTTTATATTACCGTCTTCTATTTTTATCAGATTCTTCTTCTCAATATTATACAAGGTTTTTCGGATTGAGAATTGTGTGAGTCCTGTCATTTCAACAAGTTTTTTCACAACCTCAGACCTCTTTTTGTTGTTAAGATCATGTTCTTTCAAAAGTCTGAGAATATTTATCTCTCCTTTACCAATTATCGGGACAAGTGGCGTCAATAGGAAGATCTCGTATAAGCCGTCCTCACGCATAACATGAATTTTAGTTCTCCTCTTATTTAATCTCGAAAAGATCTCTAGAGCATATAATGTGGCGAGAATTATCATTCTCATTCCGCCAACCAAAAAAGCAATAATCTCTCTGTCTTTATATTGATCAAGGACTTTCACAATTTTTTTCACGTCATCATAAAAGCTTGTCCCTGAGATCTCACAATCAATGTTTTCAACTCCTATTGTTTTGAGAAACTCTTTTATAGCTCTCAAAGCTTCTGACGTTTTCTCTCTCGAATATTTATCTCCTGACAAAGTATAGATCAGAACAATCTTATCATCTTCTTTAAGCCCGATCCTTGTGAGACTTCTCATAACAAGACCAGGCTCAAACCCTATTGTTGTAAAAATTACCCTACTCATTTTTCTCTCACTATAAATAATATGTTTTGAGAGCTTATAAATATACAAACCGAGAACAAATTTATAAACTTTTCAAAAACAATTATCATGAAGTAATCCTATAAAACTGAAAGAATAGATAAAGAGTGGGTCTTCTCTAACTTTCTATTTTTTATTTAAAATGAGAAAGTTTTTAATGATGATGGTAAATGGGCATTCTCTGTGATGTATACGACCAGCTTCCAAGAGATCTACAGTATAAGGTTGCTCTGGCATCATTGATTATCAAGCTTAACAATATTCTCTCAGGCCCTGAGAGACCTGTTGAGAAACTTAAGAAGGCAAAGGATCTTGCTGACAGGATCTATTCACATTTTCGTGAGAAGGAAATTGAGAATATCGTTAAGTCTCTCGATCTACAGCTGAGGCTTTCATCACTTGTTGATCAAGCCATTGATTCATTGAATCGTGCTCTTAGTTTTCAGAGTGTTGATCAGGCTTTTCAAGGGCTTAACGATTCTGCTGAACAGATTAAAAAGATCCTTTCCACGCCTGAGGCTTCTAACTACCTGTCTCCTGACCAAGCTAAGTATTTTAATGATTTTGTTAATGACATCAACATAATAAACAATTCTGGTCTTAAGGATCTTTTGAGCAATATTTCTGAGACCATAGGGAGGATAAACTCTTTTCTCAGCTCGATAGCCTCTAGATCTTCATCATCTATTGATGAGGCGATATCATTCTCTCAGGATCTTTGGAGCTCAACTTCTCAGCTGATCTCTACTACTAATGATCTTGAGAACAGACTGAATCAGGTCGTTCAGAAACTTGGAGATCTTAAAATATTGAGAGGTCTGAGAGATGTTTTGTCATCATCGACACTGAGCTCTGTGAGGCAGATGAGAAGACTGCTTCAGGATTACAATGCTTACGCCTCGATCTCTAGAAACATATTTGAGACGCTGAAAAACTTCACATCTATTGTATCAACTGTTGGTCAGGGAGGCAATTTATTGGCGAACAAAGATTTTGCTAACAAGCTTGTAGCTTCATTAGCATCTCATCTTAATGCAGTGAAGAATGCTCTTGATGATGCACAGCTTAGCAGACTTATCGAGAATAAAGATCTTAGGGACGGATTAAAACAGTTTGCTCTTAATCACATAAACATTACGTTAAAAGAATACAAGATGAGTCTTGCTTCATCAGATGTCAGATGGATGGACATTTTCAACTCAGCTGAAAACGCTTCTGGAGTAGGGATTCCAGGCGTAGATGAGAATGTTGTAAGAGAGAACTTCAAGAAAAACATAACAGAGATAATTGATAAATACAAGGATGAAGTAATAAAGTTAATACCAGATCCTCTGAAGCCTTTGTTCAACATACTTTTGTCAGCTCAGACTCAGATAGCAAAAGCCGTTGCCGATGCATTTATTGAGCTGACGTATAAGCTGATTGATTTTGATAGATGGGTAACAAGTAAGCTGAGTCAGATGCGTGAAGGAGCATCGTTATTATTAAACAGATCGGCAGATCCTGTTGCAAAAATTGCTGGAGGAGTAGTGGCAGTCGGCACAGGAATACTTGATACAATATCATTAATAATCAGACCAGAGACGTTCAGAAAGAACATAGAAGGAATATTTGAGATGCTTCTCGGAGGACTGAGAAACATACAGCAGAAAGGTCTTCAGGGTCTTGGTGAGGATCTTATTTTCTTAGGTAATCAGCTGTGTGGTTCTATTGATAGATGTCTCTATACCGCTGGTGCTATTGTCTCTGGAGCTCTGATGGCTGAGGCTGGTGCGAGACTTCCAGTCCCCTCTACGTTAAGAGGTGTGGTCACAGATCTGGCTCTTGGAGATCCTATTACGCCTTTTGTTCGTGTGATTGTTGCTGAGAAACCTATTACTTTGTTGAGAAATGTAGTTGTGTCTAAAGCTGGAGAAGTTGCTGAAACAAGCAAAATCTTTAACGCTTCTGAGTATGTCTCTAAGCTTAGAGAGTTTCTTGTTCAGAAGGTCGCTCGTTTCAGTGATCAGGTTGAGAAAAGTGTTAAGGCTCTTGAGGACAACATCAAGTCTATAATGAAGAGCAAAGGATCTTTAGAGGCTTCTATGAGCGATATCAAACAGAGCGTCCTGAGATATGGCATCGACGGTATGAGAGATCTTGCTTTGAAATATGTTGATTTTGTTGATAAATATGTTAAGCCTTTCTCAGCTTCTGATGTTGTCAAGCTTCTGAAAGATCTTACTGAATCTATTTATCTTAAAGAGTTCAAGCCTGGTCTGGAGCTTACGAAACTGAAGTATGAGTTCTTCAGAAAATCATATGTTGTTCTTCCTTCGAGACCTGACTTTAAGAGCCTCATAGGAGGCTTCGAATATGTAATTCAAGATCTTAAGAAGACATATGAGGCAGTATCTAAAGCTCGGAAGTCTCTCGGTCTTGCTGTCGAAAAGATCACTATTCCAAAGACTCTGATAGACAGAGTCTCAAAGATTATATCAGAAGATCTCAGGACGTTATCAAATCTTTTGGCGATTCACGAGCTGAGGAGGCTTGTCTTCACATCTGAGAGAGCTAAAGACATGATCGTCTCGTCTAGAGATGCTCTGAAGTTTTTAGAAGTGTTCTCTCAGAATCTTCCTGAGGATCTTAGGAAAACCATATCGACAAAAGCTGTTGAGATAACATCTAAAGCATCTGCACTTGAGAAGATTATAAATGAGATAGAGTCTTGGCTTAAGAAGGCTGAGGAGAGGCTTAGAGAGGCTGAGAAGATCAAGGCTGAGAAGATGCTTACAAGCGAAGAGGCTTTTCAGAGAGTAAAGAATCTCTTCAAAGATTTCACAGAAGATCTTGAGAATATCGTTAGAGAACATCCAGATCTTCAGAAGCTCATTGATATAAACAAAATTAGAGAGGAGATTTCTAACATAAAGAATATTTATGATTTAAGAGCTTTAGTGATCAACGAGATCCTCAGCAAGCTGAGAGGATACGTCACTTCTGAAAGCATAGCTATAATAGAGAAGTTCGGAAAGATTTTAGATGCTCTATCCAAAGATCCTCAAATAGCCTCAAGATTCAAATCGTTTATAGAGACTTTAATGTCAAACGTTAATGAGATGGTCAGAGTTGAGTTGCCTATATTCTTTGTGATAAATCTAAGCCCTAAGACGCTGAAGCTTTTGATTGAGGCTTCTGAAAAGACTCTTCCGTTTACAAAGCCTCAGGAGATTTATGATGCTCTTAAAAAAGCTTATTTAAAGAAGAGTCTTACGCTCTCAGAGCTTGAGAAAATTACTGACGCTATTGCAAAAGAGAAGCCTATAAAAGCTGGGAGAATAGAGGTTCAGGCTCTTATAGATGCTTTGAGAAGCATTTTAGAGGATGTTAGAAAAGGCATTGAGATGATTCCTCCAGAGATGAGGCAGTATTTTGTTGAAGCCGTAAAGAATGTTGAAGGAAAGATCTATGAGGCTGAGAGAATCATCTCCAGAGGAGTGCGGCA
>Ga0081473_155481_pt1 | contig 17087 bp, 13 predicted proteins | sample CisSprmetagenome_FD_70977 | JGI IMG/M metagenome (GOLD analysis project Ga0081473, IMG submission 70977) | Hypoxic/sulfidic aquatic microbial communities from Cistern Spring, Yellowstone National Park, USA v2 (version 2) | ecosystem: Environmental > Aquatic > Thermal springs > Hot (42-90C) >...
GCTATTTGGGAGATGGCTACTTTGCCCTCCTCGAGCATCGGGTAGAGGTTTATGAAGCCGTGCGTGACGCCTATGTAGCGGGTGGCGACCGCCTCCACGCCGTGCTGCCTCAGGTGCGCCGCGTACATCTCGCCCTCGTCCCTGAGGGGGTCGTACTCCGCGGTGATCACGAGGGCCGGGGGAAGGCCCTGCGGCTCGGCCAGGAGGGGGGAGGCGTAGGGGCTCAAGGCGTCCTCCGGCCTTGAGAAGTACTGGGCGGCGAACCAGGCCATGAGCTGGGCGGTGAGGATCGGGTACTCGGGGGTGCTGTACTCGAGGCGGGAGGGGGTGGGCATCGCTGTCTGCACCACCACGGGGTACACGAGGACCTGGTACTTGACGAAGTCCTCGCCGCGGTCCCGGGCCATGAGGGCCACGGCCGCGGCCAGGTTTCCCCCCGCGGAGTCCCCGGCCACCGCAATCCCGTCGCCCACGCCGAGCCTCTGGCGGTTGTCCGCAACCCACTTGGCGGCGTCGTAGGCGTCCTCCACGGCGGCCGGGAACTTGTGCTCGGGGGCGAGGCGGTAGTCCACGGAGACCACCACGGCGCCCGACAGCCTCGCGATCCTCCTGCAGACGTGGTCGTGGGTCTCTATGCTGCCCACGACGAAGCCCCCGCCGTGGTAGTAGACCACGGCCGGCAGCCGGTCCCCGGCGCCCGGCCTGTAGACCCGAGCCCTGATGGGGCCGCCCCTCCCCGGAATGGCCACGTCCTCCACCGAGTGGACAGGCTCGTTGGCGGCCTTCGCCGTGAGGAGCGCCGCGCTGTTGAACTCCTCCCTGAACCTCTGCGGCGTCACGTCAGGCGTAAGGCGGGGGATCGCCTGGAACATCTGCCTGAGGATCGGGTTAAGAGGCATGGCCCCACCCCGCGTATTGCTTCTGCATGTGTGCAGAGCCGCACATATCTATAAAGTTTCCAGCCGTCGGGCCGCCTACGGCGGAGTCCGCGGCGCCGCCTATTCGGGGCAGGGGGCCGCACGCGCGGGGCCCTCGAGGGGGCCTGGGTCTTGGACCGGGGGACCTGCGGCGGGCCGTGCAGAATTTTTATATGGGGGCTTCTCTGGCCCTATGGCTGTGTTGGGCGTCGGCCGAAGCGGCCGGCCTTGCGTCGCGGTCGGCACGCCGCCGTCGGGGAGGCGGCCATGGCAGGCGTAGGCGACCGTCCCGCCGTCGGCGCGGCTGGGCAGGGGACCCGCCGGGGTGCGGCCGATGCGGCCGAGGAGGTCGTGGAGTACTACAGGCTCCTCTATCTGCGCGGCCAGACGACCCTCCTCAGCGGGAACATCAGCGTCAGGGTGGGCGACCTCGTGGCCATCACGCCGACGTCGGCGCCCAAGCCCCTGCTGAGGCCCTCGGACCTCGTGTACATAGACCTGGAGGGGAGGGTCGTGGGGGGCTCGGGGGCGCCGTCCTCCGAGTGGAGGATGCACGTGGCCATCTACAGGCGGAGGCCCGACGTGGGGGCCGTGGTCCACACGCACGCCGTCCTCCCCACGGTGCTGGCGGAGAGGATCGACGCGGGGCTGCTGCTGGAGAGCGAGTCCTACCTCGGCGGGGGGATCGCCGTCGTCCCGCCCCTCAAGCCGGGCACCTGGGAGCTCGCCGAGGCCGTCGCCGAGGCCCTCTCCAGGGCCAACGTGGCGGTCATGAAGAAGCACGGCGTGGTGGCGGTGGGCCCCACGCTGGCTGAGGCCGTGAACAGGGCCGAGGTGGTCAACGACCTGGCCTGGGCGACCCTGGCGAGGCTATGGCTGGGCGGAGGCCCGTAGTGCTCGGCTACCTCCTGGCGCTCGCGGGCGTCGAGGGGCTGACGCCGTCGGAGGCGGCCAAGGCCCTTGGGATATCCAGGCAGGGGCTCCACAAGGCCCTCAGGCGGCTCAAGGCGGCCGGATACGTGGAGGAGGGGCCCTACGTCAAGATCAGCGAGGCGGGGCGCGAGGCCTTGAGGGAGGCCCTGAGGGGCCTGATGGCCTACTTCGGCATCGCCGCCGTCAGGCTGGAGGGCTACGTGGCCAGGGGCCTGGGCGAGGGGGCCTTCTACGTGTCGCTGGAGGGCTACAGGAGGCAGATCGAGGAGAGGCTGGGCTTCACGCCCTACCCCGGCACGCTCAACGTGGTCCTGTCGGCCGACAGCCTCATATACAGGCGGTACCTCGAGGCCCTCCCCGGCATACAGATAAGGGGCTTCTCCGACGGGGTGAGGACCTACGGCGGCGTGAAGGCCTTCAGGTGCAGGACAGGCGGCATAGACTGCGCAGTCCTGGTGATAGAGAGGACCCACCACGGCCCCGAGGTCGTCGAGGTGATCGCGCCCGTCAAGCTGAGAGACGCCCTAGCCCTCGAAGACGGAGACCCCATCTCCATAGAGGTGCAGCTCCTCTGACCCAAAGACGCGGGCCCGGCAGAGCCCCGCCCACACCCCAGGCCCTCTCCGGCGCTCCATGCACTGCGCTGCCGACGACCCCGCGCGGCTATGCGGCGTCGACGAGGTATTTGGTACGCGGTTGTGGAGCTGCCCTACGCAGACGAGGGGCTGATATGTCTAGAGGGCCCCTACGGATTATGATGGTCACATTAGCTCTGTATTACATCTAGTATATCTAACAATTTTGAATAAAAATAATTTAAAGCTCAGTCTGCCAATAATGTGCGACATACTCACCCCACTCCCCCAAGCCTCCCTGAGAAAGATCTTTCTCAGGGAATTTAAAAACATGGAACAAACCAAAGTAATAAACCTCCTCATGTATCACGTTAACCTAGCCTTTTACCTCTATGTTTAGCTTCTCTTTTAGGTATTCGCCTGGGCTTAGTATATGGAGCCAATCCCTGATCCTCTGCCTATACTCTAGGGCCAGTCTCGCCACAGATTCAAGTTCATTTTTGTCAAACTGCATATTTGGAAATAGGAGTTTCACGAGTCCGCTCATTATTCTCTTAACGGCTTTCTCATCCCTAATCTTGAATTCGCTCGAGAATTCAACATGCCTACCGACCTCGCCCATTAGATATGTTTTTCTCATCGTGTGGATGGCCTCTGAAAAGTAGTCTGAGGCCACGCCATATCCCTTGGCCAGATGTATCTTCGATTGGGATATCTTGGGCAACTCCCACCCAGGCAGTAGGCCGTGGACCCTGTCGATAAAGGCCGAGTCCCTCATCGGCACAGGGAGTACATATGTCAAGTCCTCCACAGGCAGGTAACTCTCCTCAACTGTATTGGCTCTCTCAACCTCCACATTGCCCATGAAGACCAGAGACGCATCCGACGTAGCCTTCTTATCGCCCCTCTCATACTGTCCGCTCTCCATGAAATCCTTAAGCTTCCCCATAATCTCGTCAGGATTAGGAAACCTAACCTTACTAACCTCGTCGAACACCACAACATCCTTCACAGCCAACTCGCCCGGGACACGAGTCCTCAGGTTGTAGAAAAGCGTCGCTGGAGTCACCGTCCCACCAGATATTATCCTAATGTAATTACTCACATTTCTATACAGGTAGGTCTTACCGGTTTGCCTTGGGCCGAACTCCACTATGTTAACATTGCCCTCAACAAGAGGCACTAGACGTGACAACAAGAGCAACCTCTGCCTAGGACTATACACGCCTGGATCCAGACCCACTGTAGTTAGTAGGACGTTAATCCACTCGTCGAGCGCGAAACAGCTCCTGGCCTCTCTAATAATGCCTGGGTCGGTTTCCGGCGCCTGGAACGGCCTAAACTCCGTTACTGCAACTGAAACCTCCCTATCCCAAACCTCGATTGGGCTAATCCTCTTCAGCGTTATTAACCCCCACATCCCGTTAACGAGCATAGCTCTATTCCTCCCAACGATGTCCACCGGCACATCAACCCATATGTCAAGCGATTGAAGAACGCCGACGTGGATGCCGGTGGCCACGTCGACATTAACCCTCAGCTCATCAATAACCTTCACCGAGCCTTCGGTTACGAGCTTGTGCTTAATAACCTCCTTCTCCTCAGGCCCATGGTAATACTCCTCAACGAACCTCCTCAACTTGCCTTGCCAGTCACCGCCGCTGGATAGGAACTCCGAGATTAGGTACTCGGCCACATACCTCGGCAATTTAGTCAATTCAAGCTCGTAGGCAAGCCTCTTATCCACCGCATAATCACCGAAACACCTCTGAACCTTATTATTAAGCTCACTCATGCAACCTAAATGTCCAGCAAAGTCCTAGGCCTCCTGGGACCCACAGGCTCAGAAACCTCCACCTCGGCCTCCCTACTATACTCCTTACCGCGCCAAACCCACCTAACGACACCCCTATACTTACCTGGCTTAAGCGGTGGAAGATTAATCCTAAACTTCCCCTCAGTAACCCTAAAGGAGCCCCTACCCCACGGGAATTCATACGTAAGCTCCACCTCTTCACCCGACGGATTAGTCACATCAACCTCGATATAGGACTCAACACCAGGCTTAACCAAGGTGTTAAGAACATTAACAACCGGATCCTTTGGAACCTCAACTTCATCCTCAACAGGGACCTCCTCGCCCGAAAGTAGAGTCATCAACCTCCTAAACTCCTTAAGCTCGCCCTCGGGAATCCCGTACAGCCTAGCGACAGCCAAGTCAAGCTCATCCTCAACCTTCCTAAGTTCATCCTCAGCATTAGTGCCGGCACAATAACTAGGCTTACTACTGGCGTAAACACACCTAGCCAACTCATGAGCCCTCCTAGAAAGCTCAGCAATCCTCCTATGCAACTCATTGTTCGGATCAAATTTAAGTATTTTGAGATTACTTATGCTCTCAACAACAGCATACTGTAAAGCAAACGTTATAAGCATAGAATTAAGAATCCCAGCGAGGTAATACGCCTCATCTTTATTCCCAGCAGGTATCAACACCACCGTGTGATCCGGAATAACCGTTTTCTCACCCACGTATTTATCTTGCAATGGCTCAATAACAGCTACATGAAAACCACCAACCGTCATCCTCGCAGAAACTTCTTTCCACACAACCTTATAAGGTGCTAGACTTGTGCTAGCATTAAAAACCCAGTAGAATGGTGGTGCTAACTTCTCGGCTCTTTCTAATGGCAAGTTCTTATACGGCTTTAGCTTAGACTTGTAAGGTTCTCCTCCTCTGCTTATTAATTCATTAAAGAACTGGTAAAAATATCTGTACGCATTGGGATATTTAATTCTCATAGTAGTAGGGCTTAAACTATTGCCTTTAGAATCCGAGGGCAAGATAATGTACCTATCCTTAAACTCCACATACCATTTCTTCACATCCTCACCCCTAATCAACGGATAAACGAGATCAGGCTCAACCTTAGCCTCGACTTGCTTGACTTTTTTCTTTTGTCCACTTTCAGGCGGGTTTGTTATGATTAACATGCCGTCAGAGGTCCTCTCAAGCACCTTGACGTAATAAACCTGATTAAGGCCTGTGTAGACACCTGCATGTGCCTCGTAGTATCCGCTCTCGCCTATTACTTTCCTAGCCACATTTGCAATGTTGGGTGTAACTTGCATCCACGGCGATGCTAGGTCGTTGTGCATTAATGGTATCATGACTATCTCGTAACGTCTTACTGTCTTAAGGACTTCCTCTAGCGGCGTATCTGGATCTATTTGTTTGCCAACCCATACAACATTCCTCACTCCATTTATGTTAGATTTCCGCACTTCGACAATCGCCTTGCACGTATTCCCTCTGATTCTATCTAGGTCACATATCTTCTCCACAACAACAGCTCCTGTCCTGTTTGTGGCGCCTTCAAAGGGCATTAGGGTCACTAAGTCGTGAATAACATGTATCTTCATATTCCTGGCTAGGAAGCTTCTGAAGCCAGCTCCAGCTTGGGTCTTGAACACCGTGAATGTTATTAGGAAACCCAGCTTACCACCCTCCTTCAGGTAGCGGTCGAAGCTTCTTGCCAGAAATAGCATAGCTAAGTCTTTCTTGACCTTGCCTAGCCCGGTCTTTCCCGTAATCTCTGCTAAACCGTAGTTCTCCCAGAGGCTTTTACTCACTTCCCGGTACTGCTCAGGTAGGTTTTCCCAGTTGACCCAAGGCGGGTTGCCGACGACTATGTCGAATTTGCCCTTGAGTATCGGCGCGAAGGCGTTTCTGAGGATCGATACCCACACCTTATCCTTACCTTGTCTCTCGAGGTCCAATAGCTTATTGTAGAGATCAAGTAGTATTTCAACGTCAGTATGGTCTAAGTTATACAGTTTAAGCCTTTGAGAGAAATCGGAGGGGCTGCACATGTTCTCTAGGCATGTTCTTACTTCGTCTAGTACTTTCCTTAGTAGGTTGGGATTACCCGCGATATCCCTTGGTATCCTGAATTCGCCGGCTACGGTCCTTAGCACATATACGTCTTTGCCGCCTTTAAGCTCGTACCTCTCTTCTATCATTATTGAGTCGGCTAGATAGATTGGAATTTCGACAGTCCCCCTAATATATGCAAGTAGGTCGGCGACGGCTAGTAGGTAATTCGTCCTTGCTGATAGCACGGCCAGTGGGTTTAGGTCATAGCCGACAACGTTCTCAAGTACGTAATTCGGTAAAGCATCGACTAGGAAGTGTTCTTCGGCGTATCTTCTGAGCCTGCTGATGTATAGCACTAGGAATGTGCCTGAGCCGCAGGCTGGGTCCAAGATCTTGACCTTGAGAGGCTTTAACGGATCGCCCTCGCCCATCTTGATTAGGTTCTCTAGGCTTAACCCAACCTCGTCGAGCATCAGCTCAGCGAGCCAGTCGGGCGTGTAGTACTCACCTAGGCTATGCCTTATATCCCTCGGCATGAGATTTTGATAGAGCCTCTTCAGCAAGTCCCTGGCGGACTCGGGCTCCAGCTGTGGCGTCGCTATCTCGTAATCCGAGAGCCTCCTCGCAATTTCTGCGATTGCGTCGGCCAAATCTCTATCGATCTCCTCTAGGTACCAAGAGAAGTAGTCGCCCTCTAGGAAGTTCTCGATATTTAGTAGCCTCTTGAAGATTCCGCCGTCCTCCAGTTCCTTTAACACGGTCGCCACTCCTTCAACGCCGTGTTTGGCATATTCATCGTCAAGCTCCGCGATGTACGACCTGTAGAACCTGCCGCTGCCATATAGGTAAGCCACCTCGGCGGCCAGGAGTTTCATTATCAATGCGTAGTAGGTGTGTACTGAAAATATGAGCGCGTCGTAGTTGACGTTAGATCCGCTTAGGCCATACTCCTCTACCAATTCCTTAAGCTCCTTAAGCTTATTTGGGTCATAACCTGTGGCTTGCTTGAAGAGCCTCATCCAGTCCGCGAAGAGTATGCCAGTCCTCTTGCTCTTGGCGGTAAGTAACTTAGTGTAGATTAGCTTAATGGTCCTCTTGGCTATTGGCGAATCGGGGCCAAAGTCGGCGACTATGTTATTTACGCTTAGGCTCTTCCTCTTAAGTCCCCTCAGGGCTTCAATAAGCTTTATGATGACCTCGCGCCTAACCTCATAAGGCCCCCTAAGTATCCACGCGCCACCGCTCCTATCGTACCTAACAAAGGCAACCCTGTCGCTGATGATGACGCCTAGGTATCTATCCCACAATTCCTTACTACCGGCCTCATTCATGATATACCTTATGACCTGCTCCTTAGCCTTCTGGATATCGGAGTCTCTTGAGAGCCTGCCGGGCGCCTTATATTCAATTATAACATGTCCATACAATGCGTCGACCCTTGCACCTGAGATCAACGTATACTCGTATTTCCCCACCTGGGTTATGCCCAGCGGCCTCAGTATCTTCTCCTCGATACAATTCGATACTCTAACCCTAACATCTTCCTCGGTATGAGCTTGAATAATGGCATTTCTGATGCATGTTAATATCTCATCAATATCAATTTGATGGTTGATAGAGGACATATTAGGTTACCAAAAGGAAACGAACCTCGCTGTACATGTTCTCGGAATAGTTAAGGAGCTGCTCCGTCGTCTGGTAGGCGTCCTCAGGTAGAGGCGCCGCCACTACGACCCTGGCACTTGCCAGCGGCTTCCGCGTCCACCAAAACACCATCTCCCAATGCGGCGGCCGGCCGGCCCCCTTTTCCACGGCGGAGTACTCGTTGATGACGTCAATGGGGATGCCCCGTTCCAGGAGGGTCTCCATGTATAACTCTACGCCTTAAAAGTAACTACTCCAGCCGATATCAATAAAATTACCAGATATGATACCAGTTATATGAAGTGCCCCTACTGCGGCTCTCCTAACGTGGAGAGGATGAAGGAGTGGGACATGCCGAAGATGGGGTACCACGTCGTTCACTACGTGTGCAGGAGCTGTGGAGGCCGCTTCAACCACTACGTGGGCAGGGGGAGGGAGTTCGTGCTGAGGGTGGGCTTCAAGAGACAGAGGTAAGTCTTTAGGTTGTAGAGCCGGGCTATCGTCTCGAACCTCACGCGGAGCAGCTTGCGGCGTCCTTCGCCGGTTTTGACCTCTTGGAGGTTGGATCTTCTGGTTTATGGCTAGCTCCAGCCCTAGGAGGTCTTACCGAATATCTAGCGTCTTATGGACGTGAGGGAGAGAGGCCTCATTTCTCAAGCTCCTTGGCGGCCAATGTGAAGAGGGGCTGGCGACGCGTCGAGAGATCGGGGCGGGAGCTATCCACGGCCAAAGAGGCCGCTCGCGGAGAAATGATAGCTATATAACCCCTCTGCCCCCTCGTCTAGTTAATGGATTTTCAAGAGGCGCTGAGCGCCGTCTGCGGCCGGCTGGCCCGGCTTGGGGATGGAGTCCATGTCTTGGCCCCTCCGGGGTCCGGCAGACGCGGCTTGGCCCGATGTCTGGCGGGGCGGGGCCTCAAGGTATTCGCCCCCAGGGGCTACGGAGTTGAGGCGGTCGAGGAGTACGGAGGCGTGGAGGACTTGGCGAGGCGGCTGGAGGGGGCCGGGGAGCCGGTCTTCGTGGTGGTGGGTAGCTCTTGGGAAGCGGTGAAGCTAGCCGAGAAGACGTCTCTGTCCGGGCGGCTTAGGCTGGTCTACCTCCCCGCCCTCTATGGAGAACTTCTCGTAGAGGGGCGCAGGAGGAGGCTTGCCTGGGTCAGCCACGACAGGCTGTGCGCCGCGTATGAAGGCCGCGTCGTTGGTGGGGCCTGCGAGGGGCCTGCGCCGGGTTTGTTGTCGTTGCCGCTTGAGGAGCTGGAGGCCGGCGTCGAGGCGCTGGAGGCGCTCCGCAGGTCGCACAAAAACCTCGGCGAGGCCGCCTTGCGTCTGTTGCTCGAGGCGGCTGGCATCGTAGGCCCCTTCGGCGGCGTGGCTGCGGCTGTGAAGGCGGTTTACGACTTCTTCCAAGCCGTGACTCGGCAGAGATACGGCGAGGTCGCCGGCTTGTTGAAATTCGTCGAGGCGGCTGAGAAGGCGCGGGCATACGTCCGGCGGCCTGAGTTCGAGGCTTTGGTGGATTCCGTGGCCTTGGACTGGGGGATGGAGACCGGAAGGTTCAAGGCGCTTGTGGAGGCGCTGGGCGACCCCTCCATCGTCGACTGGCTGGCGCACGGCCGGCATGTGGATTCTCTGGGCAAGTTCGGCAGAGTCTACGCCAGGTACAACGCAGAGGAGCTCGGCGTGACTGATGAATACGTGGTTAAGGCAGGCGTGTGGTACCCCCTAGCCAAGAGGGTGTTTATGGAGAAGGCCGGAGAGGCGATGCGCCTCTTGGGAAGCAATAGGGCAGTGGCCTTGGTGGGGCCCAGAGGAGTTGGGAAGTCCACCTTGGCGAAATACGTAGCCTACACCATGCTGATGCAAGAACAGGTGGACTATGTGGTAGTCCCGGAGGGGCCTATAAACGTCAACGAGTTTCTTGCAACAGCCGCCTCGTTGCGGAGACACCTACTGCTTCTCTTCGACGTGCACCCCCGCGAGGTCTACACGCCGAAGTTCCTCCCTGGAGCCGTCGAGGGGGCGGAGAAGCCGCTTGAGGCGGCGGCTAAAGCAGTCAATTCTCTATTCGCCGCGGCTAAGCTAGACCCCGTGGACAGGCTCCGCGTCTTGTTGACGGCTTCTGACGACGAGCTGAAGGCACTTAGCGTTAAGCTGGACCCCGCCGCCGTGTATAGAGTGGACCTCAGCGACGTGGAGTTCCTCGCCGAAGTCGTGAGGAGCTACATGGGGGTAAGTGCAAAGAGTTGCCAGGAGGTCGAGAAGTTGGCGCGTATAATCAAGGAGCACCACCCAGACGGGGCCTACACTCTTGTCGCCAAATACGCCGGCCTCTGGCTGAGGGAGCGCGGATGTGATGTAAGTGACGTGGAGAGGGCTGTGGAGGAGGCTAAGAAGGAACCGAAGCTCTTTCTCGCTCGCTACATCAGCGACGTGTTGTTGTGGCGCAACAGCGTGGAGGAGAGGGTGAGGCTTATGTATAGAGTCGCCGCGCCGCTCCTACTCCACGCCGTATTCGGCCCAGTGCCTGAGGGCGTGACGTATATTACGCAGGCCAAGGACGGAGTCCTCTTCTACCAGCCCGAGGAGATAGAAAAACTCACCAAACCCCGGTGGGACCTGCTGAAGGCAGGCCTCCAGCCCATAGCCAAATGGCTCGCCCAGCGACACGAAGACCTCGTGGAGGAGGCGCTGAGAGACCTAGCCGGCCTAAACGGCGAAGAGGCGAGAGAGCCCTACAAAGAGACCTTAGGCGACTTGATAGAGGCGCTGGACTGGGCCCGCGGCGAGGTGTTGAAAGAGGGCGCCGAAACCTTCGCCAAGCTAGGCGTCCCAGAGGGGGGCCGAGAATTGGTGATGTCTCTGCTGGCCTTTGTCGCTAGGAGACTTGCCGCTGTTTTCAAGAGCAACGAGGTCAGGAGTTGTCGGCGTAGGGCGGCCCTTATCGCTGGCCACGCGCTGGCTGAATATCCGGTTTTGCCCCTGAGAAAGCAGTTGCCGGAGGACGTTGCAGAAGCCTTGGGTGACGCCTTGGAGCCCTGCGCAGTGGATGACTCCTTGACGATAAACGACAAAATGCCGCCGCTTTCGATATACGTGGCACAACTGATGCCCATAAGAGAGTTAAACATTCTCCCCTCTCGCGGACGCAGAGATCATAGACGCCGCAAGGAAAACTGCAGAAGAACTAATGAAACGGTGGAGAAGGAGAGGTCTCTACGACCACGAGGCCTTCTACGCCTTGGGCCTGGCAACGTTGGCCGCAGGTGCTGAGGTGGATGGGAAGACGGCTGACCTGTTGCTCTACACGGCGTCTTTCGCGGTGCAACGGGTGACACATCCGGGGACGGTACTGCCCGTCTTGGCGGCGTTGAGGCCTCTGGGCGAGAGGGCACCGCATAGATACGTCCATCTGCTGGCCGCCGCCTCGGAGCTGGAGACGCCGTATCCAGAAACCGTATGGTACATCTATGATGCCTTGCAACAGCTCAAGAGCCGCCTTAAGGCGGAGCGCCTCTGGTCTCTGGTGTATGTTATCCACACCTACTCGAACTTACTGACAAAGCACTCTATGCATATTATGCACCGTCTCGAGGACGCGGTGGTGGATATGTGCCAGATGTACAGCGAGATTGGAATGCGCAACGCCGCGGCAGTGCCGGATAGTGATTCCTTAACTCAACGCTACCTGTTCAATACTATAGCCAAGGCATTCGTACTGGTCGCGGCGCTACGTGGCGGCGTCTTGGCGCCGCTTGTGCAGAGACACTGCGGCTTAAGCGACATCGTAAAGGAGGCCGAAGCCGTAAGGAGCGTGTTGGACTGGGCGGCGGCCCATCTAGACGGGCTGAAAAAAATTATGGAAAACGATGCGGAGTTCGCCGAGTGGGGGATAGCGTGGAGTACCACAGGCGATGCCATGAGAATAATTAAGAATCTGATGGCTTGGTTCACAAACAAGCTAGCCCACTACAAGTTAGTTCACGCCCTTAACGAAAAAGGCGAATTAGACGAGAAGAAATTAGAGGAGATTGCAGAAAAATTTGAAAAAGCGGCAGAAATAGACAAAGAGCTGGGAAACTGGGAAAACTATCTCGCCAGCCGCAGTTTTGCCCTTAGGGCCCGTGTCCTTGCCGCAAAAAGCTGGGAGAAGCTTCTCGAGAGAGCTAAGGGCTTCTGGGAGCTGTGGGAGGAGGCGAAAAAACACCTTGAACCGACCGCCAGGTATTTAGCAACGGCGGCCAACATACTCGGCGACTGTCTAGTTTATTTGGCGGCCTCCGGCGACAAGGAGATGGCGGAGGAGTTATTGAAAAAGTGGCGATGGGTGTTGGACTACGGCCCGTGGGTCTCTGTGGTTGCTCGGCTTACGCTTAAGCTTTTCGGCGTGGGGGAGGGGGCGAGACTAGAAGAAGTCGTAGACGTGTTTGGGCCATGGCTTTCATCAGAATATCGCCCAGCTTTATCGATGTTGGCTGGCCGCCTGCAGAAAGACAAAGCCTTAGAGATCTGCAAGCAATTATCCAACGCCCAGCAATCCAAGGCCAAAACTTGCGTTAACGCCGTGGCGGCCGCCGCAGGTGATCAAGAAACCGCCGAGAGATTGAAATCAGAAATAGAGAGCGAGACGCCGGAGACGCATTCCTTGCTGGATAAGGTAGATGAGAGAACTCTAGTGGAAGTCCTGGCACCTGAATACTCTCACGCCCGGCTCGCCTTCATGCTATTAGCGGCCGTGGAAGGGAGGGCGGAGGCAGTTAGGCTACACGGCCTGTTGAGTTTCGCTTGGACTAAGGAGCCCCTGCCTCGGCGGCTTTTTCGCGCTGTCTACGAGAACTGCGGCGACCTAAACGGCGAGGGGTGCAGGATGGCTCTGTTGAAGCTGTACTACCTCCAGTTCTAGCGGCGCCTCCCGCGGCTACGCCTTCACCGAAGCTATGGGTCTCAAAGTGCTTAGTCTTGGCGCCATAAATGTAGTCACTTCTCTAGCCCTGGCTCGGCGTTTCAGCCTGTGTATCACTGCGGCTATTCACGTCAAGGTCTCTGCCAACTTATATGCAGTAGGCGGCAGGCGGCTTGGCGTCGGGTCTGCCGAAGGACTGCTGAGCATTGGAAATTCGCTTTGCGACTTACGAGACAGCCCTCCGGCCACCTGACACTTCCGGCTCCTCCAACGTATTCACCTCTCTAGTCTCCCAGCTTCTCACGGCGTGTTTCCTCAGCTTATTACAGTCTCTCGGCGCGCTGTTTACGCCCCTCACGGAGTCTCTCCCAAGAACCCAAGCGCTTTAGCAACAGCTATCGTCCAGACGCCGTAGAGGGGCGTGGAAGGAGTCAGACAAGCCTCTTGCGGTTATACATCCGTATGACGAGACTCACGTCCAGTCTGTAGAAAACTGTTGGCTTGTTGCCAGAAGTCGGCGATTTATTGCCGTTGCTGGAACTCAGCCCACGAGAGACGGCCACAAGCCAGCTCTGAGAGGGGCGCAACCTGTAAGGTGGAGATACGGGAGACAGACCCCACTGCCTAGAGCGGTCAACGGCTAGCAGCACTTAGGGTCTTCTCCCAGCGTCGTGAGTTGCCGCGCACTGTCTCAAGTGTCGGCTCTTTTTGGAGCTGGGCGCCTTTATCTGAAGACGTTTTCAACGCGGCAACGCTTTAGACGCCTCATTAACAGAAGGCTCCTACCAACGATTTTTATGAAGTTGCGCCAAGCCTCTATATGGCTCACATAATAGATCTGCTAAGCTTGTTAGTCAACGTATCCGGACTTTTAGTCGGTATATTCGGACTTACAGGTAGCTTCAAACGTCGTGTAGCCATAATAATATTACACTTAGTAGGCGCTTACGTCTCGGCTCAATTAATCTTAATAAGCGCTTACATCTTGGCTCAATGCTTCTTGCATCTCTTCCCATTTCTCGCCGAATGGTTCTCTACGTTTCTATCTGCCCAACCCATTGTCACCGCATCTCCAGACCTTCTAAAATTTCTCTCATTTCTGTTGTCGTTTATAGCAGTTATACTTTCGCTACACCTACTTTATATGTCAACAAGAGATTTTCTCTTTACAAAAGTTGATGCACAAACGGTGAAGAAATTTATAGAATATATCTCAAGCGAACTTAGTATAAAAGATGCAACAGACAAAGTTCTATCAGACATGGTTAAGGATTTACCGCCTAGCTTGAAATATGTCATTATACATATGTCGTATTTCCTGCTTCCGGTTTTTCTTTACTACATTTCGCTCGGTGTGTTACTACTAGGTGTCTGTAACTTCTTCAACGCCGCTTTTTTGTGCCAAAACGACGCAGTGTGGCAGGTAGGGGCTGTCTTTCTTTCTGTCCATATCGTCCATACGTGGCTTTCCGTTACAAGCAATGGCAAATACAGCCTATACTCTTCCTTCCAACTCTATGTCTTGAGGGGGTTTATACGAGGAATTATACGCCAGTTATTGTCTAAAGTCTATCAGCGTGAACAAGAAAACCAACGAAACGGTTTCCTGCCACGTCTTTCTGCATACATCGAGTTTTTCATCCTCACTCTTTCAGCCTCGCTGATGCCTCCTCTGCCTATCCAAGAACTGAAAACCTTTCTCGCAATACTCCTACCCTGGCCTAAAGGAGTAAATTGCTACGGCATCTCAACGGAAAAAGACCAGCGGGATCAGATATGTAAGATGGGCGTATGGCCAGAGACGCGCAAATGGCTAGAGGACGAGGTATTTCAATCGTTGTTTTCGGCTTTGAAAGAAGTTGTAGGCAACACAGGGAATCTTGTCCCATGCGACTCCGTCCAAACAATCTCTGAAATAATAAGGAAACTGGAAGGAAAGAAAGGCATAAGTAAAATATCACAGGAGTGTAAAGCAGATAATAATGCAGATAGTAAGTTTTATGGCCCCTTGACGTTTAGATATTATCTGTTTCAATGCATAGTTGAAGCGATCTATAAGGCTTTTGAAAAAGGACGTGTGAGTCATCACGACCTGTTGATAGTGGCTGAACTCCAATTAGTAAACGGTATTCCGGTTAGGTACGAAGTGACAAAGAAAGGAAGGGAGGTCGAGATAAAAGAGTGCTACTGCAAGCTTAAAGCAGACCAAGTTAATGAGACCTACTACCCAATCTACCTAATCGCGGCTTGGGGTGATTCTGCTGAGGACATGTCGCAAATATCTCTGTGCCTACGTCTTCCCACTCACGGTTAGCCACTGACGTGATAAGTTGCACGGCTTAGTCGCGTATGCTGAGAAATAGAGCGACACTACTTCAACGCGGAGGTTCTTGGACGTAGCCATTTCTCAAGCCAGGCGCCCCCTCTACCGCCTTAACGGCACATGCCGCGGGCTTCACGGCGCGTGTGTCGAATGGCGTTCTGGGCTTATCTGGCGGTGTCTGCTGGAGGGCCTAGGCAGGTGGAGCCGCCGCGTGCCGCTGGCATCCGAGGGGGCTGGCTAAGCTTGGCAGTCGACTACCTCGACTTTGATGTTTTCGAGGGCTTGCGCTGTGTTGGGCAGTCTGTGGTCTGTTGTGAGGAAGCGGGCCTGGGGGATGCCGTTGTTTCGCATGTACTTCTCTATGCAGAGCAGTTGGTATCTGTCCTCCCTGTCGGTTCCTGAATCTAGGTCTAGCCATAGTTCTTTATCGTCTATTTCTGCGATCTCTATATTGTTTTGTTGTAGTTCTTTTCTTATTGAATCTACTACTTTGTCTGGGAATACTAAGTAGTTTCTCTGTTTTTTAAAATAGTTGCGTAGATAGACTACGTAGTTTATTGGCGATACTTTAGGCGATAGCCGCCGTAGCAATGTCTCTTCCATGTGTTCTTCTAGGTCTCTTATGTAATACCGGGCGATGACCCTAAATAGAAACGCGACGTCGGCGTAGCCCTTGAGCTCTAGGAGCTGGACCATCTTTTTGGCTATTTCCTTCGTGCTTCTCCGCCGCCTTTCACCGCTTATATTTGAGTAATATTTTTTGACGAAATCTCTTATTATCTCAAATCTTTCAAGAAAAAGATGTAGTCCTTTTTCGATTTTGCGTCTTATCACTTTTAAAACGCAACTTGTAACAACTAGTCTGTCCTTCTGCTTTATCTTATGTCTGCAGTTTATAAGGTATCCTACATCTAGAAATTTGATCATCAAGAGAGGATCTCGTCTACTATTTCGTTGAGCGCTGCAACTGCGGTTTTCTTGTCGATTTTCTGTTTTTGGAACAGCTTGTAGATGATGTACGTGGCTAGCTCCAGCGTCGCTAGTTTTTCCAGCTTCTGCGCCGCCTCAGGCGGACACCCGCGGTCGCACGTCTCGTTTATCTCTACATATTCCATGAACAGCGCCATCATTATCTCGTGGAGCTTGTCCAGGACCTCGTCTCGGCTCTCGTAGAGGAGGTCCTCCAGGGTTTTGCCTCCGCCGACCGGCACGTCCAGCCGCAGGATTTCGGCGTATTCCTCCACGGCGCTTTCGAGGCTGGCCTTCACGGGGTCTGCGCCTAGCCGCCTGAGCTCCGCCAGGGCCTCCTCTATCTCCGGCGCGTATCGCTGTATAGCTGTAGCAATGTTGGAGACGATTTCCGCAACGTCCTCCCCCGCTTTCTCCTCAACCTCCTGCAGTATCCTCCGCCTGAGCTCCTGCAACCTTCGGTACAGATGGATGAGCTCATTGACACGTTGCGTCGAGTACTCCTCCACAAAGGCGCCGAGTCCTACCGCAACAGCGGCTTCCCCGGCCATGCCTCCTTCACCTCCTCTAGGTTATATACATATGTGAGGAGCTCGTCGAGGCTTCGGCGTGCCCATGCCACGAGAATCTGGTCAGCTGCCTCCTTCACCTCCTGCGGCAGATCGGCGGGGGCCGTCGAGGCGAGTTCGTAGATTATGACATCTTCCTCGACTCTGGCCACTACGAAGCCGTCTATCTCCATGTCGTCGAGGGTGTCAAGCACCTCGCGGGAGAATGGGCCGTATTTATACATCTTCCAGTGGAACACCGTAGCGCCAAACCTCCGATACAGCTCCCTGTCGATTAGGAATAGCAACTTCATGAGCTTGGTGCGGGCCATGGGCCCACGCCGCAGTACGTACCTAATCAGATCGGCCTTATAGGCGTCAAACATAACGTCCACGTATTAT
>Ga0081473_119112_pt1 | contig 17054 bp, 20 predicted proteins | sample CisSprmetagenome_FD_70977 | JGI IMG/M metagenome (GOLD analysis project Ga0081473, IMG submission 70977) | Hypoxic/sulfidic aquatic microbial communities from Cistern Spring, Yellowstone National Park, USA v2 (version 2) | ecosystem: Environmental > Aquatic > Thermal springs > Hot (42-90C) >...
GAATCACCAGGGAGTTGCCTGTGACTGGGCTTGAGGCGTCTAGGTTCGGCAACTTCATGCGTGAGGTAGAGGAGGTCGCAATCACGAGCAAGGACTTCAGCGAGTTCATGCCTAGGCTAGCCCAGATAGCGAGGAAGTACGGGCTAGAGGCACCGCCGAGCAGCGTTGCTAGGGAGTTGCACGGCAAGCTCACTAGCAGCTTGAGGACAATGGGTAGGCTAGAGGCAGAGGGCTTGGTGAGGCCCGGCGCCCAAGCCATTAGGTTCATAGCGAGCGAAATGCCTGGTCAGCCGTATTTGCTTGAGTACGGGCCAGCGAGGGCTTTTGGGTTGGGAGAAACAGGCGAGTTGGTTAGCGTGCTTGAGGGCACGGAGAGACTGCCCCGTGTTGGTTATGCCGTTACTCCCTACGGCAGGTTACTCATGCCGCTTAGGGAGGGGGAGGAGCTACCACTGCCTAGGGCAGGCGGCGAATTAGGCGAGAGGGTTGGCGTTGGTGGTGCCGGTGCTAGGGCAGGCGAACAACAACTACAACAACTCGAGAGGCTGGGCCTCACTAGGGAGCAAGCAATGCAACTACTTAGGCAAGCAGAGTCCATGGGAACCAGGTTCGCACCCATTGGCGGGGCTGAATTAGGTGCCCTGGCTAGGGCGCTTGAGGAAGCCAGGCAAAGCCAGCAACCAATAGCCACAGGCGGAGGTAGTCAGGTCTCTGTTACTATACAGAGACCCACTACCCAACTGCCGCAGTTACCAACCACAACGCAGGCTAGGACTGGCGGCGGTATCATAGGGGTTGGCGGTGGTGGCGGCGGTAGTGATAGGGAGGTCGAGGAGTACTGGACGTGGGTTATTCCCTACGAGAGGCGTGGTTTCATTGCTGCGTCGCCCCCCTATGTGCCCATACAGACGGTGCAGACCACCAGGATAACATCAACCACAATAACGCCTCCTACCACCTATGAGGCACCGACGACGAGCACCTACACAGAGAACCCGCCGGTCACCACCACACAAACACCAACAATCGAGACACCAGTACCGCCAACGGCAGTCCCAGCAATACCGCCATTCCTAATACCACTACTGCCCCTCATGCCGGGCAGGTACCCAACAGCAGCAACCGAGCTAGCAAGGCCAGGCACAATGAGGGAAATACTGGTGCTCTAACTACTAATTAATTAATTAGTAGTTTTGTGCCTCAAAACCAACAGGTTTTTATTTCTCCTTTCCAAGCCCCAGTTTGATGGGTCTGGGGAAAGTCATTGGGCTTGGGATTGCCCTAGGTCTTGTTGCCTTGATTCTAGTGGCAGCAGTGGGTGGGGCGGTGATTCGCCCATCAGAGGTCACTGGACCGGGCATAGTCGGCATGCTCATACTACTTGGTGCCCTGTCCTACATCGCCGAGAAATTCAACAAAGCCCTCAGGGAGTACAGGGCATCGAAGGCATTGAGGGCAAGTAAACCACTGCAGTGAGTGCCGAAATGGCATAACGCTGACTCGGTGATGAGTCTCCCTGGTGCGGTAGTTTTAAAACCAAGTTGTGCCTTTATTCTCCTGGTATGAGCCTCGCTAGGCGTGTGGACCCGGGCACGGCAATGCACGGTGTGTTGAGCAAGGAGGCTCAGCGTGTCAGGAGGAATGTGGATAGGTTGTTTGAGAGGTGTAGGAGGGCTAACTCGGTTGCCGAGTTCATGGCATGCATTGATGACTCGCCGCCACCTGTTAGGGATGCAGCCAGGACAATTGTCCTAAGCATGCTTCAAGGGATGGGGCTGAGCTACTCGACCTGGGAGGAGGCTAAGAGGGACGCAAGGAACATACCCTACCACTACCTAGCCATGCAGTTCGCCAGGGGTTAGCCGAAACTTTCGCTTAACTAGTTTTTAGTAATTTAGTAATAGGTAGTTTTCAGCAGCAGACCTTGGGCGCGAACCTTAGGTACCACTGCCTAAGCTCCTCGTGCCTAGGACTCCAATAATGCTCGACCAGGATTCTGAATTCAGGGGGTGGTGCCCTGCCTTGCAAGGTGTTGACTATTGACTCCGGCACTCCCTGGCTAATCATGTGCGTTGCGAAGAACTTACGCAATTCGTACAACTCGAACTCCCTACCCAGGACTTGCTTGGCAGTATCCTTGATCTCCCTCCTAAGCCTGTATTGCTCGAAGGGTAGTAGTTTTCGCATTGCATTCTCAATCACGTCCCTACTGAAGAGGTTACTCGCCAGCCAAGCCTTGCCCATGCCCTCTATCCACGTATCCCTGAAGGGTAGGTAGGTGTTCCTAATCCAGTCTAGGAACTCGGGTCTTAGGAAGGCGACAAAGGCTCGCTTGGTCTCGGTTACCTTGCCTATGTGTAGTATGCCGTGCTCAGCGTCCAAGTCATCAATGCTTAGTAGGAATGGCTCGCTTGGTCTAAGCCCTGTTTCGGCAAGCAGGGCAAAGTAGAACTTAGTCTCTATGGTGGGTAGTTGCCGCCATATCTGCCTTAGTTGCTCAAGGGTTGGTAGCCTAGTGTGGTTGTTCACCCTTGGCTTGTACACAGTAAATGCATCATACAAAGCCCTGAAGAGGACTGGATCCCTGGGTTTGAGTATTGTCTTTAGTAGGGACTTCAGGGCAATAGTTAGGTGGTGTAGGGAGTGCTCCCCGCCCTCCTCCCTAAGTTCGACCAAGTACTCCCTGATGCTATCAGGTGTGAGTGTCCAATTAAGTTCGGCAAGCATTTTCCTGAGGTACCTCACGTATTCCTTGAGTGTTTTCTTGCCGGCACCCTCAAGCTCCTTAGCCTTGATGAACTCCTCGATGTCCTGCTCAGTAACAGCCCACCTATTACCCATACTCCTCACATAATCACCCAGGTACCTATCCAGGTAGGACAGGAGTAGGTCCCTGTACTCAGGGTCAGCCCTAGCCCTCGCAACAACCCTAACCAAGTCACCAATACTCGCTGGCTCAAGCTCCGGCACCTGCCCAAGGAGCTTGGCAAGCTCCTCATTACTGAGGAACTTGAGGGCACGGCACAGTAAATCCTCGGTAACACGCCTCTTACCACTCCTAATCATGCTGATTAGGTTGAGGGTTACGCCCAAGTCACGAGCCCTGACGCCTTTCTTCTCCATCACGTAGTTGATTATTTTGACACGCTCCTCGTTACCTATCTTCTCGATGTTTATGAGTTCGCAGTCTACCATTGCACCTATAGGTGTATAGTTATATTTAAGGTTTTTGTAACAGGGAGTGCATCGGATTGTAACACGGTGAGGAGGGATAGATTGAAAACCCAACGTTAGTGCCACGGTGAGAAACACGTACTATGGTCATTGGGAGCACAACCACGTAACAAGCACGGCAGGGAGTTAACACGAAAAACCCGTAACAATTAACCCAATAGGGGGTGAATAAATGATTGTGGTTATACACCTCTGTTACAGCCTACTCCCAACCTTCAAAGAGTGAGGTCGGTGTCCCCCCTACATCTAACATATCGAGTAAGGCGATGAAAAGCTGTGGACGGAACTGTAAACCGAGGACCATGGCGAATATGAGGACGAGGTTCAAGTCATGGTACAAAATTTCCGCGCCTGTTATTTTTTCGTCTTCCGGCCCATTGAATACAGACAGCAAAAACCTTGCTTCCTCATCGGAATTCTCCTTTCTTTGTATCACCGCACTGATTAGTTCAAGTGCCTTCTTATGGGCATCCTTGAGCCAGGGTTGGGGGAGTTTATCCGCTATTATCTCTATAATTGAAGTAAGGTTTTCGGTAACAAAGGGGATCATCTTCTCGATTGTTTCCCAAACGTCTTTTATCGACACAAGGCGCCCACTCCCGTTTTCTTCGTTTTCTTCCCGTGCTGTTTTTTCCTCCGTTGAGCACGGGTCACCTAGTTCAAAAAACTGCCTTAATTTCACCCACTCAATAATACCTTTGATTGTTGGGAGGTAGACGCTTTGTTTCCTACCTCTTGGCTTCGCTTTTATGAGGCCGAGTTTCAAAAGCCTGTTTAGTGCACCGTAAATTTCCCGATTGCTTCTTACACAGTATCTATTCTTCATGCAATCAATTATTTCCTCTGCACCAACTGGCTTGGGTGTATCCTCTTCCCATACACTCCATTCAGATTCTTTGTAGAATTCATAGATTATGCATTGCAGTGTTGCGTGCATTATTGCTGTTGCTTTGTCCATTACCGATGCACCCCTGGGTGGCTAAACCACAAACATACTTATAAACCTTTTTCTCGTGAGCTTATGGAATATCGAGGCTATCAATTTCACAAGAAATTTCCCGAGCCTTACGACTTCATTGTTAAATAAAAACCTCGGGAAAGACGGGGTACATGGTGGTTAGGTGGATCTCAGACCTGTCGAGGTGGTGAAAATAGAGGTGATAAAGATACCGACGGAGGATGCAAAGATATGGAGCAGGGGCAATAAGTTCGTACTGGTTGTTAAGGACCCGGCAGTAGTGAGGGAGCTAAAGGAGCTGGTGCCGCCGGACGCGAAGGTGTCGGTGAAGATCGAGGAAATTGAGCTCTATGCAAGACCTGTGCATAAGGTGAATAACGGGAAAGAATACGTACTATTCTTCCTGCCGAAGACACTGAACCCAACCTGGGCGCGCCTAAACATGAGGGAATCAGTGCCAGTCGTGATAACAATAACAATGAGAGCCGATGATAATGTAACGTACCTAAAGGACGGGATAAGGTCAGTCAAGCTTCAAGGTGGGGACGCCCCGGCCCACCAGGGTGGTTCAAACAGGGGTGCCTCGGCGGGGCTGGGCGGTCAAGCCCCGCAGGACATACAGGAGGGGTGATGGGCATGAGTAACGGGATGAAGCCCAAGGTTGATGTAGAGGGTTTATACGATCTCTATGCTGTGCTCGAGGCTTACGCCATCTATAATGATAAGTGTTGGATCTTCGATGCCTTCGAGGCTTTCGACCCCAGGGTAGCTGAAATGCATTTTGAGAACATAGTGTGGTTGATCAATGATTTTCGTGGTGACCCCTATGAGTTGTTAGTTATGCTTCGCAAGTATGCTAATTATGCCAGGCAAATCTACGGTGGCATGTACTATGGCGGTACGTACCAGGGCAAGCTAGTTGAAGTGATTAAGGCGGAGGTCGTTGACGCAATCAATTGGTACGCGGATTACCTCCGTGAAAAAGGATATGAAGAGGATTACATCAAGGAGAAGATAGATGAGTTGCTTGAACAGAGGGACAAATTGTTTGAACTCCTCGATTGCGGGTTGCCCTGTGGCGAAGAACTTAGTTTGTTCTCCTCAATTCTTGCCCTTAGGCAGGTGAACATTGAAGCGAGGGATGAGACGGGGAGAAAGTGCTGGAAGTGGTGGCAGTTCCCCGAGCCAGGCCGCGGGATTATTCCTTGGAAGAACGTCAACATCGAGGAGTTGGTCAGGAAGCTACAGGAGGAGAACACCACACAGAGGGTGGTTCAGCCGAGGGTGTGGTAGCACAGGGGGTGAGACCATGAGTAACGGGGCGATGATTCGTGAGGGCGTGTTCAGAGGATTGCTGGAGGCCCTAGCAAGCGATGGGTCCTTAGTATTCGACCGAGAAACGTTGGAAGAGCTTGAGAAGGTGTATTTAGAGGAGGAAACAGAGCTGAATAAGCTGCTTGAGTACATAGAAATACTGAGGCATGGCTTAGACCTCCACCTGACTGAGGACGAGATTGAGGAGGCGAGGGCCAGGGCGAGCAAGGAGTTGGGCATGGAGTTGGAGAAAACAATAGTGCGCGGCTTATTCGGCGAAACAAAGGAGTACGGGGTGCCCCGCTGCGTCTATGTGTACTTGAAAGCGTTGGCTGACGTGATAGAGAGGAGGGCCCTGAAGAGGATTAACAAGGAGATAGTGTGGGTTCTGGAGAATTTAGGGGAGTTGAAAAAGAAACAAGATACGCAAGGGTGATGAGGAGTGAGCTATTACAACCCACGTTGGCAACGAGCAATCCAGAATCAGTCTAAGTCTCAAGGCAAAACGCAGCAACAACAACCAAAGAACCAGATCAAGGACGGCTTCGATCCCGAATTGATAGGGCATGATGTTGAGACAGAGGTGGTTAAGGGTATGAACGTGGTGATTATCAAGGGTAAAGTCGTTGACGTATCAAAATATTGGCTTAAGTTGCTCGTGAATAATGAGATCGTGCACCTTAACAAGGCATTCGTGATCTCCATCAAGCCCTTGATAATAAAGGATGGTGGGGCGGGCGTGAATGCCGGCAAATGATGCCCAAGTAAGTGCGCAAGCCGAGGTTTATAAGTCTAACTTGGATTCAGAGGAAATCCTGAAGAGGCGCGGAGAACTAGTGGCCCAAGCGTGCAGTTGGTTTAGCTCTCGTTTTGGCGAGTACGTGACTGGCGACTTGGAGGGGGCAGTGCGTGAAGTCGTATGGAATCTCCTAGAAGAGGCAGCGGGGGAGGATGGGCTTGTGCATTCGGTATCGCTTATTCTTACACTGAAGGCATTCTTCCAGCATTGCCGCGCATTCAACGACCTTATTAGAAATAAAATACCGCAAGTAATTGATGAGATACTCAGAAATCTCAAGATTCCCGTGGAGATCATCAACAGGGCCAGTAGCGTGATACCTAGTTTCGATGAGTTTCGTGAAGTGGTTATCAACGCCGTTACCTTTGGTGTTGCGAAACCACTCACCATTGCCGTCCTCAGGGAGTTAGCCAGGGAGGGCAGGGTTAGAGCCTTCTTTGACACACGAAAACACAGGCTCCAAATTGTGCTCAAGCTCAAGAACTTATTCACCGATGCCGACGTTGAGGTTATAATATTCATCACTAATAAACAAATAAACAGTGTATTAAAATACGGTCACAAGTTTGATGAGGATAAGGAGGAGGAGGAAGAGGAGAAGAAGGAGAATATTAACCCACTGTTTAAAGTTGGGCCGAAAGTTCTCGATCCATACTATGGCTGGTTCCTTAAGCAGGGTTGGGTGCCTTACCTATCCTCGATTAACTTCGTTAAGTTTGCCCTGGAGATTGTGAATAAAGAACAATCAATGTTCAACACAACGAGGGATGAATTACGCACAATCTTGCTTAACGCCCTCAAGAAGTTCAAGTTCACGACGGTTAGTTATAAGGACGGTGCCCGCCTTTACGATCCCCTGTTCGTTACCAACCTTAAGGAGTACGTGTATATTGACGAGGATAACAGGGAATTAATCGTTCCGTCGAGGTTTTTCGCAGAAATAGAAATACACTCCGGCTACAAGTCGGCCTTGGTTAACTTGCTGCTTAAGGAGGGGCTACTAAAGACCAAGCACACCACATATACTTTTGCCCGAAAGGACAAGCCAGAGGATAAGACCGTGCTTAACGTTGCGGTTTTTCACCTGGACAAGCTAGCCGAACTGCTGGGGTTCGACCCCAAGGACCTAATGAGGGAGGAGAGTTTGGACATCACGAAACTAATTGAGTTGAAAGAAAACGAGGCAGGGGGTGACGGGGATGCCGTGGGGCAGTAATCAGATTTCCGAGCCATACGAGATTTATCATGTTGGCTGGTTTAACATGCATTACGATACCGTAAACCCCTCCGTAAAGAGCTGGGCGCTGGGCGCTGGGCAACTACTATACTACCATCCCTACGAACGTGGTACGAGCCGAGAGACAAGGGAGGAATTGAATCGTAGTATAGTAGTAAAAAGCTTGCATTACTACTATACTACTATTAAGTATTTGTTAAATGATGGGGGGTTTGAGGAATTGAATCGTAGTATAGTAGTATTGGTAGTAGCCCAGCGCGCGCCTCTTCCCGTAGAGTTTTCGTATATCGCCAACAGAAGCGGACAAGTAAAACCTGTTAATCTTGTTAAGAAATTACGTGGGGGTTGTTTAGGGGTTGAATTGTGGGTTACGGTGCTCGTCAACTACATAATCTCCGGAGTTATACATAGTTCGTTTTACAAGGGTCAATATGACATGCAACTTGTGAACAACCTGTTAAACTTCACGGCACGGGGGTGGTAGGCATGGAATCCTCGCAAATAGGCAATCTCTTCGATAGGATTAAGGAGTTGATGCCGGTGAATAGGGACTTTATTGATGAGTTCATTAATGCGGTGTCCGGCATACCCAGGGTTACAATTGTTTATGGCGCGCCTGGTGCGGGGAAGACAACCAACCTAGTCAATATGATAAGGAAGAGGGAGGTTCCGAAGCCTATCCTGGTCTTGGCATTCAATAACTCGACGCAGCATTGGTTCGAGAATAAGTTGGGGACGGAGGGGTGCGTGGGCGTGAGGACAATAGATAGTGTTGCCGTGTCACATGTTGGGTTTAGGAACATGCTCAATATTGGTGGTGACATTGAGCGAGCCATTGAGGCATTGAGGAGGAAGGTGTCAAGCCTCTTCAATATACCGTATAGTAACGACCCGTACAAGTTGGAGGAGGGTAACGAGTTATTCGGGTTGTTCGATTACGTTGTAAACAAAGCAGGTAGGGGTGGTATTGATGCCGTCATTAGTGTATTAAGTAAGGCAGCCCCTGTGTACTCGGCGGTCCTGGATACCTACATCAAGTGCTTGGAGGGTAAGTTGAGGTTGAGGAACCCGAAGAAGGGTGAGGTGGTTGATTGTAAGCCGAGGTATGACTTCACGCTTGCCAGGCTAAAGTTGTTGGGTTCGTTGGTGCCAAACGTAAGGGTGGGTAGGGAGGATTGTGGTACACCTAGGGCGTTGATTGTGGATGAGTTCCAGGACATGTCACCGCTAATGCTGGGCATACTCGGCAGGTGGTTGCAGGGTGGTGATGTTGAGCACTTCGTTGTTGCTGGGGACTTTGATCAATTAATCTATAGGAGTTTACACCATGCCGACCTCGAGGTCCCCAGGTGGTTGTACCAACAGGCGAAAGTTAGGGCGGGTTGGAGGATTGTTGAATTGAGTTACTCGCACAGGGTTGCCAAGCCCTTGGACTCGTTGGCAATAACGTTCTTGGACACCTTCGATAAGGACCCAAGCCCTTGGCGTAGGTGGTCAGGCAACAAGGAGAAGTTCGGTGTTCTTTACATCAAGCCCTTACCACTGGCGTTGTTTGAGATTGCGCAGGAAGTTGAGCAGAAGGAAGACCTTAGATGGGGCAGAACCTCTTACGCCGTTTTAGCCCCAACCAATGAGAGTGTGTTGAGGACCTCAACCGCACTAATGACTTTGGGTGTATTACCACACTTCCTGAAGGGGTACCCATCCGCGGTTGCGGATTACATTGAGATCGTGAAGAGGGTCGTTAATAAGGAGTTGGGTTCGGATGAGCTTGAGGCTTTGGATGACGATAGCAAGAACATAATTTACGGTATCCTTAGGTACGTGAACCTCAGGGCGAGGGATTACGCCGTGAGGAGTATTGTGTATCACCTAACGAGCGAGAGGGAGGTTAGTGACAGCGATGTTATGAAGTACGTGGTTGAGAATGAACTAAACCCGAGGAAGTTGGTGTATGCCGAGAACCCGAACGCCCCTGTCTTTGTGGATACGGTCTATACAGCCAAGGGGCTTGAGTTCGACAGGGTCTATATTGCGAACTTCACACTGAAGAACAGCAGGGTTCCTAGGGACAAGTGGGGAGCCAGGTTGTTCTACGTTGCGTTGACAAGGAGCAGGGGCTCGGTTGTTATAATGACGTCGAACAACAAGGGTGATAGTGAATGGTTTCCAACCAAGGTAATTGCGGAGTTAGCGAGAAACCTGGGGGTCGAGGTGATCGTGGAATGAACACGAGGTATGTGTGGGCTAATTTCATAATGGGGCCGTTGTATGCGCAGGTGAAGAGGCTTGAGGATGAGCTTAACAAGCAGCGTGGCGGGCAGGGTGGTGTTGTGACCATTGGGAGGAGGGTTCAGTTCTACAGGGATGATAAGGTGGACGTCCTCTCCTTCTTCACCCCCGAGGAGGCGGATGAGGTTGCCAGGTTGTTGAGGAGGGCTGGCATACCGAGGAGGCTGAAGGCGTTCAACGCCCTTGTGCCTATCGACAGCCCCGCCAGGTTCATGAGGAGCCCGTTCATGAGGGCTCTCGAGTACCTTGATGGTAAGGTGAACATTGCGGTCAGTGATGCCTTGATCAACATCGAAAACCAAAGCGAGGGCGTTGGCTTCGACAAGGTGACCCTGGACCTAGACATAAAGAGTGAGTGTATGGGGCTTGACGAGGCGAGGGAGTGGGCTGGCAAGGTCGTCAAGCCCCTAAAGTCCTTGACCGGTGTCGAGCCGATTGTGGTGTGGTCGGGTTGCAAGGGGATACACATTATTTACTTCCTAAATAATATATTAGGTATTGAGTACCTAGCCCCACTCAGGGCTGCATTGCTCAAGTACTCGGGGCTTGAGGCGATGGGTCTTAAGTTGGATCCCCAGACCCAGGAGCCCAAGCACGTCTTTAAGTTACCACTCACAACGCACCTGAAGAGTGGGGCGAAGACGGAGTTCCTGCACTTCAGGGGTTTCAAGAGCCATGCCTTGAGCACCGAGGTTGTGAAGGCACTTGCACTCATGTATGATCCGCTCCTTGGGAGGAGGATTGCTGTGCCGGCGCAGCAGCCGAGTAAACCGCTTTTGTTTGCCGACAAGGTTACTCAATGGTCCTCATTCATCGAGTGGCTCAAGAACAACAACATAAAACTGCCTGATTGCAGGAAGAGGTTTGCCTACCTCCTCGGTGCGTATTGCAGACAGGCCGGCATGGGTGAGGGTGCTTGTGAGGAGTTACTCACCGAGTTGATTGAGGACCCAAGGACTGAGCACTTTAGGTTGATGCGATACGGCTACGACAAGCCCGAGTACCTACCAAGCGTGTATAAGTTCGTCAAGGGAGGCGAGTGGTACGCATGCGCGGAACTCGAGGAACTAAGGAAGTTCAGAATCCCGAGGGTTAAAGCCCCCATACCACAGCCACAAGCCGAGCAAGAGTCCAAGCCATCTGCGGTTACTGTATCCGCGGATACCGCATCTGCGGATACCACTGCAGTGAATTCCGTGCCCAAGCCAGAGCCAAGCCCTGAAACCCAATCGGCAGACTCGAAACCCAAGGAAAAACCCGAGGTTAAGCCTGAGGTTAAGCCCGAACCCAAACCAGAAGCCAAACCAGAAGCCAGGCCTGTTGAGGAGAGGAGGGAAACGGCACCCACCAAGCCAATCCAAACCAGGCTAGCCAGGTTTATTGAGAAGCCCAGGGAGGAAAAACCCGAGACCAAGCCCAGTGAGGAGCCTAAGCAAGTCAGTGAGCCTAGGGAGGAGCGCTTGGTGGTTATCAATGTACCGACCACCCTCGTTGAGGATGTGGCTAGGGAGTTGAGGGCACCAACCACAATAGCCGAAACCCTGGTTAATTGGGTTGTTGATTACTTGAATAGGCCCTGCTGCTGGTCGGTTGGTTTCGAGAGGCTAGCGATTGACCTATCCAGGGCAAGTGATGAGGAGGTGCAGTTCGCCCTAGAAACCCTGGGCATAGAGGTCAAGGAGAGGAAGGTAACTGATGATGGGTTCGCCAGGTTGAGGACAGTAGTAGGCACCATAATCAAGTACCTCGAGAAGGCTGGGGTTGTGCAGTATGTTAGGGACTACCACACCGTGAACCTAGCACAGGGTGGTGCTTGATGGGTGAGGTTGAGGTTGGTAGGGCTGTCAGGTGTGCGGAGGAGTTCCTAGACTACGTGTTGAGCCACCGTGAGGAGTTCCTCGCCAACGTGGCTAGGGGTGATGGTGTCCTGAAAATAACCACGGCGAGCATTGAGCACTTTATTGTGGATAGGTGCATGCCCAACGGTTGGTGGCGCAAGTCCAGCTTCTTTATGCGTTTTTACAGGCACTTGATGGATAGGCTAACCGAGCTTGGGTTTGTCGTCACCTTCGAGGGAGGAGGAGCAACCAGGAGAATAGTGGCTAGACCAACCGTTGAGATCCAGAGAGCAGCATCAACATCTTAAAATAGTACGTTTTCCATTTAAGTAATTTATATTTCCGGCACATGCCTATTCCTTGATGGATGAGAACTCAAGGACGGTTTACGAGTGGTATAGGCAGCATTCGGCACTTGCCTCGAGGATGTTCGATGTCCTAGTGGGCACCAGGAAGCACTTGCTTGTTGCCGTTGTTGGTAGGCAGGGTGTTGGTAAGACTTCTTACGCCTATCACGCACTGAAGACGGCACTAATCGAGTGGTTGTGCCTTAAACACGGCGGTGGCGATAACTGCCTCGAGGCAGTTGAGAAGGCGTACGGACCGATCTGTATGAACAAATATTGCAACGAGCCTGACGGTATTGATGTTCGTTATGGGTTGGCGATCTACACAGGCACGCAAGGTCTCATGAACCTCATAAATGAGGTTGCAGAGTTGGGTAGGGAGTTGGCTAGCGGTGGCTCTGTCGATAGGCGTGTTTACTTCCTGGATGACATCTTGGCAAGGACTGCGTACCACCTGGGCGGTGTTTACAGGAAGGCTTACTTCGCCCTGAGGGAGTTGCTTAGGGTGTCTAGGACAATAAGCTCGATTGTTATCATGACGGCACCAACAACGGATTATTTACCACCAGACATCGCCAAGGCTGGTGAGTTGATTGTGGCTAGGTATGGATACAACACCAGGATTTATGAGAAGCTCAATACGGAGAAGCTCCCGAGGTACATCGGCGGTAGGGAGATACTCATCAAAGCCCTGGTCAGGGACTACATTGATGAGGTGCCCGCAAAGGCTATATTCGGTTTGCCCCAGTGGCTTGATAGGGAGATAACGAAACGCAAGGGTCAAACACTTGCCGACCTGGCTAAGTTGGTTAGTGAGGGTGGTGGGTCATGAGCGATGTGGTTAGGGTCAGGATGACGAGGCTCGATAGGGCGTACGAGGAGTGTAGGGCAGCAATAAGTGAAGCACTGGCAGAACCTGAGCCTGGGGACGTTAAGCACGTGCCGATTGGACTTCTTGAGCCTAAGAAATTTATGGAAGACGTGATCCTACCACTGACCCAGGGCTGCCTTGTCGAATTATTGCCCCCGCCCAACGTCCTCATGTTCGAGTACAGGAGGAGGCTACTGAGGGGTTTACAGTACGAGGGGATACCGATCACACGTTTAGGTCCAAGTATTGTTGATTCACTAATGTCTGCCGTGATCGCCTGCCTAGAGTCACACCTACTCAGTAACAAGGAGTTAACGAGCAGTCACGCAATAAGGGAGCGAGAAAGGGAGTACAGGAGAGCTGTTTCTTCATGCGTCCTGCCAGTCATAAAGATAATGTATGATTTGGCGAGTGAGTACGGGTACGCCCAGGCACAGGGTGAAATGCGGGTGGGACCATGACGTACGTACCCAAGAGATTGGTTAGGGAGGAGTCAATCGAGAACTGCCTAAATGAATTGCAACGCAGGGCGAACTTCCACAACGTGCCCGAGCTGGTGTATGCATTGTCATATGCGAGAGAGTGTATGCGTGCTATACTCAGGAATGCCGAACACTCAGAGCTGGCTGATCTGTTTGAAGCTGCGTATGGTGAGGACATAAGGCAGTTCGTGCCTAATTGCATAGAGGAGAGGGTTAGGGAGTACTTAAGGGAGGCTGGTGATATAGGCATTGATGAGCACGATGAGCAACTACGCAGTTACGTAGAATATTTCTGCATTCTCGGTCTAGTCTTCAGGGTTCACGCCCTACCCAGGACCGAACAAAAGCGTGAGCAATCAATCACGGAGAAGAAGGCCACCATTGCCAAGGAATTGCGTAGCAACGGCACCGATGAGGAATAGCGAGCTGCCGTCTAGAAAAACAAATTATTAAAAAAATAATTGGTTTTTAGTTCCTTGCCTTAGCCCTCTCCCTGTGCTTGGGCTTGAGGAATATTGTCCTTTTCTCGGTTTTTGATGGGTGCCTTGCGATTATGTACTCGACGGCGAAGCCTCTCCTCCTCGCTATTGCCGTGAGTGCACTAATCAACCTGCCCAACCCACCGCCCCTGGTGAGGTCTAGCCCGCATAGTTCATGGGCTAGGCTCTTCAGCACTGTTGTTGTGACCTTGAGTTCGCCGTCTCCTGCCAGGACGTTCCTAATGAACCTACGCCTATTGCTCAGTATGTACTCGAGTATGCACCTTGCACAGGCTTGTGTGGGGCTGCTTGCCCTAGTGCCCTCGGTGCATGTGCCTGGCTTGGGCTTGACCTTGAGCCTCGTCATGGCGAGGCACCCTGCTCATTGAGCCTGTAAACCCTATGGCGCTTCCCACCAACCCTAATCCATGCCCTCCTGATGACCCTCTTCCTAGCCAACTCGCTCAAATACGCATTAAGCAATGCCCTGGACCAGCCCTTTTCATTCACGAAGTAATCGACCAACTCGTCATAGGTAGCCATGCGTGTGCTCTTCCTCGCCAGGTAGAGCACCAACTCCATTTTCTTAGAGAGCCTCTCGCTGGGCATTACGTGAGTTATCATGAGGTAGGTTAAATTCTTAACTGCCAGGCTTACTCGAGTATTCGGCTCTGGCGTTCACGGTGGGGAAAGTAGGTTTAATGCCGGTGCTAAACCTCTAATTAGCAGCTCCAGAGGGCTAAAATCCCACCAAAACCAAATTTTGCGAGTAGGTTTAACACCCACGACAGCGAAAGCCTGAAAAACCACCCCGCTGTTTGTTTCGGTGTATGGGCAAGCCTTACCTATGGGTTGCGGTAGTTACCGCAGTGGTGCTCCTAGCGATGTCGGCGTTGTTGCTGAACCACAACACGGCTGCTGAACCAACCGCTAAACATGCCCTGCCCAGTGATGGTCCAATCGTGTATGTGTACAGGTCAGGCAGTCACTACTACGCAATTGACTTACTAAGCAACAAGGTTATTTGTGTGGATTCACCGACAGCATGCATCCAGGAAGCCATTGATTATGCCCAGTCCTACGCCCAGGCGGTTGCTGGCAACGCCGCCGATTACAAGACACAACCAGGCGGTGAGGTGCTCATTGGACCTGGGGTTTACGTCGTTAATGAGACAATACAGCTACCCAGCGGTTTCGCATTGGTCGGTTCAGGCATGAGGAACACGGTAATCACGCAGGGAGGCCCCTTCCCAATCATGGAGTGGCGAGACCCAACCAGGACAAACCAGGACTTCGTGATTAGGGACTTGACGTTCTACGGTGCCTACGCCACCAGCAAGCCCATGATTGACTTGAGCCAGGTTGAGACGGGTAGCCACGGGTTGATTGAGGACGTGTACATAAACTGCAACCCAGCCGGCAACGTCTGCCTAGACATCAGCGGTGATGATGACATTGCACTCATTGGCGTAATCACCTCACTAAACACCGACTGGGACAACCCCTCTGTTAGGGCGATGGTGCCCGGAGGCAACATCAACATAATAGCAAGCAAGTTGTTCGGTGGTGGTGTATTCATGGGTGAGAACATAAACTTCCTTGGTGATGTTTTCGGTCCTTACCAGCAGGTGAACCTGTTCACTGTGCCTAACCACCCAGCCATCTACAACTTCGAGGGTTGTTACTTCAACAATGCAACTAGGATCTACGTGTGGGTTGGGTATGGCTCAGTGCCGGTGATGTTCATTGACATGGAAGGCACGGTCATGTACACGGCAAACCCCGTCTTCGTGAACCCAAGCAAAGCCCCAATAACAATCTACCTAACACTAAGCAACACCTACATGTACTCAAGCCAACCTGCCTCAATGTTCGACAACGGCATACACGGCTTCATTACCTACGGCGGTGCTGTGGACTTGGTGAACGTCAGCACGAACACAACAGGCTAGCGAGGGCGCGGACAAACAAATTTTTATTTAAAAAATGAGTTAGTCAATGCGTATGGACTTCGGGAGGTACTTGGTGATTGCCCTAACTATCGTGGCTTTCATGTTCGGGCTGTGGATACTACTGCAAGTCCTCGGTGTCGTAACGAGCGGCTTGAACCAAGCCACCAACCAAGTCGTTGAGTCGGTGGCAAGCGTGACGCCGTCAATATACGGCATGCAACCAACCGCAACGCCCGGCTCAACAACGGGGTACCTGGCTCAGCTACCTGTTGGTTCGGTTGCGAGCAACCCGTACGGAGGGGCATCGGGGCAACAGGTTTTGCTTAGTGCCGTGGCTATAACCTACGGTGGCGTTAGTGCCGTTGTTTGGTTCTACCAACCAGGAGGCGCCTACGGTGGCTTGCTCGGCTTCACATGCGGCGGTCAATACCCAGCCAACCTGTCGGGTTGCAACACGGCTTGGCTGTACGTCGGCACTGACGGTAGGGTTTACGCCGCCGATTGGGGTGGGGTTATGGGTGAGGTTTACACACCGTCACCCCTGCCCGTCGGTTGGCACATGGCTGTTGTTGAGGAGTACTACTCGGGAGGTACCTACTATATCACGCTGTATGTGGATGGGCAGTACATAGGGACCGCATCAATGCCCCAACTACCCCAGCTCTTCGGCACGGCTAACTTCGTGTATGACGACGTAGGCACGGTCTATGCCCTACACTTCACAGCCACTAATAATTACTGGTTCTTCTACAGCGGTACTGTTGCCTACGTGGCTGTTTACAACACGGTGCTTAGTCAATCCCAGGTCCAGCAACTCTACCAGGCTGGGTTCCCCAACACTTTGTTCAGCCAGAACCTCGTTGTTGCGTACTACCTCGCGCCCAGCTACTACAACGGTGGTGGGTATTACTTCGTGCCTTACTACACCAACCCCGCAATCCTGAACCAACTCGGCATTAGCAACGCTGCGGCTATATCGATAACGCCCAGCGGCTCCGTTGGTGCAATACCGAGTAGCCAGTTCATTGCACTTGAAACATCCTTTTTCAATCTCGTTGGTGGAAACGGTGTTGTTTACACGATAAACAACGCAACGGGTATGGATGCAAACAAGATATTCACGCCAGCCATCAATTACGCACAGGGCTTCGCCTCGTTTTTCGCCCTAGTCTTGATAATCGGCTTAGTGGTGGGGTTCATATGGACGCGCAAGAGGTGATGGGCATGGGCATGGGGCAATTACTCCCAGCC